>Ga0136617_10001926_pt1 | contig 18525 bp, 16 predicted proteins | sample AntDrymUQ3222106_2_FD_129672 | JGI IMG/M metagenome (GOLD analysis project Ga0136617, IMG submission 129672) | Polar desert sand microbial communities from Dry Valleys, Antarctica - metaG UQ322 (21.06) | ecosystem: Environmental > Terrestrial > Soil > Desert | place: Antarctica: Dry Valley... | reverse complement strand
TTAATAATGGAGATCAAAATAGTATGTCGGAAGAAAACAGTACCGGGAATAATTTGATTTGGGCGATCACGACGATCATCATCGTGGCTCTTATAGCAGGAGCGCTGTATTACAGCGGGTTTTTAGGCGGTACGAAGCGACAGAAAGTCGATGTTGAGATTACGGCTCCTGCGCGTTAAGGTCAACTCAATTCATAATCAAAAACCTCTTTTCGGCCAGCCAAAAGAGGTTTGTCTTTTACACCTTTTCTTCAAGATTATGGCGTTTGATCATTCCGTAAAGCCGGGGACGATACAGCCCCAAAAGGTTAGCCGCAGCTTGTTTATTACCGCGCGTGCGCTTTAGGGCAGCGAGAACGACGCCGCTTTCAATACCGCTGAAAACATCATTTTGATCGACGCCCTCAATCGGTTCGGAAAGATTATCCACAATGAATTTGCCGACTTCCTGAAACAACTCCTCGCCCGACATAGGAGAGCCGTTGAGCCCGGAGCCTTTCGGCTCGAAACCGTTCTCAAAAACGGCGCCTTGAAATCCCGCGACCGTTTCCGGCGGGGTTGCAAACACCTCATTTATCGTTAATGGATCGGTGGAAGTTCTCTGAATGTCCATGCTCGCAATCTTCCCTGTTTTACTTAACAAAATCGCGCGCTCAATTACATGTTGGAGCTCACGAACGTTGCCGCGCCAATTATAATTCAGCATTTGGTTGTAGGCGTTCTGCGAAAATTCGACGTGCTTTCGTTTATATTTGTCCGCATAGACCTGGAGGAAGTGCTCCGCAAGCATAGGAACATCTTCCATTCTGTCGCGAAGCGGAGGGATCTTAATTTCAATTGTATTGACTCGGTAGTAAAGATCCTCCCGGAGCGCTCCATCCTGAATCGCTTCGAATGGATTGCGGTTAGTCGAACATATCAAACGAAAATCCGCTTCCTGCGGCCGGTCGCTTCCTACGCGGTAATATACCTTTTCTTGTAGAACACGCAATAATTTCGGCTGCAGATCAACCGGCATCTCGCCTATCTCATCCAACAAAATGCTGCCGCCATTTGCTTGTCCTATAAACCCAACCTTATCGCTGTTGGCACCAGTGAACGAGCCTTTTATATGGCCAAACAATTGGGATTCAATTAGGTCTTTCGGCAATGCGGAGCAATTCACCTTTACAAAGGGTTTGCTGGCGCGATGACTTTTGTAATGAACCGCATTTGCAATGACCTCTTTACCGGTACCTGATTCGCCCAGTATCAGGATGTTAGCGTCGGACTCGGCAACATTCTCGATTATTTCGTAAATATTCTGCATCGAACGGGCCCCGCCGATAACGCCCTCGTACGATGTCCTGCTCGTCAGCCTTCCGCGAAGCTCCTGTATTTCGGCCGCTTGACGGGCATTAATCTGCCACTGCTGTTTCAGTTCGACAGCATTCTTTATACCGACAAAAAGCTTCTCGAAATCGACCGGCTTTACGACGTAATCGAATGCGCCTACGCGCGTGGCCTCGATCGCCTTTTCGGCCGAGTCGTAACCGGTAACAACTATTATCTCGGTGGCGGGAGAAATTTCCTTCGAGCGCCGAACCATTTCAATTCCATTGATATCCGGCAGGTTCAAATCTGTGAGGATAATGTCGAATTCATTTTCTTTAGCGAACCTGAGGCCTTCGGTGCCCGTTTTCGCGGCCTTGACTTCAAAGCCTTCCGATTTAAGCTGAAACGTCAATAAATCAAGAGACACTTTGTCGTCATCTATTACAAGAGCTTTATTGGCCATAATCCTAAAGAATTTAACGGATTCTATACATCGATAATTGTATCAAAACCAAACGTTTTTTGAACAGTTACAATGGTCATGAAAAGGAGAAATAAGGATTTTAGCAAAATAATCTCCATTTTTCTGGCATCTTTCTGCATTTGAAATTGTTAAACCGCATAGTTCAGAGCGCTCAACGGAGAATTCGTTATTGCTTATTGCAGACCCGGGAAAAGCAGCGTACGAAATAAATAATTTGATTAAATTACGTCGAGTACTAAGGCCTTATCTGCTAAAATAATCTCGTTTCTAAAAATATAGGAAAGTTTTCGTGTTTTGCTCCTCAATGTGCTTCGCAATAGTGACCACAGCGAGGCTTTCTCTTCTAGATTTATGAATAAGAGCAGCTACCAAGTTCACAAGCCAAATAGCGTATATCTCGAAGGGGAAACCCGGAAGATTTTCGAGAATATATTCGATTTTTTTGGAACGCTCGATAGCGTGGGCCGGGTTTTAAATTTAACCGGTCGCATCTTTCAGTCCGCGAACACTAATCCCGACCTTTTAATCGGGCAGCAATTTTCCCAAACAGTATTCTGGCAATCTTCGGAGAACACGGCAAAGATGTTTGAAAAAGCAATTGAAGACACCGTCGGCGGAGAACACTCCAGGCTCGTACTGGACTTCAGAGTCAGTGCCGACGAAAAAATTGCTGTCGAATTAAATCTTCAGCCTTTGCTGAACAAGGCCGGGGAAAAAGAAATATTCATCTGCGGACAGTCAATCTCAGAGAGAATGGGTCAGGTAGAACATAATAAACCAGCACGCGAACAACTCCTTTTCGCCGCCGAGAATGCTGAGATAGGTTTATGGTTCTGGGATTTTCGCGAGGATAAGATTTATTCGACGTCTAGATGCAATGATCTGTTTGAACTGCCTGCGTACGAGATTCTGAGGTATGACATGCTCCGCTCGACGATACATCCGGACGATCGAGCATTTGTTGATGATTTTTTAAGCCGCTCGCGGATCGAAGGCACGAAATACGAGGAAGAATTTCGATTGCTCTATTCCGATGGAACGATCGAATGGATATGTGCCGAAGGAAGATCATTTCTTGACGAAGCGGGCAATCCCGAAAAAATGACGGGTGTCGTCCGTAAAATCACTGAGGAAAAGCTGGCTGCGGAAGAGTTAGCAAAGGTTCACGAACGCGAGAAGAAAGCTCGTGATGAAGCTGTCGAAGCGAATCGGGCCAAGGATTTCTTTCTCGCATTTGTTTCTCATGAGCTTCGGTCGCCGCTAAACGCTATTTTGGGTTGGTCCAAAATACTTCTCACAAAACAAGTCGATGACGAAACGCGGAAAAACGCCCTCGATACCATAGAACGGAGTGCTCGTTTTCAAACAAAGCTTATAAACGATCTCGTCGATTCGGCACGCGTTTCGTCCGGCAAGTTGCGGCTGGAATACCGTCTTACTAATCTTCATGAAATTGTCCGTAACTCGTATCAGGCTCAAAAACCCACAGCCGAGGCTCGAAATATACATTTCGAGCTCGCATCCGACAAACAAAATATTCCCGTGTTTGGCGATTCGGGCAGACTGCAGCAGGTTTTTAGCAATTTAATATCGAACGCGATAAAATTTACGCCTGAAGGCGGAAAAGTTTCGATTGACATTCAAACCGGCGAAGAATCGGTGGCTATACGCGTGACCGATTCGGGTCACGGCATCGATTCGGGCGCGTTACCGAATATTTTCCGGCAATTTTCTCAGGGTGATGTCGATCCGGTCAAAAACAACGCGGGTCTCGGTTTAGGCCTTTCGATCGTAAAAATTTTAGTCACGAAACACGGAGGTTTTGTACAGGCGGAGAGCGATGGCGTGGGGAAAGGCTCGAGGTTTATTGTCACACTACCATTGAGCGAGAATGAAAGGGCCGTTTCAGGAGAATTGCCTAATGTGGAAACTATAAATCGACCGCTTGAGGGCGTCAGGATTTTGATAGTCGAGGACGATGCCGATTCGCGAGAAGTGCTTCAGCTCTTTTTCGAACAAAGCGGCTCATACGTAATGAGTACTGATTCGGCCAAAGCAGCGTTCGATTCTTTGACGAAGTCCCGCGGACCGCTGCCGGATATTATTATCTCGGACCTCGCAATGCCGGACGAGGACGGCTATTCCTTGATAGCCCGGATACGTGGATTGCCCAACGAAAAGGGTGGTAAAATTCCGGCTCTCGCCCTGAGTGCTTTTACGTCGGCCGAAAGCAAAAAAAAAGCTTTTGACGCCGGTTTCGACAGATATTGTACGAAGCCTTTCGAGCCGGATCTGTTGATAGGGGACATTGTCGGCCTTATTAGAGCAAGCGATTAGTGATTATCAAACCGTGCCTCGATAATTCCGTCTTTGAGAATACCGAGCCGAGCCGTCAAACCGGAATATGTCTCGAGTTCAGCATCGAAATTTTCTATATCCAGGAGCATTTCCGCTTCTTTTATCGAGGTGATTGAGCCTTCGATTTCCATAAATAGGCCGAACGGAAGCTCATCGACTACTAGTTCCGCGTTTCGGATTTTCCACGTCTTTCTCCTTTTTTCATAAAGTAAGTTTGCCCGAAATCCTAAGGTTTCTACTATCGATTTCAGGCTTTCGCAATCGACGACTTCAGTTTCATGTTCGATCTGATGCTTGATGTTGGACTGGCTCTGAATTTGCTCTTTGTAAGTTAGAAGCGTCTTGCTTTGAGTTTTCCTGATGCGCAAAATTGCATTTTTTTGATTCAAGGCACCCCCGTTATAAATAATATTTTCCTCAAGATCCTCGCCGACGAATTCTGCTCCGATTTCATTGAGAGCATTCAGAACGAATTGTCGTTTAGCTTCGTCCAACCTATATTTTTTCTCGATCTCAATCGCCATAAAAGGCTATTGCCCTCCGTCCCGGTTGCTGTAACGGCGGTATCCTGCTGCCGACTTGCAGGCTGGATGCCCTCGTGCAGCTGGCAGAGACGCGGACGTTACGATTGCCTGATCCATTTCCAAACTTCGGGTATCGTCGCACGTTTACCGTACATCAGCATTCCGACCCGATAAACTCTCGATGCCAGCCAGACCAGACCGGCAATTGCGACGGCATTTACACAAATAGATAAAGCGATCTGCCAGAATGGCGGCGTTTCCGCGAGGATTCGGACGGGCATCGTGATCGGTGCAAAAAACGGGGCGATCGAAACCCAGAACGACAGGTTCGAATTCGGGTCGCGAATGACGGCAAAGCTGAAATAAAAGCCTACCAGCAAAATCATTATCGGCGGAAACGCAAATTGGCCGCCTTCCTGAACTGTCGTGACCATTGAACCTATAAGCGCGAAGATCGATGCATAGATAAAAAAGCCAAGTAGAAAGAAGATAAGAAAATAGAGGATCATCAATGGAGTGATCGTCGGCACCGACGAAAGCAGCTGTGCCGAATCGATCTGCAAGGCTATGACACTGACAATCGCCACCGCCGAAACAACCCAGATCGCAAGCTGCGTCAATCCGGCTAGCCCGACACCGACAAGCTTGCCCATCATCAATTCGAACGGCCGTGCCGATGAGAAAAGTATCTCCGCGATCCGCGTTTCTTTTTCCTCGACGACCGCGCCCATTATCGCCTGGCCATAGATCGCCAGTGTGATATAGATCATCAAACCGATGATAAACGATGCGATAAACGTGCCGGTGCTGTTTTTTTCTTCGCCTTTTTCATCAATGCCTTTTGCATCGAAGTTCACATTGGAGCTTAGCTCAGCGACTCTATCTTCGCTGATATTGGCATCCGCCAAACGCTGCGAGCGAACCGCTTCATTCACAGCATCTCTGAATGTGTCGTTTGTGACAAAATCGCTGCCCTTTCGGGATCGGAATTCGAACTTTGCGTCCGCGGCGTCGATGTCCGGAGGCACAAACAAATAGGCGTCGATCTCGCCACGCATTATCCGCCCCGTTAATTCGGCGCGGATGTCTTCCAAAGTTTTGCTTTGCGTCTCATGATCCACAAAAACAAAGCCTTCCACGAACTGCTCGGTTCCTCGCTTCATCTTCTCTTCCTGAGACGGTGTGAGATCGGTAAGCGAGTCTTGTGCGGCCTTCCGTCCCTTTTCCAATATCTTTTCCGCTGTAAGATTCCCCTGCAACCGCGGAGCAATTTTGCTCGAAAAGTCCACGACGACGATACGAGTGGCGTCACCCTTTAACGAAAAAATCAAAGCCGGGACGACCGCAAAGCACGCCGCGAGGAACGGCAGGAGAAGCGTCCCAATCAAAAACGACCATTTGAGAACGACTCTTTTGTATTCGTGTTTTACGACGGCCAGGAATTTTTGCATATGAATAGCGGCCTTCCGGCCGGGTGTCGCGGCGTTACACTCCTTTCACTTTCTCAATGAAAATATCATTCAAACTCGGTTCTACTTGTTCGAATTTTGACACAACGGCGCCGCTTTCGATCAGTCTTTTTAGCAATATCTGATCGCTTGCACCATCTGCCATGTGAATTTCTTTCTCATCCGAATGTTCGACGATCTTCGTGACAATCGATTTATCCTCCCATATCGCACCGCCGCCCGTGGCGCGTAAAGCGATGAGATTCTTGCCATAACTTTCCTTCACTTCACGCAAGCTTCCCGACACTACCTTACGGGCTTTGTTGATCAAAAGAATGTCGCTGCAAAGCCTTTCAGCGGTTTCCATCAAGTGGGTGGAAAAGATAATCGTCTTGTCCTGTGTCTTGAATTCCGAAATTACCTCCATCATAAATTCGACGTTTATCGGGTCGAGACCTGAAAAAGGTTCGTCAAGGATTAAAAGATCGGGATTGTGCAGCACGGTCGAGATAAACTGAATCTTCTGCTGCATGCCCTTCGAGAGGTCGGTTGTTTTCTTTTTTTTCCATTCGCCAAGGTTCATTCTCTCGAGCCAAAAGTCGATCCGTTTATCGGCCTCCGCTCCGGAAACATTTTTCAGAGCGGCGAAATAACGAAGCTGATCAACTATCTTCAACTTCTTGTAGAGGCCTCGTTCTTCCGGGAGATAACCTATACGATTTTGTAAATCCGGCGACATTTTGTGACCGAAAAGCTTGATCGAGCCTTCGTCCGGTACCGTAATCCCGACGATCATCCGAATGGTTGTTGTTTTTCCGGCCCCGTTCGGCCCAAGAAAACCGAAAACTCGCCCCGACCGTACTTCGAAACTCAGATCTTCGACCGCGCTAAAATCGCCGAACCGCTTTGAAACATTTTCGACCCGGAGCGTGACGTTGTTATCATTCATAAAATCGATATCAAAGGTTATCATATGTGCTATAGTTTCTAGAATTTGCGAGCCGCCGAATGTTTCGTTACTGTCGATTATTTATGGAAATTTTTGTCTATCGCGAGGGCGCAAAAAAAGTAGAAGAGGGCTTTACAGCCGATGAGCTTCCAGAGCTATTGGCGGACGAGACTAATGTCGTCTGGGCCGATTTCCGCGGGGAGACGGACGAAGAGATAAAACAAGCCAGGCACGTTCTACTGGACATTTTTAAATTTCATCCCTTGACGGTCGAGGACTGCCTAGAAACGCGTAACCAGCCGAAGGTCGAAGTATTTCCAGACTACCTTTATTTCATCGTTCACGGCATTTACCCGGAGATAACAGATACGGTACATTTTGCAACAAAAGAGCTTGACGGATATTTAGGGAAGAATTATGTTGTGACATTCCACGCCGAACGGTTTAAGAGCATCAAGCTCGTCAAACAGCAAATTCGCAGCAGTACCTTTGCACCCCAACGCGGGGCCGCGTATCTTCTGCACCAAATTCTCGACCAATTGGTCGACCTGTATATGCCGATCGTTGACGACTATGACACATATATCAATAAGATCGAAGTTCGCGTATTCCTGATGAAAAAAGGAAATAATGCGGTTTTGGAAGAGATTATGGATCTCCGGCGCAGCGTAGCACGTCTAAGAAGGATCTCCGTGCGGCAACTCGAGGTACTCTATCGCATGTCTCATGCCGAGTTTCCGCAAATTCCGGAGAATGTACTGCCTTTTTACCGAGATGTTCACGACCATCTCGTTCGGATATCGGATCTGTCAGAAAGCTACCGCGATCTCGTCAGCGGCCTCTTCGACATTCATTTCTCGATCGTCGCCAACAGAACAAATGACGTGATGAAGGTGATGACTATTTTCTCGGCGATTATGCTGCCGCTATCCGTGATCGCGGGAATTTACGGGATGAATTTCGACAATATGCCCGAGCTTCGAAGTCGCTACGGCTATTTTTTAACTTTGGCCGTTATGGCAATCGTAGCGGGCGGACTCCTTGTGTACTTCTGGCGAAAAGGCTGGATTTTTCAAAAAGAAGAAGAGTTTGTGCCCAACAGTGACGATATAGACAAGACGGTCATTTAGATATTCTCGAGCATCCGTTTTACTTGAGAATCCCCGAATCCATAAACTCCCGCCATTCTTGCGAATTCCTGAAAGATTTGCTCAAAACCTTTTTCGCCGCCGTGACTAATTTCCTTCAGGATTTCCTTCGGGCGAGTATCCTTTTCAATTGCGGCCATACAGACTTCCTTCATGTAGGGAAAACACGGTGAGTCGTATCCCGATAGAAGTTTTAGTTTGGCATTATCGCCGGTCCTGTAGGCGTTCCAGAGATCGGAGGCGAGGTTGATATCCGCAAAGGAAAAGCTTTTACGTGATTGGAAACAGTCGTTAAGCTCGTTTACATCCAGGCCGCCAAAGCCTTTCCAAATATCGTCCCCGTTTCTTACCACCGGCTCGACGCGATACACGTTCGCCTTTGAATTCCGCAGCAGATCGAGACAAAACCACATATTCACCTGACAGAAAAGCTCGTACTCGAACCAGAGATTTATCTCCGAATCTTCCGGAAGATTAATTATTTTTTGAAACTCAGCAACGACGTCTTTTTCGTAAGTACTTTCGCTGTCGGGATATGTCTGAGTGAGAAATTGTTCTCTAACATTCCAAAATTCCTGCAAGCTGCCGGCATTTATATCGCCCTCGATCAGGCATTCGCGGCAAACGGCAACCTCTCCTTCAATGCCGGTCCGCTTAAAGTTTTCTTTAAAAGCATCGCCGGGTAAAACGTGCAGTTTCATAAAGAAATATTAACCGCGTAGATGATTGAAAGGCAAACGCCAGCGTACACTCCGGCTAAAATATCATCCGCGCAGACACCTATCCCGGCCGGAAGATTTTGCAGGGAATCTATGGGATACGGCTTCCAAATATCGAACAGCCTGAACAGTAGAAATCCGGCGAGAACGTAGTACCAACTCAAACCGAAAGGCACAAAAAGAAACACAATGAGTTGTCCGATCACTTCGTCGACTACAGCCTGCTGCGGATCCGTGTTCCCGAAAAGTGTGGTCGAGCGTCCGGCAGACCATATCCCCAAAAGGCAGAAAAGCAGGAAGATAACGAGGTTGACCGCGTGTGCCCACGCGGCAACCTGATCGATTCGCCATCCATTTTGCAGGAGATCGAGCCCTACTATTGCTTCGCCCCACGCTAAACCGAGATAGATTAATACGCCTGCTATGGAACCGTAGGTGCCGGGTGCGAGCGGTAAGTATCCTACGCCTAAAGTTGTTACGGACAACGCGAAATAATCAAGGAAGTTTTCAGGCTGACGGCTTTCAATCTCGTGTTTCATTACACTTTCTGTATTAAAACTCGATTCCCTGTTGAGCAAAGATTCCGGCGTTAAAAGGATGTTTGATCTCCGTCATTTCCGTAACCAAATCGGCGGCTTCGACGAGCTCGGGCGGCGCATTACGTCCGGTAACGATTATGTGTAGATTAGGCTGCACTTCGCGCACTGCTCTAATCTCCGTCAGGATTTTTTCAACATCCAAAAACTTGTAATCAAGCACGTAAACAAGTTCGTCTAAAACCAGCAAGTCATATTCTCCACTTCGCATTTTGGCAACGCACAATGCCCACGTTTCTTCGGATGTTTTGACATCCTGTGCCGGATTATTCGTGTCCCACGTGAAGCCGTCGCCCATCGTGTGCACTTCGACTCCAAGCTTTTCGAGTGATTCGTGCTCGCCGTAGCGGTCAGTTTTCGACTTCATGAACTGGATCATTGCGCAGTTCATACCGCGTCCAGCCGCTCGCACCAAAACGCCTAACGCAGCGGTCGTCTTTCCTTTGCCGTCGCCAGTATTGACCATCAAAAGTCCCTTGGTCTTTTCGCGATAGTCTTCACGCCGCCATTTATATCGTTTTGGTTTGACTTCAGGCATTACTATTAAATTACCTCGCGAGCCAATCGCTTTGATTCAATCCAACCATTGCCGGTAGAATTGATCGCCTCAATCAATGCCGACACAATCTCCGCTTCCTTTTCATCCCAGTCACCTTCGATCCCGAATCCCGCGGCATTTTTATGTCCGCCGCCGTCGAACCGTTCCGCGATCCGCGCCACATTGATATCCCCCTTTGAACGCAGGCTTACACGGTATTGATCCGCACCAAACTCGCGCATATATACCGCCACAATGACTTCCTTAGCTGCGAGTGGAATATTGACAAAGCCGTTATTGTCGCCATCGACCGCACCCGAGCTTTCCTTCATCTCAAGCGTTTGCCGCATCCATGCAACACGGCCCGATTCGTCTCGCTTAATCGTCGCGACGACCCGCTGCATCAATTCAATTCTTGACCACGGGTAATTATTGTAAACAGATTCGGAAATCTCCGCGGGTTTTACGCCGGCTTTGATCAGCTCGGAGGCGACCTTCAGGGTCCGGTCGGTAGTGTTCGAGAAATGGAATGATCCGGTATCGGTTACGAGCGCCATGTAAACACATTCGGCAATCTCCCGCGTAATACGGCCGCCAATGGCTTTACAGAGATTATAGATCATCTCGCCGGCGGCCGAAGCGGTCGAATCGATCCAATTTATCGTGCCGAAATGCTCGCTTGTCACGTGGTGATCGATATTTACCGTAAACTGGCTTTCGAGTCCGGCGATGCCCGGGCGGGCGAGATCGGAGCATTCGATGATAAACACCGCATCATATTCACCGTCAACTGTTTCGATGTTTCTGATATCGCCGGCGCCGGGAAGAGTTCTGTAAGCAATCGGTACTTCGCCACGAACGATAACTTCCGCCGATTTTCCAAGCGAACGCAAAAGCCAGCATAATCCCAGCGATGAACCGACACCGTCACCGTCGGGTTTGATATGCGTTGTGATAGCAAACTTTTGCTTATTTTCAATTAGCTCGACTACTTGACTTAACACTCTTTAGGAAGGGGTGAGGGATGAGGAATGAGGTATGAGCAAGACGGATTGTCATTCTCACCTCAAATTCTCCATCACTCATCCCTCATTTTCCGTCCTTTCTTCAAATTCACCCTGGATTTTCAAGTCGCTCAAAATCTCTCCGATCCGTGCGGCGTTTTCTTCTGCCGTATCGCGGACGAAAAACAGATGCGGGGCGTGGCGCATACTCAGATTCATTGCTACCTGCTGCCGAACAAAAATAGCGGCATGCTGCAAGGTAGTTAACGCCTTTTTGATTTCTTCTTCGCTCCCCTCGACAAGCACATAAACTTTTGCATCCCGAAGGTCGTCAGAAACCTTAACATCGGTTACCGTAACGGCTTCAAGCCTCGGGTCTTCAAGTTCAAAACCGACGACCTCGGCGATCTCTTCCTTTAAAGCCTCTGCTAATCTTTCCGGGCGACGCATAAGTATTTAAATGTAAGTGAAGACGAATAAAGCACTGGATTTTCCAGTTTTTGGCCTTCAATATTCACCTCTTAAAGCCGCAATAATCAAAGTCTTCGAGCACATCTGGATCCCAGGAGAGTTTTCTCATATTCGTCAAGATCGATTGAGATTCGCCGCTCCTTGTCATCGAGATTACGGACAGCCCTCAATAACCGCTCGCGATTTGCCTCGGTTGACAACAAGTATTCGGTCTCGTTCATCTCATCGGCATGAAATATCAAGACTTCCACCTCCGTACCATCATCAAGTCCCGAAGCGGAAATTTCTACGCGTCCGCCATCCTTCACCGTGGTTCTTTATCTAATTGATGTAATCATACCTGCCATATACATCCTGCTAATATTTTACAGTTCGGTAGCCGCCGTTCTCTCAATTACATACGCCTCGATCTCATCTCCAACCTTAAGATCGTTAAAATTGATGAGGCCGATACCACATTCGAATCCCTGTTTGACTTCGTTCGTATCGTCTTTGAAGCGCTTGAGCGTAGCGATCTCGCCTTCCCATGTGACCACGCCGTCGCGAATTAGCCGTGCTTTGGCCTGCCGCCGGATCGCGCCGTCCGTAACTCGGCAGCCGGCGATCATTCCGATCTTGGAGACCTTGAAAGTTTCCTGTACGAGGGCCTTTCCTAGAATGATTTCCTTTTCAATCGCGTCGAGCATGCCGATCATCGCCGCCCGAATCTCCTCCTCGACCTTGTAAATTATCGAGTGCAGGCGAATATCGACATCTTCGTGCCGTGCGATATCCGCTACCCGGGCCTCAGGTCGCACGTTGAAGCCGATAATGACCACGGCCGTCGAAATGTTATCCACCTGTGTCGCCGAAGCCAGCAGCACATCGGATTCGGCAATTGCACCGACACCGGCACGAATTACTCTCACCTTTACCTTCTCCGTCGATAGCTTTTCGAGGGTTCCCTTCAGAACCTCTACCGAACCTTGAACGTCGGCCTTGAGAATTACCAGAAGCTCTTTAACTTCAGCCAGCCCGAGCGATTCGATACCGCGTTTCGTCGTCTTCAGCATCGCCGCTTGGCGGGCATGCATTTGGCGTTGGCCGGCAATTGTCTGCGCCCGGTCAATGTCGGAAACGACCTGAAACGTGTCGCCTGCCTGCGGAACGCCCTGCAGTCCGAGAATCTCAACCGGGGTCGCGGGCGGAGCATTCGTTACGATCTCACCCCGATCGGAAAACATCGCCCGAACCTTTCCGTAAAATTGGCCGACAATAAAAGGATCGCCGACACGCATGGTTCCCTGCTGTACGAGAGCGGTTGCGACCGCTCCACGTCCTTTATCTAACTTGGCTTCCAGCACCACACCCGCAGCGCGGCGGGTCGGGCTCGATTTTAATTCCAGAATATCCGCCTGCAGCAAAACAGTTTCAAGCAGGGTATCCAGATTTTCGCGCTTCTTCGCCGAAACCGAAACCATCTCAACATCGCCTCCCCAATCGACCGGCTGCAGTCCAAGCCCAGCCAGTCCCTGTTTCACCTTATCCGGATTCGCATCCGGCTTATCGATCTTGTTAATTGCGACAATAATCGGAACCCCCGCGGCTTTGGAATGCTCAACGGCCTCGATCGTCTGCGGCATCACTCCGTCGTCAGCCGCAACGACCAGGATCACGATATCGGTCGCTTTCGCGCCGCGGGCACGCATCATGGTAAATGCTTCGTGGCCGGGCGTATCAAGAAAAACAACACGTCTCGGCTCGTCCGAATTGTCCGGGTTGGCAACGAAAACGCTGTAAGCACCGATGTGCTGCGTAATTCCTCCGGCCTCGCCTTCAGCAACATTCTCCGAACGGATCGCATCCAGCAGCGAGGTTTTGCCATGATCGACATGTCCCATGACTGTGATAACAGGGGGCCGGGGCAGTTCTTCATCATCCGCTTCAGCGGCGATCAGCTCCTCGAATTCCTGTTCGATGACCATTTCCTCGAATGGCACGAAGCTGATGTCGTAACCGAAATCGAGCCCCATTTCCGTTGCCATTTTCTCGCCCATCGGCTGATTGAGCGTGGCAAAAACACCGCGTTTGATGAGCAGCTGTACGATGTCCCGAGGTGTGATGCCGAGAGCTTCGGCGAATTCGCGGATGGTCGCACCTTCCGTCAAACGCAAGGAATTTAAATTTCCGGTCTCGCTTTTCCCGACCTGGTCGAGAACTCTTTCCTCGATCGTACGCTGCCGGGGAGCATCCAGATCACGTTCTGCAAATCTGCCTCTGGCATCAACGCCCTTTCCTTTTCTACCGCCCGAGCGCCCCGGTCGACGCCGGTTATCGGCGGGCGGAGTATATGTGATTTGCGGCGTCGCTGTTTCACCGGGGGTTGCCCTGAGATCGTTCCGCCTTCCTCCTGAATCACGCCCCGCCTGGGCCGGCCGGTCCAGCTTGCCGGTTTTGGTCGGTGCCTCGCTGACAACTCGCTCGCCCGGTTTGACGCCTTTCTCGAGTGCGTCCCGCGTCAGAGTAAGTTGCTTAATCTGTGTTCCGGTCGGACGCAGTACGCGATTTGCCGTCGTCTTTACGGGTTCCGCGGCCGCAAGTTCTCCGTTATCAGTACTGCCGGCCATGATTTCGATGCCGGGAGTTTCTATTGATTCCAAATTCTCCGGCTCGTCAACTCTTGTCGGCATTGCGTCCGCAGGCTCGGCAATCTCGGCTTCCGCGGGAGCTGCGGCTTTCTTCTGTAATTTATAAACGCTGCGCGTCGTAGGCTGCGGTTTCGCTTTTTCGGAGGAGAGAACTTCTACCGGTTCCGCGGCTTTTTCGGCGCCTTCCGTCTCGGGCTGCAGCTCGATTTCAACGGGCAACGTTTCCTCTTCCACAGCCGGGGCGGCTTCTATCTTCGATGCCTTAATAATTTTGATCGCCCTTTTCGGAGCAACTTCGGCTTTCGGAAAATACCGCAGGCGGACTTTCTCCGCCAGCTCGACACTGACGGAATTTGACGGCACGCTGACATCTGCGCCTTCGCGGCGCAGTTCTTCCATCACACGCTTGGCGTCTTGTTTAAGGTCACGTGCCAGATCATAGATCCGTATTTTTTTACCAATGGGCATATTTAGTTTTACTTAACGAGACAATAATGTCCCGGTTTTCACATGCTGCGGATCATTCCGCGCTTTATCACCGAACAAACACTTTAAATTTCGCTTAAGGCTTCTCTTCTAGATCTTCAGGAACATTCAACGGCTCTTCATCGCTCGATGATTCCCCAGCCATATCCTGAATTTCAGATTCCGGTTCCTTATCGGAGCTTTTTGTCGGCTCTTCCGTCGAAACCTCATTCTCATCGTTTTCCGCGACTGTCTCTGCCGCAATCGGTTCATCTGCGGAAGCAGCTTCACCTGCACCCACCATCTCGGAAGTTTGGGCCGTTTCTTCAGCAACGGGTTCTTCCGGTTCCGCCGATGCATCGCCTTCTGGTACTTCAACCTCCGAGTTTCGGGCTTCGACAATAGCCTTAGCCGATGAAAGAATTGCCTCGGCTTCATCAAGACTTACATCGAGGAAGTCCACTAAGTCATCGCTCGATGTAGCGGCAAGCGACTCTACGTCCGAAATTCCCTTTTCGCCTAAAGTTTCAGCCTGATTGGCGGAAACGCCCTGCAACGCGGTTATCGGCACCGCCTCGCCCGACGCCATCATTTTGCCCATTTGCAGAGCGATCTCTTTCTTCAAAACATCCTCACTAACGATGTCGATGTCCCAGCCGACAAGCCTCGTCGCAAGCCGCACGTTCTGGCCTTTCTTTCCGATCGCGAGACTAAGCTGATCTTCGCCGACGATCACTTCCATTTTTCGCTTATTGATGTCGGTAATCCGAACCTGCGAGACCTTTGCCGGCGAAAGCGCGTTTGCAGCAAAAACCGAAGGCTCGTCCGACCATTCGATAATATCGATTTTCTCGCCTCGCAGTTCCTTGATGATCGACTGTACGCGCGATCCCTTCATCCCGACGCATGCGCCGACCGGATCGACGTCCTTTTCGTTCGAGGTAACCGCAATTTTTGCGCGGTCGCCCGGCTCCCTGACGGCGGATTTGATAACCACGGTGTCGTCATAAATCTCCGGCACTTCCATTTCAAAAAGCCGTTTGATCAACTCGGACGACGCGCGTGAAACTCTTATTTGCTGACCCTTTTGATCTTTGGACACGTCAACGATCACAACGCGGGTACGCTCGCCCTGGTTCCATATCTCGCCGCGCGACTGCTCCCGTTTCGGCAGAATCGCTTCCAGGTTGTTGCCGAGATCGATAATCATGTCCCCGCGCTCAAAGCGTTTGACGGTGCCGTTTATAAGCTCGCCCTTGCGGTCGACGTATTCATCGTAAACTTTTTCGCGGATCGCCTCGCGCACCTTTTGTACGAGGATCTGCTTTGCGGTTTGAGCCGCGATGCGGCCCATTTCTTCCTGCGGCAGCGGTATCTGAAGCATATCGCCTATCTCGATCTCGTCGCCGGCGAGTTCCTGAGCGTCGGTCAGAGAAAGCTCCGCAGAAGGGTTTTCAACTTCCTCGACTACAGTTTTTTGCAGCGAGATTTCGATCATTCCCTCTTCGTTGTTCCATTCGACCTGAATGCTTTCGCCGGTTTTATCCTGGGCGCGAAACTGCTTGCGGGCGGCGGCTTTTACCGCGTCCTTCATCGCTTCGATGACCATGTCGCGGTCGAGCCCCTGCTCGGTGCACAATGCTTCTATACTCTGTCCGATCGATGATGTCATAAATTAGTATTTATTTAACCCAAGGTGCCAACTATGAAATTTCCCATTCCTCGACTACGAATCAACAAGAAGTTCCCTAAACAGTTCTCTTTTCGTGTTTCTTCGTGTATTTTCGTGGTTCCAGTCTTTTACATGCCGAAAACAAATGAACTCACCCTTCAACTGGCAACTTAATTAATTATATTACCGCCAGCTTTAGCCAGTGGATAAATTGTAAACTTAGCCGGCTTAGCCGAGAAAAATAAATAAAGTCCCATTCTTTTTCGGCTTTTAGTCCCCAAGTTCAGTTCGGACTAAAGTGCGCGTTCCGGTCGCTTCTTAAATTCCTTTTCCAAATCAACTCTCAAATTCGCCTTGGCAACTTCACTGTGAGGAAATCGCACTGTGCCGCTGGTTTTATCGTCGAGAACGATCTCGCCGTCCTCGACTGCGGCGATCTGCCCGATAAAAACCTTTTGGCCGTTAATGGCCGTTCCAACCTTCACCTTCGCGCGCTGTCCGATAAATTTTTCAAAATCACCTAAATTATAAAGCTCGCGCTCCAAACCGGGCGATGAAACCTCTAATAAATACGCCGATGGAATAAAATCGTCGGCATCGAGAATCGCTCCGATCCGCTTCGAAACGACCGAGCAATCCTCTATCGTCACGCCTTCGGGTTTATCTATAAAAACCCGCACGGTCAAATTTCGCTTCGTCCCAACTATCTCCGCATGGACAAACTCCACACCGCGTTCGGCCGCGGCGTCGGCGGCAATCCGTCGAATGGCCTGTTCGATCGAATGGTTTTCCATGGTTTTCGCCCAAAATAAAAAGTGGGTGCGAAACCCACTAGACACGTCTTATGCATCGCACGAAACGAGTATTATACAAGAATTTTACCTGGAAAAGCAAGTTCCCAATCGGCGTTTTTTGCCACGGCGACCAGTGTATCCAAATATTCGCTTGGCAGCCTAATCCATTTTTTCAAATGCCAACCAGGCGGCACCAAGAATACCCGCATCGTCGCCCAGAACACCGCGAATGATTCTGGCGCGTTCAGCCGGTCCTTGGAACGCTCTTTTTCGTATTTCAGCGCGAACGTGTTCGATAAACAAATCCCAGCCGGCGGCAGCCCCACCGCAAATCACGATCACTTCCGGGTTGAGCACATTAACTAAACCTGCGAGGGCGAGGCCGAGATAGAAACCAACCCTGCGGAAAACTTCCAATGCGAGGGCGTCGTCCGACTTTCCAGCGTCAAAAACATCGAGGGGCAGTACCATGCCGCCTTCGCTCTTTATAAGGGACGCGGGATATTTATCTCGCAGCTCATAGGCCATTCGACTGATTGCGCTCGCCGACGAATACTGCTCGAGACATCCAGAGCTTCCGCATCCGCATTCTACTCCTAAAGGCTCGACGCAAATATGTCCGATCTCGCCTGCCGTTCCGTCAATTCCTCTAAGCGGAATTCCATTAATAATGATGCCGCCTCCAACTCCCGTGCCGAGCGTGACGCATATTGAACTATCGAATCCTTTTGAGGCTCCACGCCAATTTTCACCGAGCGCCGCGGCGGTCGCATCATTTTCAAGAGTTACCGGAAGGTTTAATTCGGATGCGATGGCGGCTGAAAGCTCGAAACCGTTCAACGCAGGCAAGTTGGGCGAATGGACGATTTGACCTTCCGCCGAATTTATTACTGCAGGAACGGCCAGGCTCAGGGACTTTGCAGAATTCTCCCTATCGCTCGTTTGCAAACACTCTGAAGCCAACTTGACGACAGCTTCTACAATCTTCTCAGCCCTTTCCGTTTGAGGTGTCCTGATTTCGGTTCTATAAAGGAGTCTTCCGTCCGACGCAACGGCAGCCATCCGCAGGTTAGTGCCTCCAAGGTCGCCGGCTAAAACTATCTCATTCATAAAAACTGCCGATAACAGGCGTCCGGCCGTCTATTCACTTGAACGTTACGTTAAACGGTTCGAATCTCGCGCCGCCGTTCTAACTAGCTTATGCATCTCGCGTCTCCGTCAACGATGGTGATTTCCAGATTAAATCAAAAAACTGAGCCGACGGCAACGGACTCGGAATTTGCCTAAGTGATGGGTGGTGTCCGACGGATTGCAGAAGCCTTGCGCTGCTGATAAGGAGCAAAACGGCGGTGCAGGGCTTTAGTTTACACGTGTATATCGTACTGCGGCCAACACAATCTCTCACTGATCGGGCA
>Ga0136617_10001925_pt1 | contig 18527 bp, 16 predicted proteins | sample AntDrymUQ3222106_2_FD_129672 | JGI IMG/M metagenome (GOLD analysis project Ga0136617, IMG submission 129672) | Polar desert sand microbial communities from Dry Valleys, Antarctica - metaG UQ322 (21.06) | ecosystem: Environmental > Terrestrial > Soil > Desert | place: Antarctica: Dry Valley... | reverse complement strand
CGTCGCCGTCTCGGCGCTCGTCGCCGTCTCGGCGCTCGTCACCGTCTCGCCGCCCGTCAGGGCGAAGAATGCCTGCTCGAGCGAGCGCGACTGCGGCGCCAGGCCGGTGAGGTGCACGCGCTCCTTCTCGGCCACCGCGCCGACCTGATCCGGCGTCGCGCCGAGCACGAGCAGCACGTCGCCGTTGCCCTGCACGCCATGGCCGTGCTCCTGCAGCGCGCGGGCGAGGCGATCGTTGTCCTGCGAGCGCACCTCGGTCGCCGGTTCGGTGTCGCCGCCGAGCACCTGCTCGAGCGTGCCCTGACCGCGCAACTCGCCCTGCGCGATGACGACGACGTCGTCGACGGACTGCGCGACCTCCGCCAGCAGGTGGCTGGAGACGAGGACGGCGCGCTCGCGCTCGGCCTGCTCGCGCAGCAGCTCGCGCATCCAGGCGATGCCGGGCGGGTCGAGGCCGTTCGTCGGCTCGTCGAGGATGAGGACCTCAGGATCGCCGAGCAGCGCGCTCGCGATCGCCAGCCGCTGGCGCATGCCCATCGAGTAGCCCTTCACCCGACGGTTGGCGGCCTCCGTCAGGCCGACCTCGGCGAGCACGGCGTCGACGCGCTCGAGCGGGTGCTCGCCCGTGACGGCCATGACGCGCAGGTGGTTGCGCGCGGTGCGGCCCGGATGGAAGGCGGCGTCCTCGAGCACGGCGCCCACCCGCGTGCTCGGCCGCTCGAGCTCTTCGTAGCGAAGGCCGTTGAACGTCGCCGTCCCCGCGGTGGGGCGCACGAGCCCGAGCAGCGCGCGCAGGGTCGTGCTCTTGCCCGCTCCGTTGGGGCCGAGGAAGCCAGTGACGCGGCCGGCCTCGATGTCGAAGCTCAGGTTCTTGACGGCTTCGACGTGGCCGAAGCGCTTGGAGAGGTTGCGAATCTCGACTGGTGCCATTGCAAGCCATTATGGCGCACTCGCATGACGGGCTGGCCATCTATGTGTTCAGGCGCACACAACGTGCGGACGGGTGTACTAGAGCATGAAGCAGGGATTGAACGGCAGGTAGCGGTCCAGCTGCGCCCACGGGCCGTCGGCGAGGAAGAGGCAGTAGAACGGGTCGATCCGGAAGCGGCGCCGCACGAGCAGCCAGTCGATCGCCGTTCGCGCCGAGAGCGGGAGCGTGAGGTCCAGGCGTTCCATCCCGGCCGCGTGCGCCGCCCCCTCGAGGTGCGCGAGCGCGGCAGGCAGATCGGCGGGGTCACGGGCCGCGACCGGGCCGGCGTAGCCGCGCTCGTTGGCGAGGAAGGCGTAGGCGACGGCCAGCCCGCCCCGGCGCAGGACGGCGGCCGGCCGGTCGGCGAGCATGAATGCGACGTCTTCGCGCCGCGCGTGCCCCAGCACCTCGCCCTCGATCGCGAGCACCTCCTCGACCGTCGCCGGCACGATGTCGTAGCCGGCCGGCGCCGCGACCGCGCGCGGCCGGCCGGCGACGTCGACGAAGGTCGTCTGGTGGGCGACGCCGAAGCGCAGGTACAGCGCGACCGCGGGCGCGTCGACCGTGGCGATGATCGCCCGGTGCGTCCCGAGCCCGGGCGCGAAGGCGCGCTCGAGCAGGGCGCGACCGAGGCCCGCGACGCGCGCCCCGGGCGCGACGAAGAACTCCGTCAGCTCGACGACCGGCCCGCGCTGCGTGCTGCGTGCGTAGCCGATCGGCCGCCCCTCGCCGTCCTCGGCGATCCACCACTGCCCGCACGTCGCGGCGAGGTGGTCGAAGAGCCCGATGTAGGCCGGCCACAGCTCGTCGAAGTCGGGATCGGGCGCGTCCGCGGGGAGGTAGCCGATGCGGCGCATGAGGTCCCACAGCGAGCGCCTGAAGAGCGCGAAGCACGCGCGCGAGTCGGCGGCCGTGGCGGGACGGATGGCGGGGGCGGCGCCCACGGCTCGAGCTATCCGCTCCGTTGCAGGGCCGCGCCGCCGAAGTCCCATTCCAGCATGAGCTGGGGTGGGTTCGTCTGAGCTCCGGCTCGCGCGTACGTCGCGCGCGCTGCGACGTTGTCGGTGTCCGTGGCGGTCCACATGTCGTAGCAGCCGCGCTCCTCGGCGAGCGCGGCAAGCGCCTCGACGAGCGACCGCCCGATGCCCCGGCGGCGCGCCGGCTCGTCGACTCCCAGCTCGTAGAGGAACATCTCGGTGCCCTTGTCCGGGTGCGTCATCTCGACGCCGGACACGAAGCCCACGGGTGAGCCGGCAGGGTCGTAGGCGACGAGGAGGTGATGGGTCGGCTCCGCCAGAAACCGGCGCGTGGCGTCGATGTCGGGCTCGTGGTCGAAGAGCGCACGGGCGGCGAGCACCGCGTTCTCGTCGCCTGCGTCCAGGACGCGGATCTCGACGCTCATGGCGTGACGGTATCGACGCGCTCGCACCGGCACGGAGCCCCGCCGCGCGTCACGCGACCGGCGGCGGCGTCCCCTCGGCGCTGGCCGCCAGCACGGGATCCCAGGCGCACACCTCACATGCATGCCGAAACGCGGAGCGGGCGAAGTCGAGCGCGGCCGCGTGCGGGTGGTCGGCGGCGAGGACGTCGTCCCAGTCGAGGACGTACTCGCCGAGTGCCGAGTCCCAGCGCGCCGCGTCCGGCGACAGCGTCGCGCGCGCGAACCCCTCCGGTGCGGGGTGCGCGTACGCGTAGAAGGCCGGCTTCGTGTAGCGCGCGTCGCCCGGCCACCATCCGACGGCGACCTCCTGCACATCCATGGCGTTGCGCATGATGAAGTCGTCCGCCGGGGGGTCGGCCGGCAGGCCGGAGAAGAGGTTCACCGCCAGGTCGAACGAGCCCCACCAGGCGTTGACCGGCGTGCAGCGCCCGCGATACGGCGCGCGGAACGCCGACAGGACCAGCGCGGCCCGGGTCGCGGCCGCAAAGTAGGTCGCCACCTCGCCCGGGTCGTAGGTCGCGTGCTCGTCGTCCTCGTCGAGCGGCGTGGTCCACGGCGTCTCCTGCGGCGTCAGGTTGATCTCGACCACGCCTCCGAGACCGCCAACCGCTGCCAGCACCTCGCGCGTGACCTCGCCGACCGCCCGGTCGCAAGCGCGACGCGTTGCACGCGTCCGTCGCTGTGCTCGGCGACCGCCTCGTGGGTTCGTAGGTCGAGCGCGACGACGAGCGCGCCGGAGCCGTCGGGCGCCGGCAGCGGGAGCGTCTCCCAGCCGCGCGCGCTGAGACGCAACGCCGCGTGCTGAAGCTGAGGCTCGGGCGGGGCCAGCGCCACCGCCAGCTTGCCGAGGACCTGCGTGTGCGCGTGGAGCGTGTCGCAGGTTGCGCTCCACTCTTCATAGGGGAGCATCGGCCATTCGGAGGACATGGGCGAACGCTAGCGGGCCGAAGGGTCTCGGCGCCCGGCTCGACGTCGGCGTTCATGCGGCGCGCCGTTCACCAGCCAGATCGCCGGCATCATCGCCGAGGTCCAGCCGGCCGGCGAGATCGCGCGGGCGATGGTGGCCGAAGCGCAAGGCGCTACGGGCAGTTCGAGGTCACTCGCGTGCCGACGGCGCGGCATCGATGAGGAAGAGCGTGACGCGCTCCGGTCGGGCCCAGCCAGGTATCGATGTCGGATCGTGCTCGCTATACCGGGGACTATTCGCCACGCCTGACGTGCACAACTGCCGGATCGATCGGGCCGCCGCATCGAGTCGTCACTTGCGCACGTGCGCACGTATGCCATGCACAACTACCGGATCGATCCGGCCGCCGTGTCGAGTCGTCACTTGTGCACGCATGCCATGCACAACTACCGGATCGATCCGGCCGCCGTGTCGAGTCGTCACTTGTGCACGCCTGGCGTGGCGCATACTCCCCGCATAACCGAGCAATATCTGACACTCTCGCCCGGCCCGCACGCGCGATAAAACGATGCCTTCTGTTCAGTGGCTTAGTTCGTGGACCGGCGAGATCGCGGTTGCCAAACTCGCCCGGCGGCGGCACGTCAGCCTGCGATCAGCTCGCGCTCGAGCGGGGTGCGAAAGCGCGGCGTCACGCGCACGTCGCCGAGCCAGTCGCGCAGCCGCGCGACCTCGGTGTCGATCGCGGCGACGGCGTCCGCGCCGGCGTCCTCGAGCAGGCGCACGACGACCTCGCCGTCCTTGCGCTGCGCCCAGCCGCCGACGATTCGCCCCTCCCACCAGACCGAGGGCCCGATGTTGCCACTGCGATCGAAGAGCGCGGCGCGGTGCTCGCCCAGGTACCACGCGCGCTCGGTCCACCCCATCGCGGTCGGGTCGAGCGCGGGGAGCAGCGCCGCCCACGGCGCGGGCGCCGCGACCGGCTCGTCGTCGCCCGCGAGCACGAGCCCGGCGCCGCCGCCGTCGAGCGCCACCTCGACGGTCTCGATGCGCGCGAGCGCGCGCCTGAGCAGGCCGGCCGTCCAGCCGGTCCACCACTTCAGATCGGCCATCGTCCCGGGGCCGAACGCCGCCAGCCAGCGGCGCACGAGCTCGGCCGCGGCGTCGTCGGTGCTCAGCTCCGCAATGCCGTCCGGCAGCCACGTCGCCATCGGCGCCCAGCGGTAGAGCGTGCTCGTCCACGATCCCAGCGGCCGTCCGCGCGCGACCCGCCCGTCGGCGGCGAGGAGGAAGAGGACCTTCGTCGAGACCCCTTGGACAGCGGCGTAGGGCTTGTCCTGCGCGACCGCGATCTTCGTCCGCAGCGCCGGCACGTCTTCGGACAGCTGCGCCGCGGTCGCCTCGCCGCGCACGACCAGCGCGGCGAGCGTCGCCTGCTCGGTCTCCAGCAGCCAGCGCGCGCCGTCGTCTGTGACGCCGGCGCTCTCCAGCAGCGCGACGAAGCGCCGCCGCTCGCCCGGTACGAGCGCGCGCGTGCAGGCCGCCTGCACGACCGGCGCGAGCTCGACTGAAACGACGAACATCGTGCGCCGCATCCCGAGGATCCGCACGACCGAGCGCTGGACGTAGAGGGCGTCCTCGATCGCGCCCGGCGCCGGCGCGCGCAGTCGCGCCCGCGCGGCCAGCACGACCGTGGCGGGGTCGGTCGCGTGCAGCCCCGCGAGGTCGCCCGCGACCGCGGCGACGTCGTCGGTCAGGTCGCCTCACACCGTTAAGCGGTGCGTCTGGAGCGCATGGCGTAGGGCGGCCGGTGCGAGATGGTGGCGCAGCGCCAGTCGCGCCCGCCGCTGGTCGTCGCTGCACCGCCGCACGCGGGTGAGGCTAACGCCGCGTCGTCAGCCGCGCGATACGGACGGCGCGGAGACCGCGACGCCGTCGCGACCGCGCTGCTTCGCCGCGTACATTGCCTGGTCGGCACGCAGCAGGACTCGGCTCGGGGTGTCGCCCACCTCGATCGAGGAGACGCCGAAGCTCGCCGTCATGCGCACCTCGTGCCCGGCCGTGATGCTCACCCGCTCGCGGATCGCCCGAGCGACCGCCTCGGCGAGCTTGCGCCCGTGCTCGTCGTCGGCCTGCGGCAGGAGGATCGCGAACTCGTCGCCGCCGAGGCGCGCGACCATGTCGCTGCGGCGCACGCGGCCGCGCAGGACGTCGGCGACGTTGCGCAGCAGCTCGTCGCCGGCGGCGTGGCCGAGCGAGTCGTTCGTCGACTTGAAGCCGTCGAGGTCGAGCAGGACGAGGCAGGCGTGGGCCTCGTAGCGCTCGGCGAGCGCGACCTGCCGCTCGATCTCGTGCTCGAGCCGGCGACGGTTGAGCAGCCCGGTGAGGGCGTCGTGGTCGGCGAGATGCTGGAGCTGGTCGATGCTGCGCTGGCGGTCGGTGACATCCTCGAGCTGGGCGATGAAGTGATCGGGGGTGCCCTGCCCGCCGTGGACGAACGAGAGGCTCACGTCGACCCAGATGACGTGACCGCCGGCGTGCACGAAGCGCTTGCGGCACTGTGAGGTGCGCCGGTCGCCGGCGAGCATCTGGTTGACGAGGTGGGTGTCGAGGTCGAGATCCGCCGGCAGGGTGATCTGCTGCATGCTCCCGGCCAGCAGCGTCTCGCGGCTGTGGCCGACGATCTCGCAGAGCGCCGCGTTGACGTCGACGAACCCTCCGCGCAAGCAGACGATCGCCATGCCGATCGGCGCGCTGTCGAAGCTGCTGTGGAACCGCTGCATCGCCTCGCGCGCCTCCTTGCGCAAGGCCGCGTTGCACCGCGCCGCGACGATCCCGCCGACACCGACGATCACGACGAAGAGCGCGGGCACGCCGGCCGGCTCCCAGGCGTCGCCGCGCGCGATGGCGTGAGAGAGGACGAACACGATCGCAAGCGCCAGCAGCGACCAGTCCTCGTAGAGCATGAGCGCCGCGAGTACGACGAACCACGCCGCCTGGGCCTCGCTGTGGCCGGCCCAGAGGTGCACGAAGACGGCCGCAGCGGTCAGCAGGCCCAGGGCGCCGAACAGCGCCTGGATCCGTGGCGAGGGCAGCCGCAGCCGAGCGGCGGACGCCGCGAGGACGACCGGCAGGAGCAACAGGCCCAGCGACACGGCGGCGGTGTCGCGGGCGACGCCGAAGACCGCGAGCGCGGCCACGTGCGCCCAGATGACGCGCAGCAGCCAGCGATGGCGCTGGCGCCAGACGTCGTCCGGCAGGCTGCTGCGCTGCGGGGCTGCCAGGCGAACCCGTCTCATGTCCTCGTGATCGGCATGTCGACGGCCGGCCTGAAGACGTTTGCGCCCGTTCGTGCCGGAAGGCGTTTGCGCTGCCCGCATTGGTGGGCACGACGAGGCTCGATGCGACGTCCCCGCGCCCATGCCCTCAGCGAGCGGATCGGCTCGATCGCCGCGCTCGACGGCCCCGCCCGCGCGATCGCCCGCACGGTTCGCGGCCTGCTCGGACGGGGCCGGGTGAAGGATGCCCTCAGCGGCTCGTGGCTCGGCCATCCGCTGCACCCGCTGCTGACCGACGTCCCGATCGGGACCTGGACGAGCGCGACGCTCCTGGACCTCGTCGGCGGCCCCGACAGCCGGCCGGCCGCGCGCCGGCTCATCGGCGTCGGGCTCGTCGCGGCGGCGCCGACGGCATGGACCGGCTGGTCGGACTGGGCCGACAGCGAGCCGGCGGACGATCAGGTGCGCCGTCTCGGCCTCGTGCATGCGAGCGCCGTCGGCACCGCCGCCACCCTCTACGGCGCCTCGCTGGTGGCCCGCAGGCGCGGTGCGCACACGACCGGCGTGCTGCTCGGCCTCGCCGGCGCCGGCGCGGTCGGCGCGGCCGGCTGGCTCGGCGGCGACCTCGCGTTCGCCCGCGGCGTCGGCGTCGACCAGACGGCGTTCGAGCAGGGCCCGGAGGATTGGACGCCGGCGCTTGACGCGAGCATGCTCGCCGACGACCGCCCGGCAGCGGCGACCGTCGGCGACCTCGAGATCCTGCTCGTCCGGCGCAACGGGAGGATCCACGCGCTCGCCGACCGCTGCAGCCATCGCGGCGGCGCACTGCACGAGGGCGAGCTGCTCGGCGACTGCATCGAATGCCCGCTGCACGGCAGCCGCTTCCGGCTGGAGGACGGCTCGCTTGAACGCGGGCCGTCGGCGTACCCGCAGCCCGTCTACGAGGCGCGCGAGCACGAGGGGCGGATCGAGGTCCGCGCCGCGGGCTGACGTCAGCCGAACTCGATCACGCTGCGGATGCCGTCCTGGGCCTCCATGAGCTCGAAGCCCCGGTTGACCTCGTCGAGCGTGATCCGGTGCGAGAGGAAGGCGTCGACGTCGATGTCGCCGTCGAGGTAGCGCTGCACGAGCAGCGGCACCTGATCGCGGCCCTTGACGCCGCCGAACGACGAGCCGGCGACGCGCCGGCCGGTGATGAGGTAGCGCGGGACGATGTCCAGCGTCTCGCCCTTGCCCGCAACGCCGCACATCGTCGCCAGGCCCCAGCCCATCCGCGCAGACTCGACCGCCTGGCGCATCACCGCGACGTTGCCGGTCGCCTCGATCGTGTAGTCGGCGCCGAAGCCGCCGGTCATCTCGAGGATCGCCGCCACGGTGTCCGGACCCCCGACGAGCAGGTCGGTCGCGCCCTGGCCGCGAGCGCGCTCCAACCGCTCGTCGGAGAGGTCGACGCAGACGATCCGCTCGGCGCCCTGCAGCCGGCAGCCGGCGACCGCGCCGAGGCCGACCATGCCGGCCCCGAAGACGACGCACGTCGAGCCGGGGTCGACCTTCGCGGTGTACATCGCCGCGCCAAGCCCCGTCGACAGGCCGCAGGCGAAGAGGCAGGCGCGGTCCGGCGGCGCGTCGGGCGAGACCTTCGCGAGCGCGATCTCGGGCATGACCGTGTACTCGGCGAACGTCGACGTGCCCATGAAGTGGCGGATCGGCTCCCCGTCGCGGGACAGGCGCGTCGTGCCGTCCGGCAGGTAGCCCTTGCCCTGCTGGTCGCGGATCGCGAGGCAGATGTTCGTCTTCGGGCTGACGCAGTGCAGGCACTCGCGGCACTGGGGCGAGAAGAGCGTCACGACGTGGTCGCCGACGGCCAGCGAGGTGACGCCCTCGCCAATCGACTCGACGACGCCGGCGCCCTCGTGGCCGAGCACCGTCGGCGCGTAGCCGGAGGGGTCGACCCCGGAGGCGGTGTACATGTCGGTGTGGCAGACGCCGCACGCCTGCACGCGCACGAGCACCTCGCCGGAGCGCGGTTCGGCGAGGTCGAGCTCCTGCACGACGAGTGGTTGGCCGAACTCCTCCAGCACCGCCGAGCGCATCCGCATCGCGGCAACCTATCGTGTGCGCATGGGACTGGGATCCACGACGGCGCCACTGCGCCATGAGCTCGAGGCCGCGCTGCCGGAGCGCCCCTTCGAGCTGCATTTCTGGGATGGCAGCGCGCTGCCGGCGACGGCCGGCAACGGCGTCTGCCCGGTCTTCAGCGCGCGCTCGCCGAAGGCCGTCGCGCACGCCCTGCGCGCCCCCGGGCAACTCGGCCTCAGCCGCGCGTACGTGTCGGGGGAGCTCGAGATCGACGACCTCGACGCGGTGCTCGCGCTCCTGCGCGACTGGAAGCCGCCGCCGATCGACGGAGCGACGCAGCGCCGCCTCCTGCTGGCCGCGACACGTGCTGCCGGCCTCATGCTCCCGCCGCGGACACCGGCGATCGAGCTGCGACCGCGCGGCCGGCGCCACAGCGTCGACCGCGACGCGCGTGCGGTCCGCCATCACTACGACGTCTCCAACGACTTCTTCGCGCTCTTCCTCGACGCCTCGATGACCTACAGCTGCGCGGTCTTCGCCGATCCGACGAGCGCCGACGAGCCACTCGAGGACGCGCAGCGGCGCAAGCTCGAGCTCGTCTGCACGAAGCTCGCGCTCCAGCCCGGCGAGCGGGTCCTCGACGTCGGCTGCGGCTGGGGCAGCTTCCCGGTCCACGCGGCGACGCAGCACGGCGTGGACGTCGTCGGCATCACGCTGTCCGAGCCGCAGGCGCGGCGCGCCCGCGAGCGCGCCGCCGCAGCCGGCGTCGGCGACCGGGTCGAGATCCGCGTCGCCGACTACCGCGAGCTGCGCGGCGAGCGCTTCGACGCGATCGCGAGCATCGGCATGGTCGAGCACGTCGGCGCGCGCATGATCGACGCATACGCGCGTCAGCTCGCCGGCCTGCTGGAACCCGGCGGGCGGCTGCTGAACCACGGCATCGCGCGGCTGCGCCACGGCGAGCCCGAGGCCGGCGGCTTCTCCGAGCGCTACGTCTTCCCCGACGCCGCGCCGCTGCACCTCTCGCGCGTGCAGCTCGCGCTCGAGCGCGCCGGCTTCGAGTGCGAGCACGTCGAGGGCCTGCGGGCGCACTATGCCCGCACGCTGACGCACTGGCTCACGCGCCTGGACGACAACGCCGAGGAGGGCGTGCGGCTCGCCGGCCCGGAGCGCGTGCGCGTCTGGCGGCTGTACCTGCGGGCGGCGCGCAGCGGCTTTCAGACGGGCTTTACGTCGATCTACCAGGTGCGCTGCCGGCGGGCGTGAGGCGCAGCGGGCGCGGGTGCGCGGCGGGGATTGACGAAGGAGCCCGGGCCCGGCGGAGGCGAGCGCGCGGCGATTGGCGAGTTCCCAGCGTTTAAGCCTTGAAACTCGCCAATCTGCGACGCGGGCGGGTGTGTCGATCCCGCGAGACGCGCAGCTACGCGACTTCGGAGCAGACCTGCGGCGCGCCGACGTGCTCGGCGGCGGGCTCGGCATGCGTGGCCGCCTGCTGCTCGGACTCGAGGACCGCGAGCGCCACGGCGATCGCCGCCACGACGAGCCCGGCGGCGATGAGGAACGCCAGGTGGTAGCCGCCGGTCAGCGCGGCCGCCGTGGCCTGGCCGCCGGCCGCGAGGCTCTCGGTGTGCGAGGCGGACACGGTTGCGAGGACGGCGAGGCCCAGCGCGTCGCCGACCTGCGCGGCGGTGTTGACGAGACCCGACGCCAGGCCCGCCGCCTGCGGCGTGGCGCCCGACATCGCGAGCGTGATGAGCGGCGGGAACGAGACGCCGATGCCGACGGCGAGCACGATCATGACCGGCAGGACGTCGGTGAGGTAGCTGCCGTCCACCGGGGCGCGCGAGAACAGCACGAGCCCGATGGCGATCAGCGCGAGGCCCGGCACGAGGACCTCGCGAGCGCCGAAGCGCATCATGAGCCGCTCGGCGTAGCGCAGCGACAGCGTGCCCATGATGACCGTCGTCGGCAGGAACGCCAGGCCGATCTGCAGCGCGTCGTAGCCGAGCACGCGCTGCAGGTACAGCGAGCCCAGGAAGAACACCCCGAACATCCCGGCGACCGTCAGGGCCTGGACGAGGTTGGCCCCCGACAGGTTGCGCGAGCGGAAGATCCCCAGCGGCATGAGCGGGGTGGCCGTGCGCGCCTCGCGCACGATGAAGGCGACGAGCAGCGCGATCGACAGGGCGAGCAGCCCCAGCGCCTGACCCGAGCCCCAGCCGTCCTCGGCCGCCGGCTTGACGATCGTGTAGACGGTGAGCATGAGGCACGTCGTGATGAGGACCGCGCCCGCGACGTCGGCGCCCCGGCGGAAGCCGATGCCCTCGTCGCGCTCGATGAGCCGGTGCGCCAGGACCGCCGTGACGATCCCGATCGGGATGTTCACGAAGAAGATCCAGTGGTAGTTGATCGACTGCGTCAGCACGCCGCCGGCCAGCAGTCCGATCGAGCCGCCCGCGGAGGCGACGAAGCCGTAGACGCCGATCGCCTTGGCCTGCTCGCGCGGGTCGGGGAACATCGTGACGATCATCCCGAGGATCACGGCGGAGGTCATCGCCCCGCCGACGCCCTGGATGAAGCGGGCCGCGACGAGCGTCTCCTGGCTCCACGCGACGCCGCACAGCAGCGACGCGAGCGTGAAGACGCCGAGACCGGCCATGAGGACGCTCTTGCGCCCGAGCAGGTCGCCGAGACGGCCGGAGAGCAGCAGCAGGCCGCCGAAGGCGATGAGATAAGCGTTGACGACCCAGGCCAGGCTGGACTGCGAGAAGCCGAGGTCGTCCTGGATCGACGGCAGCGCGACGTTCACGACGGTGACGTCGAGCACGATCATGAGCATCCCCGCGCAGAGCACGTAGAGCGCGATCCAGCGGTTGCGGTCGGTGAGCTTCTCGTCGGTCATCTCGGTCGCCTCCGGTGTCGGTGCAGTTTCCAGGTCAGACCGGCTGACGACCCGGAACTCATCGCTGACCGATCGAAGTCTTCGCTTTCGGGACGCTCCTTCGGCTGCCAGAAGGCGACCTCCCCGCCGGCCGGGGCGGCGACCACGCTGCGCCAGCCCGCCGGTCCCTCGCGGGGCTCGAGCAGGACTGCTGCTCCGAGCCCGCGTGCCTGCTCGGTGACCCGGCGATGTCGGCGACCTCGACGTACGGTAGCCACAGCGGCCGCTGCGTCTCGCACTCCACGACGCCGCCCCCGCCGAACCCGCCGCCCAATCCCAGTGCCCAGTACGTGCCGCCGCCGGCCTCGATCCGCTCCGAGCGCCAGCCGCACAGGTGCGCGTAGAACGCGCAGGCGCGCGACCGGTCGTCGGTGTGCAGCTCCAGATGCACGACGGGCTTGGCGGGGGCGGGCATCATCGCTTCTGCCCTAACGACTGCCGCGAGCGCCCGGACTCATCGCAGCGATGACGTCGGGTCGCTCGATCTGTCTACTCTCGACAGGACATGGCGATCTCTTCGACGCATGCGACAGGGCACGAGCGCGAGCTGCTGGCGGCGGCCCGCGGCGGCGACGAGCGCGCCTTCCAGCGCCTCGTGGAACCGCGCCACGGCGAGCTGCACGCGCACTGCTACCGGATGCTCGGCTCCGTCCACGATGCGGAGGACGCGCTCCAGGAGGCACTGCTGCGGGCATGGCGGGGCATGAGGCGCTTCGAAGGCAAGAGCTCGCTGCGATCCTGGCTCTACCGGATCGCGACGAACACGTGCCTGGACGCCATCGGCCGGCGGCCCAAGCGCGTGCTCCCGATCGACTACGGGCCGGGCGCGGATCCTCACGACTCCCCGGGGGAGCCTCTCGTCGAGTCGGTGTGGATCGAGCCCTACCCCGACGAGCTGCTGCGCGCCGCCGACGACTTCGCCTCGCCCGAGGCCAGCTACGAGCAGCGTGAGAGCGTCGAGCTGGCGTTCGTCGCGGCGCTTCAGCATCTGCCCGCCCGGCAGCGCGCCGTCCTCATCCTCCGCACGGTCCTGGGCTTCTCGGCTCGCGAGGTCGCCGACTCGCTGGAGACGAGCGTCGCGTCGGTGAACAGCACGCTGCAGCGCGCCCGCAAGACCGTCGACGAGCGGCTGCCCGAGCGCAGCCAGCAGGCCACGCTGCGCGCGGTCGGCGACGCGCGGCTGGGCGAGATCGTCGAGGACTACATGCACGCCATGCAGCAGGGCGACGTCGACGCGGTCGTCGCCCTGCTCACCGAGCAGGTGACCTGGTCGATGCCACCGATGCCGGTCTGGTACCGCGGCCGCGAGACGGTCGTGGCCTTCCTCACCGAGTACCCCCTGCGCGAGCGCTGGCGGCACATCCCGACCCGGGCGAACGGCCAGCTGGCCGTGGGCTGCTACATGTGGAACGACGAGCGCGACGGCTACGTCGCCGCCGTCATCGACGTCCTCACCCTGCGCGACGACCGCATCGACGACGTCACGGCGTTCCTGGCACCGTGGGTCTTCCAGCGCTTCGGCGACGTCTCGGGAGTCATGACCCCCGACGTGTTCCGGCGCTTCGGCCTCCCGGACGAGCTGCCGGCGTAGGTGCCAACCGCTCCGACGCTCACGGGATCGCGCTTCGAGCTGCGACCGTGGCGACGCAGCGACGCAGCGACGCTCGAACCGGCCTTCGGCGACGCTGACATCAGCCGCTTCACGACGGTGCCTCCCGCCTATTCGCTGGCCGAGGCCGAGGCGTGGATCGCTCGACAGCAGCGGCGCATCGACGATGGGACGGCGGTGGCGCGACGTCACGCTGGAGCGCTACACCCTCCTCCGGGCGCACGCGCAATCGTAGGCAGCGCCGTCAAGCCCCCAGCGGTCCGACCGGCGCGGGCACGATCGCCACGTGCCGCTGCCCGCCGGCGAGGGGGCGCCGCCACGGGCCGTTGCCGTCGAGCTCGCCGCCGCGGTCCAGGAGGAGCGCGGCGAGGCACCGCGCGTCGTCGAGCGGCTGGGCCGGCGAGCGATAGCTGCGCGCCGGACGGCCCGTGAGCGGGCCGCTGACGCGGTCGTCCACGACGACGAGGTACAGCGGGCCGAGCGTGAGCTCGAGCTGCTCCCCGTCGCCGTCGGATTGCCGGGCGCCCATCGCGCCGCAACGCTACCGCTGCGGCGCGCGGGTCAGGCGGCCGCGGCGGACTTGGCCGGCTTGGCGCGCTCCTGCGCGCCGACGAGCTTCTCCGCTTGGCGCTCGGGCGTGATGCGCACGACGCTGCGGGCGATCCCGAGCTTCTCGAGCGTCCAGATGAACATCGCCGAGGGGTCGATCTCCCAGCGTCCCAGGCCCTGGCGCGCCGAGCGCGGGAAGGCGTGGTGGTTGTGGTGCCAGGACTCGCCGAAGGTCGGGATGGCGAGCCAGGCGACGTTCGTGGACTTGTCCTCGAGGTCGAAGCGCCGGCGTCCGAAGAAGTGGCAGATCGAGTTGATCGACCACGTGACGTGGTGGATGAAGAAGATCCGCACGAAGCCGGCCCACAGCAGTGTCCAGAGCGCGGCGGTCAGCGAGAAGCCGTGCAGGACGAAGCCCGCGACGAACGGGATCAGCAGGCCCAGGCCGACGAAGAGCAGGAAGTTGCGGCTGATCCAGCGCATGCCCTTGTCCTCGCAGAGGTCGGGGGCATACTTGCGAAACTCCGCGCTGCCCTGCGTCTTCATGAGCCAGCCGCTGTGCGCGTGCCACAGACCCTTCAGCCCCGAGCCGTGACCGATGTGCGGGCTGTGCGGGTCGCCCTCTTCGTCAGTGTGGGCGTGGTGCAGACGGTGGTCGGCGACCCAGGCGATGGGCGGGCCCTCGACGGCCATGGAGCCGGCGATCGCGAAGGCGTACTCGACGGGCTTGCTCGTCTGGAAGGCGCGGTGCGTGAGCAGCCGGTGATAGCCGACGGTGATCCCGAGGCCGGTGACGCAATACATGACGACGAGAATCGCCAGGTCGATTGGACCGACGGCCTTGTTCCACAGCAGCACGACGGCGACGAGGAAGGCGATGAACGGCACCACGACGGCGCCGAGATTTACGTAGCGTTGGAACTTTGGCATGCATTTGAGGCTAGCGATCAAGCCCCGGTCGGTTCTTGTCGAATGTCTCGTGCATGCCGCCCCAAAATCTGTAGGTTATACGCAAATGGAAGGCATCCCCCCCGAAGTTGCAGCGATTCTGCGCCCAGTCCTCCCCGATCTGGCGGCAGAGACGATCCGCGCGATCGGCCGCGAGGTGCCCGACTACTCGCGTCCGCTCGAGGGACGCCTTGGCATCACGCTTCGCTACGGAACCGAGCAGGCGCTGCGCCGCTTCGTCGACTCGATCGAGAATCCCGCTGCCGTCAGCGAGCGCGACCGGCGCATCTACGTCGAGCTCGGGCGCCTTGAGATGCGCGAGGGGCGCACGCTCAACGCGCTGCTCGCCGCCTACCGCGTCGGAGCGCAGATCGCCTGGCGGCGCTTCGTCGAGGCCGGCGTGCGGGCCGACCTGGAGCCGGCCACCCTCTACCGTCTCGGCGAGGCGATCTTCGCCTACATCGACGCGATCTCGGGGGAGTCGATCGAAGGCTACGCAGCCGCGCAGTCGGCCGCCGCCGGAGAGCGCCAGCGCCGCCGCGCGCAGCTCGTGCTGCTGCTCGCCTCCGACCCGCCGGCGGCGCCGGAGGCCATGCGCGCCGCGGCCCTGCGCGCGGCATGGGCGCCGCCGGCGCGGCTCGCCGCGCTCGTCGTCGAGGGCATCGACTCCGAGCGGCTCGCCAGCCGGCTCGGGCCCGGGACGCTCGCGGCGCCGCTGGAGAGCGCCGAGGGCGCGCCGCCCGAACAGCGCGGGGCGCGCGTGCTCGCGTTCGTCCCCGATCCCGACGCGCCACGGCGCCGCGCCCAGATCGAGCAGGCGATCGGAGCGCGGGCCGCCGCGCTCGGACCGACCGTCGCCGCATCCGGGGCGGCGCGCAGCGTGCAGCGCGCGCGGCGCGCGCTCGACCTGCGGGCCGCCGGCGCACTGCCCGGCGACGGGCTCGTCGTCGCCGCCGACCACACCGCGGAGCTGCTGCTGCACGCCGACACCCGCCTGGCGGGCGAGCTCGCAGCCGCGCGGCTGGCCCCGCTCGACGGCCTGCGGTCAGGCGTCCGCGAACGGCTGACGCAGACCTTGCGCGCGTGGCTGGACCGCCAGGGCCGTATCGACGAGACGGCGCGCGCGCTGGACGTCCACCCGCAGACCGTCCGCTACCGGCTCGCCCAGCTCCGCGAGGCGTTCGGCCCCGAGCTGGAGGACGCCGAGGCGCGTTTCGAGCTCGCGCTGGTGCTGCGGGTGCATGACGGGACCGGCGCGGCGTAGCTCAATGGTTCGCGCCTGGGGTGTGCCGAATAACCCGGTGTAGACGCGGGATATTCGACACCCCCCGAAAACGGCCCCCTGCGCCGAAGTCGCGCGTCCTGCCATCGCGCCGCTGCGCACCTGCGGCTGGAATGACGCGTAGGAAGGCCGCGTCGCGGACATATGCTGATCAATCGAGTATGCAAGGGGGACGGTGTCGTGAGCGTGCAGGTGCAGGGAGTCGAGATCAAGGGCCCGGCAGGCGATCGCTTCGACGAGATCCTGACCGCGGACGCGCTCGAGCTCGTGGCGCGTCTGCACCGCGAGTTCGATGCCCCCCGCCGCGAGCTGTTGGCCGCGCGCGTGGAGCGCCAGAAGGAGCTTGACTCGGGCGGCACGCTCGACTTCCTGGCGGACACCAAGGACGTGCGCGACGGCGACTGGACGATCGCGCCCGAGCCCGACGCTCTGCAAAACCGCCGCGTCGAGATCACCGGGCCCACCAGCCGCAAGATGGTCATCAACGCGTTGAACTCGGGCGCCAGTGGCTTCATGGCCGACTTCGAGTACTCCAACTCGCCGACCTGGACGAACATGATCGGCGGCCAGGTGAACCTCGCCGACGCGATCCGCGGCACCATCGAGCACGAGGAGGACGGCAAGGAGTACAAGCTCGACCGCGAGGTCGCGACGCTGCTGGTGCGCCCACGCGGCTGGCACCTCGTGGAGCGCAACCTGCTCGTCGACGGCACGCCGGTGGCCGGTGGGCTCGTGGACTTCGCCCTGTACTTCTTGCACAACGCCCCCGAGTTGCTCGAGCGCGGCGCCGGGCCGTACTTCTACCTGCCCAAGCTGGAGTCCCACCGCGAGGCCCGCCTCTGGAACGACGTCTTCAGCCTCGCCCAGGACCACGTCGGCCTACCGCGCGGCACGATCAAGGCCACGGTCCTGATCGAGACGATCCCGGCCGCGTTTGAGATGGACGAGATCCTCTACGAGCTGCGCGACCACTCGGCGGGTCTCAACGCCGGCCGCTGGGACTACATCTTCTCGGCGATCAAGCGCTTCCGCACACGCTCCGACTTCGTCACGCCGGACCGCAAGAAGGTCACGATGACCGTGCCGTTCATGCGCGCCTACACCGAGCTGCTCGTGAAGACCTGCCACCGACGCGGCGCCCACGCCATGGGCGGGATGGCAGCGCAGATTCCGAGCCGCACCGACGAGGAGGCCAACGAGAAGGCCTTCGCCGCGCTGCGCGCGGACAAGCAGCGCGAGGCCTCCGACGGCTTCGACGGCACCTGGGTGGCGCATCCCGACTCCGTCGCCGCCGCGATGGAGGAGTTCGACAAGGTCCTGGGCGACCAGCCCCACCAGGTCGATCGCCGCCGGGACGACGTCGACGTGAGCGCCGAGCAGCTCCTCGATGTGGCCGCCACCGAGGGCGACATCACCGAGGACGGCCTGCGCAGCAACGTCAACGTGGGCATCCAGTACATCTCCTCATGGCTGCGCGGCAACGGCGCGGCCGGCATCCACGGGATGATGGAGGACGCCGCCACCGCCGAGATCGCGCGCGGCCAGGTGTGGCAGTGGGTCCACCACGCCGCCAAGCTCGACGACGGGCGCCCGATCACCGCCGAGCTCGTACGCGAGCTTGAGACCTCGGAGCTGGAGAACATCCGCGAGGAGATCAGCGACGACGAGTGGTTCGACAAAGAGGGCCGCCCGGACCTCTCACGCGAGATCTTCGAACAGGTGGCGCTCGCCGACGAGTTCATCGAGTTCCTCACGCTCCCGGCCTACGAACGGCTCGAGGAGAACGCCTGACCGAGCCGCACCGACGTGGTGGCCGGCGCCCGGCTGTCGACCGTCGCGCCCTGCCGGCTGTACACCCGGTCCATATGCGACCAGGGCCATGCTGCCTAGTCTCGGCCCCGCCGGCCGGCACATCACCGGCGTTCGAGAACCACGTTCGGGACGCGGGCGCAATCAGGTTTGGGACCAGGGACGCCACACAAAGCCGGGGATTACGCCGCCAGCGGTGCAGTCGCGGGGGGTCCGGCACCACAACCCGCCTCATGGATCGACGGCGAGCCCGAGCTGCGATCCACGCCCGCCGTCTCCCGCACGGCGACGCACTGCCCCTACTGCTCGCTGCAGTGCGGGATGGAGATCGTGCAGCCGCCCGACGAGCCGCTCGAGGTCGTGCCGACCGCCTTTTCCACGAACCGCGGGACGATGTGCCAGAAGGGCTGGACCTCGGGAGAGCTGTTGAGCCACCCCGACCGGCTCACGACGCCGCTCGTGCGCGACAGTCGCGACGCCGAGCTGCGGGCCGTGAGCTGGGACGAGGCGCTCGATCGCGTGGCCGGTGAGCTGCGCGGCTGCGCGCAGCGCCACGGACCCGACGCCGTCGGCGTCTTCGGGGGGGGCGGGCTGACCAACGAGAAGGCCTACCAGCTCGGCAAGTTCGCGCGCGTCGCCCTGCGCACGTCGGCGATCGACTACAACGGGCGCTTCTGCATGTCCTCCGCCGCGACCGCGTCGATGCGGGCATTCGGG
>Ga0136617_10001924_pt1 | contig 18530 bp, 15 predicted proteins | sample AntDrymUQ3222106_2_FD_129672 | JGI IMG/M metagenome (GOLD analysis project Ga0136617, IMG submission 129672) | Polar desert sand microbial communities from Dry Valleys, Antarctica - metaG UQ322 (21.06) | ecosystem: Environmental > Terrestrial > Soil > Desert | place: Antarctica: Dry Valley... | reverse complement strand
GTTTCATGGCCCGCCAGGAAGATAGTCATCACCTCGTCGCGAAGTTGTTTATCAGTCATTTGACTGCCATCTTCATCGTGAGCCTCAAGAAGCATCGAAAGGAGGTCGCCCTGGTCGAGGCCACTGGTGCGGCGATCAGCGATGATTCGATAAACTATGTCATCTATCTCTTGCGCCTCTCTGTGAAAGCGCCGATGCGTGGTTGTCGGCAGCCGATTGTCCAGAATCCATTTGATCGTCGCTTGTGAGGCAAACGGTTTGACGATCTGTGAAAGCACTCGGCCCACCTTGTCAGCATTCTGAGACACATCCGCATTGAAAAGTGTCCTGACGACGATTTCCAACGTAAGGCGCATCATGTCGCGATGAATGTCGCGGACCTCACCAGCGCGCCACACCGAGCTCATGCCCTGTGCATAATCGACCATCACATCACCGTAGGCACTGATTCGTTGACGGTGAAACGCAGGTTGCGCCAGCCGCCGCTGGCGTTTCCAAACTTCGCCCTCACTAGTCAAAAGCCCATTGCCAACCAGACGCTGAAAGAAGTTTGAGCGCAGCGACATCGCCTTGACGAAGTTTCTAGCGTTGGTCGAAACGACGTACTCGATATCGTCCGGGTGATAAAGGAAATAAGCCGTAACGTAGAGAAAGCGCGCGCGCACTACATCACCATAATCACGGCAGCGCGTAATAAAGCCCAGCGTGTCACGATTAAACTCGGGCATCACGCCGAGAATCGGGTGCCCCTTGGGCCCGGGAGGAAGCGGCGCCCGCTCTCGTCGGATGGATCTAATGGGAAGCTCTTCCATGCTTTTCATAGTGCTAGCGGCCTTTAACGAAGTTTGCGCAGCGACTTCTCATTCACACGCTGCTTTAGGAGTCTGTCGGAAAAAAGAGAGTCTCAGCATTGGTCGAGGTTATTCTGGTCGGAACTTGGATTTTATCGATCACCAGGTTTCTTCACTCAGTAGGAGTGAGATGTTAATAGCCTCGAACGCAACTGCTCATCAACTCCGAACGGAGCTGGAGGATGGTCGAAGGTTTCGGTGCTATAGACATCCCACCTCTAACGTGGTGAAAACCGAGGCACTCTGAGTCCACCCGTCGTCACTTCTTTGAAGATAGGTGTAAATACCACCTCCCCAAGGTGGCTGCCCGCTTGGGAACCCCGGCCAGAAGCGAGCGCGACAACGGGAGCTGATGCTGGAGTTTTCAACGATACGGTCCACTAGATTGCCTATCTCGATAAACCGCAGGACGCGAAGTGATTAACCTCGCTGCGACTCATTTCAAAAGGTTCGCGTAAATCCCGGGATCGCTGCCCGGAATTACAATTGCGCCAACTGCTTTTTCATAAAACTCAATTGGTCCAGCTCCGCCTATGATACCGTACACATAACCCAACTCCTTAAGCCCCCAGAGGGAAACGATTAGCAGCGCCGTGCCGATACCCCGCCCCTGCATTTCTTCAGCAACACCAGTTGGCCCAAAGAGCGTCTTGCGCGTGCATTCGTAAGCTGAGAAGCCGACTATTTGTTTTTCAAGAACCGCGATGTATATCGATACAGGCTTGTTAGCAAACCCGACAGAAATTTCATCCGCCCAAGCCACGGAGAAATGTTCCTCGACAAAGGAACGGACTAGAGTGATCTCAAACGGATGCGCGCGCCGGATGAGAATCCCGGCTTTCTCCATCTGCACCATGGCGGAGTCTGGCGACGGTAGTTTTAAGAGATTTACGAGTAAATCGGGCACCGCATGCGCGCCTAAACGAGAGATTTGTGTTGCCTAAGGGGATGGTAACTCAAGGCCGATGCGCGTCAACAGTCCAACTGGATTTCGGGTGGGACTTCTGGATTCATCAGCGATGCACCACCATCCGCGTATATCACTTGCCCCGTTATCCAGCTAGCTTCCTGGGCACAAAAGAGTGCGACAACGTTGCCGACATCTTCTGGGGTTCCCAATCGTCCCATGGGAGTCCAGCCGCGCTTGGGCCAGTTTCTGATAAGATCCTGGGCCTGCTGCGGCAGCGAATTCAATACGCTGTCCTCGGTCCACCTAGGGCTGATCGCATTCACCGTGATGCCCTGTTTAGCCAAGCGACTGCGAAGTAACGAACCAGCGACTCCAACGCTGCCTTGGCTGAACCCATGCCTGCCCAGGGTTGGAGTCCGCCGGTGCGGCTGCGCTGCGCGTACGTGATAGCGAAGATTCGACCTCCCGGACCCATTATGGGCACCGCCTGCCGAACCCCAACGAGGAATGCTTTCGGCTGGGAGGTCGAATGCGGTGTCCCATTGATCCAGGCTGACGCTTCCAGTAATCAGCGTGTATTTGCCGTCAAGCGACATCTCTACCCCCACGTGGATCAAGAATCAGAGTTTCTCGCGATCGGCCAAAGCTTTCTGCCCACCCCGTTTGCCGCCCAACCTTTCTCAATATCGACCACGAAGAACTGCTTTTCCATCATCATCTGTCACAAAATTACCATGAGGGTGGTGCGAAACTCCGAAACCCCCGAGCCGAATCAGAAGCAGCGTCAGTACGTGGTCTGGCTGAAGAGACGAGCACTCTATTGCAGCGAATCAATGAAGTCAATAAATCGAATTGCCTGCAAGTGGCCACAACAACTCAGCTCAGCCTCCGCCGTCGGTCTACCTTAACTATCCAAAGAGTCTCCACCGGCTGCGGGCCAGATCTCTCGCCAGTGGTGGGCCTACACGGATACCGGCACCTCTTCCAGGTCGCGGACGATCAAACTCTTGCGCCAGCGCCAGGTGTCGGCACGTTGGGCCAGGCGCAGAGTTGAAAAGCGACGGAACAGCGTCATCAACGCGATCTGGCCTTCCAATCGGTCCAGGGGATGCAGAAATGCACTCCCTGTCCAAAAGCAACATGACGGTTAGGGTCGCGGGTGAGGTCGAGCATGTCTATGTCTGGATCAGCGCAATTCTTCACGATACCGTGTGGTATACTGCTTTGCTTGTTGCGGCCCCATGATGCCCGAGAGAGACCTGAAGCCATTGGGCTTACTCGGAGAGTAGAGTAAAGACGAAAAGTGAGTAGTGTCATAGAGATCATTCCGCTCGGCGGTATCGGCGAGTTTGGGATGAATTGCATGGCTGTGCGTTATGAGGATGAGATGCTCATCCTCGACGCCGGAATGGGCTTTCCGGAAGAGACCGCTTACGGCGTTGACGTTTGCATTCCTGATTTCGACTTCCTCGAAGAGTATCGCGACAACATCACCGCAATAGTTCTCACCCACGGTCACGAAGACCATCTCGGTGCGCTTCCTTATATTCTCAAGAAGTTTAACGTTCCCGTTTACTGCTCGCATTTCACTGCCGGCCTGGCAGAAAGCAAACTCGAAGAGCACGACCTGTTGGACGACACGCTTGTTCATAGAGTAGCGCCGCGCGACGTGGTCGATATCGGCGTGTTTAGCGTTGAGTTCATTCGCGTATCTCATTCGCTGGTTGATTGCTTCTCGCTTGCGATTAAGACTCCGGTCGGCACGATTATTCATACCGGCGACTACAAGGTCGACGAGACGCCTGTGATTGGAGAGCCTATTGATCTGCGTTCCTTCCGCCGTTACGGACAGGAAGGCGTACTCGCGTTGCTTTCGGATTCAACCAACGCTACCGTACCCGGCCGCACCCCGTCAGAACGAGCGGTGATTCCCGCCTTTGAAGAGATATTTGCCGAGGCCAAGGGCCGGCTCATCGTCGCTGCTTTTGCCTCCTCAATTCATCGCCTGCAGATCGTCCTGGATATTGCGCAACAGTTTAACCGGAAGGTTTGCGTGCTGGGCCGGTCGATGTTGAAGAATGTCGAAATCGCGGATCGTCTGGGTTATTTGGATGTTCCCGACGGTTTGCTGGTCTCTTTCAATCAAGCCAAGCAAATGCGCGACCATGAGATCGTGTTTCTCGTCACCGGTTCGCAGGGTGAATCGCGCGCGGCTCTCTCGCAGATGGCGACGCAGAGTTACAAGGGAATGACCATTGAAGAAGGTGACACGGTAGTGCTCTCGGCGCGTATCATCCCCGGCAATGAACGCACGATTTCGCGGATGATTGGCTTCATTTACAAACGAGGCGCAAATATCATTGAAGAGAAACGGCGCCTGGTCCACGTTAGTGGCCATGCCTCACAGGAAGACATTCGCATCATGACCGAAGCCGTACGGCCGAAGTTTGTGGTGCCGATTCACGGCGAGTATCGCATGCTGTTTCGCCATAAAGAGTTTGTCAAAAATCACCTTGGCTACGCGGAAGAGAACATCATCCTCATCGAGAACGGAGACGTGCTCGAACTTGATGGCGAGCGAGCGGCAGTGGTGAACAAGCGAGAAATTGGCCGCACGTTCATCGATGATTCGGGGTTTGAAGAGATTGAGAGCGAGACCGTGCGCCAGCGCAAGCAAATGGCCTACGATGGCATGATTACGCTGATAGTCACCCTCAATGCGGACACCGGTGCGCTGCATGGTGATCCGGAAATTGTCACGCGCGGCGTGCGCGGCTTCGATTCCTCGAATGGCAACCTGAAAGACGCACAGCGCCTTGTTGCGGCTGCGATCGCCGGCGCTTCACGCGAGACACTGGCGGACGCGACCCTTCTTAAGGAACACATCCGCGTTGAATTAAAGCGATTCATCCAGAAGCTAACAGGGGCGCGGCCGGTGATCATGCCGGTTGTCCTGCAGGTTTAGTCCGCAGCTTTCACAGCGCGGCTAGGGCCGCCACCGAAAAGTATTCAAACTAATTGAACTCAATTTTCAGAGAGCGAAAGGTCCTAGTTCGACTGCGGTTTTCACTCCGTTAGGAGAGAGATCCTTGCTTCTATGCTGCTCACCACTTTTTCAGCACCCTGCTGGCTGTTCTTCAAGCGCGAGTATCGAATACTAAACGCGAAACTCAGTGAGTTACTGGCAAGAAAAAGTCGTGATGGTGACCGGCGCCTCGTCTGGCATTGGACGCGGGGTGGCGGTTGAACTCTCTCGACGCGGCGCCAAGCTGGGTTTAGTCGCCCGGCGTACGGAGACGCTGCAGGAGATTGTCAGCGAGTTTGAATCGCGGGGTGGGAAAGCGCTGGCTGTGCCGGGTGACGTGCAAGATGCGCTGGCTGTCCGCGCAGCCGCAGATCGTTTTCGCGAGCAGTTGGGTCCTATCGATGTGCTTATAGCAAATGCAGGAATTGGCTCAACGAACGATTCCGCGGAGCTCCGAGCAAGCGAAGTTGCCGGCGTTATCAACGTAAATGTAATCGGCGCGGCAAACAGCGTTGCGGCGGTTGTTCCTGAGATGGTAGCGCGGGGTCGCGGGCAACTAGTAGTAATTTCGAGCCTGGCTGCGTATCGTGGGCTGCCAAAGTCAGCGGCTTACTGCGCCAGCAAGGCAGCGGTTTCTGCGTTCTTTGAAAGTTTGAGGCTGGACTTACAGCCGCGAGGGATTGCGGTGACGATAATTCACCCTGGTTTCATAAAGACTCCTTTGACTGCGGGCCGGCACGCCCAGATGCCCTTCTTGATGGAGCTCGACGTGGCCGTGGAGAAGATCCTGCGAGCAATTGAGAAGAAGAAGAAGTCGTATGCATTTCCGTGGCAGCTCGCAAGTATTGTGCGCGCCGGAATGATCATGCCGACCTCCATGTATGACTGGATTTCGCGCCGAAATTCGTTCAGGGAATAGGAGCATTTTTGATTTTGGATTTGTTGATTTGCGATTTACGCGTACGTCCTCGGGTAAATTCAAGCACGTCAAATCGAAAATCTAAAATCACAAATAATCACAAATCTAAAATTTCATGACTCTTGTTCAAGCAATCGTCCTTGGCATTGTCCAGGGTTTGACCGAATTCATTCCTATCAGCTCCACTGCCCATTTGGTTTTTGCGGCGCGCGCGGTCGGGCTTTACGAAGGTATTGAGAATACGCTCAAAGCCGAGCAAACTACAGCCACGATTGCGGTGATTCAGCTTGGAACGCTGTTGGCCGTACTTGTGTATTTCGCCCGCGACATCGTCAACATCTCACGCGCATTCGTTCTCGATCACCTGGAACTCTCGCGAGGCCCGAACCGCCGAAACCTGGCTGATGATCGGGCAAACGATTCAAAACGGCCGACCTCCAGACTGTCGCAAGATGCGTGGCTGGGCTGGCTGGTAATAATTGGCTCAATTCCGGTGGGCATCGTGGGTCTGGTCTTCAAGAAACAAATTGAGGGTACTTTCACGAAGAATCTCTGGGTAATTGCGACGATGATGATTATGGTCGCAGTCCTGTTAGGCATCGCTGAATTAGTTGGCAAACGAAACCGGTCGATGGAGAATCTTACAATTCGGGACGCGCTCGCGGTCGGTTTAGCACAGGTGTTGGCACTCATTCCGGGTTCAAGCAGATCAGGATCGACGATGATGGGCGGTTTGTTCGCGGGCCAAACGCGCGAGACAGCCGCACGGTTCTCCTTTCTGCTGTCTATCCCGGCCATCGCCGCCAGCGGGCTTCTGGAACTCAAAGAAGCGCTGGTCAAACTGCCAACGGGAACTTATGGATCGCTGGGTGTCGCTACCGTCGTGTCTGGTTTGGTGGGCTATGCGTCGATCTGGTTCCTGCTCCGGTTTCTGCGCACGCATTCCACCGGTATCTTCATCGGATATCGCCTGATTGTGGGCGGGTTTATCCTGCTGGCGCTCGCTGGTGGCTACATTACTGCCGGCGTGAGTTGAGAATCTACACAGTCACGCTGAAAGCGTTGGCTAGTTCCAGCCCAGGGTTGCTGCAACCCTGGGATTCCAGTTCTTCGCGAACTCTGAAAGAGTTCGCGAAGCCGCCTATGCAGCCATTCGCCAACGCTTTCAGCGTAATTCGTAGCACATTGAGTCGACCCGATCGCATCCACCACCCCAAGCGGGCAGCCCCGATTGGGGACCCTGGGTCCGCTCCTCGGTTCTGTAGCTGAATGCCTGGCAATATCGAGTTCCCCTGTCGTCATACCGCATCCTACTAATTTCTAGCTTCGGCCCCTCTCCTCTGTCTGGCCGGATCTCCGGCTTGTAGAATCAATTGTCAATAAAAGGGGCGGTGAGTTTGAATGAATGCGAAAGACCTCCGAGGGGGACGTTCTGGCTTATGACTTGCGGATCATGTCCGAACCGCGTCTAATTGGTGAGAAGCATCTGAAAATGCATGTTAGAGGGCCCGCGGAGCCCAAATTGGAAACAATTTGGTGGAATAGGGTGGAAACAGAACAAACGGTTGCGGTGATCAAACGGCATCACAATGGCATATACGATCGGCAATGCTTCACCGGATAAGCGAGAGCACGGCATGCCGTGCCCTTGCAATGGAGCGATAGAGTGCAGGAGGAGATAACACGAAAGAGAGCTTTTGCGATGGGGGTGCGAGTGCGGTTTCCTCTGATTGCGCGCACCGTGGCCATTTTCATACTCACGGTGGGGATCGCATTCATCGCCATCTCCTACTACCGTCTCCGCAACAACAAGCCTTTTCGACTCAAGTCAGAAACTCCAGAGCTGTCGAAAGAGATCACCGGCATTATTGAAGGCTATGAACAACGCGTCACCAAAGGCGATCGTTTGTACCTGCTGCTCAAGGCTTCGCGTGACATTACTTACTCTGATGGCCACCATGAACTTGAAGCAGTGAGCCTGGCGGTCTATCCCCCCGAAGGTGACAAGCCCGATCAGATTTCCGCTACTAGGGCAATCTACGATCAGAAGAATTCAGTGATCACTTTCCTGGGCAACGTGAAGGTTGAGACGAAAGATGCGCTGAAGGTTAATACCGAGTCGCTCTCGTACAACCAGGCCACTGAAATCGCGCACACTGATGTTCCCATGACCTTTACACGCGACAATATTTCAGGGCGTTCAACAGGCGCCGTCGTCGAGGCAAAGAACAAGAAGCTTGAACTGAAGAAGGAAGTTGAGATCACGGTGGCGCCGGAGTTGTTAAAAGACCCTCAGGCCAAGCCTAATTCGTCCCGGTCGCGGCCGGTAACGATTCGTTCGGCTCATGCCATCTTTGAGCAGGCCTCGACGAAGCTGTCCTTTTCCGGAGGCGTAACAGCCGAACAGGATCGCGACGTCATGAGCGGCGATAATCTTTTTGCCACGTTGAATGAGCAGAAGCTCCTCCAGAAAATTGAGTTACGAGGCAACTCATATCTGCGATCGATGGAAGAAGGGCGTGCCGCGGACGTGAATTCTGTCGACATGGATTTCTTTCTCGACAAAGACCAGCGGTTGGTACGCGCACTGGCATTGAAGAACGCGCGTGCCAAGAGTTTTGATTCCGAAGCCGAGATGCAAGCGACCGCGGCCAATATGATTGAAGTTACTTTCCAGGCTCAGGGCGAACGCAGCTTGCTGCGACAGATGCGCACCGAGGGTCGATCAGTGATCAACCTCTCGGCCCCTAAATCGAAAGCAAACGACCCTCGCGCGGCAAATAAACGGCTAAGCGCCGATTCCGTTAAACTTTTCTGGCGCGTTACGGGCCGGGACCTTGAGAAAGTCGAGGCGCACGGCAATGCGGAGTTGTTTGTGGATCCCGCAGTCAAGTCTGCCAACTCAGAACGCAAAACACTCACCGCCCCTGGTTTCGATTGCGACTTCTTCGAAATCGGAAACCTGGCGCGGACGTTTACAGCAACAGGAGGCGCAAAGGCGGTAATCGAGCCGACCCAGCCTAGCGAGAAAAAAGGGACGCGCATACTTACTTCGCAGACAATCACCGCTGTTTTTGTGAAGGAAACCCAGGATGTTGACCGTCTGGATGCGTTGGGAAACGCAAAGTTTAACGATAACGATCGCAAAGGAGTTGCCGCTAGCATCTCTTACGCGGCCTCCGATGAAGTCGTACGCATGCGTGGGGGCGAGCCAACAGTTTGGGATTCTCGTGCGCGCACGAAAGCCATCGAACTCGACTCAAACCTCCGTGATGAGGTTTCGTACAGCCGCGGAAAGACAGCCACAACCTACTACAGCCAGGAACAAACTAACGGCGCCACTCCCTTCTCCAAAGTTAAGAGTCCTGTGTATGTCGTCAGCGATCGTGGCGAATTTCACCACCAGGGTGGGGTTGCTATCTATACCGGCAACGCTCGCGCCTGGCAGGATGATAATTTTGTACGTGCTGATCGACTGATGATATATGTCAACGACAAGAAGATGGAGGCCACTGGTCGCGTGCAGAGTGCGGTCTATAACGTCCGGCGCCGAGTTGAAGGCGCGAGCAGCACTGTTCCCGTCTTCGCTTCATCCGAGTTAATGTTCTATTCGGAAGCCAACCGGCTGCTGCACTACAAGACCAACGTCGATATCCGTACCGCAACAGATCGCGTGACGAGCGGCGTCGCCGACGTGTATCTTTCCAGAGAAACGAGCGAGGTGGAAAAGACTATCGCCCAAAGCAACGTCGTGCTAACACAACCGAACAGAAAGGGCATAGGCGACTGGATGCAGTATACGACCACCGACGAAGTCGCCGTGCTGAAAGGGAACCCAGCGAGAGTCGAAGAATCGGAGAAGGGTAGCACCGAAGGCCGTCGTTTGACCGTCTATGTGAGGGAAGGTAGAGTGATCGCGGACGATGTCAGAGGTCCACAGTCGCCGGGACGCGTGCGTTCTACGCACAAAGTGAATAGTAAGCAGTAACCAGGCAGCAAGAAGCCGGCAAACAAAATGGCCACTCAGACAGAAGACCTGGAAGTCGCGGTACAGCGCAAGGAAACGTCTCCTATTGCGGGAGCTGGCGCGATCCCAAGGCTGCCCCCCGAGACGCCTTCTGCTTCCGCTCTGGGAACGTTTCATCTGGAAAAGACTTATGGGAAACGGCGCGTGGTCGATAACGTCAGTCTTCATGTGGAGAAGGGCGAGGTTGTTGGCCTGTTGGGTGCAAATGGCGCGGGGAAAACTACGACCTTCTACATGATTGTAGGCCTTGAGCAACCCAACCGTGGCACCGTACGGCTGGGCGAACGCGATGTCACAGGGCTGCCCATGTACCTTCGGGCGCGGTTGGGTCTCGGTTATCTTCCTCAGGAGCCATCAATTTTCCGGAAGATGACGGCCGCGCAGAATATCCTTGCGGTACTCGAAACAATGGGAATGCGCCGGCGCGAGCGTCTTACAAGACTAGAAGAGCTGTTGGAAGAGTTTGGTATCGCCCATGTGCGCAACACGCGTGGTGATGCGTTGTCAGGCGGTGAAAGAAGAAGAACTGAAATCGCACGGGCGCTTGCCACCGACCCGCAATACATTCTCCTCGATGAGCCCTTTGCTGGCATCGATCCCAAGGCTGTGGACGACATTCAGAATGTCATACTGTATCTACGCAAACGGGGCATTGGGATTCTGGTTACAGATCACAATGTCCGCGAAACGTTGGGCGTGACGGATCGTGCCTATATAATGGCTGAAGGTCGCATATTCCGCTCGGGCGCGCCGAGAGACTTGACAGAAGACGCTGAGGTTCGAAAACTATATCTCGGCGAGAAATTCCGAATGTGAAACTGACGCGCAAACCGCCAGATAATCAGTTATAATCCCCCCAGCGCTTCAGGCGCAAAGACAATATTACAGTCGCCTTTCTCCCTAAGGAATGTCCCTTAAGCTCACTACCAGCCTATCTCAACGCCTCGTGCTGACACCGCAGTTGCGGCAGCGCATCGAGATGTTGCAGATGACCACGCTCGAGCTCACCGATTTGATTCAGCAGCAGCTTCTGGAAAACCCGATGCTCGAAGAAGTTGCGACCCAGGAGGAAGCGCAGGAGTTGGCGGAGAAGATTCTGGACCACCTTACCAGCGAGAATCCGGGATTAGCGCCGGAGGTGCACGTGGAAGCGGCGGAGGCGGAGCTTGGCAGTCCTGGTTCCAATGGCGCCGGCGATCCGGAAGCCGCTGCCGCTTACTCAGAGGTTGACACGGAAGGGAACGAGCTGGCGAGCCAGACGGATCTGAGTGAGAACTCGGCTGGTGACGAGATCGTAGGCGAAGATGTGTCGCGCGATGCTTTTGAAGAGATCGATTTCGGCCGGGAGTTCCAGGACTATCTCGATCCTGGGTACAAAACCCAAGAGGTCGAATACAAAGAAGATGCGCCGACGTTTGAACAGTTTCTAACCAGACCTCCGTCGCTCGCCGATCACCTCGAATGGCAGCTGCACATGGGCCCGATCGAAGGCGATGCATGTAACGCGGCAGTTTTCGTGATTGGAAACCTTGATGCCGAAGGCAGACTCAGCGCCACCAACGAAGAAATCGCGGCGATGGGTGGTTGGTCTGAGGAGACTGTCGAAAAGGCCCGCCAGGCGGTTATGCGCATGGAACCCGTGGGGTGTGGAGCGCGTGACGTCCGTGAATGCTTGCTCGTGCAACTCGAGGCTCGCGCTGAAAGCGAACGTTTGGCCGCCAGGCTAATCAGCGATCATCTTCCCGAATTGCAACAGCACAAGCTGCCGAATCTTTCCAAGCAACTGGGAATTGAAATCAACGCGCTGCTTGCTGAATTGCAGTTTATTCGCACCCTGGAACCTTATCCGGGTCGTCGCTACTCAGCCGAAGAGCCTATCCTGATCTCTCCCGAGATCTATATCGAAAAGCTTGACGAAGACGACGACGAATACGTGATCTATTTTGCTGACGACGGTAGTCCGCGCCTGCGGATCAGCCCGCAATATCAGCAGATGCTCAGTCAGCCGGGAGTGACCAACGAAACCAAAAGCTTTATTAGAGAGAAGGTGCGCTCAGCTGTCGATCTGTTACGCAACATCGAGCACCGACGGCAGACAATCTACAAGGTAGTGGAGTCGATTGTTCATCGCCAGCAGGAATTTTTGGACAAGGGTGTGCAGTATATCAAGCCGATGATGTTGAAGGACATTGCCGAAGATATCGGCATGCATCTTTCGACCGTGTCTCGCGTGGTGAACCGTAAGTATGCTCATACGCCTCAGGGCGTAATCGAGCTGCGCCGCTTCTTCACTGAAGGCATGATGAACGAAGACGGCGAAGAGATCTCCACTCGAATAATCAAGCTAAAGATTAAGAAGCTTATCGAAGAAGAAGATTCACATAACCCTATCACCGATGATCAGGTAGTGAAGATCCTGGCAAGAGATGGAATAAAGCTGTCGCGCCGCACGGTCGCCAAATATCGCGACCAGATGCACATCCCGGGATCGCGGGAGCGCCGCGCTGTGGTTTAGTGGCCCAGTTAAGGCTAAGGTTCCAGTTTTTCGTTAGCCCTATCCCTTAGTATCAGACAAGCCTTGAGTTCTGACAGGCACTACTATATTTGGAGCACCGAGGATGGATCTGGAATTATGAGATTCGAGTACACGGGCCGCCACGTCGAGGTTACACCCGGCCTTCGGAAGCACGTGGAGAGCCATTTTAAAAAGTTGGCGCATATTTTCAACGACACTACAGCGTCGACGCACGTGATTATTGAAGTCGAGAAAACTCGTCACATCGCGGAAGTGATAGTTCACTGGCGCGATCATACCTTGACAGCTAAAGACACTAATGCCGATATGTACATGGCGTTAACACGCGCCATTGCAAAGATCGAGAAGCAAGGTCTCAAGCTCAAGAAAAAAATCATTGATCGCAAACAAGGTGGGCGGCCTACTGCAGCAGTGGCGCCCGAGCCAGATGGACAGCTTGAAGCCACGCCGCGGCCCCCAAGAATAATCGCGGCGCGGCGTTACTCAGTTAAGCCCATGACGGCAGAAGAGGCAGCGCTGCGGCTCTCCTCTGAAACTAACCAGTTTGTCGTTTTTCGTGATGCAGACACCGATCGGCTTGGTGTCCTCTACAAACGCAAGGATGGAAACTTCGGACTGATTGAGCCCTAGTCTGCTTTCTCTCGCGGTTGCCGCGCCTCTGCGGCGGCTCTCAGCGAACCCTGTCAGAACCGGGAGCGGTAGCGACCTGGTGAGCGGCCGCGACCCTCAACACAGAACTTGAAAGCTGGCCCGGCCCACCAGGTCGCTACCACCACCCCAGCCGGGCTGCCCGGCTGGGGACCCCGGTCCGCTCCCTGTTCTGTATTGACTGTCGCCGACGTTCCAGGACTACTACTTTGGTGTCCACTGTATCCCGCCCCGGCTCCGTTCTGTTTCACTGCTGAAACCCCGGCGTGTACTGTCCTACCAAATAGCAATTTGCCCCTACAGTTAACTGCGCCGCAAGCGAGAACCGGTTTTCGTAGTAAACTACTCCGAGCCACCCTTCGAGGTCGAAGCATCTTATGGCGCGAAACGAAAGTACGCCTGTTCCTCAGAACAACGAAGCCGCGCCTGATATCGTGATTATTACTGGGCTGAGTGGCTCGGGAATGTCTGGGGCCACAAATGCGTTCGAGGATCTGGGCTACTTCTGCGTCGACAACCTGCCGATCACGATGTTGCAAACATTCGCCCGCTTGGTTACTCGAGGCGAAGAGGAAAAGGGCATCCGGCGGGCCGCTCTGGTCATTGATATTCGCGAAGGTTCATTCCTGGCCGGCTTCGAAAAGCAACTCTTCGCGTTGCGCGCTACCGGTCTCGCTGTCTACGTTCTTTTTCTAGAAGCGTCTGACGAGATCCTGCAGCACCGTTTCAGCGAAACTCGTAGACCTCACCCTGCGGATAATGGCCCAGGTTTACTCCGCGCAATACGTGCCGAGAGGGCCGCGATGTCACGCATACGCGCCGTCGCCGACCAGATAATCGATACTTCCGAACATACAGTTCACACACTCCGCAATCTGCTTCTTGAGCGGTTCAGTCTCGACCGCAAGGGTGGCCCGATGCGGGTGCAGGTTTTGAGCTTTGGTCACAAATACGGTAACCCAGGAGATTTGGAACTGCTCTTTGATGTCCGACATTTGCCGAATCCCCACTTTGTGCCGGAACTTAAGCGTCTATCGGGCCACGATCGCCGCGTGGTCAGGTATTTGCGATCGCAACCAGAGGTCGAGGAAACTCTGCGTCGCTTCGGCGATTTGCTTGATTATCTGTTGCCGCTATATAAGCGTGAAGGAAAGTCATATGTGACGGTTGGAATCGGCTGCACAGGTGGACGTCATCGTTCGGTCATGGTCGCCAACGAACTGGCGGCGAGACTGAAGCGAGCTGGCTTCGATGCTTACGCCATCCACCGTGACGTCAAACTAGCTAAGCGCAGCGGGTGAAAAAACAAGGCCCGCGCGCGGATACAAGCTTGGTTGGGGCCAACTGACGAGGAGAGATAGAGATGAGCACTAATCCGGAACAAAGCGCTGTCCGGGACGATCAACGAAAAGTTGCGGGCGTGATTGTTACGCACGGCCACCTGGCAGGTGAACTGCTGGCGGCGGCGGAAATGATTATCGGCCCCATCTTCCACATTACCGCTGTTTCCATCGGCTGGCATGACGACGTGGATGCCGCGCGCGACGAAGTGCAGCGCGCCATAACCAGGGTTTCACAGGGTGCCGGAGTGTTGTTGATGACCGACATGTTTGGCGGCACGCCGACGAACATCGCTTCGATGTTTCTTGAGGATGGCAAAGTGGAAGTAATCACGGGGATAAACCTGCCAATGGTCATCAAACTCGGAAGCCAATCGGGACAAGGATCGTTGAACGAGATTGCGCGTCGCGTTTGCGATCTCGGACGTCAAGGTATTTATGTGGCAGGCGACCTGCTCACGCCTCAGAAGAACGGAAAGGATTAAATGGTCGAACGCACGTTCACCGTAACCGGACAGCTCGGTCTGCACGCCAGAGCGGCAGCAAAGCTGGTAAGGGTGGCCAGCTGTTTTGAAAGTAGCTTGCGGCTTGAACGTAAGGAGGGGGGCCGCAGCGCCGATGCAAAGTCAATCCTGAGCGTGCTGATGCTCGCGGCGAGTTGCGGGACCGAGTTGCGGGCCATCGCGGAAGGCCCCGACGAAGAAAAAGCGATAGACGAGTTGGGCTGTCTGTTCTCTGGCGGATTCGGAGAGACTTCGCTTGTCGCGCTGCCGGCGCGGACTGAGCATCCGGAGATCCGTTGGAAGGGTCTGGGAGTTTCTGAGGGGATTGCTATAGGCCGAGTGCTACGGATGCACAACGGCACGAAATACGTATATCGCTCCCGCCTCGACGCGGCGGAAATAGACCGTGAACTGCGGCGTTTCCGCGCGGCTCTGCGTCTGGCCCGGTGTCAATTGACAGCAGTCAGAGAGCGGGCCGCAAGGGATCTGGGCCAAGACCAGGCCTACGTTTTTGACGCTCACCTGCTGTTGCTTGAAGACAAAAAGCTGCTCGGCGACGTTGAGAAACAGATATCTCAGGAACATGCCAACGCTGAGTGGGCAGTAAGAGTGGTGGGCGATCACCTCGTTACTGTGTATTCGGAGATCGAGGACGCCTACCTGCGCGAACGCGAGTCTGACATTGAAGATGTTGTCCAGCGTTTGCTCGTGGCGTTGAGTGGCGAACGCAGGCCGCGGCGCAAGCTTTCAAAAGACGCAGTGATTGTGTCGCAAGATCTTCTTCCTTCCGCGGTGGCTGAGATGGACTTTGACTACGCCCGGGCAATTGCCACGGACACCGGCGGATGGACGTCCCACACCGCCATAATTGCCCGAGGCCTCGGCATCCCCGCTGTCGTGGGCCTGCGAGACTTCTTCCGCCGCGCCCGCACCGGGGATCAGATCGTTGTAGATTCGTTGGGTGGAGAAGTGATTCTTCATCCCTCGCCAACAACCCTCGAGCGATATCTATCGGAATTCGGTAACCGCGCCACAAGTCGTTCAGTCGAGACGCCCCGGCTGGAAGAGGGTCCCCTGCGAACCGTGGATGGCCTGGAGATTCGGATGCGCGCTAATGTGGAAGTGCCTGCCGAGTTTGCCGGCGTGCGCAGATACGGTGCACGAGGCATCGGGCTGTATCGCTCCGAGTTTTTACTTTCCCGCGGCGGGGTCATGGTTTCGGAGGACGATCAGTACGCTGCGTATTCCGAGATTGCCAAACTGGCAGGTGATGACGGCGCGATTGTTCGTCTCTTCGACCTCGGTGGAGAGAACACTGGCGACCTCATGGCTAAACCGGAACGAAACCCCGCGCTGGGTCTACGTGCGATACGCTTCGGATTGTTTCACAAAGAGATCATGCGCACTCAGTTGCGAGCGATCCTTCGGGCAGCGGCGGAGGGCCGTCTCGACATTGTGCTGCCAATGGTGGCGGACGTCGGCGATGTTAGGAGCGCCAAGGCGATGATTGAGGAAGAAAAGTCCAGGCTTGAAAAACAGGGTCTGCAGCACGGCCACGTTGGCATTGGAGCAATGATCGAGGTTCCTTCGGCTGTTTTGACTGCTGGCAGAATTGCAGGCAACGTAGATTTTTTCGAACTGGGCACCAACGATCTTGTGCAATACACGCTTGCGGTCGATCGTAGTAGCGATCACGTTGCCGGTTGGTTTCGAACCCTGCACCCATCCGTATTGATCAGCATCTACCAAAGCTTGAATGCCGCGAAGCAGGCAGGTATTCCAGCGATCGTTTGCGGGGAGATGGCATCGACTCCAGCGTACGCAGCTTTGCTTCTAGGGTTAGGCGCAGTCGACTTAAGTATGACACCGGCTAACATCCCTCGAGTGCGCCGCTCGCTTTCGTGTATTGATTCCCGAGACGCCAAGGCGATTGCTACCGAGTGCCTGCAGTGTGGGACCGCTGACGAAGTCGAACATCTTGTGCGAGAACGTTTTCGAGCCCGTTGGGCCCAGATCTTTCCGCTCGACAGCCTGCCGCGACTCCGGGAAGAGAATTGAACCATCCCCGCTGCTTGAGTTCTTGAAACGCATCGCGAGTTTTCAAAGATGAGATCCAACATCCGTACAGACCTAAGACGAGCCAAATGAAAAAGCCACCGATGAGCCTGGTTCATGTTTTGATTGGCAAATCGATTTTCGACACGCTGCTGCTGGTTATTCTCGCCGTCTTCTTCTTTCTCGATGCCTTTCCTCGTTTTCACGGGTGGGGAGAAGCAACGCCTCACGCGATCTCCGGATGGGTTGTTAACAATCGTGCGCCCTGGCATCGCGTCGAAGTTCAGCTTTTCGTTGATGATGAGTTCGCTGGCCGGGCGGTGGCGAACCAGTCTCGTACTGATATTGTTGCAGCAGGCTGGTCAGAAGACGAGTGGCACGGATACACCATCCCAATTAGTTCCGTGCCAGCTGGTGCCCATGAAGCTCGTGTTTATGCGTTACACGATAGCGGACAAGGGGCTCGGAAGACGCTTCAACTGGTCGGCGATCCTATCCGTTTCATGGTTTCTCAGGCCGGCACGCTCGAACCGTTAAAGTTTAGACTCAAGGAAACCAGCGCAACTCTCCGGGGAAAGAATATTGACTGAAAATCAGAACTCGGAAGGCTTGTCCCCAGGAATCACAGAGCAAGGGTTGGCCCTCTGGGAAGTGGCTGCGGTGATCACGTCCTGCCTCCTCGTGGAGTGGGCTGTGTTTCCCTTTGCCGGCGGACGGAGAACAGTAGTCGCGATGCCCATCCTGGTCGCTGTCGGATTTATGATCTTTTCACACTACTATCGCGATGAGACCCTTCGGGGAATCGGATTTCGTTGGGATAATTTTTTTGTGGCATGCCGGATTCTGTTCCTGCCAACTCTAGGCGCTATTGCAGTAATCCTTCTTATTGGGTGGTGGTTGAGCGGCTCAGAGTTCACCGCGCGGACTCTAAGACCTCGGTTCTTGCTGTTGCCTTTCTGGGCTCTGTTCCAACAATACGCTCTCCAGGGGTTTATCAATCGCCGGGTCCAGATGGGTCTGGGAGAAGGTCTCAAGACTACGCTGCTGGTCGGCTTGCTCTTTGGTCTGGTGCATCTGCCAAACCCTCTGCTCAGTCTTTTTACATTTCTGGGGGGACTGATCTGGGCCAGCGCCTATCAGCGCGCACCTAACCTTTTCGCTTTAGCCGCTTCCCACACGGTTGCCTCGCTGGCTCTGGCGCTCGCGCTCCCACCAAGTTCTATCAATAGCTTACGGGTGGGGTTCAAGTATTTTGGTTAGCCCAATCTCATCTGTGACCACATCCAAGAAGACCTCCTTTATGCTCAGCAAATGCGGTTATCAGGCAACAGCTTACATAAGCGATGGTGCGCCCAAATGAAGGCAGTACCACCTCGCGGGAGCGGGCGGGTCGTCGCGTGAAGGATCCCGTATCCATCACAAACCCGCTACCGCGCGCTGGTACTGACCGTTTGTACTAGCACCGGCGCAACCAGCCAACCAGGGTTAAAAACCCGCACTGCGTGTGCTATACGTGTTGAACATAGGTTTGCTATACTTTTGCCAGCCTTGCAAGAGAACAGGTCGGGCGGTCGCTGCTGGCGTTTCTCGGGTTTGATTTCAGATTTGGGAGTAACACGCCAGGAGAGGAAAGTCCGAACACTAAAGGGCAGCGAGCCCGCTAACGGCGGGGCGTTCCAACACAATCTCAGATTTGAGATTTCAGATCTGAGATTT
>Ga0136617_10001923_pt1 | contig 18534 bp, 14 predicted proteins | sample AntDrymUQ3222106_2_FD_129672 | JGI IMG/M metagenome (GOLD analysis project Ga0136617, IMG submission 129672) | Polar desert sand microbial communities from Dry Valleys, Antarctica - metaG UQ322 (21.06) | ecosystem: Environmental > Terrestrial > Soil > Desert | place: Antarctica: Dry Valley... | reverse complement strand
TCGGGCTGATGGTGCGCACCGCGGCACCGATCGCCCTCGCCGGGCTTGCCGGGCTGTTCGCCGAGCGCAGCGGCACGGTGAACATCGGCCTCGAGGGCATGATGATCATGGGCACGATCTTCGCCGGATGGTGGGGCTGGGAGTGGGGCCCGTGGATGGCGGTCCTGGGCGGGATCATCGGTGGCGCGCTAGGCGGGCTGCTGCACGCGCTGGCGACGGCCACGTTCGGCGTCAACCACATCGTGTCCGGGTTCGCGATCAACATCATCGCCCCCGGCGTCGCCAGGTTCATGGCCGGCCTGCTGTTCATCGACGAGTCCGGCACCGGCATCGACGGCGGTTCGATCAGCAACTCGCCGGGGCTGAGCGGCGAGATCGGCGAGTTCACGCTGCCGTTGCTGTCCGGGGGCCTGCTGTTCGGCTGGACCACGCCTGATCCGCTCGGCTGGCTCGCCGACAAGGAGTGGTTCGTCATCTCCGACGTCGCCGGGCTTCTCAGCGGGCTGACGAGCGGCCTGAGCCTCGACATCCTGCTGACGATCGTCGTGTTCGTCGCCAGCGTGTACGTCCTGTGGCGCACGCCGTTCGGCTTGCGGCTGCGCTCGGCCGGTGAGCGGCCGGGAGCTGCCGACTCGCTCGGGGTGCCGGTCGTCCGCTACCGCTACTACGGGATGCTGATCTCCGGCGGGCTCGCCGGGTTCGGTGGCGCCGTGATGGTGCTGTTCGTGAACCGGTACCAGGAGAACCAGGTCGGTGGCCGCGGCTTCCTCGGCCTGGCGACGCTCGTCGTCGGGAACTGGCGACCCGCCGGGGTGGCCGCCGGCGCCGGCCTGTTCGGCTACTTCCGCGGCATCACCGACCGCACGAACCCCGAGCAGCTCGTGCTCGCACTGCTCATCGTGGCGGCACTGTCGCTGGGCGCCGCCGCCCTGTGGTCGGGCTACCGCCGAAGGTGGACGCCGATGGCGGTCGCCGCCCTCGTGGCCGTCGCGTGCGCGTTCGTGTACATCCAGGCCGAGCGACCGAACAACCAGTTCGTCTACATCACCCCGTTCCTCGTCACGCTGATCGTCGTCTCTGTCAGGGGCCAAGCCCTCAGGCCACCAGCGCAAGCCGGCGTACCCTGGCGCAAGGGCATGCAGATTTGAGTCGCGCTGCTCCGCCAGTGCCGATCGATCGAGCGGTGCTGCGGGCGGTGCCCAAGGCGCTGCTGCACGACCACCTCGACGGGGGGTTGCGACCGGCGACGGTGATCGAGCTCGCCGACGAGTGCGGGTGGCTCGCCAACCTGCCCGCCGACGAACCGGATGCACTTCAGGCGTGGTTCACGCGCGGCGCCGAGACCCGCGACATCCTGCAGTACCTCGCAACGTTCGAGCACACGATCGCCGTGCTGCAGACGGCGGAGGCGCTCGAGCGCGTGGCGTTCGAAGCCGTCAGCGACCTCGCCGCCGACGGCGTCGTCTACGCCGAGCTGCGCTTCGCGCCGGAGCTGCACGACGCGCTCACTCCCGAAGAGGCGGTCGAGGCCGTGTGCGCCGGGCTGCGTCGGGGCGAGGCCGATGCCGGCGCCGCGATCAGCGCGCACCTCATCTGCTGTGCGATGCGCACCGCCAATCGCTCCGTCGAGATCGCCCGGCTCGTCGATGCGATGCGCCTCTTCGAGCCGCAGGTGGTCGGGTTCGACCTCGCCGGCGCGGAGACCGGGTATCCCCCGTCGATGCACGCCGAGGCGCTGGCCTTTGCCCGGCAGCGGCACCTCAACGTGACGCTCCACGCCAGCGAGCCGCCCGATCTCGAGCTCATCGATGACGCCATCGAGCACGGTGCCCATCGCATCGGCCACGGCGTGCGTCTGGCGCGAGACACCGTCCCCGACCCCGATCAGCCCGGCGGCCTGCGCCTCGGCCCACTCGCCCGCCACGTGCTCGACCGGCGCATCCACCTCGAGCTGGCGCCGACCTGCAACGTGCAGATCGGCGCGGTGGCCAGCATCGCCGACCACCCGATCGGCCCGTTCCTGCGCGCCGGGTTCTCCGTCGGGGTCAACACGGACAACCGCCTGATGAGCGGCGTCAGCCCGTCGAGCGAGTTGATCGCCGTGGCGGAGGCGTTCGAGCTGACCGCCGCCGAGGTCGAGCAGCTCGTCGTCAACGCCGTCGAGGCCGGCTTCGCTCCCTACGAGGAGCGCCGGCGGATCGTGGATGACGTCGTGCGACCCGCCTACGCAGCGCTCCGCGTCGCCGACTCCCCGGGAGCCGCCGGCGCCGCGGGTCTACGCTGACGGAGTGCTGTCCATCGACCAGATCGGTCGCTACCACCGCGACGGCTTCCTCGCCATCGAGGACTTCGCCTCGCCGTCGGCGTGTGCGGCGCTGCGTGCGAGGGCGGTGGGGATCGTCGACGAGTTCGAGCCGAGCGGCAACCGGACGGTGTTCACGACCGACGAGCAGGAGCGCACCAGCAACACCGAGTTCCTCGACTCCGGCTCGGGGATCTGGTGCTTCTTCGAAGCCGATGCGTTCGGCCCGGATGGCGAGCTGACGCAGCCCAAGGCGTTGAGCATCAACAAGATCGGTCACGCGATGCACGATCTCGACCCGGTCTTCGAGGCGTTCAGCTTCACGACGGAGCTCGCCGCGGTGGCCGAGGACATCGGGCTGCACGACGCCGTCGCCCTGCAGAGCATGTACATCTTCAAGCAGCCGCGCATCGGCGGCGAGGTCGGCTGCCACCAGGACGCCACGTTCCTGTGGACCGACCCGCTGTCGGTCACCGGGTTCTGGTTCGCCCTGGAGGACGCCACGCTCGACAACGGCTGCCTGTGGGCGCAGCCCGGCGGCCATTTGGGCCCGCTGCGCCAGGTGTTTCGGCGCACCGACGACGGCGAGGCGCACGACTCGCTGACCCGGTTCGACGTCCTCGATGACACGCCGCTGCCGTCACCGCCCGACGAGCTCGTGCCGATCGTTGCCCCCGCCGGCACGATGGTCGTGCTCAACGGGCTGCTCCCCCACTGGAGCGACGTCAATCGATCGGCGACGAGCCGCCACGCCTACAGCCTGCACTGCATCTCCGCCGCCGCCGAATACCCGGACTGGAACTGGCTGCAGCGACCCGCCGACGTCCCGCTGCGCCCGCTCGCCGCGACGGCGCAGCGACTCACCACCGCCGACGACGCTCACCTCGCCGCCCGATGACGGACGCGGCCGGATCGGACGTGCTGCGCGCCGCGGCACAGACGGTCGACGCGGAGAGCGCCGAGCGCCTGCGCCGAGCCCCCAAGGCACTCCTCCACGACCACCTTGACGGCGGACTCCGGCCGGCGACGGTCGTCGAGCTGGCCGGTGAGTACGGGTACGACGCGCTGCCGACGACCGACGTGCACGACCTCGGCAAGTGGTTCAACCGAGGGGCCAAGCGCAACGACCTGGTGCTCTACCTCGAGACGTTCGCCCACACGGTCGGGGTGATGCAACACCGTGACGCGATCGAGCGGGTGGCGTACGAGTGCGCCCAGGATCTCGCCGCCGACGGCGTCGTGTACGCCGAGGTGCGCATGGCGCCCGAGCTGTGCACCGAGCAGGGCCTCACGCTCGACGATGTGATGCGGTCGATCGTCGAGGGCTTCGCCGCCGGATCCGCCGGCACCGGGCTGACGATCTACGCCATCGCCACAGCCATGCGCACCGCTGCGCGCAGCTTCGAGATCGCCGAGCTCGCCGTGCGCTGGCGAGACGCCGGCGTGGTCGGGTTCGACATCGCCGGAGCCGAGGCCGGGTACCCGCCGACCCGGCACCTCGACGCGTTCCAGTACGTGATGCGGGAGAACTTCCACAGCACCATCCACGCCGGCGAGGCGTTCGGGCTGCCGAGCATCTGGGAGGCTGTGCAGTGGTGCGGTGCCGAGCGGCTCGGACACGGCGTGCGGATCGTCGACGACATCACCGGCGAGCCCGGTGATGAGCAGCTCGGGCGGCTCGCCGAGTACGTCCGCGACACGCGCATCCCGCTCGAGCTGTGCCCGACGTCGAACGTCAACACGGGCGTGTGCGCGTCGATCGCCGACCACCCGATCAAGCTGCTCCACGACCTGCGCTTCCGGGTCACCGTCAACACCGACAACCGGTTGATGAGCGACACGACGATGACCCACGAGCTGGTGCAGCTCGCCGACGTCTTCGGTTGGGGGCTCGACGACTTCCAGTGGCTCACCATCAACGCGGTGAAGAGCGCGTTCGCACCGTTCCCCGAGCGACTGCAGCTCATCAACGAGGTCGTGAAGCCGGGGTACGCGCTGCTGCGCGCGGAGCAGACGCTCGGGGCGTCGTGACCGGCAGCGTCGAGGTCACGATCGTCGACCACCCGCTGGTGGCGGACGCGCTGGCCCGGATCCGCGATCAGGACACGCCCAACGCGCTGTTCCGTCAGAACCTCGAGCGAATCGGCACGCTGCTGCTGGCGCGGGCGACCGAGATGCTGCCGACCGTCGAGACGACGGTGCGCACGCCACTCACCGAGGCGCCGGCGCGGCGGCTCGCCGTCCAGCCCGTGGTGGTCCCGATCCTGCGCGCCGGGCTCGGCTTCGTGCACGCCGCCCAGGAGCTGCTCCCCGACGCCGACGTCGGGTTCATCGGGGTGAGCCGCGACGAGGCGACGTTCGCGCCGATGCCGTACGTGAACAAGCTCCCCGAGTCGCTGGCCGGTCGGCCGGTCATCATCGTCGACCCGATGCTCGCCACCGGCGGATCGATGGCCCACACGTGCGAGCTGCTGCTCGAGCGCCAGGCGCCGCTGCCGCTCATCGCCGTGTGCGCGCTGTGTGCGCCCGAGGGCATCGACCAGCTCCGTCAGGCCGGTCTCGCCGTGCACATCGTCACCGCCGCCGTCGACGACCACCTCAACGACCAGGCCTTCATCGTCCCCGGCCTCGGCGACGCCGGCGACCGCCAATTCGGCCCACCCCACTAGTTCTGAGCCTGTCTGGATGTCATCCGTGACACCTCAGCTTCCGGAGAACCGACGCCGCCGCTCGCGGTAGATGTTGACCAGCTGCTGGCCGAGCATCGGGTCGCTGCGCTCCGTCTCGTCGTATCTCAGCACCCGCCAACCGATCTCGTCGCACGCTCGGTCACGACCGGCGTCGGCGCGCATCCGGAGGTCGCCGCCGTGCCACCAGGAGTGCCCGGGTTCGAGACCGAGCTGCGCCTCTGGCCACGCCAGGTCAAGGTGCACCGTCTCGCCGCTCGGCAGCGCGAGCGGATGCTGACGCGCCGGGTCGGGGAGACCCACACGGCGGACCAGGTCGACGAGGTCGAGCTCGAGCCCGCTCTGGCTCGGTCGGGCACGCTCACCGGTCTTGTCGAGCCACTCCTCGAACCGCGTCACCCCGCTGCGACCGCTGCGACGGACGACGGCGAGGTACGCGCCCGCATCGGAAGGTTGGACCAGGCCGAGATGCCATGCGTCCTCTGCGGCGCGCTCGAAGCGATGCTCGTTGAACTGGCCGGCGAGGCCGAACAGCATCCGCATCGGTGAGGCCACGCGCAGGCCGTCGGCACGTACGACGACATCGAGCTTCTCGCACCAGCTGGTCCGCACCAGGGTCGCCCACGGTGGGACCCGCCGGCGGCATGCCTCTGGCACGGTCAGCTCGAGACGGGTGCGGGGCATCGCCCGCAGGCCGTACAGCGCACCAGCCGTGACACCGCTCAAGAAGCAGTGGTCGCTGCGCCACTTCACGAGCGCCATGGCCCGTGACTCGAAGCTCCACGGGAACCCGGCCAGGCGGACGACGCCGGGCAGGACGGTGGTCAGGGCACCGCGCCGGCGGGCGCGGGCGATGGTGCTGGCCGACATCCCGGCCTTCACGAGCTCGTCGATCGCGGCAACGCCGTATTGGCGTCCGAACAGCTCCAGAACATGAGGACGATCCATGCCCCCATGGAGTGCGATCAGAATGCCGATTGGGAAAGCCCGGATTCTCCGGAGCAGCAGATGTCACCGATGACACCCAGACAGGCTCAGAACCGGACGCGACGGGGCCCGGGCGGGATCTGGCGATCCGGCCCGGGTCCCGTCGCCCCTCCTGAGGTCAGCTCACTCGACGGCGAACTCGGCGACCATGCCCTCCGCGACGTGGGGCGGGCCCTGGATCTCCATGCTGTTGGCGGTGGCCTCTTCGACCGCCTCGGGCGTGCTGCCGACCGGGATGAAGCACACCGCTGCGTACCGCCCCGCCGTCAGTTCGGCGATCAAACCGCTCGAATCACCCGGCTCCGCATAGGCGAACCCGGCGAACGTGATCTTGCTGAAGACCTCGTCCTCGGGTAGCTGGATCAGCTCCTCGACGGTCTCGGTGACGCCGTCGTTGATGCGGAACATCACGTACTCGTGCTGCTCCGTACCCTCGTTGGCGAAGGTGAAGATCGTCGGCCCCGCGGGGAGCGTCTCGGGCACGCCGTCGAACCGGTAGTCCAGGCCGACGACCTCAACCGCCTCGTAGCCGCAGTTGTCCGACATCCACGCCGTGACCTCCCCGATCGCGACGGCAAACGCCTCTTCGTCCTCCGGTGAGAGCTCCTCGCCCGAGGCCTGCATGCGGCCGATCTCGACGATGACGCCGGTCGGGTCGGCGATTTCCTCGGGCGTCGCCGCCTCGACGGCGTCGAGTGCCGGTTCCAACGCGGCTGGATCACCCTGCGGGCCGTCCAATGCGTTGATCACGCCCTGCACGTCGGTCGCCGCCTCGCAGAACGCCGCCGGATCGGCCTCGCCGCCGCCCGTCGTGTCGGGTGCCACCGTCGTATCGGGCGCCATCGTCGTGGCCGGCGCCATCGTGGTGGCGGGCGCCATCGTCGTCGCCGGCGCAATCGTGGTGGCGGGCGCCATCGTCGTCGGCGCCATCGTCGTCATCGGGGCGGCGCTCGTCGCCGGTGCCGCCGTCGTCTCGTCGGACTCCGTCTCCGCGGTCGTCTCGTCGGACGACTCGTCGTCGTTGCCGCCGCACGCCGAGGCTGCGACGAGCAGCGTCGGCACGACCACCGCGGCGAGCATTCGGGACCGTCTCGTGTTCACGTGATGTTCCTCCGTTCAGGGGCGCTCCGTCTCGCCCTCGTCTTGCGAGGCTACGGGTCGGGCTCCAGGTGGTGGAGGGCGGTGCCAGGCGTTCGCCGGGCGTGCTAGCACCCGGCCGTCGCGCGGGGCCGGCCGTCGTGACCAGCGCCACTCGCCTCGGAGCCGGCGACGAGCTCGGCGAGCGCGTCGAGGTACGGGGTCGGGTCGGAGCCGATGGCCTCGGCGTACAGCTTGACCTTCGGCTCCGTTCCGCTCGGGCGGATCTGCACGCGCACGTCGCCGTCGAGCTCGAGCCGCAGCAGTGCCGCGTCGGGGTAGGCCTGCACGCCGACGACCGCTGCCCCGCCGAGCTCGGTCGGCGGCGCCTCCGTGAGCTGTCGCACGCGTTCGGCCGCCTGCGCCTGGTCCATCCGGATCGATCGGTCGGCGACGTGGTGCCGGCCGAACTGCTCGGCGAGCTCGTCGAGGCGGCCCTGCAGTGTCCCGCCTTCGGCCGCGGCGACTGCAGCGGCCTCGGCCAGGACCACGGCGGCGGTGATGCCGTCCTTGTCGAGCGGCCGCTGCGCGACGAGGTAACCGAGCGCCTGCTCGTAGCCGAACACGAACCGCTGGTCGGGGCGGTCGAGCACGGTGCGACCGATCCACTTGAACCCGGTGTAGGTCTCGGCGAAGTGGACGCCGTGATGTCGGGCCATGTCGGCGAGCTGCGACGACGACACCAGCGTGGTGACCACCAGGCGGTCGCCGCCCTCCGTGTTGCGCAGGATGTGGTCGGCCAGCAGCCAGCCGATCTCGTCGCCACCGAGCCGGCGCCACGAGCCGTCCGGCTGCGGGATCGCCGCACCAAGACGATCGGCGTCGGGATCGTTGGCCAGTGCGAGCTGGGCGTCGCGCTCGATGGCGAGCTGCACGAGCAGGTCCATCGCACCGGGTTCCTCCGGGTTCGGGAACGGCACGGTCGGGAACGTCGGATCCGGGCTGAACTGCTCGTCGACGCTGATCGGCGCGCCGAGCCCGGCCGCCTCGAACGCCCGCATCACGATCTCGCCGCCGACGCCGTGCATCGCGGTGTAGGCGACGGGCACGCCGGCGACGTCGAGCCGCACCCGCACGTCCGGCACTGCCTCCACGTAGCGCTCGACGGGCGTCTCGTCGAGTCGCTCGATCAGCTCGTGGTCCTCCGACGCCAGCGTCACTGTGGTTGCGTCGACGGCGAAGATGCGCTTCGAGATCTCCTCGTCGTGCGGCGGGACGATCTGCGACCCGTCGCCCAGGTAGACCTTGTACCCGTTGTCCTCCGGCGGGTTGTGCGACGCGGTGACGACGATGCCGGCGGCTGCGTCGAGGTCGGTGATGGTCCACGCCAGGACGGGCGTCGGCAGCGGCCGCGGGAGGAGCATGGCGCGGATGCCGGCCGCCGCCATCACGCTGGCCGTGTCGAGGGCGAACACGTCACTCTTGCGCCGGGCGTCCCAGCCGATCACGACGCCTCGCTCGGACGCCTCCGGATCGATTTCCAGCAGGTACGCCGCCAACCCGGCCGCCGCCTGGCGCACGACGAGGCGGTTCATCCGCAGCGGCCCGGCGCCGATGGCCGCCCGCAACCCCGCCGTGCCGAACGTCAGCCCACCGGAGAACCGCCGCGCCAGCTCGTCCTGGTCGCCGTCGATCAGCGCCTGCAGCTCGACGCGAACGTCGTCGTCGGGCTCGGCGGCGAGCCAGCGCGCAGCGGTGGTGGAGACGTCGACGGCCGTCACGGCGCCAGCGTACGGAGCGCCACGAGCGGCCTCGGACCGACGTGGCTGATGACCTCCGACGCGGCGATCGAGCCGAGCCGCCCGCACTCAGCCAGTGGCCGGCCGTCGGTCAGCCCGTAGAGGAAGCCGGCTGCGTAGAGGTCGCCGGCCCCCGTCGTGTCGAGCACCCGCGAAACGGGTTCGGCATCGACGTGGGCAACGCCGTCGGCGGAGGCGATGAACGACCCCTTGCTCCCCACCGTGATCGCCGCCAGCTCGCAGTCACGGCGCACGGCGTCAAGTGCGTCGTCGAGCACGTCGACCTCGTACAGCGAGCACAGCTCGTCGTCGTTGCCGAACAGCACGTCGACGTCGTTGCGCACGAGCGCCCGGAAGTCGGCGCGGTGGCGGTCGACGCAGAACGAATCGGACAGCGTCAGCGACACGATCCTGCCGTGCTCGTGGGCGACGGCGGACGCCCGGCGGAACGCTGCCTTGGCGTCGTCACGATCGAACAGGTAGCCCTCCATGTACAGCACGCGGCCGGCGGCGATGGTCTGCTCGTCGAGGTCGCTCGCGCACAGCAGGCTCGACACGCCGAGGTAGGTGTTCATCGTGCGCTGCGCGTCGGGCGTCACCACGATGATGCACCGACCGGTCGGCACGCCGGCTGCCGGTGCGCCGGCGCTGAAGCGCACGCCGACGGCGCGCAGGTCGTGCCCGAACACCGCGCCGAGGCCGTCGTCGCTGACCTTGCCGATGTAGGCGGCTCGACCACCAAAGCTCGCCACACCGCACATCGTGTTGGCGGCCGACCCGCCGCTCATCTCGACGGCCGAACCCAGCGCCCGGTAGATCTGCATCGCCCGGTCGGTGTCGACCAGCGTCATCGCACCCTTGACGAGCTCGTGCACCTCGAGGAACTCGTCGGTCGCGTGGGCGATGACGTCGACCAGCGCGTTGCCGATGCCCACGACGTGGTAGGTGGCGTCGGCGGCATGTCGAGCGACGTCGACCGTTCCGGGCACGACCCGAGACGCTATCTGCGAGGCGGCGTACGATCGTTCGGGTGACCGTCACGGAACAACCGGTGCTCGACCCCTACCGACTCCCCCGCTCGGCCGTGCCGACGCGCTACAACGTCGAGCTGCGGCCCGACCTTGACGCGGCCCGGTTCACCGGGAGCGTCGACATCGCCGTCGACGTCGTCGAGCCCGCCGACGACCTCGTGCTCAACGCCGCCGACCTCGAGATCGTCACCTGCACGGTCGACGGCGCCGAGGCCGCATGGCGCCTCGAACCGGAGACCGAGCGGCTGTTCGTGACCCCCGTCGACGCACTGCCGAGCGGGGCGGTGACGCTGCGCATCGAGTTCACCGGCGTCCTCAACGACCTCCTCAAGGGCTTCTACCGCAGCACCTACACGGACGAGCGGGCGTCCAACGGCCACCCCACTCGCGTCATCGCCACGACCCAGATGCAGGCGACCGACTGCCGGCGGGCGTTCCCGTGCTGGGACGAGCCGGACTTCAAGGCGGTCTTCGGCATCACCCTCGTCGTGGCGCCCGAGCTGATGGCGATCTCCAACGGCCCCGAGGTCGGACGCGACGACCGGGACGACGGCACGGTCGCCGTCCGCTTCGCCGACACGATGGTGATGAGCACGTACCTGGTGGCGTTCATCGTCGGGCCACTCGAGGCGACCGAGCCGATCGATGTCGACGGGATCCCCGTCCGCGTCGTCCACGTGCCGGGCAAGGCCGACCTGACCGGGTTCGGGCTCGAGGTCGGGGCGTTCGCGCTGCGCTGGTTCCAGCGCTACTACGGCATCCCGTACCCGAGCGACAAGGTCGACCTCGTCGCCCTCCCCGACTTCGCCGCCGGCGCGATGGAGAACCTCGGGTGCATCACGTTCCGCGAGAGCCTGCTGCTCGTCGATCCGGCGACCAGCACGCAAGGCGAGCAGCAGCTCGTCGCCGATGTCGTCGCTCACGAGCTCGCCCACATGTGGTTCGGCGACTTGGTGACGATGCGGTGGTGGAACGGCATCTGGCTCAACGAGGCGTTCGCCACGTTCATGGAGCTCGCCGCGTGCGACGCGTTCCGACCCGACTGGAAGCGCTGGACGACGTTCGGGCTCGAGCGCTCCGCTGCGTTCGAGACCGATTCGCTCGACAGCACCCGGCCGGTCGAGTTCGAGGTGCGATCGCCCGACGACTGCGACGCGATGTTCGACGTGCTCACGTACCAGAAGGGCGGCGCTCTGCTGCGCATGCTCGAGCAGTACCTCGGCGACGAGCGGTTCCGAGAAGGCGTCAGCCATTACCTGCGCCGTCACGAGTACGCCAACACCGAGACCAACGACCTCTGGGACGCCATCGAGGAGACCAGCGGCGAGCCGGTGCGCCAGATGATGGACTCGTGGATCTGGCAGCCGGGCTACCCGCTCGTGACGGTCACCCTCGACGGTGGCTCGATCGTGCTGCGCCAGCAGCGGTTCGGGTTCGACGACGACGGCAGCGATCCGACCACGTGGCTGATCCCCGTCCACGTGCGCTCTGGCGGGACCGAGCAGCGGGTGCTGCTCGACAAGGGTGACGCACGAATCGACCTCGATGATGGCGATGCGCCGGTGATCGTCAACGCCGGTGGACCCGGGTTCTTCCGGGTCTCATACGACGCCGCGCTGCGAGACCGGCTGGCGGGCGACACGTTGGCGACGCTCGACACGCTCGAGCGCTACAACCTCGTGGACGACGCGTGGAACGAGGTCATCGCCGGCCGGTTGAGCGGCGCCGAGTACCTCTCGTTCGTCGAAGGCTTCGGCGCCGAGCGTGAGCTCGCCGTGTGGCAGGCAATCGTGGTCGGTCTGCGCGGCCTCGGGCGGGTGCTCGACGACGGCGCCTACCCGGCGCTGCAGGCGCGCATCGCCGCGCTGCTGCGCCCGGTCGTCACCGACCTCGGCGAGCCCGCCGACGGCGAGGACGACCTCGTCGCGAAGATGCGCGGCATGCTCACCGCGGCGCTTGCCGTGATGGGTGACGACGCGGCGACGCAGGAGCGCGGTCGCACCCTGTTCGACCGCAACGCGACGGAGCCGGGCTCGGTCGACCCCGAGCTCGTCGTCGCAGCGACGACCATCGTCGCTGCGACCGGTGACGAGGCGACGTTCGATCAGATGCTGTCGGCCTACCGGTCGGCGACCACACCGCAGGAGCAGCTCCGCCACCTCTACGCACTTGCCGAGTTCGACTCCGAGCCACTGGTGCTGCGCACCTGCGAGCTGGCGATGACCGGTGACGTGAAGACGCAGAACGCCCCGTTCCTGCTGCGCACGTGCATCGCCAACCGCCGTCACGGGGCGGCAGCGTGGCGGTTCGTGCGCCAGCACTGGCAGGACGCCAACGAGAAGTTCCCGAAGAGCACGATCGTGCGGATGATCGACTCGGTGAAGCTGCTTACCGACGACGACGTCGTCGCCGACGTCCAGGCGTTCTTCGCCGAGCACCCGATCGAGCAGGCCACGATGACGCTCGACCAGGTACTCGAGCGTCAGCGCGTCAACGCGGCGTTGCGAGCCCGCGAAGCCGACCGCCTCGCCGCCGCCCTGACCTGACGCTGCTGCGGCTGCGGCGCTCAGCTCTCCAGCGCAGTCTGAAGGAACGCGTCGCCGTGGCGCTTGGCGGTGGTGTAGGAGAAGGTCGACGGCATCTCCACGGTGAACGCGGACGTCCCGATCTTGCGGTTCACGTACGACGTCGCCGTCCCGCCGCACGTCGTGCACGACGGCGTCGAGCGGATCGGGTACCCGGTGAGCTGGGCGTACCGCCGCAGCAGCTCGTAGTTGGCGACCGAGCGGTTGTCGTCGACGTGGGCGCCGACCTGGTGCCAGACGATCATCAGCCGGGGCCGGACGTCGCGCAGGAACGTCTGCACGGCGCGCGTCTCGGGCTCCGACGCCGCCGACGGGCCGCTGTAGGTGCCGGTGCCGGCGCCGCCGTACACCCAGTTGCCCGACGAGAAGTTGCGGTTCAGGTCGACGAGGCGGGCGTTGGTGCGACGGTACGCCCGCCACCCGTCGGGGTTGACGGTGTCGACCACCCACAGGTCGACGCCTTGCGGGGCACCGCGCACGCGCAGGTAGGCGGCGATCATCGCGCCGCCAGGTTCATTGCCGTGGATCTGACCCATCGCAACCACGGGCTTCCCGCTCCCCGACCCGTAGCGGTAGGCGATCAGGTCGTGGCCGTTGACCGAGGTGGCGATCCGGCGAGCCTCGATCGGATGATGTGTCCGCACCGGGTTGCTCGCCCTGATGCCGAGCGCAGACGCCGTCGTCGGCCCGACGATCCCGCTAGCGCCGATCCCCCGATCGGCTCGGAAGCGCTTCACCCCATCGCGCGTGGTCGTACCGAAGTAGGTGTCGATGTTCGTCGACATGTAGCCGAGCTCGAGCAGCCGCCGCTCGATGCACAACACCGCGTCGCCGCGATCGCCGAGCTCGCGCGTGATGTTGATGCGACACGACACCGCGGCCGCCGTTCCGTTCGGCACCGCCGCCGACGTCGCGCCGAGCGCGAGCGCCATCGCCACGGTCCACGCGCCCAGCTGGCCGCGAAGCCTACGCAGGGTGCCAATCATCAAGAGCCACTCCGGTCAGGGTCTCGATCGCCGAGGATCTGCTGCGCCGCCAGCCGGCCCGGCGCGCCCATCACGCAGCCGCCGGGATGGGTGCCCGATCCGCACTGGTAGTAGCCCGCGATCGGGGTCCGGTACTGGTTCCAACCGGGCGCCGGGCGGAACAGGTACATCTGCGGGGCGAGGAACTCACCAGCGAAGATGTTGCCCTCCGACAGTCCGACGACGCGCTCGATGTCGAGCGGTGTCACCACCTCTCGGTGGAGGACGAGGTCGCCGAAGCCGGGGAAGAACGACTCGATCGTCGCCTGCACGGTGTCGCCGAAGCGCACCCGCTCGGCGTCCCAGTCGCTCTCCCGCAGGGCGTACGGTGCGTACTGCACGAAACACGACATGACGTGCTTGCCCGGCGGCGCCATGTCGGGATCGATCGTCGACTGGATGCACGCGTCGATGTACGGGCGCTGGCTGTACCAGCCGTACTTGGCGTCGTCGTAGGCCCGCTCGATGTAGTCCATCGACGGCCCGATGTTGGTGAACCCGCGAAACTGATCGCCCACGCCGGGCAGCGCCGGATGCTCGGGCAGCGCGTCGAGGGCGAAGTTGACCTTCCCCGAGGTGCCCTGGAAGCGGAAGCGGCGGATGTTGTCGACGAGGTCGGTGGGCAGCTGACGTGGGTCGACCAGCTCCATGAACGTTCGTCGGGGGTCGAGCGCGCTGACGACGACCGGGGCGTAGAGCTCGGTGCCGTCGGCGAGGGCGACCCCCGTCGCCCGATCGCCGGACGTGATGACCTTGTCGACGGCGGCGTCGAGCATGATCTCGGCGCCGTAGGCCTGCGCCGCTCTGGCGAGCACCTGGGTGAACCCGCCGTTGCCGCCCTTGTGGAACGCCCAGCTGCCGAACGTCCCGTCCGTCTCGCCGAGCTTGTGATACAGCAGCACGAGGCCGGAGCCCTGCGACCGCGGCCCGACCTTGGAGCCGATGATGCTCGACGACGACAGCAGACCCTTGACGATGTCGCTCTCGAAGTAGTCGTCGAGGAAGTCGGCGGCGCTGCCGGTGATCAGCCGGACGCAGTCGTGGAGCACCTTCGGCGGCAGCCCGCGCAGGTGGGCGGCCAGCTCGGCGAGCTGACCGAGGTCGTCGGGATCCGTCCCGACGATGTTCGGCGGGATCCGGTCGAGCAGCGGCTTGAGCGCCTGGCACACCCGGGCCGTGTCGAGCTCGAACTGGTGCAGCGCATCGGCGTCGTGGGCGGAGTGGCGGGCGATCTCCTTGGCGTTCAGCTCGCGATCGGAGCCCAGCCAGAGGTAGTCGCCGTCCTCGGTCGGGGCGAACGTGTCGGACATCTGGATCGGCATGAAGCCGTGCTTGGGCAGCTCGAGCTCGTGGATGATCTCCGGGCGCAGCAGGCTCAGCGCGTAGGAGAACGTCGTGAAGTGGAAGCCCGGCACGAGCTCCTCGGTGATCGCCGCGCCGCCGACCATGTGACGGCGTTCGAGGATCAGCGTGCGCATCCCGGCTCGGGCGAGGTATGCGCCGTTGACGAGGCCGTTGTGGCCGCCGCCGATGACGATCGCCTCGTAGGTCCGGTCCTCCGTCACGCCGTCTTCCTCGGCGGGTTGTACAGCGGCAGCCGGGTGACGTTGGCGCTCACCGTGTGGTAGCGGTGGGCGACGGTGACCTCGAGCTGGACGGCGGTGCCGGACGAGGCGAGGTGCGGACGCACACGGCCGATCGCGAGGTGCCGCTGCATGATCGGCGAGTACATGAAGCTCGTGGTGTAGCCGATCCACTCGCCGTCGTCGGTGTAGAGCATCATTTCGGCGACGATCGGTGTGGCGTCCTTCGGTGGGATCAGCCCCTCGCCGGCGTGGACGCGATCCCACTCCCGCCAGTCGACGACCAACCCGACCGTCCGCCACCGTGACGTGCCGTCGGCCAGCTCGCGCTCGATGGCGCGCCGGCCGATGAACGGCCGATCGCTCGTCGGCAGGTCGCGCAGCATCCACGTCATGCCGAGCTCGGCGGGGGTCGACCGCTCGTCGTCGGTGTAGGCGAAGCGGCTCGACCGGAAGTCGACGTCGAGAAGCAGCAGTCCGGCCTCGATGCGGGACATCAACATCGCGTTCTGCCCGACCGGACGAACGCTATGGCCGGCGCTGGCCTCGACGACCGCGTCGAACACCGCCGTGGCATCGCCGGCTTCGACCCAGATCTCGTAGCCGAGGTCGCCGGTGTAGCCGGTGCGGGAGACGGTCACCGCCGTCCCGGCGAACTTCGCCGGGACGTGCTCGAAGTAGCCGAGCTGGTCGATCTCCGGCGCGAGCGAGGCGAGAATGCGGCGCGAACGCGGGCCCTGCACGGCCAGCGCGCCGTAGTCGTCGGACACGTCGACGATCTGGACGTCGTAGCCGGTGGCGAGGGCGGTGAGGTAGGCAAGGTTCGGCTCGGCGGCGGTGAGCATGAAGTCGTTGGCGTGGAAGCGCATGACGACGCCGTCTTCGACGACGTGGCCTCGGTCGTCGCACCAGATCGTGTACTGCGCCTCGCCGTCGCCGCACGTGCGCACGTCGCGGGCGAGCACGCCGGCGAGGTACCGCTCGGCATCGGCGCCCGTGATGCGGTACTTGTGGAGTGGCGACGTGTCGATCAGCGCGGCGGCGTCACGGATGGCGAAGTACTCGACCTTGTCGGACATCTGGTACTTGCGCGAGACGAGGTGCCCGGACCAGTGCGACCACAACCCGGTGCGGTTGAGCGGGGCGAGTCGCTCGTGGAACGGCGTCGTCCGGATCGTTGCCATCGTCCTCCCACCACCGTTCGTGGAGCTGAGGGGAATCGAACCCCTGGCCTCGACAGTGCGATTGTCGCGCTCTACCAACTGAGCTACAGCCCCGACGAGGCCACGATCCTACAGCGCGCCGGCGCTCGGTGGCGGGGTGCTGCGGGCGTCAGACGGCGTAGGAGCGGTCACGCCGGACGACCCGATCGCGACGCACCGGCGGAAGCTCGGGCGGCACGTCGACGTAGACGGGAGCGTTCGCCGCCCGCTGTCGGGCCTGGCCGAGCAGATAGACGTAGCCGCACAGGGCGAGGAACGCCAGGGCGAACACGTACAGCATCCCGGTGGCCTTGGTGGTGGCGGCGAGGAACAACGACGACGCGGCGATCAACCCGAGCACGAACAGGACGTTGGCGCGACGCCGCCGAACCACGTCGTGTGCGTCGAGCTCGTGGCGCCCGGTGGTGGGCTGGGCCGTGCGCGGCTCGGGTCGACGGCGACGGGCGTCGGGGCGCTCACCGTGGGCGCGGACGCGGCCCGAGCTGTCGTGGGCGCGCACCGGGAACGCGGCGCGGGCCGTCCGGGGCATCGGCTCGTGGGTTGTGGTGCGCGGCGACCCGTGGGTGCGCACGCCGGAGCGCAGCGAGGGACGACCGGTCGCCACCGGGCGGGTGAGAGGGGACGGCGCCAGCGGGCGAGCCATCGACCGCATCGGCCCGCCGCTGCGGGTCGGCACCGCCCGCTGCAGGCTGGACAGCTGGTTGCGGAAGTCGGTGACGGAGGAGTTCGGTCGGTTCTCGACTCGGGATCGCAGGAGCGGGGGGATCAGGACGGCTGCCCAGGCGGCTGCCACCACCAGCAGTACGAGTTGGCCCATTGAGTGTTTGCCTCGGTTGGTCGATCGGAGTGGCCCGGATCATCCGAACCCGCCCGTGCGGCGTTCTTTACGATTGTACGACATTTCGCGACGGTGTCGCAACGATCCCCGTGCCGTCGGGCACATCGATGTCGTCGGCGGTCGGCGGCACCTCACGTCGGTACACGCCGGAGCGGCCACCGGTCTTCTCCCACAGGGCCAGCTCGCCGATGACCATCCCCCGGTCAGCCGACTTGCACATGTCGTAGATCGTCAGCGCTGCCGTGGCGCAGGCGTGCAGCGCCTCCATCTCGACGCCGGTCCGATCGACGGTGTCGACGTGGGCCTCGACGGCGACGAAGTCGTCGCCGAGCTCGAAGTTCACCGAGACCGCGCCGACGAGCAGCGGGTGGCACAGCGGAATCATGTCGGCGGTGCGCTTGGCGGCCTGGATCCCGGCGACGCGTGCCACGGCGAGCACGTCGCCCTTCTTGACCTCGCGGTTGGCGATCGCTGCGGTCGTCTCCGGGCGCATGAACACCTTGCAGCGGGCGACGGCCCGCCGGTGCGTCGGCTCTTTCGGCGTGACGTCGACCATCCGCGCCCGCCCGAGTGGGTCGAGGTGAGTGAACGCCAGCTCCGACATGGTTCCCTCAGCCGCCGATCTGGCTCATCGAGCGGGCCGGGCGGACGAAGCCGACCTGGTTGATCCGGTGGCCGGCCCACTTGCCGGCGACGGCGCGCTCGATCCGCCGGGCGATGGCGTCGTCGTCCTCGCCGGCGCGCATGCCGGCGCCCAGGTCGGACTCCTCGGTGGCGAACAGGCACGTGCGGAACTGCCCCTCGGCGGTGAGGCGGACGCGGTCGCAATCGCCGCAGAACGGCTTGGTGACGCTGGGGATGATCCCGACCGTCCCGCCGCCATCGACGTAGCGCCACCGATCGGCAGGCGCCGCGCCTCGAGCGGGCAGCTGCTCGAGCGGGTGGACCGCGCCGATCGTGGCGAGGATCTCGTCCTGACCGACCACGTCTCGGCTGCGCCAGCCCCCGTCGGCGTCGAGCGGCATGAACTCGATGAACCGCACCTCGATGCCCTTGCGTCGACCGAACTCGGCCAGGTCGACGATCTCGTCGTCGTTGACGCCGCGCTGGACGACGGCGTTGACCTTGACCTGCTCGAAGCCGGCGTCGAGCGACGCGTCGATCCCGTCGAGCACGCGATGCAACTCGTTGCGTCGCGTCATCGCCTCGAACCGGGCGGTGTCGAGCGTGTCGAGGCTGATGTTGACCCGCCGCAAGCCGGCGGCGCGCATCTCGGGCGCGATGAGGCGCATCGTCGCCCCGTTGGTCGTCATCGCCAGGTCGATCGGACCACCCGAGTGCGGCAGCGCGGCGAGCTTGGCGACCAGCACCGGCAGGTGCGCACGGACGGTGGGCTC
>Ga0136617_10001922_pt1 | contig 18540 bp, 13 predicted proteins | sample AntDrymUQ3222106_2_FD_129672 | JGI IMG/M metagenome (GOLD analysis project Ga0136617, IMG submission 129672) | Polar desert sand microbial communities from Dry Valleys, Antarctica - metaG UQ322 (21.06) | ecosystem: Environmental > Terrestrial > Soil > Desert | place: Antarctica: Dry Valley... | reverse complement strand
TTTCCTGTGGACTTCGATTACATACTTCGCAGGAGCCTCGGCCGCCGGGATCATTGCCAAGTTAGCCGTCGTGCTCGGCGTCTACGCCTTCCTCGCCACGGTGCCGATTATCGCCATCGTCTATTTCACATATTGCACTTACCTAAAGAACATCGAAGCCTCGACGGCGCACGCCGAGGAGGCGCAGCGCCACGCCGACGAAGCGCAACGCCACGTTGAAGCCCTACAGCAGAGCGAGGAACGGTTCCGCAACGCGTTCGACTACGCGACCATCGGGATGGCGCTCGTTTCGTTGGACGGATGCTGGCTGCAGGTCAACCGCTCGCTTTGCCAGATCATTGGCTACCCCGAACACGAGTTACTGGGTGGCAAATACCAAGATGTCACGCACCCGGACCACCTGCCGACGGTCACCAAACACATCGAGCAGATGCTCGCGGGCAGGCTCACTTCATACCAGACCGAGAAGCGATACATCCATCAACTCGGTTATCTAGTGTGGGCCATGTTGGGCGTTTCCGTGGTGCGCGACTCACACGGCAATCCACTCCACCTCATCTTTCAGATTCAGGACATCACCGATCGCAAGCGCGCCGAAGAACAACTCTTACACGACGCTTTTCATGACGCGCTGACGGGACTCCCGAACCGCGCGCTGTTCATGGATCATTTGCAAATGGCGATTCAGCGCTCGAAGCGTGACGAAGATCGCCTATTCGCCGCCCTCTTCCTCGACCTCGACCGCTTCAAGATCATTAACGACAGTCTCGGCCATATGGTCGGCGATCAACTCCTCGTCGGCATCGCCCGCCGTCTGGAATCCTGTCTGCGCCCCGGCGACACTGTGGCGCGTCTCGGCGGTGACGAGTTCACCGTGCTTCTCGAAGACATGGCCGAGACAAACGACGCGATTGAAGTCGCCGGGCGAATCCAGGCGGAGCTTTCCGTGCCCTTCAATCTCGAAGGACACGAAGTCTTCACCTCGGTGAGCATCGGCATCGCGCCGAGTTCCATCGGGTACGAGCGCGCAGAGGATTTATTGCGCGACGCCGACACGGCGATGTACCACGCGAAAACGCTCGGCAAGAATCGGCACGAAATTTTCGACAAAGAGATGCACGATCACGCGATGAATCTGATGCAGCTTGAAACGGATTTGCGGCGGGCGGTTGATCGTCAGGAGTTTTTTGTTCTCTACCAGCCGGTCGTGTCGCTCGAAACCGGAATGATTAGCGGATTCGAGGCGCTGGTCAGGTGGCAGCACCCGGAGCGCGGGGTGATTCCGCCGAACGATTTCATTTCCCTCGCAGAGGAAACCGGACTGATTATTCCCATCGGGCAGTGGGTCATCGGCGAAGCGTGTCGCCAAGTGCGCCGCTGGAAAGATCAAATCGGCGACGACGTGCCCCTCACAATCAGCGTCAATTTGTCGAGCAAGCAATTCTCCCAGCCCGATTTAATCGAACACATCTCACGCGCGCTGGACGAAACCCAAATCGGACCGGGCAGTTTGAAATTGGAAATCACCGAGAGCATGGTGATGGAAAACATCGAAACCGCGATTGACATGCTCACTCAAATAAGGGCGCTCGGCGTCGAGTTGAGCATTGACGATTTCGGCACCGGCTATTCGTCGCTCAGCTATTTACACCGCTTCCCGATTAACACGCTGAAGATTGACCGCTCCTTCGTCAGCCGGATGATTGAGAACACGGAGAACGCCGAAATCGTCCGCACCATCATCACGCTGGCGAAGAGCCTCCAGATGGATGTGGTCGCCGAGGGCGTCGAGACGGAATCCCAGTTAGATCAACTCAAAAATTTGAAGTGTGAATACGGGCAGGGCTATTTGTTCGCCAAGCCTGTCCGAGAGGACATCGCGTTCGAGTTGCTGACGACGACCCTGATGCAAGACGCCACACCATTCGCATTCGCTTTTTCCGATGGGCGGCCACAACAGCGCACCCTCGCAGCGTAATTATGAAACATCTTCTGAAATCGCTCGATTGGAGCGGCACACGCGAACAATGCGCGCACGCGGAAGTGGAGACGGCGCGTCTACGCCTGCGGATGTTCGTCGCCGAAGACGCCGACGAATTATCGCTTATCACATGCGATCCCGAAGTCATGCGGTACATCGCAACGGGACTTCCCATTTCACGCGAAGAAACGATCCAGAATCTGAACAGCATCATCAACGGCTTCAACCGGCGCGGCTTCGGCAGGTGGGCGGTCACGCTTAAAGAAACCGGGCGGCTGATCGGTTACTGCGGCCTGACGCTGCTCGACGAAGCGGTTGGCGTTGAGCTTGTCTATCTTTTCGGCAAAGCTTACTGGGGCAAGGGAATCGCCTCTGAAGCGGCGCGCGCTTCCCTTCGCTACGCTTTCGGGGAGTTACAACTTGAGCGCGTCGTGGCGCTGACGAAGCCAGACAATGCGCGCTCGCGCCGCGTGTTGGAAGGAATCGGCATGAGATTCCAGACTTACTCGCACTATTACGGATATGATTGCGTGTGCTACGAGATGAATCGAGCGGAGTTTTGCCCCGACATCGCACTCTACCTGCCCCGCCGCACGCGCCTTAAAGCTACGGCGCTACCGAAGCTCTGATGAATGTCGCCACCGCGTCCAAATAATTCTTGCTGCCCGTGGCGACAAGATTGTTGTGGCCCGCGCCAGAAACGATGATTAAACGCTTATGAGGCTCAGGTGCCGCCGCGTAAAGCGCCCGTCCCTGTTCGATTGGAATCACTTCGTCCATGTCGCCGTGTGCGACGAGAATCGGACACCTTACACCCGCCAACTTTCGCGCCGACTCAAAACGGTTTCTCGCCAGACGGTGAAACGCGCGCGGCAGCCACGGCAGAACGACTCCGGCCATGTCGCTCGCCGAGCTAAGACCCGATTCGAGGATGACGGCACCGCAAGGCTTGCGCGAAGCCACATCCGCGACCGCCGTTGTTCCGAGCGACTGGCCGTAGAGCACGAGTCGCCCTGGCGGCACTCCGCGCTCCCGCACGACGTAATCGTAGGCGGCATCGGCGTCGGCAAAAATGCCCCGCTCGTCAATTACCGCGCTTTCGCTGCGCCCGTAACCCCGGTAGTCAAACAGCATCACGTCGAAGCTGCGCGCGGTGAGATGGCCGGCGATCCAACCGACGCCGCTTAAGTTTCCGCCGTTCCCGTGGAAGTAAATGATCGTCGCCGCCGCAGGTTGCACGGGCGCACGCACGAACCACCCGTGCAGCCGCGTCCCGTCCGCAGCTTTAAGCCATACGTCCTCGCTGTTGTCGGGAAGTCTCCACGCCTCGCCCGCGTCGTACCGCACCGGATAGAAAGTCAACGCCCGCTCGAACCGCCGTAGCAGGACAATCCCCAGCGGGACGGCGATCACGATGGTCAGTAGGATCGTCAGCATCACGCGACGCACTACCCGCTTACGATTGACATGATTGAGAACAAGATAAGATTCCACAAACGCTCTTCTACTGCCCGCTGCTTTCCGCCTTCTGCCTTCCGCTTTCTGCCTTCTGCCCGCTGCTTTCCAGATAATCCAAAACCACGTTAGACATCACCCGGACGCCGACGACGAGGCTTTCTTCGTCAACGTCGTAAGCGGGCGTGTGCAGCGGGGCGTTGATTCCCCTCGCGCGATTGCCGACGCCGAGGAAGTAGAAGAAGCCGGGAATGACTTTTTGAAAGTACGAAAAATCCTCCGCGATCATCTGCGGGCGGCGCGGAATAACATTCTTTTCACCCAGCACCCGCCGCATCGTCGGCAGCGTTTCCTCGACGAGTTGCGGATCGTTGAAAGTGACGGCGGCGTTCTCCTTAAATTTTAGATCGAACGTCGCGCCGAAGCCCGCCGTCACGCTGGCGAGCGTTTCTTTCATCAACTCCTTCGCGCGCACGCGCACATCCTCGCTGAGTGTGCGCATCGTGCCTTCGAGCTTCACCTCGTCGGCGATGATGTTCGAGCGATTCCCTCCCCGGATGGTGCCGACGGAGAGAACGAAAGGCTCAAGCGGATCGAGGCGGCGGCTGCGAATGGTCTGCAACGCCGTCACACACGCGGCGGCGACTACCACCGCATCCACGCCTTCCTGCGGTTGCGCGCCGTGCGACGCCTTGCCGCGAATCGTCAGGGTGAAGCGATCCGCCGAGGCCATCATCGCCCCCGAAGTGTAGGCGACTTCCCCGACTTCAAGAGTCGGCATCGTGTGCAGACCGAATATCGCGCGCGGTCGCGGATTTTCGAGCGCGCCCTCTTTAATCATCAACGCCGCGCCGCCCTCTTCGTCCTCCGGCGGCCCTTCCTCCGCCGGCTGAAAGATGAACTTGATAGTGCCCGCCAAATCGTCGCGCATTTGACTCAAGACTTCGGCGACGCCGAGTTGCACGCTCATGTGTACGTCATGACCGCAGGCGTGCTTGACGCCCGCGTTGAGCGACTTGTACGGCACGTCAATCGTCTCCTGAATCGGCAGCGCGTCCATGTCGGCGCGTACCGCAACGACCGGGCCGGGCTTCCGGCCTTTCAACAATGCAACGACGCCGTAGCGTCCGACTCCCGTTTTCACTTCGTCAAGACCGAGCGCCTTCAACCCCTCGGCGACGACGCGCGACGTGCGCTCCTCGCGGTTGGAAAGTTCCGGGTGCATGTGGAAGTCACGTCGCCGCTCAATCAGCTTGGCGCGCAGCGCTTCGGCGGCCTGCGAAATCTTTTGCCGGCGCGCAGCAATGGCAGATGAATTGTCATCGGCGGTTTTCCCAGAGGGTCGTGATTGTTGGGCGAAGCCGGGCTGGGTTGATAGAACAAAAGCTGCGAGAATAGAAAGCCATTTTGTTTTCATCAGAGTCTTCTCCAACGATTTCGGCAGGGCCGACAATGAATTAGGATTGAGACTGGATAGCGACGCGGATAGAATACAGTCTCGCGGTGAGGTTGCAAACATTTCGCTTGACCTTAAAGATTTCCCACGCTTCGACTTTGTTGATGGAGTCTTTTGATGAAAACGTGCGTTCCTAGTTGGCTTACACTTATTGTCGTTTCGGTAGCAATTCTTTTAGTCTTCCCCACGCTCGAAGGCGCGGGCGCTGCGGCGCAGAGCGGGAAGATGAAAGTCATCCTCGATACAGACATCGGCACCGACATTGACGATGCGTGGGCGCTGGCGTTCGTCATCGCGCACGGAAATTTCGAGCCTCTCGGAATCACGATCACCGACGCCGACACGCCGGCCCGGGCGAAGGTCGCGTGCAAGATGCTCTATCACGCCGGACGACAAAGCATCCCCGTCGTGGTGGGGCGCAAGACGCCGACACCCGACAAGCGCATTGACCATCAATTTTCGTGGGCGGAAGATTTCCAAACGACGAAACCAATTTCTAAATCAGCCGCCGATTTCATCGTCGAGACGATCAAACGCCACCCAGGCGAAGTGACGCTAATTGCCGTCGGGCCGCTGCAAAACGTCGCCGACGCCCTGCGGAAAGAGCCGAATCTTGGGAAGTACGTCAAGCGCGTGGTGCTGATGAGCGGCAACATCTACGAATCGGTGTGGAAGAAGACACCGATAGCGGAGTGGAACGTCGTGCAGGCGATTGCCGACGCGCAACTCGTCTACGGAGCCGGCTTGCCGCTGACGATTGTCCCGCTCGATTCGACGACGCTCGTGCAGTTGAAGGACGACGAGCGCCGACGCCTCAGCAAATATCGCTCGCCGTTGACGCAATCGCTCGAAGCGCTCTACCGTCTGTGGCTCGAAAATCCGACCTCGCGCATGACGCTCCACGATCAACTCGCCATCGCGGAAACGGCCGCGCCCGGAACCTTTTTCAACAAAATCGAGACGCTCCCGCTCGTCGTGGATGACGAAGGATACACCCGCGTTGACCGCGACAAAGGCAAGCCCGTCGCCGTCTGCCTCGAGCCGAAGCGCGACGAGTTTATGAATTTCTACATCTCACAACTCATCGGCCAGCGCCTCGGCATGTAAATCGGGCGAAAGTGCTTTTCCGAATTGCCGTGAGTACAGAAGCTCGTTAGCTTTTATTCAGACTGGGCGGATGCTGGTTCACAGATGCCGAGATAAATTTTCCTTTCAACAACGCCACAAACTATTTTTTAGTTGACAACCTCTCCCCAATAGCAGTATTACTGCGTTCGTTTCGTGTAGGCAATTTCAGCGTGATCCCCACACCGTCAGTCCAACTTATTCGTTAACCCGGATTTTACACCTGACAACTTTACTCTAACACTCGACTGCTCGGCAGGCGTGGTGACGATTGAGCGTCACAGATGCTCCACGCATTGCGCCGCGTATGATTTTCTGAGCGATTCAGTAATCGTCTCGTCGGTTTAATTTCTCAATCTTGATTCGAGTCGGCTGGCTCGAACATGTACCGCACCAGCCACTGCTCACAATTTGCCGAGGAGGAGTCAAATGTCTTCCGTCCGTGATCCGAGAATTATCGTCAGGCGTTTTCTCTGTCTGGCTGGATTGGTTGCGGCATTGATCTTCATTGCCCCCGCTCCGAGTCACGCTCAGGGGGCTTACACCCTCTCGGCCAATCCGAGCACGGTTTCTCCGGGAGGCTCGATCAACGTCAGTTGGACGGCTCCCGCCGGAAGGCCGGCCACCGACTGGGTCGGGCTTTATAAAAGCAACGACCCGGACGCCAACTTTATTTCGTGGCAGTACACCAACGGCGCGGCCGCCGGCACGACGGCCTTCGTCGCCCCGGCGGCGGGAGGCGATTATGAGTTTCGCTACTTTCTCGAAGACGGCTTTAGCAGAACGGCGCGCAGTAACACCGTGACGGTGAGCGGGGCTTCGACTTATATGGTCACGACCCCGCAAAGCTCAGTCGCCCCCGGCGGAGCGCTTTCCGTCAGTTGGACGGCTCCCGCCGGGAGGCCGGCCACCGACTGGGTCGGGCTTTTCAGAATCGGCATACCAAACACGGCTTTCGGCTGGTGGCAGTACACCAACGGTGCCCCGTCCGGCACTTTCACGCTCGCCGCGCCCGGTGAAGCCGGTGAATACGAGTTTCGGTATCTCTTGGAGGACGGCTTCACCGACGCGGCACGGAGCGGCGCGGTGACTGTCGCCACAGCACCGGGCGGCGGACAGTCACACGCCGACACAGTGCGCTTCCTCGAACAAGCGACGTGGGGGCCAACTTCCCAACTCGTCTCCGAGGTGCAAGCCAAAGGATTCGAGAATTATCTGAACGAGCAGTTCGCCGCGCCGATGTCGAGCTACCCGACGCTCGCGCTACAAAATACTGACAACAACATTGGCTGCCCCGCCGACCCGGCGAACCCGGCGGTTCGCACAAACTGCATCCGTGATAACTACTCGATGTACCCGTTACAGAATCGCTTCTTCGAGAACGCGCTCTACAGCCAAGACCAGTTGCGGCAGCGCGTCGCCTTCGCGCTTCACCAGATCATCGTCACCTCCGGCGTCGAAATCACGCAGCCGAGTTGGATGGCCCCATACATGCAAACGCTCGACCGCAACGCCTTCGGCAACTACCGCCAATTGCTCTATGAAATCACGCTCAATCCGGCGATGGGCAATTACCTCGACATGGCCGGCAACACCCGCACGCGCCCGAACGAAAATTACGCGCGCGAAATTCTTCAGCTTTTCTCCGTCGGCACGGTGAAACTGAATCAGGACGGCACCGCGCAAAGGGACGCGGAAGGGCAAACGATCCCGACCTACACGCAAACCACCGTCAACAACTTCGCTCGCGTCTTTACGGGGTGGAACCGCGCCGCCGCGCCGGCGACAGGAGTTCCCAACTACATTGACCCGATGATCGCCAACCAAGGCCAGCACGACATCGGAACGAAGACGCTCCTGCGCGACGTCACGCTGCCCGCCAATCAGACCGCGGCGAAGGACTTGAACGACGCGCTCGACAACATCTTCACCGATCCGAGCGCCGCGCCCTTTATCTCAAAGCAACTCATTCAACATCTGGTGACAAGCAACCCAAGCCCGGCTTACGTCGCGCGCATCGCAAATGTTTTTGACGACAACGGCGCAGGCGTGCGCGGCGATTTGAAAGCGGTCGTAAAAGCGATCCTGCTCGACGCGGAAGCGCGCGGCGATGCGAAGGCGGACACGTCTTACGGACGCCTCCGTCACCCGGCGCAACTCATCGCCAATCTCTGCCGCGCCTTTAACGCGAAATCGGCGGACGGGGCGACGACGAGCGACGGCTACCTCAACCCGCAAAGCTCCTCGCTGGGAATGGATGTGTTCCGGCCCGCGTCCGTCTTCAGCTACTTCCCGCCGGGCTATGTCGTGCCGGCGACGGGCGGCAAGCGCGGGCCTGAGTTCGGCATTCTCTCGACTTCGACAACGCTCCGCCGCGCCAACTTCGTCAACACGATGGTCTTTACAAGAATCAGCGTCGGCACCAACGCCCCGCGCGGCACTTCCCTCGACCTCGCGGCAATGCAGGCGCTCGCCGGCGACCCGCCGAAGCTCGTTGACGAACTGAACAAATTACTGATGCACGGCACGATGTCCGCCGAGATGAGGCAAAGCGTCATTGATGCGGTGTCCGCCGTCGCCGGCACTAACCCGCTGAAGCGCGCACGCACGGCTGTTTACCTTGTTGCGACATCGTCGCAGTATCAGGTGGAGAGATAATCATGAGACACACACGCAGACAATTCCTTCGCCGCGCCGGGTGCGCCCTCGGAGCCGCCACACTCTTCACGCGCATTGAGCATTTCGCCCCCTTGAGCGTGATGGCGCAGAGCGGCGCGGACTACCGCGCGCTGGTGTGCATCTTCCTCGCCGGCGGCAACGACGGCAACAACCTGATTGTGCCGCTCAGTTCTTCCGGCTATTCGTCCTACTCGGCGGCGCGCGGCGCGTCGGGACTTGCCATCGCCGACACGAGCCTGCTGCCGATTACGCCGTCGAGTATCAATGAGCCATACGGCCTGCACCCGAGTCTGCCGGAGTTGAGCACGCTGTGGTCGCAGCAGAAACTCGCCGTCGTGTGTAACGTCGGGCCGCTCGTCCAGCCTCTGACAAGACAGCAGTACCAAGGCGGCGGAGTCGCCCGGCCTTACCAACTCTTCTCGCACTCGGATCAAATCGCGCAGTGGCAGACGGCCAGAGCTGATGCCGTCAGCCCGACGGGTTGGGGCGGGCGCACCGCCGACCTTTTCGGCCCCAATTCTTCCGGGTTCCCGATGATCACGGCGCTGTCGGGTGGCTCCTTCATTCAAGGGGAGACGGCGCAGCCACTCTCAATCGCGCCCGCGCCGACGCCGCTTAATCAAGTGCTCGTGCTCAACGGTTTTAGCACCGGGGCGGAGGAAGCCGCACGCCGCAATTCGATGAACTATCTCCGCACGATTGACCGCGACTTCACGCTCGTCAAAGCGGTGAGCGACAAGACTCAGCAGGCGCTCGACATCGGTCAGTCGCTGAATGTTGACCCGGCGCTCGCAACCCTTTTTCCGAACACGACGCTCGGCAATCAGTTGAGACAAGTCGCAAAGGTCATCAAGCATGTTCAGGCTTCGCCCTCGCTCGGCGTCACCCGCCAGATTTTCTTCTGCCAGCTCGGCGGCTTCGATACGCATCAGAATCAAGTCGGCACACAGGCCAGCTTGCTGACGCAGGTGAGCCAAGCGATGAAAGCCTTCTACGACGCGACCGTCGAACTTGGCGCGGAGAACAAGGTCACTACTTTCACCCACTCGGATTTCGGGCGCACGCTGCAACCCGCCGGCACAGGATCGGGCGTCGTCGGCTCGGATCACGCGTGGGGCAATCATCATTTCGTGATGGGCGGCGCGGTGCGCGGCGGCGATTTCTACGGCGTGCCGGGACTGGACGGCACTGTCTTTCCGACGCTGCAACTCGGCGGCCCCGACGACACCGACAATCGCGGGCGGTGGATACCGACGGCCTCCGTCGAACAATACGCCGCGACGCTCGCCACATGGTACGGCGTCAGCGCTTCCGATCTACCAGGGGTCTTTCCTTTAATCGGAAACTTCTCGACTCCGAATTTAGGATTCATGATGTGAGACGCCGACGACAGCAGAAGGGGAAAAGGGGAGAGGGGAAAGGGGAAAGGGAAATGCGCTGACGCTCTTCCTACTTTACCCTTTAACCTTTTCCCCTTTCCTTTTTTCTACGTGATTCTGTCCTTATGTTTCGATCCGTCTTCTTCCCGGTGCGGCGACGAATCTGCCGTTCTATTCTTTTCGGTTTTGCTTGCGTGGCCGTTTCATCCTGCGCGTCGCCTCCCACGCCGGCGACTTCGGAAGTTTCATCCCCGCCTCTTCCGGTGGCCGATTTATTACGAAAGGCCGATGAGAACTACGCGCAGCGTGAGAATTTGGATGAGGTGCGCGACGGCATTCAAGTGCTACGGCGGGTGCGGGCTTTGGAACCTTCTAACTACGACGCGGCGTGGCGGATGGCGCGGCTGACCTACCGGCTCGGCAATAATTCAACGGACAGGAGTGAGCGGGAGGCGATTTTTCGTGACGGAATCGCGGCGGGTGAGGCGGCGGTCAGGGTACAGCCGAATAAACCCGAAGGCCATTTTTGGCTGGGCGCGAATAAGGGTGGTAATGCGCAACTTCAGGGACCGTTGTCCGGCCTCTCGGCGGTAAAAGATTTACGGCGCGAAATGGAAACCGTCATCAGAATTGATGAGGGCTTTCAGGGCGGAAGCGCCTACATGGTTTTGGGACGCCTCGATTTGGAAGTGCCGGAGATGATGGGCGGCGACCGCCAGCGCGCCGTCGAGATTCTCGAAAAAGGTCTTCGCTTCGGCGCGGAAAATTCCCTGCTGCGCCTCCGACTAGCCGAAGCCTACCTCGCCGTCAAACGTCCCGCCGATGCGCGCAAACAGATTGACTACATCCTCGACATGACGCCTCATCCCGATTTCCTTGTTGAATATGAAGAGTCCGTAACGAAAGCGCGCCGCTTGCTCAGCACTCGTTTCTGAAGGGACACGCGAATGTGTTTAGCCGGGAGCGCGGGCATCTTGCCCGCCAACGAGCCGTTAGGCGAGTCAAACTGTTCGCGCGCGCGCTCATGGCGGGCAAGATGCCCGCGCTCCCGGCAATTACATCAATCCCAAACGACTCTTACTCTACTCAATTCCGAAAACAAATCAGGCCGCCTTCAAAGAAGCGCGGCCCGATTCTTTAACTCTCTACGCTAAAGGTTCATTTGATGTTAACGAGTTGAGGCATGGAACTCGGCGCGGCACTGCTGCCTTCGGCGATTAATTTTTCAGTCTCCGCGACGAATGCTTCGACGATGTCTTCACCGGCGACTTTGCGCATCGGGACGCCGTTCTTATAAATCATGCCGACGCCGCGCCCGAACGTCACGCCGAGGTCGGAGTCGTGGGCTTCGCCGGGGCCGTTGACGGCACAACCCATAATGGAAAGGTGCAACGGCTCTTCAACGTGCGCCAGCCGGCGCTCAATCTCTGTCACAATTTCCATGAAGTTATCAACGTCGAGCCGCCCGCAGGTCGGACACGCGACGACCGTCACACCGCGTTTTCTGACTTCAAGAGCCTTTAAGATTTCCCACGCCACTCTCACTTCCTCGTGCGGCTCGGCGGCGAGCGAAACGCGAATCGTGTCGCCGATGCCTTCGTGGAGCAAGATACCGAGACCAATGGCCGACTTGATCGAGCCGCTGAACGCGGAGCCGGCTTCGGTGACGCCGAGATGAAGCGGGTAATCCACCTGCCCGGCGAGTAGGCGATAAGCCGCGACCGTGCGATGCACGTCCGAGGCCTTCAGCGAAATGATGATGTCGTGAAAGTCGAGGTCTTCGAGAATGCGGACGTGCCGGAGCGCCGATTCGACCATTGCTTCGGGCGTCGCCGTGCCGTACTTCGCCAGAAGGTCTTTTTCGAGCGAGCCGCCATTGACGCCGATGCGAATCGGCACACCTTGCGCGGCGGCGGCGCGCGTCACTTCGCGCACACGCTCGACCGGGCCGATGTTGCCGGGGTTGAGCCGCAGCTTATCCACCCCCGCGTCAAGCGCGGCGAGCGCCAGCCGGTAGTGAAAGTGAATATCCGCGACGAGCGGCACGTCGGGGACGCGCTTTCTGATTTCTTTGAGCGCGACGGCAGCTTCTTTGTCGGGAACGGCGACGCGCACGATCTCGCAACCCGCGCGCATCATTTCTTCGATCTGACGGACGGTGCCGGCGACATCCGTCGTGTCGGTCTTCGTCATTGACTGCACGGAGACGGGTGCGCCACCGCCGACCACAACGTCTTTGATTTTTACCGCTCTGCTTTTTCGCATGCTCTTATTCTCGATAAAGTTCAAGGCTCCGAAATATCCGTCGGAGCCTTGAACTTAGGGACATGATTGTTACGACTTGTACACCTGAAAAAGAATCTTCGGCTTAGTAGTTAAGCAACCACGCTGCCACAACTTGCGCTCACTTTTGCCTTTTTACTTTTACCTTCCCGCTCATCTCTGTTGAGTTTCGGAAGCAGCGGGGCGGCGGCTCCACTCCGAAGCCGTCTTCGTAATGTCGTTGACGATGACGAAACCCATCAAAAGAAGTAGGAATACGAACCCCACTTGTTGGATTCGCTCACGCATCGCCATCGAGAGTTTTAGCCCCACCCCTGCGAGCGTGCCCTCGATGAACAACATCATGATCATTCCGCCGTCGAGCACCGGGATTGGCAGCAGATTAAAGACGCCGAGGTTCAAACTGAGAAACGCGAGCATTCCGAAGACGCCTTCCCAGCCCCCCTCGGTGGCGGCGCGCGACGACGCTTTGGCGATGCCAATCGGGCCGGAGAAGGTGTCGCTCATCGAACGCCGCCCGCTGAAGACCTGACCCAGCGCAACCCCCGTGAGCCGGATGAACTCGAGGTTGCGGTCAACGGCATAGCCGAGCGCACCGAACAAACCGGCACGCTGCAAAGGGTAGTCTTCTCGGGGCGAAAAACCGAGCCGGTCAACTCCGTCAATCATTCGCGTCGTTGCCACGATTTCCAAATTCTCGCTGCCGCGCCCGATGTTCAAGCGAATCGGCTCGCCCTTATGATCTCGGATGTACTGAACAACCTGTTCGTCGCTGCTCACCGGTTCGCCGCCGATTGTCAGGATGCGGTCGCCAGGTTTCAATCCGGCTTCGGACGCCGGCGAATTGTCGGACACGGAATCAACGATGACCGGAATGTTACCGAAGTCGGGTTGGAATCCTAATTCGCCAATCGCCTCGCCGCCATCAACGCGCTTCTTCGGTGTGACGGAGAGAGGAATCTGTTGCCCGTCGCGCTCGACGACAATTGGTAGCGGCTGTTCGGGCGAGATTAAAGCGTCGTTTCTGATTTTGTCCCACTCCCGATTTTCGCGCCCGTTGAAAGACACAATGCGGTCGCCCGGCCTGATGCCCGCCACTTCCGCCGCGCCGCCCTGACTCACACTTTTGACGACCAGCGACGGAGCGATTGGCACGCCCGTCGCCATCGCGCCGACAAAGGGCACGGCAATCGCTGTGAGAATGTTCATCACCGGCCCGGCGACGGCGACGAGAAACTTCTGCCAGCGCGGGCGCAAATCAAAACGCTCCCCAACGGGAATGTCCGCCGCGCTCTCACCTTCGATCCCGGCGTTCGACTCGTCGCCGCCGAGCTTAACGTAGCCGCCGAGCGGGATCAGGCTGAGGCGATAATCCGTCGTGCCCCACCGCCGCCCGAACAAACGCTTGCCAAAACCCACCGAAAACGTCTCGACGCGAATCCCCAGAAGTTTCGCCACAATAAAATGCCCGAACTCATGGATGACAACTGCGGCGCCCAGAATGAAGATGAAGGCCAGTGTGCTGATTAAATAAAAGTTCATGAATGTTACGTTACTTTGCCGTTAAGTTATGTGATCGCTAGCGAACGTTTAGAGGCACAAGCCGCGTGCCCGGTTGTACGGAAGTTTACGCGGCAGGCGTTGTGCGCGTCAAACGAACGCCCGGAACAGAAGACATGAGTCAGAAGTCAGGAGACAGAGTGTATGTGCGTCTCGTCCGAACTGCGTCATACGCACGCCCACCTGCTTTCACCGTTCATATACACGATTATTACATCGTTGATTTTAATTCTGACTCCTGACTCCTGACTCATGTCTTCTGTCTTCTGCGTCCAGCATTTCGATAATTGAGTGCGCGGACGCGCGCGCCGCCTTGTCGGTTTCAAGCACCACTTCAAGGTTTGTGACGGGGCGTGTCTCGTGCCCTTTCATTACCTTCTCGATCACGATGGGAATCTCAGTCATTCGGATGCGCCCGTCAATAAAAGCGCCGACCGCCACTTCGTTTGCGGCGTTCATCGCCGCCGGGAGCGTGCCGCCTGATTCGAGAGCGCGGTAGGCCAGCGTGATGCAGGGAAAGCGCTCCATGTCGGGCGCTTCAAAATGGAGCGCACCGAGACCTGCCAGATTAAGCGGGGGCAGTAAATTTTTTTGTCGTTCAGGATAGGTGAGGGCGTACTGAATGGCGTGGCACATGTCGGTGACGCCCATCTGCGCGATCACCGAGCCGTCAATTAACTCAATCATCGAATGCACGATTGACTCGGGATGAACGATGATGGCGATTTCGTCGCCGGTGAAGCCGAACAGCCAGTGGGCTTCAATCACTTCGAGGCCTTTGTTCATCAGCGTCGCCGAGTCAATCGTGACCTTCGCGCCCATCTCCCAAGTGGGATGGCGCATCGCTTCGGCAACGGTCGCTTCACTTATCTGCCCCTTGTCGGCGGTGCGGAACGGACCGCCCGATGCGGTCAGCACGAGCCGCCTGACTTCGGCGCGCTTCTCGCCGCGCAGGCACTGATGAATCGCGTTGTGCTCGGAGTCAATGGGGAGGAGTTCCGCGCCGGAGTCGCGCGCCGCGCGGGTAATCAATTCACCGGCCATGACAAGCGTTTCTTTGTTGGCGAGCGCGACACGCTTTCCCGCTTCGAGCGCGCGCAGGGTCGGCACAAACCCGACCGCCCCGACCGTTGCGCTCACCACACAGTCGGCGCGCTCATGCGTCGCCACCTCGATCATTCCGGCTTCGCCCGTGAGCAGGCGCGGGCGTCGAACACCCCGGCGGCTCAGTTCTCCCCGTAATTCTTCCGCCGACTCTTCCGACTTGACGGAGACCAGTTCAGGCTCGTGCCGCTCGATCTGTTCGGCGAGCTTTGCAATGTTACCTCCGGCTCCAAGCGCGACGATCTTGAATTGGTCGCCGAGTGATTCAACAACGCGCAGCGTGTTGCATCCGATTGATCCGGTCGAGCCTAGAACTGCGATGCCTCTTCCCTTCATTCGTTATCACTCTCGGCGGAACTTCCGCCGGGCGCAGAAGCGTCTTCGGATTCGTACTTGTCGAGCAACTCAATCGTGCGCCCCGAATCGTTCTGGTATGTCGCGCCGGCAACGCGCCACGTTCGCCCTTCTTTATAAATGAGTTGGACGCTCGCATTCACGTTGCGCTTTTCGCCGATCACTTTGAAGTTAAGCGATGCGTTGCCGTCGGCGCTGTTCGCCACAGTTCCGCCCGTCACCAGCCAGCCGAAATCTTTAACCTCGCCGATGTCCGCTTTCAATTTCTCGTTACTCTTCAGGAAAGCCTTCGCTGTCTCGGCGGCATCGCTGTGGCCGACGGCGTAAAGGGCGACGCCGACAATCGCCCCGGCGAACAAAGCCACGAGCAACACGACGCCGGCCAGCACGCCGCCCACAATTAGTGCAATCCTTTTCGGTGTCATTTGTGACCCGTTTCCGCGAAAGATTGTTGTCGGGAATTAGTTCCAGTAAAGATGCGCGAAATAGTAGATGAGCGGCGCGTTGAAGAGCAAGCTGTCGAGGCGGTCGAGCAACCCTCCGTGACCGGGCAGAATGTTGGCCGCGTCCTTCGCCCCCGCGCCGCGCTTAAGTGCGCTTTCAGTCAAATCACCGGCGACGCCCAAAATGTTCATCACCGCCGCGAGCGCGAGCGCCGCCGGAAGGCGCAGTTCGGGGAAGAACCAATAATGAGCTAACGCGGCCATCAGCAGACTCGCAAGCATTCCGCCGACGGCTCCCTCCCACGTCTTTCCCGGACTCACCGTCGGCGCGAGTTTATGTCGCCCGAACGCGCGTCCCGTGTAATACGCCCCGGTGTCCGAGCCCATTAGCACGAGAAAAAAGAATGACAGAAGATGTGTCGAGAGCAGCGGCTGGGACGGACTTTGGAATCCTGTTCGCACCGCGATGAGATGCCCGCCGAGCATGACGACGTACAAGACGCCGAGCACGGTCGCGCCCGTTGAGAGAATCATCTTGTCGAACGGAGCGCCGCGCAACATCTCCGCTGCGAGCGCCGCGATGATGAAAGCGAGGAGCGCGAGGAGAAGCAGTTCCAGTTGATTGAAATAGAAGGCGACGAACATCGCCGCCGCGCCCGCGTAGCCCACCACCACATCAGGCTTCGCCTCGCGCAACCTCGCAAGGTGCCAAAACTCATATAAGGCGGCAGCCATCGCGAACACCGCAAGCAGAACGAACAGCGGCTGCAAAGGAGCGAAGATAATTGATGCGATCAGGACGGGGAGCGCGACGAGGGCAGTAATGATTCGAGACATTAGATTCAGAGGTCAGAGGTTAGAGGTCAGAGGTTAGTAAAAGCAACGGTCTTTGCTGACCTCCGACCTCTGACCTCTATTTCGCATTGGCAATAAACTGAAGGCCGCCGAAGCGGCGGTCGCGGCGCTGGTAATCAACGACGGCTTCAAGAAGATGGACGCGGCGAAAATCGGGCCACAGCGTTTCGGTCACATAAATTTCGCTGTAAGCCGCCTGCCACAGAAGGAAGTTCGAGATACGCATCTCGCCGCTGGTGCGCACGAGTAAATCGAGTTCGGGAAGTCCGCGCGTGTAAAGCTCGCGCTCAATTCCTTCCTCCGTGATTTCGGGCGTCTCGCAATGCGCTTTCGTCAGGCGCGCGAGGGCGGCGTTCACGGCGTCCACGATTTCGGCACGCCCGCCGTAGTTGAGGGCGACGCTTAGAACCATTCCGGCGTTGTTGTGTGTGCGCTCAACCGCCCGCCCGATTTCGCGGCGCACGCTTCCCTCCAGCGCGTCGGTGCGCCCGATGGCTTGAAAGCGGATGTTCTGGCGGTGGATGGCGTCGAGTTCGAGACGCAGGTAACGCTTTAACATCCGCATCAGGGCGTCAACTTCGAGGCGCGGGCGCTTCCAGTTTTCCGTCGAGAAAGCATAAAGCGTCAGAGCCTTGAGGCCGAGCCGCGCGCCCGTGTCAACGGCGGCGCGCACTGCTTCGACTCCGGCGCGATGCCCCGCAACACGGGGTTGGCCGCGTTGCGCCGCCCAGCGACCGTTGCCGTCCATGATAATCGCCACGTGTCGCGGCAGGCGCTCCCACGCGACGCGCGACAGCAGCGCCTCGTCAAGAGAACCCGGCTCCAACACTTCAGCGAAATCCGCCAGCATCCCCGCTCCCATCATCCCCGTACCCGACCGCCTTCATCACCTTCCAAACGGACGAGGCATCTTAATCGCCGCGTCCAGCGAAGCGCAACCGTTTATAGAGGTCAGAGGTTAGAAGTCAGAGGTCAGTTTCTAACTCCTTACTGACCTCTGACTTCTAACCTCTGACCTCTGTTTCATAGTGTACTTGCACGAGTGTCAATCCGCAGGCGGGCGCGGTCGGGCCGGCGAGCGTGCGGTCGCCGGTTGTGATGGCACGCGCGATTGCTCCTTCATCAATTTCACCGCGACCGGCGGCGAGCAGAGTGCCCGCAATTGAGCGCACCATGTAGCGCAGAAAGCCGTCGGCGCTGACGGTGATTTCAATCAGTCTACCGCGCCCGCGATTGCTCCAGCGGTCGCTAATTTCGAGCCGCGTTAAATTGCGAACGCGCGTCCGCACCTCTGCCTGCGCGGACGAGAATGCCGTCCAGTCGTGTGCGCCGAGAAAAAGCGGCGCAACTTTTCGCATCGCTGAAAGATCAATGTTGCGCGCCTCGTGGTGGGCGTAGCGCGCCCAGAAAGGCGACATCGAGCGCACGTTGAAAATGCGGTAGCAATAAGTCTTGCCCCGCGCCGAGAAGCGCGCATGGAAATCATCCGGCACCGCCTCGGCTTCGACCACTCGCACGTCCCGCGCGACGTTGCCGTTAATCGCCGCGCAAAGTCTTTCGGGAGTCATCGCACGTTGTATGACGACGCTTGCGATTTGTGCTTCGGCATGAACCCCAGCGTCAGTCCTGCCCGCTCCATGAATTACGACCGCGCGCCCTTCAATCAACGACAGCGCCCGCGTCAACTCACCCTGCACGGTGCGCAGCTCGTCCTGCATCTGCCAACCGTGAAAATCCGTGCCATCGTATTGAATCGTGAGACGATAGTTCATAAGAGAGCAGGCAGCGGGCAGCAGGCGGCAAGAAAGAGCACCGCGCGAAAATGTGTGCTTTAACTGCCCACTGCCTACTGCCTGCTGCCTACTT
>Ga0136617_10001921_pt1 | contig 18546 bp, 19 predicted proteins | sample AntDrymUQ3222106_2_FD_129672 | JGI IMG/M metagenome (GOLD analysis project Ga0136617, IMG submission 129672) | Polar desert sand microbial communities from Dry Valleys, Antarctica - metaG UQ322 (21.06) | ecosystem: Environmental > Terrestrial > Soil > Desert | place: Antarctica: Dry Valley... | reverse complement strand
GGTCTCGGGCGTCGCCGCCCAGTACGAGTCCGAGGTCGTCTATCACCAGATCCGCGAGGACCTGGCGGAGCAGGGCGTCCTGTTCCTGGACACCGACACCGGCCTGCGCGAGCACGAGGATGTCTTCAAGGAGTACTTCGGTTCGGTGATCCCGGTTGGCGACAACAAGTTCGCTGCCCTGAACACCTCCGTCTGGTCGGGTGGGTCGTTCATATATGTTCCGCCGGGCGTGCACGTCGACATCCCCCTGCAGGCCTACTTCCGGATCAACACCGAGAACATGGGCCAGTTCGAGCGGACGCTGATCATCGTCGACGAGGGCGCGTATGTGCACTACGTCGAGGGCTGTACCGCGCCGATCTACTCCAGCGACTCGCTGCACTCCGCGGTAGTCGAGATCATCGTGAAGAAGAACGCCCGCTGCCGGTATACGACCATCCAGAACTGGTCCAACAACGTCTACAACCTCGTCACCAAGCGGGCTGTGGCCCAAGAGGGCGCGACGATGGAGTGGATCGACGGCAACATCGGCTCGAAGGTCACGATGAAGTACCCGGCTGTCTGGATGACCGGTGAGCACGCCAAGGGCGAGGTGCTCTCGGTCGCCTTCGCAGGTGAGGGTCAGCACCAGGACGCCGGCGCGAAGATGGTCCACGCCGCGCCCAACACCTCCTCGACCATCGTGTCCAAGTCGGTCGCCCGTGGCGGGGGTCGTACCTCCTACCGTGGTCTGGTCCAGATCGACGAGGGCGCGCACGGCTCTCGCTCGACGGTCAAGTGCGATGCCTTGCTGGTCGACTCGATCAGCCGGTCGGACACCTATCCGTACGTCGACGTCCGTGAGGACGACGTGTCGATGGGTCACGAGGCGACGGTGAGCAAGGTCAGCGACGACCAGTTGTTCTACCTGATGAGCCGTGGCCTGACCGAGGACGAGGCGATGGCCATGGTGGTCCGCGGGTTCGTCGAGCCGATTGCGCGTGAACTCCCGATGGAGTACGCCCTGGAGCTCAACCGGCTCATCGAACTGCAGATGTAAGGGGCCGTGGGCTGATGGCGGCTGTTCTCGCCGATCCGCGGCAGACCGCCGACGCCCCCGACACCGAATCGAGTTCGTCCACAGTGGAAACGATGACCTTCGCGGCCCCGACCGGGCGCGAGGAGAACTGGCGGTTCAGCCCGATGCGGCGGCTCCGGCCGCTGCTGGCGGACACCGCATCGGCTGCGCACCTGAGCTGGGACACCAGACTTCCGGATGGTGTGGAGCTCGTCTCGGTCGAGGCCGACGATCCTGTGTTGGACGGCGTTCCGGCGCCGGTCGACCACATTGCCGAGTTGGCTCGCCGGCACTCCGGCGGTGCGGTCGTCGTGCGGATTCCCAAGGCCGCCGAGCTGACCGAGCCGGTGGTCATCAAGCTCACCGGCAACGATGCGGAATCGCCGGTGTGGGGACACGTCGTCGTCGAGGTCGGCGAGCATGCGCAGGCGCGGGTGGTCCTCGACCACTCCGGCAGTGCGCGGTACGCCGCGAACGTGTCGGTCCTGGTCGGTGACGGTGCCTCGCTGGACTTCGTCCACGTCCAGGACTGGACCGACGACTCGTTGCATTCCGCGCACGTCGCCGTGCGGGTCGGCCGCGATGCCCGGTACAAGTCGATGCAGGTCAGCCTGGGCGGTTCGGTTGTCCGCATCGTGGAGACGGTCACTTTCGACGGCCCCGGTGGGGACGCCGAGCTGAACGGGCTCTACTTCGCCGACGCCGGCCAGCACCTCGAGCACCGGCTCTCCATCGAACACCAGCAGCCCAACTGCCGAAGCCGCGTGTCGTACAAGGGTGCGCTCCAAGGGGCGAGTGCCCGGACCGTATGGGTCGGTGACGTCTTCATCGGCGCCACCGCCGAAGGCACCGACACCTACGAGATCAACCGAAACCTCGTTCTGTCGGAGGGCGCCCGCGCTGACTCGATCCCGAACCTGGAGATCGAGACCGGCCAGATCATCGGTGCCGGACACGCAAGTGCAACCGGGCGATTCGACGACGAGCAGTTGTTCTACCTGCGTTCGCGCGGTATCCCGGCCGACGAGGCGCGTCGTCTGGTCGTGCGTGGCTTCTTTGCCGACCTGATCGGGCGGATGGGCGAGCCGGCGCTGCAGGAACGCCTGATGGTGCGCATCGAGGCCCGCCTTGCCGCGGCGGGCGTCCTATGACAGAGCCACAGGGTTTCCGGCGAGCCTGCGGGCTCGACGACGTACCCGAACCAGGGTCGCTACGAGTCGAGTTCGACGACGTCGACGTCGCGATCGTCCGCAGCGATGGAGAGCTGTACGCGATCGAGGACGTCTGCTCGCATGCCGAGGTCGCCTTGTCCGAGGGCGACGTCGACGGAACGACGATCGAATGCTGGATGCACGGATCGTGTTTCGACCTGCGCAGCGGGGCACCGACCGGCCCGCCAGCCAGCGAACCGGTCGACGTCTTCGACGTCGAGGTGATCGACGGCGTCGTGTACGTGAACACCACAGCGACACCGACGTTTGGATCGCGCCAAAATCTCTCGGCCGTCCTGAAGCAGAAGGAGCAAGCCACATCGTGAGCACCCCAAACACCAGCCCCACCGCCGGATCGGCCGGATCCGTCCTCGAGATCCGCGGCCTGCACGTGAGCGTCGGCGATGGCGCCAACGGCGCGGAGACCAAAGAGATCCTCAAGGGTGTCGACCTGACCATCCGAGCCGGCGAGACCCACGCCATCATGGGCCCCAACGGTTCCGGCAAGTCCACGCTGGCCTACAGCATCGCCGGGCACCCCAAGTACACGGTCACCGCCGGGACGATCACCCTCGATGGCGAGAACGTGCTCGAGATGAGTGTCGACGCGCGCGCCCGGGCCGGACTCTTCCTGGCCATGCAGTACCCCGTCGAGGTACCAGGCGTCTCGGTCTCGAACTTCCTCCGTACGGCAGCCACTGCCATCCGGGGGGACGCTCCGAAGCTGCGGACCTGGGTCAAAGAGGTCCGGGAAGCCATGTCCGGGCTGAAGATGGACCCGGTCTTTGCCGAGCGCAACGTGAACGAGGGTTTCTCCGGCGGGGAGAAGAAGCGCCACGAAATCCTGCAGATGCAGTTGCTCAAGCCGCGGATCGCCGTCCTCGACGAGACCGACTCCGGTTTGGACGTCGACGCCCTGCGAGTGGTGGCTGAGGGTGTGGAAGCAGTACGTGCGACCGGCGAGGTCGGTGTCGTGCTGATCACCCACTACACCCGGATCCTGCGCTATATCAAGCCAGACTTCGTGCATGTCTTCGTCGATGGACGGATCGCCGAGGAGGGTGGACCGGAACTCGCCGACAAGCTCGAAGCCGAGGGCTATGAGGCCTACGGTGCGACCGGCGCGGCCTCGGCTGCTGCGGCGGTCTAGGAGCCTGCGATGACGGCGTCTCCCGCGCTGCCGCTGGATGCGGAGCTGATCTGCAAGGACTTCCCGATCCTGTCGCGGACTGTTCGGGACGGCCGCCGGCTGGTCTACCTCGACTCCGGCGCCACCTCGCACAAGCCGCGCCAAGTGCTGGACGCCGAGCGGGACTTCTACGAGAACCACAATGCGGCAGTACATCGCGGCGCGCATCAGCTGGCCGAGGAGGCCACCGATCTGTACGAGGAGGCTCGCCGTACGGTCGCGCGCTTCATCGGAGCGGTCGACAACGAGGTGGTGTTCACCAAGAACTCCACCGAGGGCGTCAACCTGCTCGCGTACGCAATGAGCAACGCTGCTACGGCCGGGCCGGATGCTGCCCGGTTCGTCGTCGGTCCAGGCGATGAGATCGTCGTGACCGAGATGGAACACCATGCAAACCTGCTGCCCTGGCAGCAGCTGTGCATCCGCACCGGAGCCACCCTGCGCTGGCTCGCCCTGACCGACGACGGCCGGCTCGATCTGGATTCGCTCGATGACGTGATCAACGAGCGCACCAAGCTCGTTGCGCTGGTGCACCAGTCCAACATCCTCGGCACGGTCAACCCGGTCACGGAGATCGCTGCCCGCGCGCACGAAGTCGGTGCACTAGTCATGCTGGATGCGGCTCAGTCGGTGCCACACACGGCCGTCGACGTCGTCGCTCTCGACGTGGATTTCCTGGTGTTCTCCGGTCACAAGATGTTGGGCCCCACCGGGATCGGGATCTTCTGGGGCAGGTACGAGCTGCTCGAGGTACTCCCGCCGTTTCTCACCGGCGGCTCCATGATCGAGGTCGTGCACATCGACCGGGCGACCTTCGCGCCGCCGCCGCAGCGCTTCGAGGCCGGGGTGCCGATGGCCGCCCAGGCCGTGGGCCTGGCGGCTGCCTGCGACTACCTCACCGAGCTCGGCATGGACCGGGTCGCCGAACACGAGCACACCCTGACCGAATTGGCCCTGGTCGGGCTGCAAGCGATTCCGGGCGTGCGAATCGTGGGGCCGCCGGACAGTGTTGAGCGTGGGGGAGCGGTGTCATTCACCGTCGAGGACATCCACCCGCACGACGTCGGCCAGGTGCTCGACGACCTGGGCATCGCCGTACGAGTCGGGCACCACTGCGCATGGCCGGTCATACGACGCTTCGGTGTCCCGGCTACCACCCGCGCGACGTTCTACATCTACAACAGTGCGCAGGACGTGCAGGCTCTGCTCGACGGAGTGCGCGCGGCGCAGCGTTTCTTCGGAGTCTCCGATGCAGCGGCACCGACTGAGACTGCTGGAGCGAGAACCTGATGCAGCTGGAATCCATGTACCAGGAGATCATCCTGGATCACTATCGGCGCCCCAAGGGCCGCGGCCTGCGCGAGCCCTACGACGTCGAGGTCCACCACGTCAATCCGACCTGCGGGGACGAGATCACGCTGCGGGTCCGGTTGTCCGGCAACGAGATCGAAGACATGTCGTACGAGGGTATGGGCTGCTCGATCAGCCAGGCGTCCGCCTCAGTGCTCTACGAACTCGTGGACGGCAAGAACATCACCCAGGCGCTGGCCACCGGTGATGACTTCCGCGCGTTGATGCAGAGCAAGGGCGATCCCACGGTCGCTGACAAGCTCGAGGACTCTTTGGAAGACGCTGTTGCTTTTGCCGGCGTCTCGAAGTATCCGTCCCGGATCAAATGCGCATTGATGAGCTGGATGGCGCTCAAGGACGCGACGGCGCAGGCATTAGCAGCACACGAGCAGTCGTCTTCGCCGACGACACACCTAGAGTCGTCTTCGCCGACGGCGGGCAGGGAGAACCCATGACCGAGCAGAGCACTCAACCCGCACCGGCCGAGCCGGTCCCCGCGTCAGGGACCACCGAGCTGGCCTCGGTCGACGATGTAGAGGAGGCCATGCGGGACGTCGTGGATCCCGAGCTGGGCATCAACGTCGTCGACCTGGGCCTGGTCTACGGCATCACGGTGGATGAGGGAAATGTCGCAACGTTGGACATGACGTTGACCTCGGCGGCCTGCCCCCTCACCGACGTGATCATGGATCAGACCCGCCAGGCACTCACCGGTGGACCGGGCCCCGGCCTGGTCAACGACGTCGCCGTCAACTGGGTATGGATGCCGCCGTGGGGGCCGGAGAAGATCACCGACGACGGCCGCGAGCAGTTGCGGGCCCTGGGCTTCCGCATCTGAACCGCGATTTCCACGGACATCGGTTCCACACGATCCGCGGATCAGCGCAACGCGCCGACCCACGCGATGGCCTCGCGAGCCTGGACGAGCCGCCGCTCGTAGGTCGCGCCGAGGGCCAGCAGGACGATGCCCGCCGCACCAAGCGACAGCCAGCGGGGCAACAGTGCGGCGTACGGGCCGAATTCGCTGACTGCGACCGCAAGCAGGACGCCGAGTCCGATCAGGAACGGAGCCTGTCGATGAGTCAACGTGCCGAGGACCGCGCAGGCGGCCGCGACCGTGACGACAAGAACCAGCCGCAGCGCCTCCGGATGATCCAGCACCAGCAGGGTGGAAGGCACCAGTCCGACCAGTAACGGCGCACCCCAGGCGGGCCAGGAAGGTGCCGTCCAAAGGGCCCGACCCGCGGCGAGCAGAAGCCCGGCCACCGCCGGGAGGGTGTAGACCTCCGGGGTGGTCACCGAGTGCCCGGCGGCACCGACCCATGCCGCCAACACCAGATCGGCGAGCCCGAGAAGTACTGCGGGACGTTGCCCGGCAACCCGGCCATAGGCCAGCAGGCCAGCTCCGACGACAGACATCTGGAGAGCCAACTGTCCCCACGCGGACGTGGTGGCCGTCAACGTGACGGCGGTGAGTCCGATCAATGCTGCCGTTGCGGCCAGCGGCCGTTCCTCGCGCTGGTGCACCCGGACGCAGGCCACGCCGAGCGTGCTGGCGCCCAGCAGGGCAATGATCCAGCCGGCCCGCTCCGCGGCCAGACCGTCGGCCACCAGCAGCAGGACCGCGACAGCGGGCAGCGCCGCGGTGAGCACGGCGGCGGGGACGCGGACACCGCGATTCAGGGCTGCGACGCTGGCGCTGCAGCCTGCGGCGAGGGCAGCAAGGCCAGCAACTTCGATCCAGTCGCGACCACCGAGAAGCTGCCCGATCGAGACTGCCCCCAGCAGCGCCCCGGCAACCGTGGCCGGTCCCTGCCAACGGCGCGCAACGCTGCCGACCGGTGCCGTGAGGATGAGCGCCGGGGTAAGGACGGCCAGGCCGAGCACGCCAGTCGACCACACCCCGGCGGTGTGGGCCTGGTGCAGCGATCCAGCCAACGCCAGAGCGCCCGCGACGAGCACGGTGCTGTCGAGAATCGGCACGAGCAGAGCGACTCGGTCCAGCTGGATCGGTCGGGCGGCCAGAACGGCAACGCCACCGGCCGCGGCTACCAGCAGTGTGCACAGCACGGACTCGCCAGCGGTCTCAGACCACGCCGCCGCCGTACCGAGGATGGTCGCGATCGCCCACCAGAGCGCGCCGAAACCGATCGCCGTGCGCGCGGGCGGCCCGTTCACGAGGCGAATCACGCCAACATTGGCGAGGCTCACCAGCAAGGACGTGGCGACCAGCGGGACCGGGGTGCGCAGCGCTTCGGGCAGCGCCAGGAATGCCAGCGGCTGGGCAGCGACGAGTGCGCCGATCAGCCACGCTTTCGTGGTGGGCGCCAGCCGGTTCAGGATGAGGCCGATGGCTACGACCGCACCCAAGGTCAGGGCTGCGTGTGCGCGAAGCGGAATGTCGTCCAGTCCGGCCAGGCCCTTCATTCGCGCCCCGACCAGGTCGACGACGGTCAGCGCGAGGCCAGCCATCGCCAGGGCTTCGGCGGTCGTTCGGAGGCGGCGTCGGGCCGCCGACACGGAAGCGCCGCAGACAACGACGGTGAGCACCAGCAGAATGCCGGCCTGCACGGCGACACCGAGGCTTCCCCACGCGACTGCAGCGAACGCGATCGCGGCGCTGACCAGAAGCACCGCCCCGGTCCCCAACAGCATCTGCTGTGGGCTCAGTCGACGAGGTGGCCTCGCTGGGGCGGGTGGAGGTGCCGGAGTCGGGGGAGCGGCGGGCTTCGGGGGAGCCGCGGGAGCGACGTTTGTCGGAGGGCCCATTGGCTCGTAGGAGGGCCGCTGCTCAACGTGGGGAGCCGTGGCGCCAGCCTGAGCTCCCAGCCGGGGGTAGACCTGCGCCGCGAGGGTAGGCGCAGCCGCGGGTCTTGGTAGGGCGGCCAACGTCTGCAGCAACCGGTCCCGGTCTACTCGGAACTCCGTGAGCGTGGCCTCGATCCGGGCTACGACGTATCCGGCGTGTCCGGCGGCCGGCAGGCCGCATCGGGGGCAGCCCGGTCCGGGGCCGGTCAGGCCGGGAATCGGAGTGCCACATGTCGGGCAGCTGACGGTGATTGTGGAAGCCGTTGTGTCCATGGCCTGACAGTCGCAGCCAAACCAGGTCGCGGTATCCGTCCGGCTACGCGGTCGGACTGAGTAGATCTACCCGCTGGGCCGAATACGATCGTCGCGATGACCGACCTGGCCGAGCGTCTCGAGCTGGTGGGTCGGGGTCGGCCGTTGCCCGCGACCGGCGAGGTCACGCTGCTGCCCGGGCCCGCGGGTGGTGCCGCAGTCGCCGCGGTGCTCGGTTTCACGGCGCATCATCTGATCGCGGCCGACCTCGATCCGGACTGGTTGAAGTCTGCGTTGGACCCGACGACGGACAACGCCGAGATCGGCCGGCCGATGCAGCCCGGCTTCCTGGCTGAACTCGGTGTGCATCTGCACGCCCGTCCTGGCGGTCAGGACGTCCTGCTCGTCAGTACCGGAACCAGTGATCTGGACTGTCTGGACCCGGACGCGGCGATCGTGAATCCCGCAGGTCTCGATCATCCCCGCGCCGACCGCGCCCTGCGCTACCGCGACGACGTGAGGGTCGCGACGAAGCCCGGTGGTCTGGTGACCATCGGCCGCGGGTTGGCCGACCGATGGGAGATCAGCATCGAGGTGGAGACGTCCCACCGCGGCGGCGGTATGGGGCGCGCTCTTGCCGAGTTCGGCCGTACGCTCGTCCCGGGCGGTGCGCTGCTCTGGGCGCAAGTCCATCCGGCCAACGTGGCATCTCTGCGCGTCTTCCTAGCCGCCGGATACCGTCCCGTGGGCGCCGAGGTTCTTTTCACCCGGGCATCGGGAGCACCGGAACAATGATCGGCCGCGCGCACGTTGGCATCTCGGGCTGGCGCTACCCGCCGTGGCGCGGCACGTTCTATCCCACCGGCCTGGCCCAGCGTCGAGAACTGGAGTACGCCGCCAGCCAGCTGTCCAGCATTGAGATCAATGGATCCTTCTACGCGCTGCAGCGCCCGGAGAACTATCGCGCGTGGTACGCCCAGACGCCGCCGGACTTCCTCTTCGCCGTCAAAGGCGCCCGCTTTATCACGCACCTGAAGAAGTTGCGCGATGTGGACGTGCCACTGGCCAACTTCTTCGCCTCCGGGGTCCTGGCCCTCTCCGACAAGCTCGGCCCGCTCCTCTGGCAGTTGCCACCCATGCTGGGCTTCGACGCCGAACGCCTCGGCGATTTCTTCGATCTGTTGCCCCGCACCACGGAGCAGGCCGTAACCCTGGCCCGCGGCCACGACGAACGGGTCACCGACCGCTCCTGGACGACGACCGACGAGGACCGGCCACTGCGTCATGCCGTGGAGATCCGGCACGAGAGCTATCGGGACCCGGCATTCCTGACCCTGCTCAATGAGCACGACATCGCGATCGTCGTCGCCGACACCGCGGGCAAGTGGCCACTCCTGGAGACCGTCACGTCCGACTTCGCCTACGTCCGGCTGCACGGCGACGAGGAGCTGTACGTCAGCGGCTACTCCGAGACCGCCCTGGATCGCTGGGCCGGGCTCCTACATGGCTGGCGCACCGGGGAAACGACCCTCGACGGCGACCCGCGTGATGTCTACGTCTACTTCGACAACGACGTAAAGGTGCACGCGCCGTACAACGCAATCGACCTGGCCAAGCGGCTGGACGTCCTGGCGCAGTAGCGGACTCACAGCTCGCGACGGAAACACTTGCTCAGCGGTGCGCATTGGTAGTGCCCGAACCCGGGAATTCGCCGGTAGCCGTGACCCTCGTACAGCGCCATCGCCTCCGGCTGCGGCTCGCCCGTCTCGAGCACCAGCGCGGTGTAACCCAGTTCGCGGGCCTGATCCTCCGCGGCGACCAGCAGGGCACGCGCATACCCCTGCCGGCGATGCGCCGTTCGGACGTACATCCGCTTGATCTCACCGACCCGCTCCTCGTGGCGACGGACTCCGATGCAGCCGACCGCGCTGCCGTTCGCGTCGATGGCAACGAGGAAGGTGCCCAGGGGTGGCAGGAACTCCTGCGCAGCCACCGGTGAGTCGTCCGCAGCGCCGTACAGACCGACGTAGACCGCCTGCACCTCCGCGATGAGTTCGACGCCGCGCGGGTCCTCGGTGGACACTTCGACGAAGGCCAGGGCCGGAACGTGATCGGGTCGGACTGCGGTCATAGGTCAAGCTTCGCATGCGGTTCTGCGAGTAACGTGACCGTGCTATGGACCTGACCGAGCTCACCAACACCAGCCTGCTGGGCATCTACCTCAACGATCACTTGGCCGGTGCGACCGCCGGCGTGGCGCTGATCGAACGAACCGCGCTGACCCATGAGGGGACGCCCGCGGGTCCACCACTGGCCAAGCTGGCAAAGGAGATCGCCGAGGACCGGGAGTCACTCCTCGAGATGATGGCCGCGCTGGACGTCGGGATCGCGCGGTACAAGCTCGCCGGCGCGTGGGTGGCCGAGCGGGCGGGGCGACTCAAGCTCAACGGCCGACTGCTGAGCCGCTCCCCGTTGAGCTCGCTGGTCGAGTTGGAGGGCATGAAGCTCGGCGTGGAGGGCAAGGCAGCGGTCTGGCGCAGCCTGCGAACCCTGGCCGAGGACGACTCACGTCTGGACGTCGCTGGACTGGACGCCTTGATCGCTCGGGCAAAAGCGCAGTCGCGAACGCTGGAAAAGCTACGTGTCGCAGCCGCCGTAGAGGCGTTTGCCTGACGGAAGACTGTGCCGATGCCGCCGTCGACACAAGCCTTTCGCCCTGAACCCGCCCCCGTCTATGGCGTCCCGGCGCGGCTGGCAGAGCCACGGGCACGGGCTTTCGCGGACCTCATGTCCAGCCGCCGAACCATCCGGGACTTCAGCGACGAGCCAATTCCCGCCGGAGTGCTGGAGGCTGCGATCCGGGCTGCGGCCACCGCTCCGAGCGGCGCGAACGTCCAACCCTGGCGGTTTGTGGTGGTCACCGATCCGGGCCGCAAGCTCGCCTTGCGCGAGGGCGCAGAGGCCGAGGAGCGGGAGTTCTACAGCCGACCCGGCGCGCAGGAGTGGCACGCCGCGCTGGCCGCGCTGGGCACCGACTGGAACAAGCCCTTCCTCGAGATTGCTCCCGCGGTCATCGTCGTGTTCGAAGTCCACAAGGGACCGCACTCGCCACGCCCGTACTACGTCAAGGAGTCCGTCGGCATCGCAGTCGGCCTTTTGCTGGCCGGGCTGCACCTCGCCGGCCTGGCGACATTGACCCATACGCCGAGCCCCATGCGGTTTCTCAACGACATCCTCGACCGGCCGGTGGAGGAGCGCCCGTACGTGGTCATCCCGGTGGGCTATCCCGCGTCCTCGGCCACGGTGCCGACGATCACCCGCAAGACCCTGAACGAGGTGCTGGTCTGGTCGTGACCACCGGGGCGAGCCAGGGCAGGTCAGAGTATGCATGGTACCGTGCATGGCATGCTACCGGCAGGCGAAGGGATGCTCGCACAGATGCGCAAGGGGATCCTCGAATACTGCGTTCTCGCCCACCTCAAGGACAACCCGTCGTACGGGCTGGAAATCGCCTCGACGTTGGGAGCGAACCGGAACCTGTTCAGCAGTGAGGGCACGCTCTATCCGTTGCTGGCCCGGCTGCGCAAGCAGGGTTGGCTGGCCACCACCTGGCGCGAGTCAGCTAGTGGTCCGCCGCGCCGTTACTACTCGCTCACACCCGGTGGCGTCGCCGCGCTTGATGCCTTCGGAGCAACCTGGTCAGAATTTCGTCGTGCGGTTGACAACGCTTTGGAGAATCAATCATGACCCAGCCGTCGCGCGATCCTCGGGTCCTCCCGCACTCGCCGTTGATCGAGGCCTACCTGAACGATCTGGAGCACGCGCTGCGCGGGGCAGACCCGTCCGAGCGCGACGAAGTGCTGAGCAACGTTCGCGAGCACATCACAGCTGTTCTTGAGCTCAAGGACGGACCGGTCACGGCCAAGGACGTCGAGTCAGTTCTGGCTGGTCTTGGCTCTGCGGCCCAGCTCGTAGGGGTTCTCGACTACGCCGCGGCACCGGCGCCGGCAGCTGGAGTGATGCGCTCTGCGTACCGCCCATTGCTCGAACCGTCGCGCTGGCCAGGGTGGGTCGGCTACGGCGTGCTTGCCGCGGGAGCGCTGTCCGTGCCGTTCCTCAGATTCCGTACGGTGTGGCCTTTGCCGGCCATCCTCCTGGCTCTGCTTGCGCTCACCGTGGGGGTCATTGGATCGATGGCTCGCGAAGGACCCGGTAGGCGCTCCTATCTGGTCGGAGCGCTGTTGGGTGGCCTTACCTTGGCAACCCTCGCCGCCGTACTCCTCGGGGTGGTTGACGATGGCGTGGTGTTGCCGATGTGGACCTTTCCCTTTCTCTGATCAGCGCGGGCAATCGCTGGATTCGACGGGGGACTACCCGGGTCAGCGGTGCGCAAGGTTAGTTTGGTTCGCCTACCATTGGTGTTCTTGTGATCACCGCGACCGACCTGGAACTCCGCGCGGGCACCCGAACTCTTCTCACGGGTGTCACGCTGCGCGTCCAACCCGGCGACCGGATCGGGTTGGTCGGCCGCAACGGTGCCGGTAAGACCACCACACTGACCAGCCTGGCCGGCGAGGCGATGTCCGCTGGGGGCGACATCGACCGGCGCGGAGAACACGGGTACCTCCCGCAGGATCCCCGTACCGGGGATCTGGACGTCCTGGCTCGCGATCGCGTGCTGTCGGCTCGTGGCCTGGACACCCTCATGCACGATCTGGCCAAGACTCAGGTGGCGATGGCCGAACACGCCGACGGGCCGCAACGTGACGCAGCCATCCGCCGGTACGGGAACCTCGAGGATCGCTTCGCGGCTCTGGGCGGGTACGCCGCAGAGAGCGAGGCTGCCCGGATCTGTGCCAACCTCGGACTGCCCGACCGGGTTCTCTCCCAGCCGCTGCGGACCCTGTCCGGCGGCCAGCGCCGACGCGTGGAGCTTGCCCGGATCCTGTTCTCCGGCGCCGAGACGCTTCTGCTGGACGAGCCGACCAACCACCTCGACGCGGATTCGATCACCTGGCTTCGCGACTTCCTCCGCAGCCACGGCGGCGGCCTGATCGTGATCAGCCACGACGTCGGCCTGCTCGAGCACGTAGTGAACAAGGTCTGGTACCTCGACGCTGCCCGGATGACCATCGACCAGTACAACGTGGGCTGGAAGGCCTATCTCGTGCAGCGGGATACCGACGAGCGTCGTCGACGCCGCGAGCGGGCCAATACCGAGCGCAAAGTCGATCAACTGCGCGGGCAGGCCGACAAGATGCGAGCCAAGGCGACCAAAGCCCGGGCGGCACATTCGATGGATCGCCGGGCCGACCGATTGATGGCCGGGCTGGCCGAGGTACGCCAGTCCGATCGGGTGGCCAAGGTGCGGTTTCCGACACCGGCGCAGTGCGGGCGCACGCCGTTGCTCGCCACCGGCCTGTCGAAGTCCTACGGCAGCCTCGAGGTCTTCACCGAGGTCGACCTGGCCGTCGACAAGGGTGCCCGCGTGGTCATCCTCGGACTCAACGGGGCCGGCAAGACCACTTTGCTTCGGGTACTGGCCGGGGCGGAACCCGCCGACAGCGGCTCGGTGGATCCCGGTCACGGCCTGCGGATCGGTTACTACGCCCAGGAGCACGAGACCTTGGATGTCGACCGCAGCGTCCTGGAAAACATGCGCGCGTCCTCCCCGGACTCCACCGACGGTGAACTGCGAAAGATCCTCGGTGCGTTCCTGTTCAGCGGGGATGCCGCCAATCAACCGGCCGGCACGTTGTCCGGCGGGGAGAAGACCCGGTTGGCGCTGGCCAGCCTGGTCAGTTCAGGTGCCAACGTGCTGCTGCTGGACGAGCCCACCAACAACCTGGATCCGATCTCGCGGCAACAGGTGTTGGATGCTCTGCGGACGTACAAGGGCGCCGTCGTCCTGGTGACCCACGACGAGGGCGCGGTCGAGGCGCTGGCCCCGGAGAAGGTGATCCTGTTGCCCGACGGTGTGGAGGACGTCTGGAGTGAAGAGCTGATCGACCTGGTTTCACTCGCTTAGCGTTTCGTTCTCGACACGCTGGGTATCGTGGTTCATGCGCGGGGTCCGTCCATGAAGGCATACCGATGAGCCCGCACCAGCGACGACGTCTCTATCTGGGTATCGGCACGGCCGGTCTCGTGCTGTGCCTGCTGTTCTCGCTCTACGGCTGGGCGAACCCCTGGGAGACCAGCTACGTCTTCCCGGCTCTGTCCATCTACCTCGCAGTTGCCACGGCATCGCTGGTCTTACGCCCCGATTCGTTGTGGGTCATCGAGCGCAGCGGGTTCTGGGTGGTCGCGATCGTCTGGCTTGCGGGCATGGCAATCGGTCTGGCCGGCATCGCGGACGACGAGAGCGCCTGGCAGTCCCTGTCTCCCGGCGTATTCATGAACATGGCCCTGCTCGTGGTGATGGCGCACCTCTGGTACGAGACGCATTGGGCCCTGGTTGCCTCCCTGGTCCCGCCGGTCGTCTCGACGGTCATCGGCCTGATCCGGTTCTTCGACAGCACCGAGTATGTGGGTCGTCTGTTGCAGTACGAGGGCTACGTCCTGGTCATTGCCACGTTCACCTACATCCTGTCGCGGGGGCGCGACTCCTTGCTGACGTCCCAGGTCGAGGCCGAACGGATGCGCGTGTTGGCCTTCGAGGACACCCTCACCGGCCTGCCGAACCGTCGGAGCGTCGCTGAACGGCTTCGCACACTGCTGGCCGATGATCTGATCCCGACCCCCCTTTCGGTGATCTCCTTCGACCTGGACGATTTCAAGCTGATCAACGACACGTACGGCCACGACGCCGGGGACCGACTACTGCGGGATGTCGCCGATGTCGCCCGCGGGCAGATCCCCGGCGAGGCGATGCTGGGCCGGTGGGGTGGTGAGGAGTTCCTGGTGCTGCTACCCGGACTCGGCCTCGGCGCAGCGCTGGACATCGCCGAGTCACTGCGTCTGGCCCTGGTCGCCCACGGTGAGGCCGGCATGAAGATCACCGCGAGCTTTGGAGTCAGTGAGGTGGTCCCGGGCACGACGGTCGATGACGTTCTCCGGACCGTGGATGAGCAGCTCTACCGGGCCAAGCGATCCGGTCGGAACACCGTCGAGGCGGCCCTGATGATCCCTGTGATGCCCCCCATCGAGCGCCGCAGCCGACCTCGTGGCCCCGACAGCGCTGTGGCGACGGTCCAGGTCCCTGACGCGTCCCTGTAGGTTTGGCCCGTTGGCTGGCGAGCCCAGGAGGCATCGATGGTCCGTACCGGGACCGACGTCTGGGTGCTCGGCGGATATCAGTCCGATTTCGCCCGGAACCTCCATCGTGAGGGCTTGGACTTCGCCGATCTGTTCACCGAACTGGTCCGCGAGACGCTGACCGATGCAGCGATGCCGGCCCACGACATCGGCGTCGTCCACGTCGGCAACGCCTTCGGGCAGCTGTTCACCGGCCAGGGTCAGCTGGGCGCGATGCCGGCCACGGTCGAGCCCGCGCTGTGGGGCATCCCCGCCGCACGGCACGAGGCAGCTTGTGCCTCGGGAAGTATCGCTGTCCTCGCGGCAATGGCCGATCTGGGCGCCGGCTACTACGACTGCGCACTCGTCGTGGGCGCCGAACTCGAGCGGGCCGTTCCCGGTGACCAGGCTGCGGAGCATCTCGGCGCTGCGGCTTGGGCGGGGCACGAAGGAGAGCAGGCGCGGTTCGTCTGGCCCTACATGTTCGATCAGATCGCCGAAGAGTACGACCGGCGCTACGGACTGGACGATGAGCATCTGCGCGCCATCGCCGAGTTGAACTTTGCCAACGCCCGGCGCAATCCGAACGCGCAGACCCGCGGCTGGGAGGTGGGCTCCCTCACCCCGGTCGGCGGTGGAGACCGCGCGGACAACCCGGTGATCGAGGGACGCCTTCGGCGATACGACTGCAGCCAGGTCACCGACGGTGGTGCCGGTGTCGTGCTGGTCACCGACGACTATCTGAGGGCCCACCCGGAGCTCGGGAAATGTCGACTGGCCAGGATCCGCGGCTGGGGTCACCGGACCGTCGGCCTCGGATTGCAGCAGAAATTGGACCGCAGCGCCGACAGCGAGTACGTCCTGCCACACGTACGAGGAGCCGTTCAGGACGCCTTCGAGCGGGCCGGGGTGGATGTGGACGCAATCGACGGACTTGAGACTCACGACTGCTTCACGCCGTCGGAGTACCTGGCCATCGATCACGTCGGCATCACCGGGCCGGGGGAGAGCTGGAAAGCGATCGAGAACGGAGACCTCGCGATCGGCGGACGACTCCCGGTCAATCCCAGCGGTGGGCTGATCGGTGGCGGACACCCGGTGGGCGCAACCGGTGTCCGCATGTTGGTCGATGCCAGCCGACAGGTGACGGGTCGTGCCGGTGACTACCAGGTCGAGGGGGCGGACACTTTCGCCACCCTCAACATCGGCGGCTCCACCACGACAACAGTGAGCTTCGTCGTCGGAGGTCACACACCGGACGCCTGAACGAGAGCCGGACGTCGACGATCAATTGAGTTGACGCGTCCCGGAGCGCTCTCCAGCGATGGCCGCGGGCGATACCCCTGTCACCAGACTTGACCCGAGGCTTCTCGGCTTCTCCTCGATCTGCTACGGCGCGACGTTCGCCAGCTGGCTGCTCTTCCCGACGTCGCCGGGGTTTGCAGCGGGTTTCGCGCTATGGGGATTGTCGAGTGCGTTGTCGTCAGGCACCTTCCAGGCGCTGGCCTACGACGAGCCAGCGGCAATTGGGGCGCGCGATCAGTACGCGCGGGTGATGGGAGTCGGCGCCTCACTGACCCTGGTAGCGATGGCCTCGGCGACCCGACTTCGTAACCAGCGCCGCTACCGTTCCCGCTCCCCGGCGGTGACCGTGTTCGCTGGGTTCGCGTGGGGTTCGGGCGTCTACTCACTCACCGCGCTCGTCGCCGTACTCGCGGCGATCGTGGTCGTGTTGGGACCCCTGATCATCTGGTGGATGCCGCAAGGCGACCGTACGAACAGTGCGAATGACCCGCCGCCGGGCTGACCTCGATTCAGGCGTCGCTGCCGGCGGCTCGCTGCTGCACGAAGGTTTCTGGGTCATCCCCGAACGTCTGGCACGGGACGGGCCCGGTCATGGGACTCGGGTTCAGGCGGTAGCCGATCCCCCACACCGTCAGGAGAAGGGTTGGCCGTGACGGATCTATTTCGATCTTCTGACGAAGCCGCCGAATGTGGACGGTGACGGTTTCCTGTCCGCCGATGTCATATCCCCAGACGTTCTCCAGTAACCGTTCTCGGCTCAGCGCCTCCCCTGCGTGGGCGACGAAATAGGCGAGCAGGTCGAACTCCAGGCGGGTCAGGGCCAGTGTCCGCTGGGCTGTCGTTGCGGTCCGGTGCTGAAGGTGGAGGCGGATCTCGCCGGCCAACACGATCTGCGACATCTGCCGCGTGGTAGGCATGCGTGCCCGGCGTACAAGCGCAGCCAGCGCGGCCACGACCTCGTCGGGATCCACGGTAGGCAGCACGTTGTCGGCGCCGCTGTTCAACAGAGCGATGCGTTCGCGAGTGGTGGCGTTGACGCTCAGGGCAAGGACTGCACCATGTCGGCTGAGCATGCGAAGGCCAGCCCGGATCGACCCCGTGGTGGCTGGCGGGTCAACGACAACTGTGGCGACGAACGGGACAGTGCTGCGCCATGCGTCAGGCAGGTTTGACACGACTCGGACCGACGCGCCGGCGTGCTGGAGCGCCGCGCCAACGGCCACCGAATTATGCCCTCCGAGGTCGGCGAGTACGACCGAGATACCGTCTAGCACCGGCGCAGCGTCGGGACGCGAGTGCGGTCTCGTTCGGCCAACCGCCCACTCCACCGGACAGGCATGCCGCATCAGTAACACCTCCTCGGTGGGCGGCTCTGATCGGGACGACATCGCCGGGTCCGGGGCAACTTCTGGCCGTAGGCTAAGGCACTATCGGACTTATAGGCAGGTCCGGTGAAGCATCGAAACGGAGGACCAGTTGCGATGCCCCTGAACGCGACCGAGCTTCTCGTCACGCTCGGGGAGACGGGCAGAACGCCCCTGCGTGTCCGGCTCGCCGCCGTGCTGCGAGATGCCATCCGCAGCGGTCAGCTCGATCCCGGGGCGACGCTGCCGTCAACCCGGATCCTCGCCCAGGACCTCGGCTGTTCCCGAGGCGTCGTCGTTGACGCCTATGCCCAGCTGGGCGCAGAGGGTTTCGTGCACAGCCGACCCGGCGCGGCGACGACGGTGGGCTACGTCCAGGCGGCGGCTCTGCCTGCACGTTGGCACAGCGACCGGCCGGCGACTCTTCCCAGTCCGGAGCTGGACCTGCGGCCTGGCGCCCCAGACCTCTCGGCATTCCCACGCCGCGCCTGGGCCGCCGCATCCCGCGACGTGGTGCGTGACCTCCCTGACGCCGATCTCGGGTACAGCGAACCCTGGGGGCCATGGGAGGTACGCCGCCAGCTGGCGAGCTACTTGGCGCGCACGCGGGGGGCGATGACCGCCCCTGACGGCATCGTCGTGGTCAGTGGCGTCACCCAAGGTCTGTCCCTGTTGTGCCGCATGCTGCTCAGGGATGGCGAAGACAGCATTGCCGTCGAGGACCCAAGCAATGCTATCCAGCGCCAGCTGTTGGGACGCCTCGGTTTGACAGTG
>Ga0136617_10001920_pt1 | contig 18549 bp, 19 predicted proteins | sample AntDrymUQ3222106_2_FD_129672 | JGI IMG/M metagenome (GOLD analysis project Ga0136617, IMG submission 129672) | Polar desert sand microbial communities from Dry Valleys, Antarctica - metaG UQ322 (21.06) | ecosystem: Environmental > Terrestrial > Soil > Desert | place: Antarctica: Dry Valley... | reverse complement strand
TCGGTCGGCACGAGCACCCGTTCTGCCAACGGCAACAGGTGCGGATGGTGGCCACCGAGGGTGCTGCCGGCGTTGGAGGCAGCCGTCACGGCGCCGATCTCGACCTCGGGGTGACCGAGCAGCAGGCGCAGCAGCTCGCCGCCGGCGTATCCGCTGGCCCCCACGACCGCCGCCCTGACCGTCATGGCATGAGTATGTCAAGAAGCACACACTCATGCAAGCGAGAGGTCTGCGCTCAGCTCAGCGATTCGTCCGACTCCAGGGGGTCTGTCGCGCCATGGCCCCTCGGACGAATCGCTGGGCAGCCCCTTAGTAGCCGTCCTTGACCGCGTGGACGAACTCACCGTGCAGATGGTCGAGGTCGCCGGCCGCGAACCGTCGTACGAAGCGCAGCAGCGGGTCGAGCGAGCCGAACTCGACGGCGTCGGCGTCGCCCCACATGGTCTCGGTCATGTCGGTGCGGACGACTCCGGGACTGACACTGACCACGCGGACGCGGCTGTCGTCTCCGAGGCCGGCCGCGACATTGTCCAGCCAGCGCAGAGCGGCGGACTTCGAGACGGAGTAGGCGCTGTACCGCGGCTCCGCGCGTTGGCCCGTACCCGAGCCGAGGTCGACGATGCGTCCGCTCCCCCGCTCGACCATGGCGGGAAGCACCGCCGACGTCACCAGCACGACACCACGCACGTTGACCTCGAGCACCCGCCACCAGTCGTCGGTATCGGCCTCCCACGGCAGTGTCGACTCCTGTTCGCGGACACCGGCGTTGTTGATGAGCAGGTCGATCGGACCCAGTGTGTCGACGGCCGTTGCGACAGCCTTCGACACCTCCGCCGGATCCGACACGTCGGCTGTGACAACACAGGTCGGGACGTCGCACGCGTCGGCCACTACATCGAGGCGGACGCGATCGCGTCCCAGCAGGGCGAGCGCATAGCCCTCTCCCGCGAGCATCCTGGCCAGCTCGGCACCGATTCCTCGCCCCGCCCCGGTGACCAGGGCGACGGGTCCGGAAGCGGCAACCTTGTCAGGCATCCAGGCACGCTACCCGGACCATCTCGTCGCAACGTCCAACGTCCTGCAGGGCGGTCGCTCCCGCGACCCCGTTGCAGGACGCAACGGAGCTAGCGCCGTTGCTCGGCACCGCAGCGCTTCGCGGCCTCCGATACAGCGGCGTCGCGGGCCGCCGCCGCCTCTGCCTCGGTCAGGGTGCGGTCAGGAGCGCGGAAGCGCAGCGAGTACGCCAGCGACTTGCGGCCCACACCGACCTGGGCGCCGACGTACACGTCGAACAGCCGTACCGACTCCAACAGCTCGCCCGCGCCTTCGCGCAGCGCCTGTTCCACCTCGGCGGCAGGTACGTCGGCATCGACGACGAGCGCCACGTCCTCCTTGGCCACCGGGTGCGTCGAGAACCGCGGCGCGACCACCAGGTCTGGCGCATGGCGCATGAGGACATCGAGGTCGACCTCGACCGCCGACGTTCTGGCAGCAACCCTGAAGGCTGCGCACACCTTCGGGTGCAGCTCCCCGGCGTGGCCCAGCACCGTGTCCCCCGCAAGCAGGACCGCGCAGCGCCCCGGATGCCAGGGCGGGTACGACGCCGAAGCGACCGACACCTCGACGCCGACGGCGCGCGCCACCATCCGAGCTGCCTCGACCGCGTCGGCCCACCCAGACGCCTCGGCCGCCCCCCACCAACCGGCTTCTCCCCGCGCGCCCGACACCACCACGCCGAGGTGGAGCGGCTGGTCGGGCAGAGCGGCGGCCAGCTCCTTCTGCTCGTCCAGGGTCGGAGCCCGGTCGACAGCGAGTCGCGGCGCCTTCGGCAGGCCGGCCGACCCCGGCAAGAACACAGCGCCCAGCTCGAACAAGCCGAGGTCGCCCCGTCCCCGTCCGTGGTTGCGCGCCAGCGCTCGCAGCAGTCCCGGCAGCAGCGTTGTTCGCAACTGCGGCTCCTCCTCGGACAGCGGGTTCGCTACCCGGACGGCGAAACGTCGTTCGTCGTCGCATTCGAGCCCGAGCCCGTCGAGGTCCTTCGCGCCGACGAACGGGTACGCCAACGACTCGACGTATCCCGCACCGGCAAGCGTCACTCCCACCCGGCGGCGCAGCCGTTGCTGCCGGGTCCAACCCCGCCCCGCCGGAGCGGCCGGGAGCACGCTCGGTACCTGGTCGTAGCCGACGATGCGCAGCACTTCCTCGACCAGGTCGTACGGGTCAGTGATGTCTGAGCGCCATGGTGGTGGGGTGACGATCAGCGAACGATCATCTGAGGTTCCGCTGTCAGCGGACTCCACGTGGCATCCGACCACCGTAAGGGCCGCCACCACCTGCTCGTCAGACACGCCGAACCCGCCGATCCGGCCTGGCAGCCCGGCGTCCATCGTGAGTGCCGCACGGGCCGCGGGAGATCCGACCACCGTGGCCGTCCTGCTCACCTGGCCGCCACCGTGCTCGACGAGCAGGTCGGCCACCCGTCGCGCCGCAACGGCGGCGATGGTGGGGTCGATCCCGCGCTCGAACCGCTTCGACGCCTCGCTGGGGAGCTTGTGCTGCTTGGCCGTACGCGCGACCGTCACCGGATCGAAGTGCGCCGCCTCGATGACCACGTCGGTCGTGGATGCGCTCATCTCGGCCTGGGTCCCGCCCATCACTCCGGCCAGCCCGATCGGGCCACGGTCGTCGGCGATGACGAGATCGTCCGGGCTGAGCGCCCTCCTTATCTCGTCGAGGGTGGTCAGGGATTCGGCCGCGTCGGCATGGCGTACGACGATCGGCCCACGGAGCAAGGCCTTGTCGTACCCGTGGATCGGTTGGCCGAGCTCGATCATGACGAAATTGGTGACGTCGACAGCCAACGAGATCGGCCGCATGCCGGCCAGCTGCACGCGCCGGGCCAGCCACCGCGGCGAGGGCGCATCGGCGTCGAGTCCACTGACCTCCAGCGCGACGAACGCGTCGCACCGTTCGGGGTCGTCCACCCGCACGGGGTAGCCGCCACCGGGTTCGGCTGCAGGCAACGTCGAGGCGGGGTCGCGGAACTTCAGCCCGTACGCCGTCGCAGCCTCCCGGGCGACGCCGCGCACCGACAGGGCGTAGGCACGGTCGGGGTTGATCTCGAACTCGATCACGTCGTCGCGCAGGTGCAGCGCGGCCGACGCGTCGTCACCCGGCGCGCCTGCATCGGGGCCGAGCACCATGATGCCGTCGTGTTCATCGCCGAGCCCGAGCTCGCGCGCCGAACAGATCATCCCGTCCGACACGTGGCCGTACGTCTTGCGTGCGGAGATGGCGAACCCTGCGGGCAGCACGGCGCCCGGAAGGGCGACGGCCACGAGGGCACCGACCGCGAAGTTGTCCGCTCCGCACACGATGCCGCGCGGATCCGCCTCGCCCACGTCGACCTGGCACCACCGGATCGTCTTGCCGTTGGTGTGTTCCTCGGCCTCGATCTCGAGCACCTGGCCGAGCACGAGCGGGCCGGCCACGTCAGCGCCGGCGGCGTGGAGCGCCTCCAGCTTCAGCCCCAGCGCCGTCAACCGCCGGGCCAGGTCGGCGACGTCGAGATCTGCTGGCAGGTCGACGTACTCGCGCAACCACGAGACGGGCACGCGCATGTCAGAGCTCCGTTCCGAAGGGCAGGGCGAACCGGACGTCGCCCTCGACCATGTCGCGCATGTCCTCGACGCCGTGCCGGAACATCAGCGTGCGTTCGACTCCCATGCCGAACGCGAAGCCGGTGTAGACGTCCGGGTCGATCCCGCCGGCGACCAGCACCCGTGGGTTGACGACACCGCAGCCACCCCACTCGATCCAGCCCTCGCCCTTGCAGGTACGACACTCAGCAACCGTCGGCTCCTCGCCCCGGCATGCGAAGCAGACCAGGTCGACCTCGGCGGACGGCTCGGTGAAGGGGAAGTACGACGGCCGGAAGCGGGTGCTGATCCCGGCGCCGAACATCGCTGCCGCGAAGTGGTCGAGCGTGCCCTTGAGGTGCGCCATGGTCAGCCCACGATCGACCGCAAGTCCTTCGACCTGGTGGAAGACCGGAGTGTGCGTGGCGTCGAGCTCGTCGGTCCGGTAGGTCCGGCCGGGGCAGATCACATAGATCGGCAGCTCGCGGGTCAGCATGCTGCGGGCCTGCACCGGTGAGGTGTGGGTGCGGAGCACGATGCCGGCGTCCTCAGGCTCGAGGAAGAAGGTGTCCTGCATCGAGCGCGCGGGGTGGTCTGGTCCCATGTTGAGGGCGTCGAAGTTGAGCCACTCCGCCTCGACCTCGGGTCCTTCGGCGACCTCCCAGCCCATCGCGACGAACACGTCACCGATGCGCTCCTGCAACGTGGTCAGGGGGTGGCGGGCACCGCGCGGGCGGCGGTCGTACGGCACCGTCACGTCGACGGTCTCCTCGACGAGCAGGCGTTGCTCGTGCTCGGCCTCGAGCTCGGCCGCGCGCCGGGCGAGCGCCTGGTTGACGGCACCGCGAGCCTTGCCGACACGCTGGCCGGCGTCCTTGCGGGCCTGCGGCGGCAGCGCTCCGATCTCGCGGTTCGCCAGCGCCAGCGGAGACCGGTCGCCGGCGTGGGCGAGCCTGGTCTGCTTGAGCTGGTCGAGACTCGACGCCTGTTCGATCGCGGCGACGGCCTCGACCTGCATCGCGTCCACCTGGTCGGCGCGTAGCGGGGTCACTTGGACGGGGTCGTACTCCTTGTTCGGACCGGACATCTCGACTCTCGCTCAGGCGGACGGGGCGGTGGGCGGTCGCGGACTGGCCACGGCCTCCGCCGAAGTCTAGGAACCGGCCTGTCGACGCCGCGAACCGGTTTCGTGTCCGGCGTCTGGACCACGGCTCGAAGGGTACGTCTTCACGGCACAGCAACGATCCGACGAAACGACGAGGAGAACGCGTGAACAAGACCGAATCCGCTGCACACGTGGCCGAGCTGGTCGACCGGGCCCGGATCAGCATGCTGACCACGATGACGTCGGACGGCAAGCACGTGAGCCGTCCGATGGCCCTGCAGGAGGCCGAGTTCGACGGCGACCTGTGGTTCTTCGCCGACGAAGCGTCTGACTTGATCACCCAGGTCCGGCGAAATCGTTCGGTCAACGTGTCCTTCTCCAACGACAAGTCCAGCGAGTGGACGTCGGTGTCCGGCACCGCGGAGGTCGTGCACGACCGCGGCAAGGCGGAGGAGCTGTGGGGCGCGCCGCTGAAGGTGTGGTTTCCCGACGGTCTCGAGACGCCAGGCATCACGCTGCTCAAGGTGCACGCTGACAGTGCGGAGTACTGGGAGAGCGCAGGTAGCAAGGTGGTGCAGCTCATCGGGGCCGTACGCGCCGCGGCCACCGGCGACCCGGACAAGTTCCCCGCCACGAAGGAGTCCGTCGACCTCTGACCTCGTTCAACGGGCGTACCTCGAGCGTGCGTCAGCCGACTGCCGCCGGCTCGCCGTACGGCAGCAGCACGCGCATCCGGGCGCCGCCCGCCGGGGAGCTCTCGACCAGCACCTGTCCCGCGTGCGCCGACACGAGACCGCCAACGATGTAGAGGCCGAGCCCTGAACCACCGGGGCTCCCATGCTTCCAGAACTTGGTGAAGATGCGTGGGCGGATGTCCTTGTGGATGCCCTCGCCGCTGTCGTCGACCAAGATCTCTGCCCCGCCAGGCAGTTCACCGTCGAGCGGCTCGCGGGCCAACACGGTGACGTGAACGTCGCCGTCGCCGTGCTTGATCCCGTTCTCGACCAGGTTGGCCACGATCTGGGCGAGCTTGTCCGGGTCGGCCCACACCTCGACGCGGTCGTGCCCGGCAAGGCTGATCTGGCGCTCCCCAGGGACCGACAACGGCTCGAGCTGGCGGCGTACGGCGGCGACGACGTCGAGCGGCTGCTTGCGCACCGACAGCCGGCCGGAGTCGATCCGGGCCACGTCGAGCAGCTCCGTGATCAGGCGGCTGAGCCGATCGGCGTCGGCGTCGACCGTACGCAGCATCAGCAGTTTCTGTGACTCGGTGAAGCGGTCCCACTTGGACAGCAGCGTCGCGGTGAAACCCTTGACGCCGGTCAGCGGTGAGCGCAGCTCGTGGGCCACCGTCGCGACCAGGTCGGAGCGCGCCAGGTCGACCTGCTCGCGGCTTCGCCCGTCGCGCAACGCCACCGCAACCTGGTCGACGCTGCCCGCCGGCGACGAACGGTGCAGGGTGGCCGTCACGAGCACCTCGGTCCCGTGGGCGGTCCGCCACGACGTCTCGACCAGCCGACGCCGCACGGCGATCCCTGTATAGGGCAGCGCACAGTTGTACCAGTCGGCGCCGTCCAGGTTCTGCAGCACGATCACCTCACCGAGTGGACAGCCCACGGGGTCGGGACCGTCGTACTCGAGCAGCCGCAGCGCGGCGGCGTTCACCTGGGTGACGCGAGCATCCGGCCCGGCGAGGACGACACCGTCGGGCAGCAGGTCGAGCACGCTCTGTGCGTCCACCCGGCCTCCCCGGTTTCGAGACTGTGCGGGCCAACGTACCGCCTGGGCGACGTGGCTACGACGTGCTGAACGCGCCTGACGTCTACCACCGTCGTACGACGTCAGGAGCGCTGCGCCCGGGCGGACGTGTAGAGGCAGACGGCCGCAGCCGTGGCGAGGTTGAGACTCTCCGCGCGTCCGTGGATCGGGACCGCCGCTGCGAGGTCGGCGCCGGCTGTGTCCTGCGCGCGCAGACCCCACGCCTCGTTGCCGAACAGCCAGGCGGTCGGCCGGGCCAAGGTTCCGTCGTCGTGAAGGTCGTCGAGGTCGCGGTCGGCCTGACCGTCGGCGGCGATCACCGTCAGGCCGGCTGTCCGCAACGCGTCCAGGGCGCTGGGCACGTCGGGTGTGATGACGACCGGAAGGTGGAACAAGGACCCCGCACTGGCTCGTACCGCCTTGCCGTTGTACGGGTCGACGGACTCCCCTGCGAAGATCACCGCGTCTGCCCCGGCCGCGTCCGCGCAGCGGATCACCGTGCCGGCGTTCCCCGGGTCGCGGGCGTGGGCGCAGACGGCGACCAGACGCGGTTGTCCGGTCAGTGCGTCGAGGAGATCGACGTCGATTTGGCGGCACCGGGCCACGATGCCTTGCGGACGTACGGTGTCGGTGAGCCCGGCCAGCGCCTCGGGCTCGATCGACCACCAGTCGACCGCGGCAGCCTGCGCCGCCTGGAACAGCTCTCGGTGCCGCTGGGTCGCCTCGGGTGTCGCGAACACTTCGTGCACGCACGACCCATCCGGACCCGGTACGACCGCAAGTGCCTCGCGGACCGCCTGCGGCCCCTCGGCCAGGAACTCGCGGGACGCGGTCCGAGCGGCGCGCCGGGTGAGCTTGCGCGCCGCCTTCACCCGCGCTGAGCTCGCCACGAGCGGCAGACCCGGCGCAGGTGCACCGGTTCCTCCGCCCGACGACGACGTCAGGCGGAAGCCTTCTCCGCGCTGGTGTCGGCTGCACTTGGTGCCGCCGGAATGGCCGTCTTGGCGACCTCGACCAGCGCCGCGAAGGCGTTCGGGTCGTTGACCGCGAGGTCGGCCAGGATCTTGCGGTCGACCTCGACACCGGCCTCGCGCAGACCCTGGATGAACCGGTTGTACGTGAGCCCGTTGGCTCGCGACGCGGCGTTGATCCGTTGAATCCACAGCTTGCGGAAGTCGCCTTTGCGGGCGCGGCGGTCCCGGTAGCTGTAGACCAGGGAGTGGGTCACCTGCTCCTTGGCCTTGCGGTACAGCCGCGAGCGCTGCCCGCGGTAGCCGGCTGCGCGCTCGAGGGTCTCCCGGCGCTTCTTGTGGGCGTTGACCGCCCGCTTGACGCGTGCCACTTCGCTAACTCCTAGATCTCAGTTCACGAGACGCTCGACGTGCTGTCCACCCGAGCGCACCACCGGACGGCTTGGTTACCTGCCGAGAAGCTTCTTGACCTTCTTGGCGTCCGCAGGCGACACCTCGGTCGTGCCGGACATCCGGCGGGTCATCGTCGACGGTTTCTTCTCGAGGTTGTGGCGCAGGCCGGCCTTCTGTCGCCGGATCTTGCCGGTGCCCGTGATCTTCACGCGCTTACCGATACCCGAATGTCGCTTCATCTTCGGCATGGTGGCCGCTCTCCGTCCTGGGTGCCGCACCCGCTCGGGCCCGGTACCGGTTGTGGTCTTGCTTCGCGCTGCTGCGCGTGTCACATGTCGGGGTCGAGGTCCTCGGAGCGTGGCCGCTCCGGAGCCTCGATGGTGCTGCCCTTGGCCGCAACGGCACGCTCGTTCCGGTCCGTGCGCTCGGCGCGTTCGAGGTCACGGTCGGCGGCCCGGTCGGCGGCTCGCTGAGCCCGCTCGGCCTTCGCCTCGGCCTTGGCCTCGGCCTTCTTCTTGTGCGGGCCGAGCACCATGACCATGTTGCGCCCGTCTTGCTTGGGCGTGGACTCGACGTACCCGAGTTCCTCGACGTCGCCGGCCAGGCGCTGAAGCAGCCGGAACCCCAACTCGGGGCGGTGCTGCTCGCGGCCGCGGAACATGATCGTGATCTTGACCTTGTCGCCCTGTTTCAGGAAGCGCACGACATGGCCCTTCTTGGTCTCGTAGTCGTGGGCGTCGATCTTGGGGCGAAGCTTCATTTCCTTGATGACGGTGTTGGTCTGGTTGCGCCGTGTCTCGCGGGCCTTCTGGGCGTTCTCGTACTTGAACTTGCCGTAGTCCATGAGCTTGCACACCGGCGGACGAGCCGTCGGCGCGACCTCGACCAGGTCGAGGTCTGACTCCTGGGCGAGCCTGAGGGCGTCGTCGATGCGGACGATGCCGACCTGCTCGCCGTTCGGACCGACAAGCCGCACCTCTGGGACGCGGATCCGGTCGTTGACGCGCAACTCCGTGCTGATGGGTCCTCCTGCTGGGGTTCGGGATCTGGTCAACCTGCCGGTGCCTCGGGCGGACGTTTACGGACCGCCAGTCGTCGACACCGGTGGCGCGGAAACCACTTCGACAACCCACAAACAAAAGTGGCCTTCGCACCATCACGCACGAAAGCCACCACACCCGGCTAGGGGTGGGCGAAGGATCCGAGGACCCTTCGCGACCGGACCCGACGACCGCTGCTACGTGTGGTCGATGCGGGTGGGAGGTGGCCTCCGCTTGTGCCACTGCTCACAACGCGTGTCGCGCAGGAAACCTTCCCCTGCGACACGACGCCACGATCCAGTGAGGTCAGCAGTGAGGCTACCAGCGGACCACCCAGACCGTCACATCCTGACCCCGACACTCGCCGCCACGCCGTGCCCGGGCGGTCGTACGGGCAATAGCCTGGCGCGATGCCTGGCATAGATCCAGCCGTCGCCCTGCTGGACCAGGCACTCGACCGGCCTGCGTTGGTCGGCAGCACCCGGTTGATCTGCGTGGACGGGCCGGCAGGGTCGGGCAAGAGCACCCTGGCCGCCGCCATCCTCGACGCGTGTGAGGACCGTGGTCGCACGGGCGACGTCATGCATCTGGACGACATGTACGACGGCTGGGAGACCGACTTCGACGAGCTCGCCGCGCGCGTGGTGTGCCAGGTGCTGGTGCCCATGCGCCGCGGCGAGCCCGCCAGCTGGCAGCGCTACGACTGGTACGCAGAACGCTTCGGCGCGTGGGTCGAGACTCCGTCCGCCGACGTCCTCGTGGTCGAGGGCTGCGGAAGCGGTGCACGGGTGATTGCGTCGTACTCGAGCCTGCTCGTCTGGGTCGAGACGTCGCGCGGCGAGCGGGTACGCCGCGGCGTGGCACGCGACGGCGAGCAGGTGCTCCCGCGCTGGCTGGCCTGGATGGAGCGCGAGGCCGAGCACTTCGCGAAACACCGCACCCGCGAGCGGGCAGACGTCCGCATCGAGACGTGAGCGCGGCCGCTCAGGCCAGTGGCGCAGTCAGTTCCAGATGCACGCCGTCGGGGTCGGAGAACGACAAGATCGCCAGCCCGAAGTCGTCGAGGTCGGTCACCTCGCCGTGCTCCACATCCGCGCGCTCGAGGGCGTCTGAGGCGGCGAGGAGCTCGTCGCGCGAGGAGACCTGGAAGCTGACGTGGTCAAGCCCGACGTGATCGGAGTCGAACCGCTGACCGCTCGGTGCCACCGGGCGCAGGCCGAACAACGCACCGGACGGCGTCTGGTAGACCACGCCGCCGTAGACGTCGGCCGGTGAGCTGTTGACCGCCGGGTCTCGGCGTCCGCGGAGCGGTCGACCGCGGCGGGCCAGCCGAAGACCTCGTCGTAGAAGGCTTTGGACCGATCGATGTCGCTGACGGTGAGGCGGACGTGGGCGAATCCGGAGCTGCTGCATGGGACATGGTGGGCACGTACCCACCCACGACCGTCGGCACGCCTGTCCGATCGGACAGGAGTCAGCCAGCGCTCGGCGCAAGGATCTCCTGGAAGGTGGCCGTCCGCGACTCCACCCGAAATCCGGCTCGCTCGTACAGCCCGTAGGCACCCGTCGCGTTGTGGGTGTCGACGTCGAGCGAGCTCTCGTCGAACCCGGCGGCTCGGTAGCTGCCGAGTGCGTGCCGCAGCAGGCCCGAGGCGATGCCACGCCCACGATGCTCGCGTCGTACGCCGATCTTGGCCAGGTACGCCTCCCGGCGCCCGGTGGCGTCCTGGTAGGCAACGAACTCGCTCGTGAGGAGGTAACCGACAACGTCCTCGATGCCGACCTGCGGATGGTCGGACGGCACCACCACCCAGGACTGGTCGTGGCGCGCGTTCCTGGTGCCGTCGACCCACTGCTCCCACATGGCGGGCGTCCACGGGATGAACCCCCAGTGGTCGGCGAAGGCCGCGTTGTGAGCCGCCATCGTCGCGGCGGTCAGACTGCGGTCGTACGTCCGCAGTTCGAGCCCGGCCGGCCAGGTGACCGCGCCGGTGTCGTCGATCTGGTCGAGCTGCGCGCGCATGGTGGCCGACCAGTTGACGGCGGTCAGGTCGGCCGACTCCAACAGGTCGACCTGGGCAGCGTTGTCGAGATGACCGCCGACCTGCAGTCGGGTCTCGACGTCGGGATGCCGCTCGGACTGCAGCTTCCGGGCTCGGTCGCGGAGCCACTCCACGCCGGACCCGCCGATCCCCCGCCCGCGGTGCTCCGGCGCCACGACGCCTTCGCCGTCGATGCGCCAGTGGTCGGTGATCGCCTGCCGCGGACGTACGGCGGCGAACGCCACCAGATCCCCGACGAGCCAGCCCGCGACTCTGTCCTCCGGGCCGGTCAGGGGATCGGCGAGTTCCTCGTGCAGGTCCCCCTCGTCGTAGTGCTCGCCGGTCCGGTCAACTGCCTCGGCCGCGGCGAGCAGGTCGTTCCACGCCGGTACGTTGCCCTCGGTGATCGGACGCCAGGAGATACCGACGTTGTTGGTTTCCTGCATGGCCGAACCCTAGGGATCTCGCCGCCTCAGATCACCTGGGTTTCGTGCCGGCTACTCCGGTGGGGTGAACTGGCTGGCGGTGAAGACGCCGCCCTGGGGGTCACGGATCACGGCGCTGCGGTCCCAGTCGGAGTCACCACGCGACAACACCGTGCCGCCGAGGCGCTCCGCCTCGGCGGCACAGGCGTCGCGGTCACCGACGGTGAAGGTGACCTGCCAGCCGGCGTCGCGATCGGCGGTTTCAACGAGCCAGCCGATGGCGTCGACGAACCCCGGCGGTGCGGACACGCCCGACTGCCGCTCGTGGATCCCGGGATCCACGGTGGCGGCGAGGTGGTCGCCGTAGCCCGGACGGCGGATCATGATGGCGAAACCCAGGTCGTCGATCGACCAACCGAAGACGGCGGCGTAGAACTCCCCGGCAACCTCTCGGTCTGGCGTGTGCAGGTTGCTGAAGTTCCACGCGCCCGGGGTGTTCAGCACCTGCGCGCCAAGCCGCCGCCGCGCCTGCCAGAGCCGGAACGGCACGCCGGTCGGGTCGGCGCAGGCCGCGGACCGTCCGCCCTCGCCAGCGTCGGACGGCGCATCCAGCACCTGGCCACCAGCGGCCTCGACACGCGCCGCCACGGCGTCCGCGTCATCGACCGCGACGTACGTGTTCCATAGCGGCGGTCCGCTCGTAGGCTGATCCGGATCGGCGGGACCGCCGATCCCAGCGGCATCCTGGCCTTCCAGCTGCGCGATGACGTACCGAAACGGCGCATCGGGAGGCGCAGCGTCAATGAACGTCCAGCCGAGGAGTCCGCCGTAGAACGCCTTGCTCGCCTCGGCGTCCGGTTGCTCGATGTCGACCCAGGCAGTCACACCCTCGGGGTACCTCCGGGGCTCGGGCACGTCGTCTCCGATCTCAGGTCGTGCCAACTGGACGTCAGTCCGTCAGCGGGCGGTAGCCGGTCGGCTCGCCCGCGCCGAGGTCCACGATCGCCGCCACCGGGCCGCCGCCGTCCGGGCCCTGGTGTGCCGCCGACACCGACACGAACACCGCCGGGTCACCCGTCACCGTCGCCGTAACTCCCCCGACACAAGCCTTGATCTGGCGATGCCAGTGGACGTCCGAGTCGTCGAGCATGGCGTTGCGACGTCCCTGCACCTGGCCGTCCTGCGACACCTCGCACTTGAGGAACACGTTGACCAGCCGACCGTCGAGGTCGTTGCGATGCGGCCGCTCCGGCAGGTCGAGGCCTGCGTCGCTGATCGCGGCCCAGATGCCGTCGGTGTCCAGGGCGTCGCGCATCACCGAGTGCCCGACGCGGTAGCGGCCCCCGACCCCTCGCGCGTTCCCGACGACGACGACCTGTGCCTGGTCGAGCTCGACCCCGGACGAGCAGGACGCCACCGACGAGTACAGGCTGCGGTCGTGCATGACGTCTGCGTCGGTCGGCATGTCGATCTCGCCCAGTGCGACGGCGACTCCGAGCGCCGTACAACCGTTGGACAGGTCCATCGACTGGTGCGTCTCCTCGGTCCACACCGTCTTACCGCGGGCTTTGGCGTCGCGGATGGTGTGGATGGTGAGCAGCGGCGTCTTCGTCTGGACGTAGTGGACGTCGGACGGGTCGGTGATGCCGGCCTGTTCCATCGCCTCCTTCACCGCGTCGGCCACCTTCGACAGCATCGCCGTACGTCCGATGTCCTCCGGATAGAGTTGCTCACTCATCGCGAACCCGACCGTGAGCCGGGGCTCGGTGGTCTGGTCGGCGGCATCCAGACGGTCGGCTGGGATCGTGGCGAAGACGGTGGCGTGCGGGCTGATGATGCCGTCGGTCCCGCCCGACCACACGATCGGAATCTCCTTGACCTGGTCCGCCGATCTGCTGCCTTTGGCGACGAGCACCTCGCGGAACGCCCGGTCGGCGATGATGCGGGTGTAGTCGTTCACGCCGCCATTGCCTTCGGTCTTGCCGATGACGGCGATCACCCGGTCGGCGTCCATCACGCCGTCGTCGATCAGCCCCGCCAATCCGGCGGCGTCGGACACGTGCGCGATCGGCACCTTGCGGACCTCGATCGGCTCCGGCATGTGGCGTCTCCTGTCGTCGTGGGGGAAGCTCCGCGAGGCAAACCGCCTCTGTACCAGGCACGTTTGCTATGTAGAGAAGGAGTTTGCCTTCTCTACATAGCAAACGGTGAAGGGGTTGGGGTAGGGGGTCAGCTGTCGGGCGACGGCTGGGGGACGACGACCGTGCCGGTTTCTCCCCTGACTCCGGCGGCGATCGTCTCGAGGCTGGTGATGACGGCGAACTGCCCCGACGCTTCCACGAACCGGCAGGCCGCGTCGACCTTGGGACCCATCGAACCTCCGGCGAAGTGCCCCTGCTCGGCGTACGTCCGCAGTGCCGCGACGCCGACCCGCCCGATCGGTTGGGCGTGGTCGGTGCCGTACCCGAGGATCGCGTTCGGGACGTCGGTGGCGATCACCAGGCGGTCGGCGCCGACGGCTCCGGCCAGCAGCGCTGCGCCAAGGTCCTTGTCGATGACGGCCTCGACACCTCGCAACCTCCCGTCGCCGTCACGGACCACGGGGACACCTCCGCCGCCGTTGGCCACGACGACGTAGCCCGCGTCGGCCAGCACCCCGACGGCGGCGGCATCAAGGATCTCCACCGGCTCCGGCGACGCGACCAGGCGCCGCCATCCCCGCTCGCCGCGGTCCTCGAACGTCTGGCCGTGCTCGATCAGGACCGCCGCCTCGTCTTTCGACAGGTACCGACCGATCGGCTTGCTGGGACGGGCGAACCCGGGGTCGTCGTGCCTGACCAGCGTCCGGGTGACCAACGCAGCGACCGGCCCCTCGACGTCTCGCGCCCCCAGCGCAGCCTGAAGGGCGTTCATCAAGACGAAGCCCAGCGTCGCCTGTGTCTGCGCGCCGCACCAGTCCAACGGAACCGGGGGTACGACCTGCGCGGCGAGCTCGTTCTTGACCAGCAGGTTGCCGACCTGAGGGCCGTTTCCGTGGGTGAGGACGACGTCGACACCTTCGGCGATCAGGTCGGCGACGGCTGCCATCGCCACCTCGGCGGCGGCGATCTGGTGCTCCGGCCGGGCGCTGCCGTCCGGGCCCGTCATCGCGTTGCCGCCCAGGGCGACCAGCACTCTCATCTCGCCGACCCTAGTCCCGGGGCGTCGCCGCACCTCGTCGTGTGAGGCGACGTCGGGTGAGCGGTCTCTGTCCGGGGTACGCCGGCAGCGCTGGCAGACTCGACCGATGACGTCCGACTCTGCCAGCTCACCGGCTGTCCCCACGCCGCAGGTCTCGCGGCTCGTGTTCGTGTACAACGCCGACGGCGGTCTGATCAACGCGGTCAAGGACGTCTGGCACCGCGTCACGAGCCCGTCGACCTACCCGTGCTCGCTGTGCAAGATCACCTACGGCGCCAGCGGGATGGACCGGCGCTGGCAGGTGTACGTCGAGAGCTTGCCGTTCCCCGTGACGCTCTGGCACCGCGACGACCTGCACCGCGCGCACGCCGAGGAGACGTCTCGGCGGCTGCCGGTCGTGCTCTCCCAGCGCCCCGACGGGCGCCTCTCCGAGCTTGTCGGCGCCACCGACCTCGATCGGGCGCGGACTGTCGACGACGTGATCGGCCTGGTCGACGCTGCGCTCGCCCAGCGACGTACCGGATGAGCAACACCCACGGCCTGGTCGTGTTCGACTGCGACGGAGTCCTCGTCGACAGCGAGCGCCTCGTCGTCGACGTCGACGTCGCCGCCGTCCGTTCCGTTGGCTGGGACATCACCCGGGACGAGGTGATCGAGCTGTTCGTCGGCAAGAGCGAGGCGGACATGAAGTCCGCGGTCGAGCAGCGGGTCGGGCGCACCCTCGGCGCCGACTGGGACGACGCCTGGCGCTCGGAGTACCGCCGCGTGCTCGACGCCGACCTCCAAGCGGTCCCCGGTGTGGTCGAGGCGGTCGAGCAGATCCAGGCCGCCGGGTGGGCCACCTGCGTCGCCTCCAGCGGTGACCATGCCAAGATGCGCCGCACGCTGGGCAAGACGGGGCTGTGGGACACCTTCGACGGTCGCATCTACAGCGCGCTCGAGGTCGAACGAGGCAAGCCCGCGCCCGACCTGTTCTTGCATGCGGCGGGCTCCTTGGGATTCGTGCCGCGGTGCTGCGTGGTAGTCGAAGACAGCCAGTACGGTGTCGCTGGTGCACGCGCGGCCGGAATGCATGTGGTCGGGTACGCCGGGGGAATCACGCCGGCCAGCCAGCTCTCCCAGGCCAACGTGGTGATCAGTGACATGGCGCAACTACCCGCCGAGGTCGCTCGCCTGCTCGGCTGACATCAGTCCCAGGTGGCGTCGATGTCGAGCCGCTCGGCCATCCGCCGCAGCGCGCGTACGGCGGCCCGACGTACCTGCGTCTCTTCGTCGTCCAGGGCTGGTTCGACGACGGCGATGTGCTCGGTGTCACCCACCTGGCCCAGGCAACGGATCGCCTGCGACCGCACCCTGGCCAGCTCGTGGTCCACGAGCAGCACCGCACCCGGGGCGGCCTCGCCGATCTCGCGCCGGCTGGCCACCTTGAGACTCATCTCCGCGGGCCGCCAGTGGGGGTCGGACAACCCTTGGACGACCGTGACCGCCGCCGAGCCCGCCCACACGTACAGCAGGCCCCGGCCGCCCCAGCTCCGTGGCCAATAGTCGTGCCAGCGCGGGTCGAACGCAGCCACCGCGCAGTTCCTGCCCAGGTAGGGCAGCATCGGCACGTAGTCGTGCGGCGCGGCGCCGGCCAGCAGATCGGCGCACCACCCGGCCGCTGTCTGCTCTCCGACCAGTGCACCCAGCTCGGACACCAGCTCGCGCGGCGAGCCCTCGGGGTTGGTCGGCAGCGGGAGAGCGGGGACAGTCACGCCGACATCGTCGCAGCCGCGAGTCAGGTCGGGTCGGCGGGCCGAGCGCCGTCGTCCATCCACGCTCGGGCAGCTTTCACCGATGTCGGCCGGATCGAGGTGTCGTGTGCGCGTGAGCATCACCCAACGGTGCCCGACGGGCAGCGCACGATGCCTAAGCGGCGCTCGGCGAGCGCATGCTTTCCCCGCCTACCTCAGTGCTGGAGCACGCACCTTAGACAGCGCGCGCCGGTCCACCGCGGTGTGCGGACGGGCGGGAAATAAGGCGCTCTCCCGATGTCTGGCGGTACCTCAGACGACGACAGTCGAGGCATCAGGAAACGCCAAGGATCGAGACCAGGAGAAACGATGTTCCCCATGCAGGAGATCTACCTCAGCGCCGAGCTGGACTACCGGGTCGAACGGATGATCGCCGACCGCGACGCCGCCCACCTGCGCCGTGAGGCTAGGGCCGCGGCCCGTGCGGCCGCCAAGTGTGCGACCAAGACTCGTCCGCACTCCTCACGTGGCACCGTCGCCCCCGCCCGCTGACGTGGAGCCAGGACGACAGCTGAGCAGTACCACCAAGACCACCCACCCACCACGCGTGCGGGCCTGGAGCTGCTGCCCTCCCGGCCCGCACGCCCCTGTGCCACCGCCGCGTCGTACGAGGTGGACATGACCTCGGTGGTGCAGCGTGGTGAGTTGTCGGTGTCGGCGAGCATGATGGATGTCGTGCCTGCTGATCCGCCTCCGCTGTATCCCCTGGTGGGCCGGGCCGATGAGCTCGCCGAGCTGCTCGGCCTGGTCGGTCTGCTCGACGACGTGCAGCAACCTAGCGCCGTGGTGGTGTCCGGCGACGCGGGGGTCGGCAAGAGCCGCCTCGTGGCTGAGCTACGCGCCCACGCGGCCGACGCCGGCTGGCACGTGCTGCTGGGTCACTGCCTCGACTTCGGCGACAGCGCGCTGCCCTACCTCCCCTTCAGTGAGATGTTCGGTCGGCTCAGTCCCGAAGCCGTCTCCGTCGCCGGCACGGCGGCACACCACCATCCCGCCCTGCGCCGGTTGCTCCCGGGCAGCCGCATCTCCGCAGACGCCTCAACACCGGTCCTGATGCCTGAGACACCTGGATCCGTCGCCTCGGTGGTTCAGCAGCCGTCCGGTCCCAGTTCTCTCAGCGGCATGGCTCCGACCGGTCGCGGCGAGCTGTTCGAAGCCGTCCAGGCCCTGCTCGAGCGCCTCGGCCAGGACAAGCCGACGCTGGTCGTCGTCGAGGACCTGCACTGGGCCGACCAGTCCACCCGGGACCTCCTCAGCGTGCTGTTCGCGCAGGGGGTGAGCTCGCGGGTCGCCCTCGTGGTGACGTACCGCAGCGACGACCTCCACCGGCGGCACCCCTTGCGGGCGAGCCTGGCCGGCTGGGGCCGGTTGCCCGGTGTCGCCCGTCTCTCGCTGGCACCCCTTCCCGATGATGACGTCCGCGCCCTGGTCGGACACCTCCACCGCGGTCAGCTGGTCGAAGGCGACGTCCGCACGATCGTCACCCGTGCCGAAGGCAACGCGTTCTTCACCGAGGAGCTCGTCGGTGCAGTGGGCCGCGGCGACGGGGGGCTGCCCGACAGCCTCGCTGACTTGTTGCTCCTGCGCGTCGATGCCCTCGACGCCGACGCGCGCACCGTGGTGCGGGCGGCCGCTGCCGCGGGGCGGCGCGTGTCCCATGAGCTGCTGGCGCATGTGGTCGACCTCGGCGCCGACGCCCTCGACCGTTCGCTGCGTGATGCCGTCGACGCCCATCTGCTGCTGCCGGCGGGCGACGACAGCTACGCCTTTCGGCACGCACTGCTGGGGGAGGCGGTGTACGACGACCTGCTGCCCGGAGAGCGCGTACGCCTCCACCGGGCCTATACGGCGGCACTCGACGGCGGGCCGGTGCCGAGCACAGCTGCCGAGGTCGCTCGCCATGCCCGGGCGTCCCATGACCCCGCCACCGCAGTGCGAGCCGGCACCGAGGCCGGCGACGAGGCGATGCGCATCGGTGGGCCGGACGAGGCCGCGCAGCACTACGCCGCGGTGCTCGAGCTGCTCGGTGCGGGTGACGACCGGCTGCCCTCGCTCGGCTCGGCGTTCGCCCTCGACTTGACCCTGCGCGCCGCCGAGGCCATGTCGCTGGCGGGCCATCCGCTGCGGTCGGCCAAGCTGCTGGAGCGCGAGCTCGCGCGGCTTGACGAGGCGGCACCTCGCAACGCTGGCGAGGCCGGTGAGGC
>Ga0136617_10001919_pt1 | contig 18551 bp, 11 predicted proteins | sample AntDrymUQ3222106_2_FD_129672 | JGI IMG/M metagenome (GOLD analysis project Ga0136617, IMG submission 129672) | Polar desert sand microbial communities from Dry Valleys, Antarctica - metaG UQ322 (21.06) | ecosystem: Environmental > Terrestrial > Soil > Desert | place: Antarctica: Dry Valley... | reverse complement strand
GCGATAAGTCAGGCGGGAGCCGCCCTGTACCAGCGCCAGGGCCTGCGGGTCGGCATCGACCTGGCGCTCGAAGAGTTCCTGGAGGCTTCGCTCCGACGGATACTCCCGCTCCGTCCGGTTCCATTCACCGAGCACCAGCTTCTCCTCAGCCTGAGTGAGCAAGGGGATTTCGTCGATCGGACGCTCGGGAGACGCCGTCACGCTAGTCAGCAGGACTTCGAGATGACTCGCGATCCCGGTGATCGTCTCTGCGTCGAACAGGTCTGTCTGATAAAGAAGGATGCCTTTGAGGCCGTCGCGAACCGCGACGATGCGCAGGGATAAATCGAACTTCTCCATCGGGAACTCGAACGCCTCTTCCGTAAAGACGAGCGAGGCCGAGTGGATGTTCATCGGGCGCTGCAGATCGAACATAACCTGGAACAGGGGAGTGCGGCTCATATCCCGCTGAGGCTGCAATTCCTCTACCAGCCTTTCGAACGGGACGTCCTGGTTGGCCAGAGCGCCCAGCACTACTCCCTGAACTCGATGCAGCAGCTCGGCGAAACTGGGGCGACCTGACAGGTCTGCGCGCAGAACCAGCGAATTGACGAAGAATCCCATCAAGGCGTCCATCTGGCCGCTCCGGTTGGCAATCGCGCCGCCCACCACGATGTCTGTCTGCCCGCTGTAGCGGCTGAGCAGCGCCTGAAAGGCCGTCAGCAAGGTAACGAACGGGGTCACACCATGCGCCCGACTCAGCGCTTGGATTGAGGCCGAGAGCTCTCTCGATAGCATAAAGGTGTGTTCCTGTCCCCGATGGCTTGGGGCTTCTGGCCGCGAGCCAATCGCCGGCAGCTCGAGCGCATGCGGCATTCCCTTCAACTGCGCTTTCCAGTAATCGAGCTGTCTTTCCATCACCTCGCCTTCCAGCCAACTCCGCTGCCAGGAAGCGTAATCTACGTACTGGAAGGGCAGTTCGGGCAGAGGCGACGGCTTGTTCAGCAAGAAAGCGTCGTATAAGGCCGCTAGGTCTTGCAGGAACACCTCCATCGACCATCCGTCGCCGGCGATATGGTGCATTCCCACCAGGTAGATATGTTCAGCATCGCCGATCCGCAACAATCTCGCCCGCAGTAGCGGGCCGCGCGCCAGGTCGAAGGGCCGCTGCACTTCCTCCCGAATGAGCCGCTCGACCTCCGTCTTCTGATCCGCCTGCCCTGCCCGCAGATCGATCACCGGGATGTGAACCGGCCACGGAGGATTGATGATTTGCATGGGGGTGCCGCGGTCCTCGATGAAAGTGGTCCGCAGGACCTCATGCCGCTGCACAATCCCTTCCATCGCCTGCTCCAGCATGCGAACTTGCAGGTCGCCCTTGATGCGGAGCACGCTCAGCATATTGTAGAGGGTTGGGTCCTTTTCGAACTGGCGAAGGAACCAGAGCCGCTGCTGCGCATAGGAAAGCGGCAATGGATGCTCTCGCGACACTCGTTCGATCGACGCGAGGGGGCTGCCGGAGGCCGCGCTTCGAGCCTCTTCTACGGCCTGCGCCAGGGCGGCCACCGTCGGAGCCTCGAACAGGCGACGCAACGGCAACTCTACCTGAAGCAGCTTCCGAATCCTGGCGATGACCTGGATGGCCAGCAGCGAGTGCCCTCCCAGCCCGAAGAAATTGTCTTCGATTCCGACCCGCTCCACGCGCAGGACGTCGGCCCAGATCTCCGCCAGTATTTCCTCCACCCGGTCGCGGGGCGCGAGGTACTCCTGGTTCAGATCCCGCCCGCTGTCCTTCGGCATCGGCAGGGCTGCACGGTCAATCTTCTCGTTAGTCGTGAGCGGCATCCGGTCCAGCAGCTCAATCGCGCTGGGTACCATGTAGTCCGGCAGCCGCTCTCGCAAGTAGGCCTTCAGCGAAGCGCTATCGACCCCCGCGCGGGCCACGACGTAGCCCACGAGACGCTTGTCGCCAGGCCCATCCTCACGCACGATCACTACTGAACGGATGACCCCCGGATGCTGGTTCAGCGTCGCTTCGATCTCTGGCAGTTCGATCCGGAATCCCCGCAGTTTCACTTGGTGATCGAGCCTTGCGACGAAGTCGAAGGAGCCGTCCGGCAACAGGCGAACGCGGTCTGAGGTTTTGTACAACCGGGCGCCTGGGTCCTCGCTGAATGGGTCCGGCACGAACTTCTCCGCCGTCAGCTCGGGCCGTCCTAGATAACCGCGACCGACGCAAATCCCTCCGACGTGCAGTTCCCCCGCCACCCCGATCGGGACCGGCTGCCCGCCCTCATCCAAGACGTAGAGCCTCATGTTTTTGAGGGGCTTGCCTAGGGGCGCGTATTTCAGCCCGGTCAGCGGCCCTTCGACCAGCAGGTGATTCACATCATCCGAACACTCGGTTAGGCCGTAGGCGTTCAACAAAGAGACTCGCGGATAGAGGGCAGCCCATTGTCGGCAGATACTGACAGGCAAGGGCTCGGCATTGCAGATCATCCAGCGGAGTTTTTGCAGGCTGAGGCGGCGCTCGCCGTATTCCTCTTGCTGCTCGACCATCGCGCCCAGCAGTGTGGGGACTGTTTCCAGCACGCTAGCTCCCAGACGATTTACTTCCGCCAAGAGTTGAGCGCTATCCCGCGCGTGCGCCTCGCCGATGATCTGGACGACTCCTCCCACCAGCAGGACCGAGAAAATCTGCCATACCGAGACATCGAAGGAGGGCGAGGCGTTCTGCGCGACGATATCCTTTGCACTCATTCCCAGATCGTCCACCTTCGCCCAGAGGTGGTTCATCATGCCGCCATGTTCGATCATGGCCCCTTTGGGCCGTCCGGTCGAACCCGACGTATAAAGCACATAGGCCAAGTCCTCGGGGTAGATGTGCACGCCGGGGTTCTCGCCGCTTTGCCGGTCGATCGATTCCCATTCCAGATCGATGCAGATGTTCCGGGAAGAGTGGGGCGGAAGTTCGGCTTGGAGAGCCTCCTCGGTTAAGAGCACGCCTGCCGCCGCGTCCTCCAACATGAACGCCAAGCGATCCTTGGGATAAGCTATGTCGAGCGGCACATAGACGCCGCCCGCTTTCCAGACGGCGAGGATGGAGATAACCCAGTCCAAGCCGCGTTCCAGGTAGACGCCGACGCGCACCTCTCGTCCCACACCGGTGCTTCTCAGATGGTGAGCCAGCCGGTTCGCCTTCTCATTCAGCTCTCGATAGCTTAGTTCGACGCCCTCGTAGGCGACCGCCGTAGCGTTCGGAGTTCGGCTCGCCTGGGCTTCCAGCCGCTCCACAATCGATTCCTGGGGATATGGCTTCTGGGTCTGGTTCCAATCGAAGACAACCTGCTGGCGCTCCTGACTATCCATCCACGGCAGGTCTAGCAGGCTGGCCTGCGGCTGCGCGGCCAGACCGGACAATAAATTCCTCCACAAACTCAGGAAACGCCGAATCGTCTCTGGACGGAAAAGGTCAGTATTGTATTCGACGTAGCAGAGCAAGCCGCGGCGGGTCTCGATGACGTTGAAGTCTAAGTCGTATTTGGCCGCCGTCAGCGGCACCGGGAGCAGTTGCGTCTCCAAGCCCGCGAACTGCAAATTCTCCGCGTTCCGGTCGAAGTTGAAGGTCACGTCCACCAGAGGGGAGCGCCCCGGAACCCGTTCGGGGTTCAACTTTCGGACCAGCTCTCCCAGCCCGTACTCACGATGCTCAAGGGCCGCCAGCAAAGTATCGCGCGTCGTGGCCAGTAGATCTGAAACCGTGGACAGGTGCGAGACCGAGATTCGAATGGGCAGCAAATTGATGAGGTAGCCGACCAGCCCCTGTTCAGACTTTCCGGACCGCTTTGAGACGTTGATGCCGAGAACCAGGTCTTCCTGCCCGCTGAGGCGTCGAACCAGCGCGGCGAAGGCGGCGAAGAGCGTCATAAACAACGTGGCGCTGTGAGCGGCGCTCAGGGCTTCGAGCTCCTCCGCTAAGGCAGGCTCGATTAAAAGGCTCTCGGCAGCCCCGTTGTAGGTTTTGGCGTTGGGGCGGAGGTCGTCGGCGGGTATCTCAAGGAGCGGCGGTTGTGTGCGGAAGAGGCGGAGCCAGTACTCTTCGGAGGCCGACCATTTCTCCGTCCCTCGAATCTCCTCTTGCCGTTCGACATAGGCTGCGTAGCTGGGCGGGGTTGGAAGGCTGCCATCCCGTCCCTCGACGAAGCTCGAATACAACGCTCCCAGCTCGCGGAGCAGCGTCTGCATTGACGCGCCATCGACGACGATGTGATGGCTCATCAGGAGAAGCACATGCGCCTGCGAACCCGTCCGGAATAGCTTTGCGCGGAGCAATGGCGGCGCCGTGAGGTCGAAGTTTCCGCCCGTTTCGCGTCTCAGGCATTCCTGTTGCTCGGAATCGGAAAGATGGGAAATATCTTCCACCTCGAGTTCCATCTGAAACTCGCCGGCGACGGTAAGGGTCTCGCCGTCCGGGTCTACGCTGGCGCGCAAGGCGTCATGGCGGCCTACTACCGCTTCCAGTGCCTTCTGTAGCGCGCTGACCAGAAGTGTGCCCCGCAGTTCGATCGCGTTACATACGTTGTAAGCGACTGAAGCCCGGCTCTCGATCTGCGCCAGCAGCCACAATTCTTTTTGCGCTTGCGTTAGTGGAAGCCGGCGTTCTTTATTCAGCACAATCTCTTCTGAAATTTGCATAGACGACTCGCTCTCTCCAACAGCTTTTCACCGTCATGACGGCGGATCAATAGGAAACTGCGACGCGGGAAAATTCACCAAGGCGCGAAGCGTCGGCAGGTGACAGCGCCGCCCCCCTAGGCGGCGCGAGGGAAATTACGAACCGGGGCACGAAGCGCCGGCGCAATGGATAGTGATGGAATCGAGTTCCGGTGCGAGGAGCCGGGTAAACCGAGAATCTCAATCTAGAAACGCAAAGGCTTAGATGGAGAGTGTCAATTAGGAAGCCTTCTGGCCGGCACTCGGCACCGTAAAATTCAGTACGCTCTCACAAAACGCCTTCCAGTCAGGCGTCACTTGATCGAAGGTGACTTGTTCGTCTCGGTAAACGCTACCCGTCACCACATAATCGTCGTGAAGGAAGAAGTACTCGGTCACGCCGCCGGAATCAGCCGCCTCCTCGGGCTGGACCACGAGCGGCTGAACCCGCTCCTGCCACTCAGGGAATCGCCGTAATTCCTCGGCAAGGTACGCCTTACAGTAATTGCTTGTGCGTTTCATGTGTCCTCTCTTGATCGGTCGTTAATTGCCTCAATCAGCTGTGAGAAGCTCTCAGAGCACTTGCAGCAAGCCTTGCCCCGGACTCTCGCTCGCCTTTTGTTGGAGGCCGATCGAATCCGGGAGATGCTCGTCGGCGTCTTCGATCACCAGGCTGAGGTAGCGGTTGTCCTCCTCGAAGACCAGTCCCTTCTCCTGTAGCAGCGCGAGCGTCGCGTGGACGTCGAAGCTGGTGAACGTCGTGAGGAGTTCCTTGGTACCTTTGGGGCGCCCCGCCAGATGAAGCAGCAGGTCGATCGCATCGTTGTCGAGCAAGTGTTCGGTGACCGAGCCGTCACGCGTGTCGTAGACGAACCTGACTTCGTCCCGCCACCTCCACCCCAGCATCGGATGCGGGCGACTGCGATCCTGCCAACGAGAGCGCCAGTAGACCACCTGTTGCCTGACCTGGGCGCTCCAGGCGCTGACGGCGGCGATGTAGGGCGCGTTGTAATTGTGATCGGAGAAGTAATAGGCGATGTTCCGCAGCGTCTCTTCGCCGAATGGATAAATGAACGAGTAGAAGTCGCTCGGATGCAGATCCAAACCGTACTGCGCGGCCTGAACGAAGTAGGGGCTGTAGCGGTCGAATCGCACATGGAACGCATCCGAGGGCGGCGGCAGATGGACAAAGTGCCGTAGCACCCGCACATATTTCTCGAACACCTCTTCCGGCTCGCCGGGGAAACCGATGAGCAGATTCCACTCGGGTTCGACACCGCAGGCCAGGCAGTTCTTGAGCAGGGTCAGGTTTTGATGAGCGGTGGTGCCCTTTCGCATCAGCTTGAGCGTCGAGGTGGCCAAGGACTCGATTCCTGGTTGAATCCTTTTCACGTGGGCGCGGGCGAGAGTCTCGACGTCGTCGCGGCTCAGGTCGGCCTTCACCTCGTAAAACAGCTCCACGTTCTCGGGCGGATCGATGTAGGGCAGCACCTCCTTGATGTAATTTTTGGGCAAGATGTTGTCGACGGCGTTGAAGATCGAACACACGGGAGCGTAGCTGAAGAGGTGATTGAATTGCGCGATCGCCACCTCCGGCGACATCGCGCGATAGGCCATGGTTCCGCCGTTCAGGCCGCAGAAGGTGCAGTGCGCCTTCTGGCCCCACCAGCAGCCCCGGGAAGTCTCGAAAGGAAGGACCGGATTAATTTCGGTCGCGGCGAAGTTGCTCGCCAGCGTATCGAGAAAGGGCTGGTAGTTCAACGGGATCGGGTGGTTAATGTCCAGTTCCTCGCCGATCGAATTGTAGTCGCTGACTGGCGTCTTGGCATTCTCTTTACTGAACACACCCCGGATGCCCTCGGCGGACGGATGGCCTCTGAGACAGGTCCCGACGAACTTCGGAAAACTGATGAGTCCGGGACCGCTGAAGAAATAATCCATCTGTGGAATGTTTTGTGCAAGCTCGATGCCCATCGGCGCTTCGCAGTTCGCCCCGCCCATCACGGCGACGACGCCCGGATTGCGCTCCTTGATCCGCTGGGCCATGGCGAATGAGGCCACGTTCTGACAGAACATGGAGGTGAAGCCTACCAAGTCCTCATCATCAAGCGAATACTTGGCTACCAAGCGATCGAGGAATGTCCCGAGACCCTTTCGCTTCCGCAGAATCGTCTGCTTCTTGCTCATCATCTCCGAATCATCGCCGGGGAAACAGCGCTGAAAGTAGGCGTCGATGTTCTCCTCCACGTCGGGGAAGGCCAGGTTCCTGAAGAGCCAGTCACCCATCGCGGCCATGTTCGTCTCTAGGGAATTGGTGATGTAGCAGTAAAGCCTGACGCTGAAATATTGTGCGACGTCCTGGTTCAGATCAAGAACCCTGACCCGGACACGATCCCCAAACTGCTCTTCGACGACATGCTTGAGCTGCGTGAGAGCGATCGAGGGGAACCACAAAGCGGAAAACGGCATGTTGATCAATGATATTTTGTACATAGTACCTTTCTAGCGCAGGTTCTTCCCACTTTATTTACAGTGATTGGAACGATGTCAGTACAGGTCAGTCTCGGGGATTAGTTCGGCCCGCCTCCATTGATGTAACCCGCGCTTAAGATTAGGGCAGGATACAATGTCGTCTACCAATAGACGCGGCCTCATCTGGCAATAGACGCGGCCTCATCCGGGGACGCTTTCCATTCGCTGGCGCACCGAGAGCGGGCGCATGTCAGTCCACACCTCTTTGATGTAATTCAGGCACTCCTGCTTGGTGCCGGTCTTTTCGCACGAACGCCAGCCCAGCGGCAGCGGGCGCTCTGCAAACCAGATGGAATACTGTTCTTCGTGGTTCACCACGACCACGTAGGTTCGAGTGTCTTCTCGTTCATTCTCAAGCATCGCTTCCTCCTCAAAACTCCCTGCCGCCCGGGAGGCAGGGAAAAAAACACCATCCGACCGCCGGCGTGCGGCCTGTGTTGGTCGAAGTTCGTCGTCATCGATCCATTTCGAACGTGGACCGTGGGTTTCTTCGCATCGAGTTCAATGTCGTAAACAAAAGTTCTTGGCTCATCTTCAAGCGGGTTCCGCACTCGCACCGACGGGGTCTAGGTGCGGCGGCGCGGCCTTTCCGGAGGCCGCTTCCGCCGCCGCGAGCGCTTTCACGGTCTGGTGCTGAAGCACCGCGAGGGGAGTGATACTCAAGCCGGCGGCGCGGGATCGGGTCGCGAGGTCGATTGAGCTGAGGCTGTCACCGCCGAGATCAAATAACTTGTCCTCGATGCCGACCTGGTCGAGTTCCAAGACTTCGGCGAACAGGTCGGCCAAGAGTTGCTCCGTCGGAGTTTGTGGAGGCTGGCTATGGGAGGAGAAGTCCGGGGCCGGCAGCGCATTCCGATCCAGCTTTCCCGTGGGGGTCAGCGGCAGCGCCGACAGCGGCAGAATCGCCGCTGGCACCATGTAGTCGGGAAGCCGCTCTGCCAGATAGCTCCGCAGGTCGGACCCGCTGACACTTTGACCGTCGACCGGCACTACGTAACCGAGTATCTGCTTCCGGCTAGAACCATCTTCGCGCGCAATCACCACGCTCTGGAACAGGGCTGGATGAGACCGGAGCGCCGCCTCAATTTCGCCGAGCTCGACGCGGAAGCCGCGGATTTTGACCTGCTGGTCAGCGCGCCCAACATAAGCGAGAGCGCCATCGGGTCGCCAGCGGGCCATGTCCCCGGTTCTGTAGAGGCGGCTGCCGGGAGGCCCGAAGGGGTTGGCCAAGAAGCGCTCAGCCGTCAGGTCGGGTCTTCCCATGTAGCCCCGCGCCAGGCTCACCCCAGCCACATAGAGCTCCCCCGTAACTCCTTTCGGGACCGGCCTCAGCCTCTCGTCCAGGATGTGGATATCGTTGTTGGGGATAGGACGTCCGATGGCGACGTCTTCCGGCGCAGACTCTCCCACGTCGTACCACGCACAGTCTGCCGATACCTCGGAGGCACCATAGAGGTTTAGCAATCGTGCGGACGGCAGCATTTCGCGGAAGCGGCGTGCGATCTCTGGCGGGAGGGCCTCTCCGCTGCTGACCCACAATGTAAGCCGCCGGAGGCGAGTGCCGATGTCGGGAGTGTTCGACAACATCGCGCGGAGCAGCGAGGGCACAACCACCAGTCTCGTGACCCGGGCAGCTTCCAGGGTCTGGACAAATGCGGCTGTATCTTTCACCACCACATCCGGCACCAGCGCCACCGGGACGCCCTGCAACAGGTGGCCGAAAATCTCCCAGAATGAATCGAGAAAACTAAGCGAGGTCTTCACGCATCCGATTTCGCCGGTGCGGAATGGAAAACGCTCCCACATCCAATGCAGCCGGTTCAACATTCCAAGCTCGGTGCCGAGCACGCCCTTCGGCTGGCCCGTGGATCCCGAAGTGTAGATCGCATAAACTAGCTGATTGACATTGCCGTCCAGATCGAGATTTGCCTCCGATTCCGTTTCAGTCCCAGCATCTGACCTAGTGCCCGGCCAGGCATCCGGAGCACGCAAATCCAAGACCTCTACACCGTCGCCCACCCCGAGGGACTTTCGCCAGTCTTCCGCCGGCCCCGCGCATAACACGATACCAACTCGCGAGTCCTTGATGATGTAGGAAAGGCGGTTCGGCGGATACCCCGGATCCAGAGGAAGATAGGCCCCGCCGGCCTTCACGATGCCCAGCACTCCCGCCAGCATGTCTAGGGAGCGATTCATATAAACGCCGACTAGAACGTCTGTCCCGACTCCACGACGGCGGAGCGCGCGAGCGATTTGATTCGCCCGGCCATTGAGCTGCCCGAAGGTGATCTTCTGGTTCCCGCACCAGGCTGCCAAACGCCCCGGATGGCGAGCGGCCTGGCTTTCGAACAGCGTCTTGAGCGACCTGTAGTTCATTATTTTTATTGATCGAAATTCTCGGTCGTCAGTGTTGCAGTCCCGCCTTGTTCCTTACGGCGGATGCGCCAGCTTCCCACAACTCCGCATTGAGTAGCGCGCCGCCCGCCGCGCCCCGGACAAGGTTGTTCACCACGTACGTGAGTCTCAAATCGAAGACCTCGTCCTCGGTTGTTAGATTACCGACCGCAATAGCCATGCCTTCGTGATGATTCGCATCCTGCATCGGGCGCGGCCTCCCTTTCTCGCCCAACACCACGATCGGGGATTGCGGATTCGAGTGAAGGCGCAGAGATCGCATCGGATTGAAGCCGGCCAAGGCGTCCGCCGCTTCCTCCGTGCTCCGGATCGGCGCCCGCGTTTTGATTCGTACCTCTACGAAGTGACCTTCTTGAACGCAGGTCCGGTTGCAGGTGACGGAGATTTTGAATGAATCTCCAATGATTTTCTTCACCTCTCTCCAGATATTCTCCTCGGTGGCTTCGGAAGAGGCGTGGAGCGGATAGATATTACCGAGCACCAGCTCCTGCGCGTACTTGGCGTCCCCACGCCCGGAGAGGGATTGGTAAGTGGTGACGACCACCTCTCGCAACCCATACCTGTCTTGGAGAGGTGCCAGCGTCAGAACCAAACCCGAGGTGACACAGTTAGGGTTCTTAACGAAGCGCGCGCCCACAAGTGCGTTTCTATTCACTTCCGGCACCACGAGGGCGATTTCAGGATCGAATCTTCGGTAGGGGCTATTGGAGAAAACCACACAACCGTGCTTGATCAGCTCTTCCTCGAACTCTCCGGCCCTTTCCGGAATCGAAGAGAACACTGCCATGCAGTCAGAGCTCAATAACTCGTCGAAAGAAGAGATGCGCATTCCGTCGATTCCTTCCGGAACCGGAAACGGACGCCAGAATCTGCTGCCATAGTGGTGTTGAAGCGCGCTCTCCTTCTCCTCCCACACGTCCCGGTAGGACGCGCCTGCGGTCGCGCCGCTTCCGACAACCTTGGTCAGCTCGAAGCGCGGATGATGGAGCAGGAGGCTCACCAACCGACGCCCCACCATCCCGGTCGCGCCTAGAACCCCCACTTTCAGCTTCTCGCCTTGCAATTCCTTCTGCTCATTCTCCGAACGCATAACTTACACCCTCCATCTTCCATCTGCTGATTGTCCAAAATGTAAAGAAAACGCTCTGCCCAAGCGCTAACCTGTTATGAGCAGAATCAACATGCTCCAGCTTGGCTAAGTAATTAATATCTCTTTTTGGCCGAACAGCCTTTCGGCAGTAGCGCCCCGCGCTTTACAGACATCGATCAGCCGATTTGATTCAATGATGGGGGGGGATTCGGCGGTGTATTTGATATTCATTATGTGATTGAGCCATGGCTCCTGGCCCATTGCGTAAATGTAAACTTCCCGGCAGCGAAATCGGTTGATGAGTTCCATCCCTTCATCGCAATTCGAGCCCGCGAGGCGACGCGACTCATCCATGCTGCGTTCGATCCGGCTCGTTAGCAGAGGCCCGTACAGCCAAGTCAGCGGCGCTCCGTCGCACTCCATCCCGATAAACAAAACATCGATATCCCCGATAATCTCGCGGATGTGATCGTAAAGCACCGGCTCGATATTAGACGAGTCCGCCGCAAATAGAATTGAGCGCTTGCCGATGCGTACCAGGTAAGCCTGTTTGCTCCTGATATCAAGATCAGCATGCTCGCCCAGGAAAGGCAATCCCGTTATGGAACCGGACTCGAACGGTATGGATTCCAAACTCCCCAGTTCGATTACATTCTTAAACCCAATTGCTTCGAGCGTCAGTTTTAAAGAAGGATCTTGCAGGGCTCCGGCTGAATTGCCCGGCACAACAATCGATTTCACCTTATGGCGAATTTGAAGAAGCGTTTCGAATAAAATATGGTCCTGATGATTATGCGTGAGCAGCACGTAATCAATGCTCTCGGGCAGGTCCTCGAATGTATATCTTGGGATCTCGCTTCCATACGTATAACTGATGACCGGATCGAAAAGCAGCGACAGACCTTGTGTTTCGACCAAAATACAAGCATGTCCAAAGTACCGCAATCTGGCTCCGGGATTGGCGTGCGGTTCGGGGCGCCGCGCCGGCTGAGAGGTAAAGAACGATTCGAACAGACGTTCCTGATCCTTTCGAATCTCGAACCTCTCCTTGATCTCAGGAAGCGGTTTGGGAGTGGATTTCATGCGCGCAAGTTCATCGATGGCATCGCTTGAAAACGGTATCTCTACATGAATGCTTTGATCGTTGAGCAATCTGGGCGTGCTCAGTATGAACGGTCGGTCGTCGCCGGCGGTCCGGGAGATCATCAAACTTTGAGTTTTGTCCGAGTAGAATTTGCTCTGATAAAGAAGAGGCTCGATCAGCCGAAACGAAGGATGATGATTGAGGTCATATGTAAGCTCGACATAACCTCGCAGCGAGGGCGGCACCTGTTCGTATAACGGACGCAAGGAAAACCCCTTCGCTTTTTGTTGGAGCATTGTACCCAAGACGGTTATTGCCGACGACAGGGTGATCAAATCAGCTCTGTTCTTGATTGTTTGCTCGCGAAGCCTTCTGATCTCATCTACCCGCTGTCCATCGTAGTCTATGAACGGACCGCCGAGCATCTTCGGATTCTTCACTGCGGCTGCATGCACCCTCGGGGCAGATATATACGAATCCATTATTTTGAGATGACGTTCCGTGATATTTCTCGCCAACGTTGCCGGAGGGATCAGGTGAGGCCATGCATACCATTGGTCAATTAACGGCTCAATCTGTATGTCTGGTCTTAAATATACAGGTTCGTAATCATTCATAGGTGCGCTTCCTTTTCTCCGCCATCTCCACCGTTAGTCGTCCCGCGACCGGATCGGCGAAACTCGGCAGATATTTCGTGTGCCAAGCAGCTGTGCGAACCGGCTTGGCTTCACTTTTGATCAAGCCGTCTGACATCAATGTCGCGAGCGAGATTAATCCCCAAAGAACTCGAATCGTCCAGGCAATCGCTAAGTCACACCATTATCTTTGAGTTTCAAGACCCGGATGAGCGCGCTTCTTCATAAGGTCATTTCCATCTGCCAACGGCGCATGAACCAAGTCAGAATTTACATCGGCGTGTGGGCGACATCAGTGGAAAGAAATGAGTATTGTCGCCCGCGAATTTCTCGCCCGTGAGAGGGCGTCATCAACCTGCGAGAAATGAAGAAAGCAGCTTAAATGTCAAAGAACTAGCGACCTTTAAGCCGGAAACGAGAGTCTATCAATAACACCCTCTAAACAGTTTTCTTCACCATATCCCGCTCAATCTCAACATGAGCTTGGTAACTCACGGCTTCAAGAAGAATCCTTATCCGATCAATAGCGTTCATTTCTCGTTCGAATATTCCAGAGAAATTTTTCAACAAGCCATCTTTTACTATTACCTTATCGCTAGGCTTAATCTCGTCGTCGATTCTGACGAAGCCATCTTCTTTTACTTTGGATTGAATCAGCGCGATGATCTCTTCATCAATCGAGGTCGGGCCGTCACCGAAACTGACCACACTGCACACACCTCTGGTGAAACGAACTTTATGATATAAATCGTTGATTTTAAATTGAGCGAAAATGTAACGGGGAAACAATGGCCTCGTCACGTAAGTTGGTACATTTACGAATTGATTATAGCGGCGCTCTCTAACTTTTGGATTGAAGATTGGCACTCCCAAAACCCCCAGGTTGCTTCCTGCTCGATCTTCCTGTTTTGAGTGAGTGTGAATCACATACCAACAGGTTACATCTTTAATTATGGCTTCGTTAATCGTCGGGTGCTTCCGCATGGCTTGGTAGTGAGAAACGGAATAAAACTTGGCAGGCTGCCGCATATTAAGCCAACAGTATTTTTAGCATTGTTGGCTTAATGAATTAAAATCGTGGCAGCTGCATAGACTACATCCCTTTGATAATTCATGGATGGAGCTAATGTCGCTACCGTTTCCCGACAACCCGAGTTTTAATCACTCGGGCCTCACGCGTTCGAAGTTTGTGCTGACAGCAAGGTGAGTTATGCTGATTAGGGTTGGAGTCGCCTTGCTACATTTTAATTCCTAACTACTTCACTACGTATCTTAATTGGCTCAAGTTTTGGTAAATCTAGATATGTGCGATACGTTTATAAAATAACTGGCTTTTACCGTCGGCTTTCAGGTCGAAAACTCCCAGCATTTCCGGCACGTTAATTTGCTATTTTGGAAGGCTCTAGAGTAGCAAAGCAGGTCTAGAGCGGGTTGTTTTCAAGTAACTTGAGTAACTCACGGTACAGATTTTTGTTCCTGTGGTTGAACCTATACTCGCACTCTTTCAAGTGCAAGTTGAAGGTGGCCGCCGGGATGCCGTTGAACTTCTGGAGCCGCCGCTGAGCGAAGCTCCAGAAACTCTCAATGCCGTTGACCTGATGGGTGCCAGAGACGAACACATCCTGACTGGGATGTACTCTGTAATGCTTACTGTAGCCGACATCAACCAGACCGTCATAACCACGCCAACCGTCGCTGTTGACGACGGCGTCGAGTGCGATGCGACCGCGCATAATGGCTTGTAAAGTGCGCTTTTTGCAGTCCGGCACGATCTCGGTGTAGACACAGCCGTTACGTTTGAAGATGCCGAAGACGATAGTCTTGCCACTGGCTCCGCGACCGCGTTTGCCGCGCACCCGGCGCGCACCAAAGTAAGACTCCTCCACTTCGACTTCGCAGGCGGAGAAGGGCGATGCGCGCTCGCACTCTTCAGCGATGCGCTCTCTGATTTTGAGAAAGATCAGGGTGACACTCTTGCGTGTCAGGCCGGTAAATTCTGTCGTCTTACTGGCTGTCAGATCGAGGGCAAAACAGCGCACGACTTGACGGAATTTACGCTCACTAATTTTGGAACACCGATAATAGCGGTTTAGTTGTTCCATCTCAGTAGCTTAGCACCTCCAATTCAGTGCTTTGCTACTCTAGAGCCTTTGGAATTATAAACAGAAGCTTCCTGAAGCAGTGAGATTTTAATGCTACTACAGTGGCAAAATAGCAGCGCCACACCTTGATAAGCCAAGTGGTTGTCAACGGGAGCACGCGCCAGGTTATTTGCACGGCGCATGGGCGCGGCTCACGATTTTGCCTTTCACAAAGTGAGCCGGCTTGAGTTGCACGAGAGCCTTGAACTACTGGCTGACAACGGCTATTGAGGTTTAGCGAAACTGCAAGGGCGGAGCCAAACACCGAAAAAGAAGTCTAAAGAAATGCCACTTGACGAAAGATGAGCGCCGTGCCAATCGCGAAGTCTCAAGGAGCCGAATAGTAGTCGAGGAGGTGACTCGTAGTTCGAAAATCTTTCGCATCCTGTTGGAACGCTATCGCAACCAACGGAAGCGTTTCTCATTGTGATTTAACTTGATCACGGGAGTGTATAACTTTGAACTCGGCCTCCAACTCACTTTTGCGAAGGAGGTCTGATCCTTCATTTGTTTCTTAAGGGAACCATCAATACAATTTCCAGCGGTTTCAGCGGTTTGCTGATTACCTTGCAAGAACCCTTAATTTCATTCTTTCTATCACGATGTGCGATATTAGTCAACAAATATTTAGGGCGAACGCATCTTAAATGTTAAGAACTGTGAGCATGTAGCTTTCATTCCGGCCAGCCTTGAGACGTTTGCTCTTCACGCCGAGTTCGCAACTGTGCTCTTGCTTCAATAGATACACGGCAATGTGCCGCGAGGTCGCCAAGTTCTCTGGCGCATCCCCGGTCTGCGTCCGACACGCATCTTCATGAAACGCGACATCCAAGACCCAATGTGATGAGTGTTTGATCCGCCAATACCAGCGCGCACAACGCAATGCTTCTTTCGCCGAAGCCGCTAAACTGCTGATGAAATATCGCCGCTCAAGGCTCGCCTCCTGCCCCCGCACTTCACGCTTCCGTTCGACCATGATGAAGGAGCGCAACCCGACCCACTCTGCTTTCTCGGTGAACCATTCGGTGTCCTCTGTCACCCCGCACCGTCTTTCTTCAATCCGCCCATGATCTTTCCCCAACGTGCCGCAGTAGTCATACTCCAAGTTTTTGAAATTGCTCCGTTCAGCCAACGCAAAGTATTCTTCGACTTCCTCGTGAAGGCGGCCACCAACAAGGTGAGCAAAATGCGACTGGCAGAAAGCGAAGACCAGACGGGGCGGTTTAAAACGCGATGATAATTTTGGAAGTGGTGATCCGCACTCAAGCCCATTACGCGCAACGCCTGTGTCACGATGCGCTTGCCGGGAGCCAACGATGCCCCGACAATCAGCGCTTGCGCGTGCTTCCATACAGGCTTGGATAAGAGCGGCGCAAAAGCTACAATCAGGTTCGCAAGCTCGAAGGGCAGGGTAAGCCTAACAAAACCTCTCTTGGCGTAATGGTCAGCCAGCTTACGCTGCCTCTCGCTTTTTATTCAAAGATCAGAAATGGATAAAGTCGAGCTAAGCAGAGGTCGTCAACGGATATTTCCAGCCGCCTGCTCGGTCGGTTCTCTGTTTCGTTACTCCGTCCATTGCCAGTGTTTCAGAGTCGGAGAAGAATGCTCGATGGCAAGTGCCGCGGCGTAGTGGTCGCCGGCGGGCAGGTCATATATCTTCCAGCGTGAGAGTTCGGCCGGGCCGTTCCTGACGGCCACCAATGCGGCTTCACTATGCGGCGAGAACGCCACGGTGAAATCGTGTAGAGGGTGAGAAAGCCCCTCGCCGAGAGCCTTAATGTATGCTTCCTTTCGCGACCAGCAGTTGAAAAAAGCTCGTGTTTGTATCTCATCAGGAAGCGATTTCAGCGTCGCCACTTCGTCGGCCGCAAAGAAATGCTCGGCGATTTCGATGCTTGCAAACTCTTCTCGCAACAGTTCCACATCAATCCCGACGGCGAGGCCACGCGTGAAGGCATAGAGGGCGAGCTGGCCTGCGTGAGATAGATTAAAACTCAAGTCGTAGTGATTCTCTTCCGGGGAGAGCGAAGGCTTACCGTAATAGCTGTAAGTGAAATGCAGACTCGCGGGTGGAAACGAAAGATAGCGTGAGATGATACTGCGCAAGACGCCGCGCGCGACGACATAATTGTCTCGATGTAGCGGTCTGTAAAATCTCTCCGCCCTCTCTAATTCATCCTGCGAAAGCAGTGTCAGCAGGCGCTCTATCGTCCCTCTCGGCTGATCGAGGGATGCTCGCCAGACGTGCGCTTCGCCTTCGTTCAATGTCAGGCGCGCGGGCGCGTCAACCCAGAGCGGCTTAACCGTCCCGGTTATATCCAAATCCGCCGAACGCTTCTGTTTTAGCTGCTCTTCCAACCGCTCTCCCCGCATCACCTCGCTCTAGAGATTGTTATGCACTTTGAGCTGTGCGTGGCTTCTCTCATTTCCCTGGCATGAACACTACGCTCGAGATTCTTCAATGCTCTTCATCTCCCCGAATCAGCTTCAGGCGGTAGGCCGTGAGAGATCTCTCTTTCGGATAACCGAACTTGCTTTGAACGTACCGGACTCCTTCAATCATACGGTCGCCGTTGATATGACTGTGGCCGAAAACATGGATGCGCGAATTAATCGCCCGCAGCTGCTGGTCGAGGCCGTTACAGCCGGCAACTCTCGGAAGTCCTTTGAACGAGAGCTGGCGCGTGGGCGGCAGCAGATCCCTTCGGGGGAGGAAATGTGACAGAGAGATAACCGGCGCGTCATAGCTCCGGATGAAGGGGCGGTTCAGACCGAGGAAGTATTCTGAGGGCAATGCGACTTCGGGCGGCCATTTGCAGAAATAGAAGTCAGACCAGCCTTCCAGTTGAGAGAGGTCGGCACTCTCGTCGTCGTCGAAAGAAGGATCGTACCAGGATAAGAGCGGAACGACCCAGAGGCCGCCGACCTTGAGGGAGCGTGTGTGAATCCCGAGGCCCTCACAATGAGCTTGAATTCTGGAGAACTTTTCGATGGAGTGGCAGTCATCTGTGCGCACCCATAACTCGTGATTGCCCGGGACGTAAAAGACGTGGCGGAATCTCGAACGTAAGAGAGAGAGCGTTCGAGAGATGACTCCAAGCCCGTCGGCGATGTCGCCGGCGACGAGCAGCGCGTCGTCCTTGTAGTCGTACCTGGAAAACTGCTGCAAGCTCTTCCAGTTGTCCGCGAAGTCCGTATGTAAATCGGAGATGGCAAAAAAACGCATCATTGACAGAGCACTTCGATATTTAAGGCAGATTTTCCCTCAGGAAGCGTATCACATTCCCGCCCATAATCAATTTTATCTCTTCGGGGGTAACTGAGCGGACGGCGCGAGGCATTCCATGCGGCGGGCGCGGCGCGCTTCGATTGCTAACTTCTGGGGACGATGTCGCTCGTCAGACGATGAAGCTCCTGGGTGAGATTCTGGAGCAATGTTGCCTGCGACGAATGGATGAAGAAGTGGTCGCTGGGCAGCATTTGAAGCTTGAAGGAAGAGGTCGTCTGCTCCTTCCACGCGTCGAGATGCTCGCGGCTCACCTCTGTGTCTTCGACGCCGCCGTATGCAGTGATACTGCTTTCGAGAGGCGACTCGGGCGAGTATTCGTACGTTTGGAAGACGGCGAAATCGGCGCGAAGGATGGGAAGCATCAGTTGCCGCAGTTCGGGGTGTTCGAGCACCTCCTGCGGCGTGCCCTTCAGGCGGCGCAACTCGTCGATGAACTCCGGCTCAGGCAGGTTGTAAGTGGGGGTGTGGGTGTCGGGAATCTGCGGCGCACGGTGCGCGGAAACGAAGATACGAGCCGGGCCGGGTAGCCCTTCGCGTCGGAGCAGGCGGGCTAGCTCGAAGCTCATCAGCGCTCCCATACTGTGGCCGAAGAATGCGAAAGGCTTATTCAGATGTGGTCGCAGACCCTCGAAGGTTTCATTCACGAGTTCCCGCAGGCCGGTGATGGGCTGCT
>Ga0136617_10001918_pt1 | contig 18553 bp, 17 predicted proteins | sample AntDrymUQ3222106_2_FD_129672 | JGI IMG/M metagenome (GOLD analysis project Ga0136617, IMG submission 129672) | Polar desert sand microbial communities from Dry Valleys, Antarctica - metaG UQ322 (21.06) | ecosystem: Environmental > Terrestrial > Soil > Desert | place: Antarctica: Dry Valley... | reverse complement strand
GCGCCCTCGCCGCCCGGCCGCCACCCGCACCCCGAACCACATCGAACACCAACCGCCACGCGCCACGATCACCCCTGCCGACTTGACAAACACCCCACCCATATCAGCGTACGTTCCTGTTCCGTTACTACCGGGAGGCCATATTCGCCGGCTCCTGGGTCGGCAAGCGCGTCCTGGCACGCGTCACCGAGCGCGCGTTTGCGACCATCATCGACGCCGACCTACTCGTCAGCGGCGCGCTGCTGATCGCCGGCGTGTGACGCCGCCCGACGGCCGGCCGCGCCGGGGATCTCGCCGGTTGCCGCGGCCTGGCCCGTCGCGTCGTGCTCGGTCCCACGACGCTCTCCATAGGCGAGTCGCAAGAGCACGGCCAGTGAGCTCGGCGGGGCGGGCCAGTGCTCGCGTAGGAGTTCGGGGCCGCCGGAGCGCACGATCGTCCGTAGGACGAGCGCGACGATGACGACGTCGTCGAACTGGCCGGCGACGGGGATGAAATCGGGCACGAGATCGAACGGCATCGCCAGGTAGGCGATCAGGCCGCCGATCAGGAGCTTGCGCGACCGCGGGACCCGACGATCGCCGAGCAGGCGGCGAAAGAGCACGACGCAGTCGGGAACGAAGCCGGCGAGCGCTCGGGCGTCCTCGCGCCGGCCGGCGATCACCAGCCAGGCGACGAAGGCGCCGTAGATGGCCTCGTGCTCCCAAAGCTGTCCCCAGGTGACAAGTAGGTCCCGCGCCTTGCCTACGACAGCCGCTGGTTGATCTCGCCGAAGAGCGTCTCGAAGCGCTTGAGCGTCGTGTCGTCGAGCTTGGCGAGCCAGTCGGCCTGGTGGCGGGTGAAGTACGACGCCGGCCGGTAGTGGTCGTAGCGCTTGACCTCGAGGTGCTTGGCGACGCGGGCGGTGATGCGGTTGCCCTTGGGCAGCGCGCTGGCCTTGACCTTGGACAGCACGCCGCTGGCGTTGAGCAGCTCGACGTAGAAGGCCTCGGTGAAGAGGTCTTCGATGTCGGCCTCCTTGCTGCCGGTGATCTGGTTGAGCGGCAGCACCTTGTCGGCCTCGATGACGCGCTTGTCGACCATCTCCTTCAGGCGCTGCGTGCCGCCGGCGGCGCCGTCGACGACGACCGCGACGTTGAGCTGGGCGCCGAGCAGGGCGATGAACGACGGTACCTTCTCCAGCCCGCCGACCGGGACGATCACCCAACGGGCGTCGAGGTGCGTGCGGCCGTCGTCGCGCAGGTGCTCGCTGATCGCGGTCAGGTACAACAGGTCCGACGGTCCCTCTACGACGAGGTTGTCGGGCCCGAGGAAGAGGCTCTGCGAGAGGCTGTAGCCGAGCGCCGCCTGGATCGGGAACACAGTGTCGCGGCTGACCCCGAGCGGCTCGTTGCTGACCGTGGTGCCGACCTTTTCCTTGTCCTCGACCAGGCGCACCCGCTCGACCTCGGTCGGCTGGACCATGAACGGCGAGTGCGTGGTGTAGATGACCTGGGGGTTGTGCGCGAGATCCTCGTCGATGTAGCGCAGAAAGTCCTCTTGGGCCGACGCGTGCAGCCCGAGTCCGGGCTCGTCGAGCAGCAGGATGAAGTCCTGGTCGCCGTCGCGGTACTCCGAGAAAGCAGCCAGGAATGAGAAGAACCACTGAAAGCCGCGGGAGCGCTCGCCGAAGTTCAGCGTGACGCCGTGGCGCAGGTTCTCGACACGGACTTCCAGGTATGGAGGGATCCGCACGTCGTCGATCGCGGGCGTCTTGTAGTCGAGGTCGAGATCGACGCGCAGCGACGTGTTCTGGCGCCAGTACGCGAACAGCTCCTGGGTGAGCGTCGCGCGGGCGCCCTCGATCGCCACACGGCGATCTTCGTAGTTGGCCTCATCGAAGTCCTCGGCCTCCACGCCGGCGAAGCGCAGCAGCGCCAGCGCGGTCCGCTCGCTGGTGTCCAGTGACGCTTCGTCGGCGTTCTGCAAGAACGGGATCGAGATCCGCCCTGGCAGCTCGTTGTACTCGTCGAAGTACAAGAACTTCGGCATCCGCGCGGCGACGATTTTGCGGGCCACGGCATTGGCGTCCAGCTCGGCCAGCTCGGCGATCAGTGCCTGCTGGCCCTCCGACGGCTCGGCGATCGCGGCCAGCGTCGCGCGCAGGTCTTCGACGGTCTCCGCGTCCTTGGCCACCGAGTGATCGAGCCCGGCCGTGGCGAGGCGGTGGGCGATGACCGCCGCCTCGTCGATCTCCACGCCGATGTAGCGGGTGTTCTCGTAGTCGCGTGAGACGGTCACGACCCGGTCCGCGAGTGTGCCCTGCCCGAGCTCGGCGGCGATCGCTGCCGCGTCGTCGTCGTCGAGCTCCCAGGTCGTCGTGATCGGGCGCAGCTTCCCGAGCGTCTTGCGCTCGCGCATGCGGCGCTGGCGCGGGAAGTCGTAGCGCTCCTCGAACTGCGTCCGGTGCCCCGTCGGGAGCGCGTTGAGCCGGTACAGCGCCTCCAGGAATGCGGTCTTGCCGCTCTCGTTCTTGCCGACGAGGCAGATCACGTTGCCCGCGAGATCGACCTCACCGGAATCGGTGATGCTCTTGAAGTGCTCGACCTGCGCTGACTTGAGCTTCATCTGGACCCAGGCACGGTAGACCGAGGCGCGGACGACGGCTCGCCGCCGACGCAGCGTCCCTGCTCCATTGCGTACGACGTCGCTCAGTTCCGAGGGTGGCGGCCGCCCCGCCCTCCGGTGACTCCGATCACGACCTCGCATTGGCCGATCGGACCGAGGGCCGTATCTCGCACAAGCTCGGCAGGATCGTGCTGTACCTACCGCGCGGTGTGGCACTCCCTTGCCACGACGGGAAGGTGACCGTTGAGCAGGTGCCCGAAGGGCATCCTGATCAAGGTCGTCGACGAGCCCAGGTCGCCAGGCCGAAAGGCCTGACCACCCGGGGAGCCGTTCTGAGGGTGCGCGTTCGCGCGCACCCTCAGATGGCTTCATCCAGGGCGCTACTTGTCACCTGGGGACAGCTTTGGGAGCACGGGGCCCGCTATGCGAGATCAGCCACGACGCTAGCCGTTCTCGCGCACCGAGCGTGCGTACAACGCCTGTTGGCCGCGTCCGGACCGTCCTGGCCGGCTGAGACGATCAGCGGTGCGAGGGATGAGGTCTGCGCGTGAGGCCCCTCAGCGACGATCAGTCACGCGTCCGGGACCGGCCAGTGGCTGAGCACGCGACGATCCGCGCACCGGCGGCGCGCCGGGCGCCGACCAGGCGTTCGCCGCCGGCGCCCACGCCGCGCGAGGCGACGTCGAAGAGTTCTTGCCCTGGCCGGGCTTCGCCGGGCGCGCCCGCGCGCGGCTGGTCCGACCGGCCGCAGCCGCCCACACGATCGCGGCGCGCCACCACCCCACCTGGCCGCGTCTCACGCCCGCGGCTCGCGCGCTGCACGCGCGCAACAGCCATCAGGTGCTCGGCACCGACTCGACGCCCCGGCCTACCTGGTGCTGTGCTGGACGCCAGACGGCACGCGCGACGGACGCGGGCCGCGCAGCGGCGGCACCGGCCAGGCCCTGCGCGTCGCAGACGCGGCCGGCGTCGGCGTCGGCGTCGGCGTCGTGAACCTCGCGCGCCGCGAGCACCACGCCTTCGCCAGCACCTTCCTGACGCGCCCATAGCGGCGCCCGCGGGCGACTCGCGCGGCTCTTACCCGGGTTACTGACCCTTCGGTTTCCCGCTGGCGCGGGTCACCTGCTGGGCGGGCGCTGGTTGCGGCTCGCGCCGCCGCCGACGGTCACCCGGGGGAAAGGCAGTTCCGCGTCCGGCTGAAGCAAGCGTTCTCGCGCGCGGGCGCGCGAGGCAGCCGTCGCTGCGGGGTGGCACGATGGCGACGTGGGCTCAAAGCGTGAGCGCCAGGCTGATCGGGCGTTGGTAGTTGCCTACCACGAGGCGCGCCTGGGCGAGCTCGTCGAGCGGGTCGCCGAAGCCGTCGATCTCTTCTGGGCCGGCGAGCAGGACGCCTACGACGTCGACGAGGTCCTCCACCAGTACCAGCGCGCGGCGCGCGGCTGTGGAAGTTCTGCTGGCTCGGGGGCGGCGGCGCGGGCGTGCAGCGCACCGCGAGCGTCCTGCGCGACCTGGCCGTCGAGGGTGAGTCGGTGGACTGGTGGCAGCTGGGTGCTCGGCGCGAGCGAGACGCTCAGCCGGCGCCCGACGAGGCTGGATCTTCGTTAGCGCCGGATACGCGTCCCGAGAATCCAACTCTTCCGTGAGCGCGATCCCGCGCTGCTGCTGTGCTCAGCCTCGTGGGTCGTGTCCGGGAAAGGGCATTCTCGGACGTGTTGGGCGGGCTAGGGAGCGACTGCCCGAACCTTCGCACGGCGCTTGTGCCCGGCTGTCGCGCGCGGCGCATGACGGGCGACGTTCGCCGGCCGTGCATGCAAGCGATAGCGACAGTTCGCTTCCGCGACTCGGCGCTCGCGGATGTTCGCCCGCCTCGCTGTCCGCATGGCGTGTTGAGGCCGATCGTAGCGGCTCAGGGTGCATCTTCGCCCGGCCTAGGTGCCCGATGACGATGAGCGGGAGATCCTCGGCTCCGACGTTCGTCCGTGCCCAACAACTGCGTCTGTTCCGGACGGATGTCGGAGCCGCTGGCTCAAGGTTTTCCGCTGAGTCGCCGAACAGGGGGGAGCCGGGGCTTTCGTGTTCACGGTGTCTTTGATCCCTCACGGAAGGTAGTGCTCATGTCGAAATTGATCAGGCGTCGCGGGCTCGTGCTCGGCGCCGTTCTCGCTGTGGCGGTTGCTGGTGCTGCGGTGGCGTACTGGACGGCGGGTGGTTCGGGTAGCGGGTCGGGCTCCGCGGCGGGCGCGCAGAGCGCGCTGACCGCGAACCAGACCACCACCCTGACGGCGATGTATCCGGGTGATAGCGCCCAGACGATTTCCGGGAACTTCGACAACCCCAACTCGGGGCCGAGTTACGTCAGCACGGTTACGGCGAGCATCTCCTCGGTCACGAAGGCCAGCGGTGCGCCGGCCGGGACGTGTGACGCGACGGACTTCACGCTCGCCAGCGCGGCGATGACGGTCAACGCTGAGGTCGCCGCCGGAACCGCCAAGGGCGCGTTTACGGGCGCGACGATCAAGTTCAACAACAAGGCGAGCAACCAGGACGCCTGCAAGGGCGCCACGGTCAACCTGGCCTACGCCATCGCGTAGACACTCCGTTTCGTGAGGGATCGCGCTTTGGTAGGGGCGGCCGGGCGGCCGCCCCCTCCGCGTGTTCGCACGGTCGGCTCAGGCTGAGTCGGATCACGGTCATCGGATGAGAATCTCGTCGAGCACAACACCCGCGACCCTGCGGTCCCGAGCGGCGTTGGCGCTGGTCGGCGCGCTGCTGTTGCTCGTTCCGGTGGCGTTCGCGGTCCGCGCGCTCGACGGACCGACGTCGGCCAAGCGCTCCCGGCATGCCTCGTTCGCGATCAGGGGCAACGTTCGGGTGCCGCTGCGGCCGGGGTCCTCTCAGCGCCTGAACCTCAGGCTGATCAACCGTCGCCGCTTCACGCTGTGGATCACGCGCCTGAAGGTCCGCGTGTCGGTCGACCGCCGGCACCGGGCGGCGGGCTGTTCGGCCAGGCGTGACTTTGCGGTTCGCCAGCTGCGACGCCGCGCGTACCCGATCAGGCTCCCGCGCAGGCGGAGCCGCCGGCTGAGCGCGCTGGGAGTTCGCGTGCTGCCGCGGCTGCGGATGCGCGACCTCGCGGGCACGAACCAGGACGCGTGCAAGGGCGCGTCGCTGCGCCTCCGCTACCGCGGCAGGGCTCGCAAGTCCCGGCCTCACGGACGCCGGCCGCGCGCCGCCGCCGCTGTCGAGGGGGTTTGGACGCCATGAGGCGCCGGGCGATCGTCGGGCTCGTGTCGCTGTTCGTGATGGTGTTCGCCGCTCCGGCGGCGGCGTACTGGCACGCAGGAGGCACGGGCACCGGGCAAGCCCCTGTCGACACGCTGGCGGGCGGCAATCAGCCGACCGCGTCGGCCGCCGTGGACACGGTGACGGTCCAATGGACGCAGAGCGCCCTTCAGGGCAGCCCCGTGGGCGGCTACAGCGGAGGCGGCTACACGATCCGGCGCTACCCGGCGAGCGGCGGGGCCGCGGTGACACCGAACGGCGGCTGCGGCACCACGATCAGCGGCACGACCGCCACGCTCTCCTGTCAGGAGAGCGGCGTTCCGGCCGGATCGTGGCGCTACACGGTCGCGACACTGCTCAAGACCTGGACCGGCGCCGAGAGCCCGACAAGCGCGTCGGTCACCGTCGCGCCGGCAGCCCCGACGCTGACGTCGGTCGCCTCGCAAAACCCCGCCACGGGCCAGACGACGGGCAACATCCAGATCGGCTGGGGTGCCGCGACCGGTGCGACCGGCTACAACCTCTACCGCCGCACGAGCAGCGGCGCCTACAACTTCTCGACGCCGCTCAACGGCGCGGTCCCGCTCACCGCCACAACCTACTCCGACCCCGGGTCCGGGCTGGCCGGCGCGACCACCTACGCCTACGTCGTCCGTGCCACCAACGGCGCCGAGAGCGCCAACAGCAACGAGCTGTCGGCGACCGCGATCGCGCGCCCGGCCGCGCCGACGAGCGTGACCGCCACGCCCGCGGCCGGTGGGCAGATCAACGTCGGCTGGTCGAGCGTGTCGGGCGTCACCGGCTACAACGTCTACCGGCGCACGACCGCGGGCTCCTACAACTACGCCACGCCCCTCAACGGGGCAACCCCGGCGACGGGCACGACCCACAACGACACCGGCGCGCTCAACGCCACCTCCTACCGCTACGTCATCCGCGCCGTCACCACCGGCGCCGGCGGCGCCCAGGTCGAGAGCGTCGACAGCTCCGAGAGCCCGGCCGCCACAGCGGACAGCGCGCCGCCGAGCTCCGTGACGCTCACCGACCCCGGGACGCCGCTGCGCGGCAGCATCACGCTGGCCGGCGCCGCCTCGGACTCGGGATCCGGCGTCGCCTCGCTGCGCTTCCAATACGCCCCGGCCGGCGGCTCGACCTGGAATGACGGCTGCACCGCCACCACCTTCCCCTACTCCTGCAACCTCGCCACCGCCGCGCTGACCGACGGCCTCTACGACCTGCGCACCCTCGCCACCGACACAGCCGGCAACACCACGCCGTCAAGTGTCGTCGCCAACCGCCGCGTCGACAACACCGCGCCGTCGGTCACGATGGGCGACCCCGGCGGCTACCTGCGCGCCACCGTCACGCTCACCGCCACCGCCACCGACAGCGGCTCGGGCCTCGCCACGCTGCGCATCCAACGCGCGCCGACCGGATCGAGCACCTGGACCGACGTCTGCACCAACACGACCAGCCCCACCAACTGCGCCCTGAACACCACGACGCTGACCGACGGCGGCTATGACCTCCGAGCGACCGCCACCGACCTGGCCGGCAACGTGACCACCTCGGCGCTCGTCATCAACCGCGTCATCGACAACACCGCACCCACGGGACTCGACGTCCAGACCACCAACGTCGGGCCGACGCCCGCCAAACCCGAAACCGGAGACATCCTCACCTACAGGTTCTCCGAGCCGATGCTCCCCGCCTCGATCCTCAGCGGCTGGGTGGGCGCCGCCACGCCCGTCGTCGTGCGCATCGCAAACGGCAGCCCCAACGTGATCACCGTCTACGACTCGACCAACACGACGCAACTCGCCCTCGGCAGCGTCACCTCGGGCAAGAAATACGTCACCGCCAACACCACGTTCACCGCCTCAAGCATGACGCTCACCGGCAACACCATCTCGCTGACGCTCGGCACGCCCAGCGGATCGACACAGCAGGCGAACGGAACCTCCACGCTGCAATGGACCACCTCGACCGCCGCAACCGACCGCGCCGGCAACCCCCTCACCGCCGCCACCGTGCTCGAAACCGGCACCTCAGACCTCGACTTCTAGCTCAGCCGACCCCGTCTCGGCCTGTTTGCGACGACTGCGGCCGGCGTTCGCGCGACAGCCGCTGTCCGCCCCCGGGGCGCACTCACGGCGCACGCGCATGGTCAAGGATCTCGGCGCGTCAGGCGCCCGACCTATCGACGCTAGCTCTCGGCGTCTTGGGGCGCTGAGCCTGCGGTCAGCGTGTCGCCGACGGCCACGCGGCTGGGCTGCGTCACGAGCGCGCCCACCGCGAGACAGGCATCGCGCTCACGAGCGATCGTCCGTAGCAGCTGGAGGTCGCGCTCGATGCCGCCCGGCTGCGGGCGCACCGTCATCACGCAGCGCTCGATGCGCATGCCCACCTCGATCACCGCGTCGCCGAGCGTGACCTGCGATGCGACGAGCGAGTCCTCGCCGTCGCCGTCGAGCAGCACGTTGGAGCGAAACCGGCGGCGATCCCACGATCCGATCGTCGCCGGTCGACACCAGCGACACCCGTGCGCCGGGCGAGTCGTGAAACGCGCCGGGCGCGCCCTCGAACGGCGCCCAGTCGCGCTCCGTTTCGTGCTCGAAGTCGACGACCGGATTCTCGAAGCGGCGGGGCACCTCGGCATCGAGCGATCGCAGCGCCACCCGCCGGCCGAGCCACGCCGACAGCGCGTCGTCATCGCGGGTCCGGGAAGGACAATTCCCGGACACGAACGTCCGTCCGCCCCCTCCCCTACCGTCCTCTCCATGGCCGACTATGACGTCACCCCCAACCCCGAGGGCGGCTGGAACGCCCGCCGTGAGGGCGCCGACCGCGCCAGCTCGCACCACAGCACGCAGCGCGACGCTCAGCAGGCAGCCACCCGGTACGCCGGCAACTCCGGCGGCGGCGAAGTCCGCATCCACGGCACCGACGGGCGCATCCGCAACTCAAACACCATCGGCAAGCCCGACCCCAACCCGCTTCGCGACCGCAAACACTAAGTGGCCGCGCACGAACTCGCGCTGGCGACCAGCTCCGCGGCCACCGGCGAGGTCGTCGATCCCGCCGCTCTGACAGCCCACGCCGCGGAAGTCGCCGCCCGCCAGCGCTCGCCGGAAACGCGCCGCACCTACGCCGCGGTCTACCGGGCGTTCGGCGCCTTCCTCGGACCCGACGCCGTACCGGGCGACGTCACCGCAGAGGCCGTGCGCGCCTACCGCGACGCGCTCGAGCGCGCCGGCCGCGCGCCGGCCACCGTCGCCAAACACCTCTCCGCGCTGCGCGGCCTCGCCGACGCGCTCGGCGTCGACACCCAGCAGCTGCGCACAGTGCGCTCCCAACGCGTCGGCCGGGGCGAGCCGCGCGCGCTGACCCACGACGAATGGCGGCTGCTGCTGCGCATGCCCGACCGCCGCACCCGCCAAGGCAAACGCGACCTGGCACTGCTGCACCTGCTCGGCTCCGCCGGCCTACGGCGCGCCGAAGCCGCGCGCCTGCTCATCACCGACGTCGACGAGCGCCGCCGAGCCAGCGACCCACGCCTCCGCCAGGCAATCAAGGGCTCCACCAGCTGGTGGGCGATCGTCCGCAACGGCAAACGCGGCCGCAGCCGCGCCATCCCGCTCGACGAAGCCGCCCTCGAGGCGATCATCGCCTGGGTCAAGAGCCGCCCCACCGCCGCCACCGACCATCTGCTGCTCTCCCTCCCCCGCACCGGCCAACCCAGGCCGCTCAGCACCCGCGACATCGCCCGCATCGTCGGCCGCCACGCCGCCGCAGCACACCTGGGGTACAGCCAAGATACGCCTGAAACGGCTAATAGCGCTCGTGTGACGGCGTTGGCCGCAAACTGCAGGGCTGCGTCTGATCGGGCGTCGGGCGGGGAGGTAGCCTCGGCCGTGTGACGGGTCGTGGTGAGCCGAACTGGCAGCCGATCAGCATGCTCGCGACGATCGCGTCGTTGAGCGAGGAGGGGCTGCGTGACGCCCGCGAGCATTACGCGACGCTGCTGGGAGCCTGTCCGAGGCCGCATGTGCTTGATGACGCGACGATCGAGCGGACCAAGCGCGTCAACGGCGAGAGCCTGGAGTGGTGCGATGTCTATGACCGTCAGCTGGCGCGCTGGCAGCGCGAGCGGCTGACTCGCGCGCAGCGCGAGGAGGTCGCGCGGCTGCAGGGCGTGCAGCGTGACCTGCGCGGTGTTGACGCAGATCCTGGAGCTTGCCGACGAGCTCGCGCGGGGCACGATCGAGCGCCAACTCGCCAAGAGCGATCTCGAGCTGGGCTTGGAGTTCGTGTTGGGATCGGCCCGTGGGGAACAACGGAACGAAAAGTGCCGCTAAGCCGCTGGTCACGCCAGGTCGGCGGTCTTCGCGAGGTTCCGGTAGATCGTCGGTCGGCTGACGCCGAACTCCGCGGCGATCTGCGCGACGGTGTGCTTGCGCTTGCCGTCGTCGCCGGTCTCGTCGTACATCTGCCGGGCGAGTTTGATCTGGCGTGGCCCGAGCTTGGGTTTCTGTCCGCCGGTGCGGCCGCGCGCCCTCGCGGCCGCGAGCCCGTCGACGGTTCTTTCCGACATCAACGCGTGCTCGAATTCTGCGATCGCGCCGAGAATCTGGAAGAACATCCTTCCGACGGCTGTGGAGGTGTCGATGCCTTGGTCGAGCACGACCAGGTTCACCCCGCGCGCCTGTAGGAGCTTTGAGAGCTCGATCAGGTGCTCGAGCGAGCGGCCTAGCCGGTCGAGCTTGGTGATGACGAGCTGGTCGCCGGGGCGGTTGGCGGAGAGCAGCGACTTGTCGAGCTCGGGGCGCCGGGCGAGTTTGCCGGACGCCTTGTCGATGAAGATCTGGTCGCAGCCGGCGGCGTCGAGCGCGTCGTGCTGCGCTTCGGGGTGCTGGTCGCGGGTAGAGACTCGCCCGTAGCCGATTCGCATCGACGCAGAGCGTATCGCAAACGCCCGAGCGCGTTACATTGGCGCGTACATGGCGAGCGTTACGCGCGCAGGCGGGGATGAGCGGGTCACCCCGCGGCGTCTCGCGAACGATCGTTCACGGACAGCGGCCGACGACCGCTTTCGCTCGGAGCGGAAGCGCGCCGGGGCGTCGGAGCGGGACCGACCACTGCTCCTCCTCGTCCGGAGGAGGCGTTTCGTGGGTGCCTGACGACACGCTTGCGTTCGGCGCAGAGCGATAGCACGATCGGGAACGCCCCGGCGCTCGAGACCTCGCCCACGACCTCGGTGATCGCCTCGTGACTGGCCCGCGGCTGAGCCGGCACGCACGCCGCGTCGCCGTAGTCCACGACGCTCAGAACCTCGAACGCGTCGATCCCGGCCTCCAGATGCGGGCCGGACCCGCCGCTCGCAGCCCGGATCGCCCGCGGGGCGAAGCGCGTGCCCGGGCGGTCGGACACGAGGTCGTCCATTGGCGCGCCAATGATCGCGACATCGACGCCCGCGAGCGCGGCGGAGTCCTCGGTGTACAGCAGGCCCCCGAACGTCAGCAGCCCGGCGAGTCGGGCTTCCCCCCGTGGCGGCGCCAGCGGACCTGCGGATCAATGCGGCGGACACCACCGGCCCTACCAGCCCCTGCTGGGATCAGGCCCGGCTCAAGCCCGGCAAGCACGTGTTCCGCGTCAAGGCGCGCGGCCGCGCCGGCAATCCCGACGCCGCGCCGGCCGTCAAGCACTTCAAGAAGCGGCGGGTGGACTGACCGCGGCTCAGACTGCCTCTCGAGGGGCCAGGACTCCGGGCTTGCGCACGGTGCCGTGCAGGATCGCGCGTCGGTGCAGGATCAACAGGGCGAGCGCCCCGTTGCCGAGGCAGAAGTAGGCGGGATAGAGCAGCAGCGCCGGATCGAGCGCGGCGACCGACCCGGCCGCGAGCGCGCCGGACAGGCTCGCGAGCGCGAATGTCGACAGTGTTTCCGAGCGCGGGTCGCACCACGTCTTGGGCACCATCATCCCGATGCCGATCAGATCGGCCGCGACGACGCACGCCGTCGCGACGATCGGCGCGTCCGCGACGAACCATCCCGCGACTCCGCAGCCCGCGATCGCGAGCAACACCCCGTCGGCTCGGCTCAGCCCGCCGGTGCCGAACCTGATCGCGAGCCCGAGGATGAGGCCGGTCAGCACGGCCTGCGTACCGGCCATCACGAGGCTCCAGGTCGCGCCGTCGGCGAGCTGCGAGAAGCACACCATGGTCGCGAGCACGCTCCAGATCAGCCAGGTGCCGCGATGCGGACGGGTCGACTGCCGGGCGATGTCGCGGACGTAGGGAACCGTGTCGGCGACGCCGATCAGGCCGGCCAGCACACCGAGCACGGGGGCCGCGTCGCTCACCGCTCCAGCACCGTCACGTCGGACGTGCCGCCGAAGTGCTCTTGCGCGATCGCGGCCGCGGCGTTGGGCTCGAACGGGCGGCAGGAGAAGACGTCGACGAAGCACCGGCCCCACACCTCGGTGACGGAGCTGGTCTCGATGAACTGCATCGCTGACCAGCCCTCAAGCTCGTCGTGCCCGAACCGCTCGAGGTGCAGGGGCCCGTGCGCGCGCATGCCGATGGCGGCGATCACCGCGGGCACGAAACGGCGGATGGTGTCAGGGTCGGCAAGCCGAGCGCAATCGCACCCGTGCAGGTCGATCGCCGCCAGCATCCCCCACGGGGCGTAGGACCGCACGGCCCGGTGCGCAGCGCCGGTCGCCAGCGTGTCCAGCGGCGGCATCAGCGGGCCTGCTTGCGCTTCCAGGCGCCGATCAGCAGCGGCCACAGCCCGCTGTGGTCGCCATGGTCGCGCACGTCCTGGGCGAGCCCGTCCAGCCACCGCTCCGCCGCTGCGGGCGTTGTCAGCCCCATCGCGAGGGCGGCGGGAAGGACGCTCGTGTGGACGCCCGCGAGCATCGCGCCGGCGGTCCGGAGCGGTTCGAGCCGCCCGGCGACATCGGTGCCGTCGGGCGCGCCGAGACCGGCACGGGCGAAGAGCAGCGGAAGGCGCTGACCCGTCCGGATGTCGCATCCGGCGCCGGTGAACGCGCCCAGCACGACCCGCTTCCACTCCTCCATGGTCGTCAGCGGGGGAACCACGTCCGCGGCGCTTAGGTCGTAGTCGTGCACGCTGAGATGCCCGCCCGGCGCGACCGCGGACCACAGGCGCCGCAGCACGGCGACCGGGTCAGACACGTGCAGGAGCAGCAGGCGCGCGTGCACCAGATCGAACGGCGCGCCGGGGATCGGCTCCTCGCTCTCGAGGTCGACCGCCGCGAACGAGCACTGGCCGTGGCCGGCACCGTGCAGCATGGCGATCGCCTGCGCGCCGAGGGCGGCGTCGACGTCGACGCCGACGACCTCCCCGGCAGGCCCGACGCGCTGGGCGAGCTGCCGCATCGTCTCGCCCGGACCCGACCCCGCGTCCAGGCAGCGGGCGCCTCGGGCGAGCTCGACCTGGTCGAGCAGCCGTCCGGTGGCCTCCTCCCAGACGCGGGACTGCGCCTGGAGGCGCTCGTACTCGGGCTGCGTGCGTCCCAGCACGTAGCCGTCAGGCTGCGTCGTGGTGTTTCGCGAGGTCGTGGACACACGGCCATGCTCGGCGGCGCCGCGCCGGCGCGCATCGTGGACGCGACCACGATCTTTGGCCGGCCAGGTGGACGCAGGCAGGCGCCGGGCGTAGGGTCGTTCGATGCCCGCCGCGCTCCTCGATCGCGATGCCGAGCTCGCCGCGCTCGCCGACCGGCTTGAGCTGGTGCGAGCCGGGACGGGCCGCGTGATCGTGGTGGCGGGCGCGGCGGGGATCGGCAAGTCGAGCCTGCTCGCCGCGGCCGGCCGGAGCGCAGAGGCGCAGGGCGCGACCGTGCTCCGGGCGCGCGCCGGTCCGCTCGAGCAGGACGCGGCCTGGGGCATCGCCCGCCAGCTGTTCGCCCCGCTCCAGCGCGAGCCGCTGTGGAGCGAGCTGACGATCGGCGCGGCCGGGCTGGCGCGGCGCGTGCTCGATCCCGGGGCGCCCGAGCCGGCCCTCACGGGGGACGCGATGCACGCCGCCGCCCACGGGCTGGAGTGGCTGGCCATGAACCTGGCCGAGCGGGCACCGGCGGTGCTCGTTGTCGACGACGTCCACTGGGCCGACGCGCCGTCGCTGCGCTGGCTGGCACAGCTCGCCGGGCGGCTGGAGGAGCTGCGGCTCGGCGTCGTCTGCGCGGTGCGCTCCGGGGAGCCGGCGGCCCAGCCGGATCTCCTCGCCGAGTTGCTCGCCGCCGCACCGGAGCCGCCGTTGCGTCCGCGCGCGCTCGGCCCCGCCGCGGCGGAGGCACTGGTGCGCGAGCGGCTCCCGTCGGCGGATCCCGGCTTCGCGCACGCCTGCCACGCCGTCACGGGCGGCAACCCGTTCCTGCTCGGCGCCCTGATCCGTCAGCTGGCGTCCGAGGAGGTCGCGCCCACCGGCGACGCCGCCGCCAGGCTGAGCTCGTTCGGGCCCGAGCAGGTCGCCAGGAGCGTGGAGCGCCAGCTCGCCAGGCTGCCCGAGGGCGCGGCGGCGCTCGCGCGGGCGCTGGCCGTGCTCGGCCGGAGCGCGCCCCTGCGCCACGCCGCGCATCTTGCGCACCTCGCGCCGGAGGACGCCGCGCGGGCGGCCGACGCGCTGCGGGCCGCGGGGCTGCTCGAAGGGACGCGCGACCTCGCGCTCGCGCACCCGCTCGTCGCCGGCGCGCTGCGCGCTAGCTTCGGCGCCGGAGAGCTGGCGCAAGGGCATGCCCGGGCGGCCGCCATGCTCACAGCCGAAGGCGCCGACCCCGAGCGCGTCTCCCTGCACCTGCTGCGGACCGATCCCGTGGCCGCACTTGAGACGGTGGCCGTCCTGCGGGCGGCCGCGGAGCACGCGCTCGCGCGTGGAGCGCCCGAGAGCGCCGCGACGTTCCTGCGCCGGGCGCTGGCGGAGCCGCCGCTGGAGCCCGCGATCGCCGCCGACGTGCGCCTGGAGCTCGGGCTCGCGCTCGCCGCGCACGTCCTCCCCGACGCACGCACGCTGCTCCACGAGGCCGTGGAGCTGGCGCCTTCGCCCGGGCAGCGGGTGGCGATCGCGCTGCGCGGCGGCCGTGCGCTGGGGATGGCCGGGTACTTTTACGATGCGTTGGATGTCTGCCGGCGCGGGCTCGAGCACGCCCCCGAGGTCGAGCCTGAAGCCGTCGCGCGGCTCGAGGCGGAGCTCGTCTGCATCGCCTGGCTCCACGCCGCCGGCGTGCCCGAAGCGCACGCGCGGCTCATGGAGCCGGCCGTCCCGCCGAGCACGCTCGGGCTCTGGCGAGCAAACGCCGCCTGGGAGTCCGTTGTCCGCGCGCGACCGGCCGGCGAGGTGCACGCGCTGCTCCACCAGGCGCTCGAGAGTGACGCGCTGACCGGCGAGCCGGATTCGGTGCTGAACACCATGGCGATGCTCGTCCTCATCGCGAACGAGGAGCTCGAGACGGCCTGCGCTGGCTGCACCGCCCTCATCGACCTCGCCCGCCCGCGCGGCTGGATGATCGCCCTCACTCACGGCAGCTTCATGCGCGCCGTGGCCCTCGTGCGCGCCGGTCGCATCCGGGAGGCGGAGGCCGACGCCCGCCTCGCGTTCGAGTTCAAGCAGCGCGAGAGCCCACCGCTCGCCGTGCTCTGGACGTTGCACCCGTTCGTCGACGCGCTCACCGAGGCCGACGACCCGGCGAGCGCTGATGCCGCGCTCGCGGCGGTCGGGCTCGGCGATCCGCCGGCGGGCGTGCTCCCCGCCCCCCTGGTGCTGCAGAGCCGCGCGCGGCTGCGTCTCTCCCAGCACCGGCCCGCCGACGCGCTCGCCGATCTGCTCGCCGCCGCCGCACGTTGGGAGGAGCTCGGCTTCCTGCACCCGGGCCTCGCCTCGTGGCGCGTCGACGCCGCCGAGGCGCTCGTGGCGCTCGGGGACAGCGCAGCAGCGCGGCAGCACGCCGAGCGGCACGTCGCGCTCGCCGAGGCCGTCGGGCTGCCCGGCCCGTTCGGCGCGGGCCTGCGCGGCCTCGCCCGCACCGCGGGCCGCGACGATCGCGTCGTGCTGCTCGAACGCGCGGTCTCCGTGCTCGCCGACTCCCAAGCCCAGCTCGAGCACACGCGGGCGCTCGTGGACCTCGGCGCCGCGCTGCGCCGCGCAAACCGCCGGGCCGACGCACGGCCGCCGCTCAGGCAGGCGCTTGAGCTCGCCGAGCGCTTCGGCATGCGGCTGCTCGCCCGCCGCGCGCACGAGGAACTGCACGCTGCCGGCGCCCGGCCGCGCCGCGCCGCGCTGAGCGGCCCGCACGCATTGACCGCGGCGGAGCACCGCGTCGCGCAGTTCGCCGCGGACGGCCGCTCCAATCGCGAGATCGCCGAGCAGCTCTACGTCAGTCAGCGCACCGTCGAGACCCACCTCACCCATGTGTTTCAGAAGCTCGACATCCGCGCGCGCGCCGAACTGCCCGCCGCGCTCGTCAGCAGCGATGCCCCCGCCGCCCCCGCGCCCGTCGCTGTCGCTGCGGGCTCGAGGCACTAGCGATCTCGTCGGTGCTGACGAAGCGGTCAGTCGTCCCGACGGGCCGGTGTTCGCCGGTCGCCAGCGCCATCCGGTGCGGCCCGGCCGCTCGCGAGCGGCCGGGTCTCAGTCCGGTAGTTGCTTCACAGGACGGTGAAGCGTGGAAGATCGGGACGTCAAGATTCATGTGGCTGGTTATCCGGACAGCCGACGCGCAGGAGCGCGCCAAGCTCGCGTGGCATCTGGAGGAAGAGCGGCGACTGGGCCCTTGCTTGCAGGCTTGCTGTTTGGATTGGGGCGGTGACGTCCGGCCTCGAGGTGAGGCTCCGACCTGGCGGCGAGCTGACTCTCTTTGCAGGTTGTCGGCCATCGGCCTGACCTGCTTTCGCTGTGTCGCTCGTCGCCGGTCGGGGATGTCGCGGCGTGACTTCCCAGCCCGGCTCACCGCAGCGCTGTCGGCCCGCCAGGCGAGCCTCCAGCGGCCGGGCCGGCCGGGCCGGGAGGGGCGGCCCGCGCGGTCCGGGGAATAAATGCTGGGGTTCGGGGGTCCTCTCACTTGAATGGTGGCTCCTCAGGCAATAAGCGAGACGCACCCGTTGTCCAGCAGCCCGGGCATGGGAAGTTGCTTCGCTCCCACGCGAGTTGGCCGGAGCTCAGGCTCCACAGGAGGACAGCATGTCGGCTAGGGCCGGGGTTTTGAGGGCGCTGTTCGCGGCGTGTTTGCTGAGCGGCGTCGTGGCCGCCGACGCTGCGGGCGCGACCGGTGATCTGGTCCAGAAGCCCGGCGCGGCGCGCTGCATCGCCCAGGGCGGAAACCTCTGCAGCGTCGGGACGGCACTCGACGGTGCCGCCTCGGTGGCGCTCAGCCCCGACGGCCAGAACGTCTACGTCGCGTCTGCGGGCAGCGACGCGGTGGCAGTGTTTGACCGCTCCCGGAACGGCAGGCTGACCCAGAAGCCCGGCGCGGCGGGCTGCATCGCCCAGATCGGGGGCCTCTGCAGCGTCGGGACGGCACTCGACGGTGCCGCCTCGGTGACGGTCAGCCCCGACGGCGAGAACGTCTACGTCGCGTCTTCGGTCAGCGACGCGGTGGCGGTGCTCGACCGCGCCGCGGACGGGACGCTGACCCAGAAGCCCGGCGCGGCGGGCTGCGTCCAGGAGCTCGCGCTCGCACCCTGCGTCGGAGGGACGGCACTCGACGGCGCCTCCTCGGTGGCGGTCAGCCCTGACGGCCAGAACGCCTACGTCACGTCTCACAGTCTCTTTGGCGGGGTGGCGGTGTTCGACCGCTTTCGGAATGGCCGTCTGGCCCAAAAGCCCGGCGCGGCGGGCTGCATCGGCGATACCGCCTTTCCACCCTGCGGCGGAGGGACGGCACTACGCGACGCCTCGTCGGTGGCGGTCAGCCCCGACGGCCAGAGCGTCTACGTCACGTCCGACGGCCCCTTGAGCGGGGTGGCGGTGCTCGACCGCGCCGCGGACGGGACGCTGACCCAGAAGCGCGGCGCGGCAGGCTGCATCTGGGATGCCGGAGGCTTGCCACCGTGCCGCGACGGGACCACACTCGAGGGCGCCTCATCGGTGGCGGTCAGCCCCGACGGCCAGGATGCCTACATCGCCTCCGACATCAGTGGCGCGGTGACGATGTTCGACCGCTCCCCGAACGGCAGGCTGACCGCGGCGGCCTGCATCACGGAGCCCGGCCTCAACTGCCTCGGCGGGACGGCACTCGAGGGCGCCTCATCGGTGGCGATCAGCCCCGACGGCCAAAGCGCCTACGTCACGTCCGACCGCGATATCTTGAGCGCGGTTGCGCTGTTCGACCGCGCCCCGAGCGGCTCTCTGACCCAGAAGCCCGGCCTGGCGGGCTGCATCTCGGGGTTCCTTATCACCTGCGACTCCGGGACGGGCGTCTTCGGCGCCTCGTCGGTGGCGGTCAGCCCCGACGGCAAGAGCGCCTACGTCGCGTCGAACCTCAGCGACGCGGTGGCGATCTTCGACCGCGCCGGGATCCCGCGGCCCGACACCACCAACCCGGTCTTGGGCGATCTGGAGATCACGCCGCCCGGCTTCCCCGGGGCCCGCAGCGGCCCGAGCGTCGCCGCCCGTGTCGGCGCCAACGTGTCCTACCGGCTCTCCGAGG
>Ga0136617_10001917_pt1 | contig 18556 bp, 15 predicted proteins | sample AntDrymUQ3222106_2_FD_129672 | JGI IMG/M metagenome (GOLD analysis project Ga0136617, IMG submission 129672) | Polar desert sand microbial communities from Dry Valleys, Antarctica - metaG UQ322 (21.06) | ecosystem: Environmental > Terrestrial > Soil > Desert | place: Antarctica: Dry Valley... | reverse complement strand
TGGCACGTCGTCGTTGTCCTCGGTGGCGCCGGTCGCCGCGGCGTCCTCGCCGGCCGTCGGTTCCTCGTCGAGCATCGTGTTGAGGTTGGCGGCGAACTGGGCCATCAGCTTTTTCGAGACGTCACCGATGATGCCGCGGCCGAACTGGGCGACCTTGCCGGTGATCGCGAGGTCGGTCGTCACGACGACCTTCGTGCTGGTGGGGGACAGGCTCTCGGCGTCGGCGGTGATGTTGGCCGACGCGTTGCCGCGACCGCCGGTGTCGCGACCCTCGGCCTTGAGTACGGCGTGATGGGCGTGGTCGTCTTGCTCGAGGAACTGGGCCTGGCCCTTGAACTGCGGGGTGATCGAGCCGAGCTTGATCTTGACGACCCCGCGATAGACGTCGCCCTCGATCTCTTGGAGCTGGGCGCCGGGGAGGCACGGGGCGATGCGCTCGACGTCGGTGATCACCGCCCACGCTTCACCGATCGGGCGGTTCACGGTGAACTCGTTGACGAGTTGTTCTGCCATCGGCGCAGATCCTCCACGGTGTCGATGTCGGACGGGGACCCTTGGCACGGTAGTTCAGTGACGAGATCGGGCCGTTCTCGCAGGAGGGCGCGGGCACCCTCGTCGCCGGTCGTCGGCAACAGGGCCCACGTGTCGGCTCGCAGTCGCACCGGGTGACCACGGCGGCCGCCGTAGGTGGCGATGACGACCGGGGCGTCGACGGCGGCGACCGCCCGCCAGGCGGCGCCGGTGACGCCGGGTTGGTCGCCGAGACCGACGACGATGGCGCCCGCGGCCAGGTCGATGGCTACCCGGACGCCGGCCTGCAGGGAGGTGCTCTGGCCGGCGGCCCAATCATCGTTGACGATCTCGATCACCTCGGGGGCGAGGGCGTAGGTGCCGGCCGCTGGGGTCACGACGAGTACCGGCCCGACGCCGGCGGCGAGGGCATGGTCGATCGACCACTGCAGCAGCGTCCGGCCGGCGAGGACAGCGTCGAGCTTGTGACCAGGTCCGGCGAAGCGCGCGCCGGCACCGGCGGCGAGCACGAGCGCGGCGACGGTCACGGCTGCTCAGTGTGGTCCGGCGGGTGACGGGCGAGCGACGAGAAAAAGTTGGCCAATCGGTAAGTATGTCAGTTTGATGACGATAGGTTTACGGCCGCACTACGCAGCCCCGGTCGTGTTGCTCGCCCCCGATGTGGGTGACGAACGGCCGCCCGACCCTCCGGACTGATACGTGATCCCCTCACCGCCCTGCAGACCCGCGTGCCGCGTGCCGCGCACCGGTCGTCGCCTCCTCCTGATTCTCGTCGCCCCGCTCGCCGCCGTCGGCCTCCTCGTCGCCACCGGCAGCCCTGCCTCGGCCGCCCCGGCTCCGGCGGGCGTTGCCGGTGACCCCCACTCGCCGACGGTCGCCCTCCTCGCCCAGGCGGCGCTGATGGCACGCGACGTGTTCGTCGTGGCCGGCGATCCGGCCTCGCTCCACGCCTACCAGGGGAGCCTGGCGGCCACGGCTCAGGCCGTCGCCGCCGAGTTCGCCGCCGATCCGGCTGTCGTGCACGCCGCCTTCGGCGCCGCCGACCTGCAGCACCAGACCGCCGTCCTGGCCGCCCTTTCCCAGCTCGGTGTGGCCTACCGCTACGCCACCTCCGAGCCCGGTGTCGGCTTCGACTGCTCGGGGCTCACTGCCTTCGCCTGGAGCCGTGCCGGCGTCGAGTTGCCGCACCAGTCGAGCGCCCAGATGGACGCGGCCCCCCGCGTCGACGGGGGCACGGCCACGGCGGGCGACCTCGTGCAGTACCCCGGCCACGTGATGCTGTACCTCGGTTTCGGCGACGCCATCGTGCACGCCGCCAACCAGGCCAGCGACGTCGAGTTGAGCCACGCCGGCGACCGCTCGCTCAACTGGGCCGACCCCAACGGCTGATTCCTCGACCGGCAACCAGAGGTTGCCGGTCGAATGCTCGCCACCGGCCCTGCACGGAGGCGCAGCAGGTCCGGGCTTGGTAACCGGTCGGCGGAGCCCCGGAGTTGTGAAATCGGCCAGGTGGGCGAGCGCCGATCCGGAGGGTCGGCGAGCGAGCTCGATAGGCGCAGCCGATCCGGCTCCGCCGGTCGGCGCAGCCCGAAAGAGGTCAGGCATGGATGCGGCCGTCGCTGTCGCGCAGGCTTGGCGCGTGCTTGCCGGTGCGCTGGGCGATGATCTCGGCGCAGATCGAGATCGCCGTCTCCTCGGGTGTGCGGGCGCCGATGTCGAGCCCGATCGGTGACATCAGCCGGGCCAGCTCGTCGTCGCTGAGGCCGGCCTGGCGGAGCCGCTCGAGACGCTGTTCGTGCGTCGTGCGGCTGCCCATCACGCCGATGTAGCCGACATCGGTGACGACCGCGCCCTGAATGGCGGGGACGTCGAACTTGGGGTCGTGGGTGAGGATGCACACGGCGTCGCGCGGGCCGAGGGCGGCCCCGTGCTCGGTGAACACCGGGCCCGGCCACGACACCGTGACGGCGTCGGCCATCGGAAAGCGCCGGCGGGTGGCGAAGATCTCGCGGGCGTCGACGACCGTCACGCGATAGCCGAGCACCTTGGCCACCCGGGCGAGGGCGGCGGTGAAGTCGACGGCGCCGAAGATCCACATCTGTGGCGCCGAGGCGTGCGACTCGACGTAGACACCGACGATGGCGGTGTTCTCGAGGTCTTCCGGTGTCGTCTGCCCCTGCGGCCCGTAGTGGCGCACGCCCGAACGGGCCGCCTCCAGCTCGGCCCGGGCGTCCCGGGAGACGACGCGGTCCAGCTCGGGGTGGCCGAGCGAGCCGCGCACGTCGGCGCCGACCAGCATCGTGGCGCCGACGTGGGGACCCTCGATGACGGTGGCCAGCGCGACCGGGCGGTCCTCGCGGAGGTGGTCGCGCAGGGCGTCGTAGATCGAGGCGTCGTCGTTCACCACGTGAGCTCTTCGACGAACAGCCGGATCGTGCCACCGCACGTCAACCCGACGGCGAACGCCTCGTCGTCGCTGTAGCCGAACGTGACCACCCGCGGCTCGGCCTCGCCGGCCAGCACGGCGAGCGCCTCGGTGACGACGGCGCCCTCGACGCAGCCCCCGCTGACACTGCCGGCGACCTCGCCGTGCTCGCTGACGGCCATCGCCGCCCCCGGCCCGCGCGGACCGGAACCTTCGACGTCGACGACCCGGGCCAGCGCCACCCGCTTGCCGGCCGCTCGCCACCGGTCGATGTCGTCGAGGATCTCACGCATGGTGCAGGTGTAGCGGGTTTTCGTCAGGGTTCGTCGAGGATCACGGCGAGGTGTTCGAGGGCGGCCAGGGAGTGACCTTCGACGAAGCGGTCGACGTGGGGGAGCGCGGCGGCCATCCCGCGGGCCAACGGGGCGTACCCGGGAGTCACCTTCAGCGGGTTGACCCAGACGATGCGGTAGGCGACGCGCGACAAGCGCTCCAACTGCTCGCCGAGCACCGTCGGGTCGCCGCGGTCCCACCCGTCGGAGAGGATCACGACGACGGCGCCGCGGGCCATGCCCCGGACGCCCCACTCGTCGTTGAAGTGGGCCAGCCCGTCGCCGAGGCGCGTCCCACCCGACCAGTCGAGGACGCGGGCCGCCGCCTGGCGGACGGCGCGGTCGGGGTCGCGCGACCCGAGCTCCCGGGTCAGGCGGGTCAGGCGGGTGCCCAGCGCGAACGCCTCGACCTGGCGGCGACCGGCCACCGCCGCCTGGACGAAGCGCAGCAGGCTGCGGGCGTACGGCTCCATCGAGCCGCTGACGTCGAGCAGCAGCACGATCCGCCGGTACTTCGCCGCCGGCGCGCGATAGCGCCGGTACACGGCCTCGCCGTCGGTCTGCATCGCTGCCCGCAACGTGCGGCGCAGGTCGGGCCGACCACGCGGCGCGGCGCGCAGCCGCAACGACCGGCGCGGCGACCCGGTGACCCGCAGCCGGGCCATCAGGCGGTGGGCTTCGGCCAGCTCGGCGTCGTCGTAGGCCTGGAAGTCCTTGTCCCGCAGCACCTCGGCGGCGCTGAAGCGAAGCTCGATCGTGGGGTCGTCGCGCGGTGGAGCCCCGGCCGGCTCGTCGTCGTCACCGTCGTCGACGGCGAGCGTGATCGTCACCGGCTCGGGCTCGGCCACCCCGCCGGCCGGTGGCGTGCCGTCCCAGAACACCTGGAAGGCCCGGTCGAACACGCCGTGATCCTCGGGTCGGCGCACGAGCGTGGCCCGCGCGGCCCAATACACGTGGTCGCGCGACGTCAGGCCGACGGCCCCAAGGGCCTGGGCAAAATTGATCACCGAGCTGGTCGGCACCGAGAGTCCACACCCGCGCAGCGTGCGGGCGAACCCGACGGCCAGCTCGTCGGCGCCGGTCGTCGTTTCCGCCGTCACGGTCAGGTGGTCCCGGCGCCCCGGGCGACGGCGTGGCGGACGATGTCAGCGAAGCCGTGCTGCGCGACGCGCTCGTGATCCTCGCGGTACTTGAGCACCGCCCCGATCGTCGCCGCCAGCGACGCCTCGTCGAGCTCCGTCGTGCCCAGCCGGCCGAGGGCGGCGGCCCAGTCGATCGTCTCGGCGACCCCCGGCGGCTTGTACAGCGACAGGCTGCGCAGCATCTCGACGGCGCCGGCGACCTGGCGGGCCAACGTGGCGTCGACGTCCGGCGCCCGCAGCCCGACGATGGCGACCTCGCGCTCGAAGTCCGGATGCTCGACCCAGTGGTACAGGCAGCGCCGCTTCAGAGCGTCGTGGACGTCGCGGGTGCGATTGCTCGTCAGGACGACGATCGGCGGCCGGGTCGTGCGGAACACGCCCAGCTCGGGCACGGTGACCTGCCAGTCGGAGAGGATCTCCAGCAAGTAGGCCTCGAACTCGTCGTCGGCGCGGTCGATTTCGTCGATCAGCAGCACCGGCGGCGGACCCTCACGCTGCTCGATGGCCCGCAGCAGCGCCCGCTTGACCAAGAATCGTTCCTGGTACAGCTCGGCTTCCAGGGCGTCGGTGGTGCGGCCGCTCGACTCGCCGCTGGCTTCGGCCGCCCGCAGGTGCAACAGCTGGCGGCCGTAGTCCCAGTCGTAGACGGCCTGGGCCGCATCGATGCCCTCGTAACACTGCAGGCGGATCAGCTCGCCACCGGTCCACGCGGCCAGGACCTTGGCGACCTCCGTCTTGCCGACCCCGGCCTCGCCCTCCAACAGGAGCGGCCGCTGCAGCGAGATGGCCAGGAACACGGCCGTCGCCAGCCCGTCGTCGGGGAGGTAGCCGTGGCGGCTGAGCGCCCGGCTGACGGTGGCCACGTCGGCGACATCGGCGGCCTCGTTCACCGCAGCGACACTACTGTCGCCCCCCGTGCTCGGCCCCCGGCGACATACGGCGCCGTCGCGGCTCGACCGGCTCGGGCGAGACGTCGATCGCGAAGTGGTCATCGACGCGCTCATCGTCGCCGTGCTCGTCGTGCCGATCGTGGTCGCCGCCGTCCGTGCCCTCGCCGCCGGCTACTACCCGGTGAGCGACAACGCTGTGCTCACCCTGCGGGCCTGGGACACATTCTCGGCGCACCCGCCGCTGCTCGGATCGGGATCGTCGGCCTCGTTGGTCGTGGCCGCACCGGTGAGCAATCCGGGACCCTGGTACGGGTATTTCGTCGCCGTGCCGGTCCGGGTACTTGGCCCGGCGAGCGGCGGCGTCATCGGAGTGGCCGCCCTCAACGCGACCGCAATCATCGTCGCCGGCGGGCAGGCGCGCGCCGCCGGCGGGCGGATCGCGCTCGGTGCCGTCGGCGTCGCCGTCGCGACGCTGCTCGTCGGAATGGGTCCCCTCCTGATGTGGGACATCTGGCAACCCCACGCCACGCTGCTGCCGTTCGTGGCCTTCGCCGTCTCGCTGTGGGCGCTCGTCGGATCGGACCGCGGACACCTGGCGTTGACGGCGGCCTTGGGGTCGCTGCTGGCCCAAACCCATCTCACCTACGTGGTGCTCGCCGGGGTCGGCGTGGTGGTCGCCATCGGCCTCACGCTGGCGCGCTGGCGGCGTGGTCCCCGCCGCGAGCGGCCTCGAGCCGGTCGACAGCTCGTCCTGGCCGGCGGCGTCCTCGTGGTGATGTGGGTCCCGCCGCTGATCGAACAGTTCACGGGGGGCGGTCGGGGCAATCTCAGCCGTCTCTTCGAACGCGACGCCTCATCGAAGGTGGAGGCGCTGGGGTGGGCCCGGGCTTTTCGCGCGCTCGGGACCCAAGTGGTGCACCCGTGGATCACTCGGACCGGCTTTTCCGAGCCGGGCGCACTGGTTTCGGCGGCGGCTGCCACCGGGGCTGTCACCGCGGTCGTGGCGGCGTTGGGCGCGGTCGCCGTCGTGGGGCACCTCCAGCGCGATCGTCGGGCCTGGGCGGCCGGCATCGTTGGTATCGGCCTCCTCGTGCTGGCCGTGGCGACGGCCCAGCTCATCCCGTTCGGGCCGTTCGGCATCGCCAATCACCAACTGCGCTTTCTCACCCCAGTGTTGGCGAGCGCGCTCGCGTTCGTGCTCGCGGGCAGCGCGCGCCTGCTCAGGACGATGGTCACGCGACCGATCAGGTCGGTCTTCGGCCGCCTGCTGGTGGTCGTGATCATCGCGTCGGCCGGTGTCGCAGTCACGCCGTCCGCCCACCCGACGGGCCTCGCCCATGGCGGCACTCAGGTCGGCGGAGTGGCTCGCGCCCTGGCCGACGACGTCGCCGCCGCCGACGTCGTCGGGCCGGTCCGCTACGACGGTCGCTACTTCTTCTTTGGCGAGTACTACGCGATGACGGTGCTGCTGGCGCTCGTGTCTGACGGCGAAGAGGTGCACGTCGACGATGGCCTCACGATCCAGCTGGGCGAGCATCGCCGGACCGACGGGTCGGAGGTGGGGGTGATCACCGTCGTCCAGGGCGACGCGGCGATGGTCACGCCGCCCGGCGCCCGGCGCGTCGCCTTCGTCCAGGACGTCTCCGTCGATGCTCTGACCGAGCGGGCCGCCCTGCGGGCTCGCCCGGCCGCTGAACTGGACGCCGTCGAGCGGCAACGGTTGGAGGAGCTCGACGACGAGTTCCTCAATCGCACCGTCGCCGTCTTCTATGAACCAACCGGTGCCGCGGGCGGTGGCGGGTGAGTCCACCGGCATCGCGACGAGGATGGCGAGATCGCGACGGGGTCACCGACGTGCTCATCGTCACGGTGCTCGTCGTGCCGATCGTGGTCGCCGTCGTGCGGACGCTGGCCGGCGGCTACTACCCGGTGAGCGACAACGCCTTGCTCGCCCTGCGGGCCGGGGACACGTTCTCGGCGCACCCGCCGTTGCTCGGCGCCTCGTCGTCGGCGTCGAGCGGACTGGCCGAGTCGGTCAGTCACCCCGGGCCGTGGTACGGGTATCTCGTCGCCGCTCCGGTACGGGTGCTCGGACCGGCAGCCGGCTCGGTGGTCGGCGTCGCCGTGGTCAACGCCGTCGCGGTGATGGTTGCCGCCGGGCAGGGCCGCGCCGTCGGCGGGCGGGTCGGGCTGGGGGCGATGGCCGTCGCCGTCGGCTCGCTGCTCGTCGGCATGGGTCCGAACCTGATGTGGGACATCTGGCAGCCGCACGCGCTGCTGTTGCCGTTCGTCGCCTTCGTCGCCTCGCTGTGGGCCGTGGTCGGCTCAACGCGCGGCCGGTTGGCGCTGGTGGTCGGCATCGGCTCGTTGCTCGCCCAGACCCATCTGACCTACGTCGTGCTGGCCGGAACCGGGATGGCGGTGGCCGTCGCGATCACGCTGGGCCGCTGGCGTCGGGGTCCCGAGGACGGGCGGGCGTCGGTCGGGCGTCAAGTCCTGGCCGCAGCGGGCGTGCTGGTGATCGCCTGGGCACCGACCGTCATCGAGCAGTTCACCGGGGCCGGGCGGGGCAACCTCGGCCGGCTCCTCGCCCGCGACATGACCGGCGCGTCGGAGACGCTCGGGTGGGCGCGCGCCGTGCGGGCCGTCGGCACCCAGGTGCTGCGGCCCTGGTTCACCCGGGACGGCTTCAGCGAGGGCCTTTACAACGTGGTGCCCGTGCTCGACGGCTCGGGGCGCGGCGGACTCGTCGGGGCCGGGGCGGCAACGCTGGCGGTCGCCGGCGTCGTCATTGTCCTCGGCGCCGTCGCCGTCGTCGGGCACCGCCAGGGTGATCGCGTCGCCCGGGCGGCTGGCGCCGTCGGTCTCGGGCTCCTCGCGCTCACCGTGGCCACGGCCCAGCTCGTGCCGTTCGGGTCCCTCGGCATTGCCGCCCACCAGCTGCGGTTCATCTCACCCGTGCTGGCCAGCGGGCTGGGCTTGGCCATCGCCGGCGGCGTCCGCCTGGCCAGCGACGCCGCCCCGTCGCGCCGCATCACCACGATGCTGGTCGGCTTTGTCGTCGCGCTCACAGCGGTCGTCGCCGTCTTGCCGTACGCGTATCCGGCCGGTCCGGCCTACCACGGCACCGAGGTCGACGGTCCCGCTCGTGCGGTGGCGGAACAGCTCGCCGCCGCCGACGTAGCCGGACCCGTCCGCTATGACGACCGGTACTTCTACTTCGGGGAGTACTACGTATCGACGGTGTTGTTGGCGCTGGCTCGGGACGGCGTCGACGTGCGCGCCGGCGACGAGATCACGATCCGCCAGCTCGGGGAGCATCGGCGGGCCGACGGCTCGGAGCGCGGCGTGATCACCGTCGCCCAGGGCGAGGACGCGCTGGCGACGCCGCCCGGGGCCGAGCGCATCGCCTTTGTGCAGAACGTCACCGCCGACGTCGCCGACCCGGACGAGTTCCTCGACCGTACGGTCGCCGTCTTCTACGAACCGGCCGGTGACGCGGGCGACGGGTGAGTCCACCTTCGCGGCGACGGGGGGCTCTACCGTCGCGGCGATGGCCGAGCCCGTCGACGTCGACACGTCTCGCCGGGCCCTGCTCATGGCCGCCGCCTCGACGGTCGCACTGGGGCGTGGCCGCCAACTCCCAACCGGCCGAGTGGCAAGGCCCACGGCGACGAGAGGGGCGACGGCGGCGGTCGGCGTGTACGCGCCGGCGGCGACGCGGGTGGAGCTTGTCCGCTACGACGTCACCGGCGGCGAGCCGGTGGAACGCGGGCGGGCCGACCTCGAGCGCCTCGGCGACGCGTGGCACGGCGAGGTGGCCCTCGGCACCCACTACGGTCTGGTCGCGCACGGGCACCGGCCGGCCTTCGATCCGACCAAGGTGCTCCTCGACCCTCGCGCCACGGCCGTGTGGTTTCCGCCCGGTCACGACCGCCGACTGGCAGAGCGGCGGGGACGCAGCAACGCCGGGCGGGGTCCGCTGGCCGTCGCCGTCGCGCCGACGCCGCCGCGCTCGGCGCGCCCGACGACGCGTCCGCTCGTCGTGTACGAGGCCCACGTCGACGGCTTCACCCGCACCCGGGGCGGTGCCTCCGCCGGGACCTACGGGGCGCTGGCGGCGGAGCTGCCGCGGCTGGCGGCGCTCGGCGTTTCCGTGCTCGAGCTGCTCCCCGTCCATCAGCGCGACCCGCAAGAGGGCAGCTACTGGGGCTACATGCCGCTCGCCTTCGCGGCGGTCGAGCAGCGCTACGCCGCCGGCGGCGATCCGGCCGGCGAGCTGGCCGAGCTCATCGCCGCCGCCCACGACCACGACATCGAGGTGTGGCTCGACGTCGTGTTCAACCACACCACCGAGGTCGGCCGGCGCGGCCCGACCTACTCGCTGCGCGGGTTGGCCGACCGGGACTACTACCGTCGCGACGCCGCGGGCCGCTACATCGCTTCCAGCGGGTGTGGCAACGACCTCGAGATTCTCACGCCGGCCGTCCAGGACCTGATCCGCTGGGCGCTCGACCGACTGGCCGACCTCGGCGTCGACGGGTTCCGCTTCGACCTTGCTCCGATCCTCAGCCACGACCCGGCGTTCATCAGCGGCCTCGACGAGTGGGCCGCAGCGCGGGGCGTCCGGCTGATCGCCGAACCGTGGGACGTCGCCGGTCGCTACCAGCTCGGTGGCGCCTGGCCCGGCGTCGGGTGGCGGCAGTGGAACGACCGCTTCCGCGACGACGTGCGCAGCTTTTTGCGCGGTGACGAGGGTTACGTCGGCGCCCTCCAGCAGCGGATCCAGGGCAGTCCGGACCTGTTCACCGCGCCCGCGCACAGCGTCAACTTCGTCACCTGCCACGACGGCTTCACACTGCACGACCTCGTCTCCTACGACCGCAAGCACAACGAGGCCAACGGCGAGCGCAACCGGGACGGCAGCGATCACAACCGCTCGTGGAACTGCGGCTGGGAGGGCGAGGACGGGGCGCCGGCGGCAGTCCTGGCCCTGCGTCGACGCCAGTTGCGCAACGCGTGGTGCCTGCTGCTGCTCAGCCACGGCGTGCCGATGTGGACTGCCGGTGACGAGTTCGGGCGCACTCAGGGCGGCAACAACAACGCCTACAACCAGGACAACCCCACGTCGTGGGTCGACTGGGAGCGGGCCGCCGCCTACGCCGACCTGGAACGTTTCGTCGGCTGTCTGCTCGGGTTGCGCCACGGCCAACCCGTGTTCAGCGAGACGGATTTCTGGGGTGACGCCGTGCGCTGGTTCGGCGCGACCGGACCGCCCGACCTCGGGGTGCACTCGCGCTCGGCGGCGTGGCAGGTCGGCGACCTCTACGTGATGGCCAACATCTGGACCGAGCCGATCTCCTTCGACATCCAGGTGCCCGGGCCGTGGTGTCGTGTCGTCGACACCAACCTGGCGTCACCCGACGACATCGTCGAGGTAGCCGCCGGCGCACGGGGCCCGGCGATCGACGACCACTACGTCGTCGCCCCCCACAGCATCGTCGTGCTCCACCGTCGGTGACGAGGTCGTTCAGCGCGCGGCCGGCTGGAGGTAGCGCGACTCGTAGGCGTCGGCCAGATCGCTCAGCACCTGCTCGCCGTCGCCGGCGAACGAGCGGCCGTGCATGATCGCCAGCGTCGTCGGGCGGAGCTCGGCCAGCCGGCGGATGACGTCGGCGGTGTCGGGCGCCAGCGACGACGACCGGTAGATCTCCTCGGCCTCCATGGCCGCCGTCACGACGTCCCCGGACGTCAGCGCCTCGCCGCCGCCGAGCTGCGAGCACAGGTCGCCGCAGAGCAGCGTGCCTGTCGTCTCCTCGAACAGCACGCGCGCCTCCCACCCGTGAGGCACGTGGGGCGTGTCGAGGTGGCGCACCCGCTTGCCGCCCAGGTCGATCACCTCGTCGTCGGCGAGGGGGCGCGGCGGGCGGTCGCACATGTCGTTGAGAGACACGTCGCAGCCCAGGGCGCCGTGGGCGACCTCGGCCTGCGGCGCCGCCGTCAGCCACATGTTCATCGAGCCGCACTCGTCCGCTTCGACGTGTCCGAATGTGATCCAGCGCACCGACTCGACGGGCCGGACCGTGGCCACGGCTTCGGCCACCAGCGGGAACATCGCCCGCGGGCCGGTGTGGAACAGCAGCGGTTGCTCGGCGTCGATCAGGAACTGGTTGAACGTGAACCCCGACGGCGGGACGTCGGGCACGAACGTGCTGATGCGGTAGATGCCGTCGGCGATCTCGTCGATGCTGGTGTCCGGGATGGCGTCCATGCTCCGGAGGCGTTCAGTCCGACCCGGCGTCGTTCAGTCGGCGCTGAACACCTCGCTTCGCCAGACGATCTCGTCACCGGGCACCGGCGCGTAGACGCAGTACGTGCCGGTACGCACGCGCCGGTCGAGCGCGCCGCCGGCGGCCGGCAGCGCTGCGGCCACCGTCGACACCGCCGTGCGGATCGAACGGGTGACGTTGAGGCGGGCCCGTTCGGACGCGGCCGACGCCCGACGGGGCCGGCCACCGAGCCCGAACGACCGGGCCAGCTCGCCGACGACGTCGTCGAGCTCGGCCTGGAGGGCGGCGGCCCGATCGTCGGCGCCCGTCGCCAGGGCGTCCTCGACGGCCTGGCGGAGGCGTTCGACCTCGCGCCGCAACGTCGCCCGGCCGGCGCTGTCCATCGCCGGCCCGGCGTCACCGAGGCGGCGGCGGTCGACGCCGGGCTCGACCCCCTCGACGAGATCGACGAGATCGAAGCAGTGCCGCTCGACCCCCGGGTGGGCGACGAGGGCGGCGACGTAGCGGAGACCTTTGGTATCGCGCAGGCGCACGATGGCCGCCGCGTCGGTCACCGTCCACCAGGCGCCGTCGCGCGACAGGGTGGTCAGCTGGCGGCGACCGGCCGGTGACCGCCCGCCGCTGGTCAGGCGATCGAGAAGCGCGGCGTCGGCGGTGCCGAGCACGACGTCCAACTCGCCGGCGCAGGCGACGGCGGCGCGCGCCTCGATGGTGGCCTCGGCCGACTGCTGCGCCTCGAGCACGCCGGCGAGGGCGAGGTGGAGCCGCAGGGCGAGCAGGGGCAGCTCCCGCGAGGCGACCTCAGCCTGGGCCGACCGTAGAACCGCCGCCGCCTCGCCGACGCGTCCAGAGGCGACGTAGACGAGGGCCTCGATGCGGGCCGCCTCGGCCCGCAGCCCCGGCAGGTCCTGGGCGCCGAGGCGCGCCCCGAGCTCGGCCACGGCCGCTTCGGCGCCGGCGAGGTCGCCCCGGGCCAGGTCGGCTTCGACGGCGACGGCGAGCAGGCCGATCGCCCGCAGGCGGTCGCCGGCGACGAGGCGCAGGCCGCGGCGCGCCGTCGCCGCCGCCAGCTCGACGTCGCCACGGGCGAGGTGCAGGCGGGCCAGGGGGAGCAGTGCTTGGATGCTGGCGTCGCGGCCCAGGAGGAGGCGCTCGGCCTCGTCGAGGCGGCCCTGCAGGATGCGCAGGTCGGCCAGCGCGATCGGCGGGTGCCACGACGCGCCGGGAACGACGGCGTCGACGGCGCTGTCGGCGGCGAGGAGCACCGCCTCGGCCTCGGCCCAGCGACCGCAGTGGACGAGCATCATCGCCCGCACCGTGTCGCAGTGGCTGGTGAGGACGGCCCCGATGCCGGACCGCGGCTCGAGCAGGCCGGCCCGCCGGAACAGCCGGCTCCAGGCGTCGGCCCGTTCGAAGTCGGCCGTGTAGTAGCACGCCGTGTACAGCGAGCAGGCCGACTTGCTGCGCAGGACGACGTCACCCGGGTCGCCGCAGGCTAGGGCCATCGCCTCGTCCAGCATCGCCATGCCGGCCGGGACCTCGCCGGCTTGGACTCGGGCCAGGCCGCCGTCGGCCAGTGCTTTGATCTCCAGCTCCCGATCGTCGAACCGGCGGGCTCGATCAAGCGCGAGGTCGGCGCGTTCGCGCAGGAGGGCGGGATCGGCGACGTCGCATCCCATCAGCGCCACCGCGACCCAGCCCTCTTCGACACACGGCGACTCGTCGGCGAGCAGGCGTTCGGCCCGGGCCAGCCACGGCGCGGCGGCGACGTGGTTGACGAGGTACGAGCTGTAGACGTCGGCCAACCGGGCACAGGCCAGTGCCGCTGGCCGCCGGTCGCCGGCGGCCGTCAGCTCGCGGATCGCCGCCGACAGGTGCACGATCACGCCCTCGACGTCGAAGCGGCCGAACGCCTCCTCGGCGGCGGCCATGGCGGCCTCGCCCGCCTGCCCAGCCCTCACCGCGCCGATCGTAGGGGTTCAGGAGTCGAAGCCGAGGCCGAGGCGGTCGAGCGTGCGCAACCACAGGTTGCGCTGGCCGGTGCGATCCTCGCGCTGCATCGACCAGCGCGTCGCCTGGATGCCGGCGAAACGGAACGGCTCGGGCGGGAACGGCAGCGGCTTCGACTGCACGAACCGGGTCGACGTCGCGACGGTGCGCCGGCCGTCGAGCAGGTCGACCATGACGTCGGCGCCGAAGCGGGTGCTCGCCACGCCCAGCCCGGTGTAGCCCACGGCGTAGGCGACCCGCCCTGACAGCGCCGTTCCCCAGAACACGCAGAATCGGCTGCACGTGTCGATGGCCCCGCCCCAGATGTGGCTGAAGCGCACACCGTCGAGCTGCGGGAACGTGCGGAAGAAGTGCCGGCTCAGCGTGGCCCACGTCTCGGGCCGGCTCTCCCGCTCGGCCGCCACCTTCCCTCGCCAGTAGTAGACGGCGTCGTAGCCGCCCCACAGGATGCGGTCGTCCTCGGTGAGTCGGTAGTAGTGGAACTGGTTGGGGATGTCCGAGAGGCCCTGGCGGTGGGCCCAGCCGATGCTCGCCTTCTGCGCCGGCGTCAGCGGCTCGGTGACCATGCAGTAGTCGTAGACGGGGACCATGTACTGGCTGATCCGCCGGAGCAGCGGCTTGTAGGCGTTGGTGCCGAGCGCGACGCGGCCGGCGCGGATCGTCGCCAGCGGCGTCGTCACGAGGACCCCGACTCCGTCGCGCTCGAGTTTGGTCGCTTTGGTGTCCTCGTAGATGCGCACCCCGAGTCGTTCGGCGGCGGACTTCAAGCCCCAGGCCAGGCGGGCCGGGTCGACCAGCGCGGCGCGGCCGATGCGCCACAGTCCGCCGAGGTAGGTGGATGAGTCGACCTCGGCCCGCATCGCCTCGGCGTCGAGCAGGCGGGCGTCCTGACCGAGCCGCTGCAGCTGGTCGGCGTCGTCGCGCAGCTCGTCGAGGTAGTTCGGCGCGTGCTCGCTGGTGGCGACGTCGATGACGCCGGTGCGCTCGAAGTCGCAGTCGATCTCGTAGCGCTGGATGGCGTTCTCGATGGCGTTGAGGTTCTCCAGCCCGAAGTGCTCGAGCAGTTCCAGCTCGTTCGGGAAGCGGGCCTGGCCGTTGGCGACACCGTGGGTCAGGCTGGACTCCATGAAGCCGCCGTTGCGACCGCTGGCGGCGCCGCCGACCTCGCCGGCGTCGATCAGGACGACGTCGCGTTCGGGGTCGCGCTCCTTGGCGATGATCGCCGTCCACAGCCCCGTGTAGCCGCCACCGACGACGCACAGGTCGCAGCGCTCGTCACGCACGAGCGTCGGGTTGGAGTCGGGGGCGTCGACGTCCTCGTACCAGTACGGCGTCAGGTCGGCGTCGGCGAAGGCGTCGAGGTAGCGCCGGTCGTCGCTACTGCCGCCACCGTCGGACCCGGCCACGTTCAGCCGTCCGTCGTCGTCCCCGGCCCCACCGTTACCGGCGACTCGGGAGACCCCGCCGCCGTCACGTCGGGGGCGCCGTTCAAGCCGCAAGTCTCGCTGGCGTAGCGCTGCAGGTTGGCGGTCGCCGAGACGTAGGGCTCGGACTCGAACTCGGCCGTCAGCTCGGCAAACGCCGGGTCGGTGATCACCGCTTCGAAGTCGTAGTCGGCCTCCTCGAGCGCGTCCATGAACTGTCGCGTGCCGGCGGCGACGATGCCGACGTCGGCGCTGATGTCGTCAGGGGCCAGATCCTCGAGGTCGTCGAGCCCGTCATCCAACTCCTCGAACGTCTCCTCCATCGCCTCCGCGGAGGGCGGCTCCGAGGCCGTGAGCACCTCGCTGTTCGTGATCGCCTGGTAGTTGGACAGCGCGGCACAGAAGTCGTCGTCGCCGTCGTCGCCCTCAGCCGTGTCGTCGTCTCCGTCGTCGTCCGCGGCGCCGGATCCGACGGCCGCGGTCGCGGTCGCGCTGGCGGCCGCCGTGGCGTCGGAGGCGTCCGGGTCGTCGTCGCCGCCGCAGCCGGCGAGGACACCGAGCGTGAGGGCGGACAGAGCGATCAGCGGGCGGCGCATCGGCCGGAGTGTACGAGCGAGGCTTCCGACCCCGCCCGGACCTCGGTCAGTCGATGAGCAGTACGTCGACGTCATAGGGCCGGCAGGCCCGGTCGGCCGTCACGATCGGGACGCCGAGTACCCGCGCCTGCGCGATCAGCAGTCGGTCGAACGGGTCGCGGTGCTGCCACGGGAGGTCAGCGACGCCCACGGCCTGCTCGGGTTCGACGGCCAGCGTCTGGGCGGCCAGGGTCCGGACGCGAGACGGCACGAACGTGACTGGTGGCTCCGGCAACGGGAGGCGACCACGCGACCACTTGATCGCCATCTCCCAGACGCTCACGACCGACAGCACGAGCCCGTTGCGCCCGTCTTCGACCAGGCTGCGCTGACGGCCGAGCCGCTCCGGTTCGGCCAGCGCCCCCAGGAAGACGTGGGTGTCGAGCAGGAGCCTCACGCCCCGCCCTCGAACAGAGCCAGATCCTCTTCGGACAGCGGCGCGTCGAAGTCCTCCGGAACGGTGAATCGTCCGGCGTCCTGGTCGAGGATGCGCGACCCGGTCGGCAGCGCCGGCACGAGGCGGGCGACGACCTCGCCCCGCCGTGATCTCGATCTCCTCTCCCAGCTGTACTCGTTCGAGCAAGCGCGAGAGGTGGGTCTTGGCCGCATGCACACCGACGGCGGCGCCGGGCACGGTCGCACCGTAACCGGGTCGGCAACAGCGCCCCCTGGATCTGGTGGGAAGGCGTAGCCCGTTCGGTGCCGATCAGGCGACGGCGGGTGGGGGTGGTCGGCGGCGGTTGGGGCTGGGGCCGTGGTAGTGGATCTGGCCGTCGGGTCGGGTGAGGGTGATGGTGCGGTCGGGGTGCAGTTCGAGGTGCCAGCCGCCTTCGTGGACGAGGTGGTGGTCGCGGGTGCACAGCGGCATCAGCAAGGCGAGGTCGGTGGGGCCGTTGCTGGTGGCCCAGTCGATGGTGTGGTGGATGACACAGTCGCGGAACGGCACGGTGCAGCCGTCGATGGCGCAGGTGGCGTAGATCGCGGCTAATGCGCGGCGTTGGTCGATGGTGGCCAACCGTTGCGATCGTCCGACGTCGAGGGGTCGGCTGTCACCGTTCAAGACGATGGGCAGGAGGTCGGCGTCGCAGGCGAGACGCCGGATGGTGTCGATGGGGAGGGGGTGGCCGTCGACGGTTTCGCAGAGGTGGCCAGCGGCGACGACCCCGAAGCACAGCACGTCGTAGTCGATGAGCACGGAGATCTCCGGCACCTTGACCGGAGCAACCACGTCGACCGAAGAGCCCGGCACCGGTGCGGTGGCTGGTTCGTCACGGTCGAACAGCGACACGACAGCGGCCGGTTCGTCGGGCGTCACCGGTGGTGGCGGCGTCGTGGTGGGTGTCGAGGTGGGGCGGGTAACGAGGGCGACGATGGTGTCGACGGTGCGATGTTCCCAGGACCGCCCGTCGTCGTCGCCGCCGGCGGCGGCGTGGCGGACGGTGGCGTTGATCACCGACCACAACTGTTCGTCGCTCAACGGGTCGAGCTCGAGGCGGGTGATGCGCATCCCGGTGTCGGCGTCGGTGTGACGGCTGACGCGGCGCCGGGCGCGTTGGCGTTCCAGTTCCGACAGGCCGTCGTCACCGGACGCCTCCCGCACGGCGTCGGACAGGGTGCGGGCGAACTCCTCCACCGTCTGGCCTTTGGCCGCGGCGACGAGATCAGGGACGGCTTCGGTGAGGTTGGACCGGGCGACGTCGGACAGCCGGGCGGTCGCCCGGGCCAAGGCGTCGACGTGACCGGTAGCGATCGCCCCCGCAGCGAGAGCGTCATGAAACCCCGGATGCGACGCGCACGCTTCAGCCCGCCGCCCCGCAGCGCGGGCTTCAGCGGTGGAGCGACCGGAGTCGCGCAGTGTTTCGGTGACCGGCGCCGACCGGCCGTCGACGGCGAGCTGCGCCAGGTTCAGTGTGGCGACTTGTTCGCGGGCGTCGACGAAGGAACGCAGCTGACGGCCCGCCGCCAACACCTCGTTCATCGCTACCTCATCACCCACCCCACGTTCGACTGCGAGCAGCGTGTCGACCAATCCGTGGATGCGGGTGCGATCCATGCCGCCATTGTAGCGAACGTACGTTCGACTTGTCAACCCCCGGCCGCAAACTTCTGTTTGGGGCCGGTCGTCGTAGCTTGGGAACGTGAGTCCAGGAGACGCCCACGATCTCGGTTACCAGCGGGTCGATGGAGACCGGAACGTCCCGGTGCTGATCGGGACGATGGAAGCGACTGCTCGGTGGGACGCAACGATCGAGCTCCGGGCGTGGGAGCGGCACCATCTCCGCCTCGCTGAGGGCGAGTGGCTCCTCGACGTCGGCTGCGGTCGCGGCGAGGCGGCGCTCGTGCTCGCCGAAGATCTCGGGCCCGACGGCCAGGTCGTCGGAATCGACTCCAGCACCTCGATGCTGAGGGTCGCCCGCGAACGCTCGAAGGCAGCAGCGTGCCCGGTGCGCTTCTCGGTCGGCGATGCGCTCGCCCTCGACGAGCCGGACCGATCGTTCGACGCGGTACGGTCGGAGCGCACGCTGCAGTGGCTCACCGATCCGCAAAGCGCCGTCGACGAGCTGGCGCGGGTGGTTAAACCGCGCGGCCGCCTGTCCCTGATCGACACCGACTGGTCCACGCTGCAGCTCGACGTCGGCGAGAGCAGGATCGCGGCCCAGGTGCGAGAGGCGATGCGTGCCGAGCGAAGCCGGGCGTCGAACGTGGGCAGCCGGCTGGGTCGGTTGACTCGTGCCGCCGGCCTCGAGGCGGGGCCAGCGACGTCAGCGACCCACGTGTGGACGACGTGGAATCCAGACAACTCGCCAGCGCCCGAAGGCTGCTTCTCCATGCTCAGCCTCGCTGACGATCTCATCGCGACCGGCCAGCTCGACCAGG
>Ga0136617_10001916_pt1 | contig 18557 bp, 19 predicted proteins | sample AntDrymUQ3222106_2_FD_129672 | JGI IMG/M metagenome (GOLD analysis project Ga0136617, IMG submission 129672) | Polar desert sand microbial communities from Dry Valleys, Antarctica - metaG UQ322 (21.06) | ecosystem: Environmental > Terrestrial > Soil > Desert | place: Antarctica: Dry Valley... | reverse complement strand
TTCGGTATGAGCGGTCAGGGTTCACGGGGTGTGAACAGCTAGCCCGACCCCTGTCACCATCATCGTTCCGGTGAGCGCAACAGAGCACACCTGCCGCGCCCGAGAGTGCGATCCCGTCAGCCGCGAAACTGGTCGCGTACGAGGGGAAGCCGAGCAGCGCGCTACCCGAGACTTCCTGAACGGCGACTATGCCTCTTCCCAGACCGACAGCACCGTCCCGTCGTCGGCCAAGATCGCCGCGTGGCACCTACTCGACGGCGAGAACAGGACGGTCAGCGAGCGGAAGCTGTTCGCGCTGGTCGACGCGGTGGTCTCCGTCCTCACTCACGGCGGCCGTGAAGAGACCGCCCGGCTCGCCTTCGAGATCGTCGTCGGGCCGGCCGTCGCACTGGCCGCCGTCCGGATCCTGACCGGGGAGGAACGATGACCGCCACTGCGGCCACGATGGACCTCGTGGCGACCGCCGCTCTGGCACTCGCGGTCCTGTCGGCGCTCGCCCGGATAGCGTTGCTGACGTCGTCCAAGGCAAACTTGTGGCAGTCTTCCGGGTCCCGGAAGTGGCCCGCGTGCATGTTGTGCTTGTCGCGGTCGATGTCGTTCGACCACCGGACCGCAACCCCGCAGCCTCCAGCCCAAGGTGCACCAATCCAATGCCCGCGAAGAACTCGGCGGCGATGGGGCGAGGCCCAGTCTCGTATTTTGTCGGGAGGGCGGCCAGCTTTGGCACGTTCGCCACGCTAGTGAACCCAGGAAGCCTGCCATTGGACCTCGCCGTCGAGCGTTCCCGTGTCGCTGCTTGCCGCTCTGCGCCTTGCTCGGTTTCGCGCCACATGTTTCAGTCGTACACGTGCCCGCCGACAAGGTCGTGACGAGCACGGGCCGAGGTCCTGGCTGTCGCCGCAGGTCGCAGCAGAACGTTGGAGTCACTCGGAGTGGATAGGTCGTCGGTTCGATCTCGACCTCCGGCTCGACATCCTGATGGCTTAGGCTCTGGCGCGGTGCTGGCGGGGGCTGATGCCGCGTACCCGCTTGAAGGCACTGCTCAACGCAAACGAACTGCCGTACCCCACCTGCCGGGCCACCGAACTGACGGTTGCCCCCGGCTCGCGCAGGAGATCGGCGGCGAGGGTGGGCAAGCTGCCGAGGCTGCCGGTAGGCCGCATGGTCAGGAGGCGGTGGCGTGCGCATTCGGCTGGACGCAAGCTCACGGGGGTGGCCGCCCGGATCTAGGACCGCCGGTTCTGCTGCTGCGTTCGCGACGACTGTACCGACCATGTGCTATCGCGTTCCAGTAGAGAGCAGGCCGTGCGCTGAAACGCGCTCGAGCACCCTGCCATGATCGAAACCAGGGCACCAACCCCGGGGCTGCCGCCGACACTGAGGGATCTTCGCATTCGCCGCCGCACCGACTGGTGTGCTCATCACGGTGCTCTCAAGATGAAAGGGTTTCAATGACACCGCTCCCCCGGCTTCCCGACAAGCAGGGTCGCCAGCTGGCCGGTCGCCGGGTATTGGTGACCGGCGGTTCCGGATTCATCGGTTCTCGCGTGGTCGAAGAGTTATGCCGGGCAAGCGCGCAGGTGATGTCGGTGGATCGGCATCAGCCGCGATGGAGGTTTCCGATGTCCTGCCGCATCGAGGAGTGCGACATCCGGTCCGCCCGGGTGGCCGAGCTCGTCGCTGAGTTCGCGCCGCACATCGTGGTGCACCTAGCCGCACAGGTCGATGTCGCACATTCGGTGCGGTCTCCGGCGGTGGATGCCGATGTGAACGTATGTGGCACGATCACCGTGGCCGAGGCCGCCGCGACTGCGGGTACGGAGTTGCTGGTGTTCGCCGGGTCGTGCGCGATCTACGGCGCGGTCACCGAGCTGCCGGTCGGTGAGGGCCACGAGCTGGCGCCGATCACGCCGTACGGGCTGAGCAAGGCCGCAGCGCTGGCATATGTCGAGTGGTTCGTCCGGTATCGGAGGCTGCCGGCGACGTCGCTGATCCTGGGCAACGTCTACGGACCCGCCCAAAAGCCGCACCGGCACGGGGTGATCAGCCGGTTCCTCGCCGACGCGCTAGCCGGGCGACCCTCGGTACAGTACGGCGACGGCCGCGCCACCCGGGACTTCGTCCACGTTGACGACGTCACCGACGCCGTGCTGCGCGCGTGCACCGCCCCGGCGGCGGGCCGGGTGAACATCGGGTCCGGGACCGAAACCAGCGTCGCGCTGGTGCGCGCGCTGATCAGCGAGGCGACCGGGCAGGTGATCCCACCTCGGCCCGGCGAGGCTCACCTCGGGGACATCGAGCGGATGTGCCTGCGGATCGACCGCGCCGCCACACTGTTGGGCTGGTCACCCCGGATCGGTCTAGACGAGGGCATCGCCGCTCTCGCCCCCGCCGCAATGGAGGCCAGCGCATGACGGGCGAGCGCTGGTGTGTGGTCCACCTCGGACCGGTGCGGGTCGCGGTGGCCACGAACCACGACCGTCTACTTCACTATCTGCGCGACTTCTACCCGCTCGACGCGTGGCACCCGGAGCGGGATGGCGCCGTGGCATGGACGATCGAGGCTCGGCTGGCCGCGCCAGAGCCGGCGATGGCGCGGACTCCGTGGCGGGTGGGCTACCGCGCCGACCGGGACACTCGGCGGGCGAAGATCTGCTCGACCGATGCCCGCAACCTCGCGATCACGGTCCGGAAGGCCATCCGGGAAGTGCTGCTGGACTACTGCGAAGCACACCGTTACACGATGCTGCATGCCTCGGCCGTGGCCGACGACGACCGGGTGGTCATCGTGGTCGGGGACAAGGGCAGCGGCAAGACCACTCTGGCGCTGGGAGCCGCCCTGACCGGCGGCTACCAGTACCTGTCCAATGACCACCTCATCCTCTACCGCAACCCGAACGGCCTGGTGGTCACGTCGCTGCCGACGCCGATCCCGGTCAAGATCGGCACCTACTTCGATTACGCCGACCGTCTCGGCCAGCCGTGGGAGAACGAGGACGTCAACCTCGACGAATTTCGGTTGATGCCGCCACGGCAGCGCTACGGCCATGACCGGCGCCTGCTCTACACCTACCGCAGCCTCGGCCAGGCCAACCCCCTGCACACGCAGCTGGATGACCGCCAGGTTGTAGTGGTCTTAGCCCGCTACGCCCCCGACGGCCAGCCGGTGACCGCGCCGGTGCCGGTGGACAACCCGGCGGCGGCGCTGTGGCCGCATGTCCGGTTCGACTGGGTGTTCGATGCCGTGTTGAACACACACCACCTACCCCGTACCGAACGCGACCGCGACACCTACGCCCGTGACGCGGTCGAACGGCTCGCCGAGCTGAGCGCCACCTCGTTGGTGGTCCAGTGGCGTCACCACGGCGAGTTGGGGCCGCTGCTGAACGTCCTCGCCCACCGGCCGGGAGGACAGCGGTGAGTGGCCCGGCGATCCCGCAGGTGAGCGTGATCGTGCCGACGCTGGACCGGCCGGTCGAGCTTGGCCATGCACTGGCCAGCGTCGTTGGCCAGCAGGGCATCGACCGCGGCGAGCTGGAGGTGATCGTCGTCAACGACGGCGGGGCGCCAATAGAGGCGGTGATCGCTGAAGCTCGCGATCACCGCCTGACGGTCACGTCGGTAACCCATCCGCGGCAGCTCGGGTTGCCCAGTGCCCGCAACACCGGCCTGGACCGGGCCCGCGGCCGGTACGTGGCGTTCCTGGACGACGATGATGTGTTCTTGCCCCGCCACCTAGCCACTGCCCTCGCCGGGCTGGACTCCACCAGGGCCGACGGGGTGGTTATGACCTGCCTGGTGACCGATCACCGCGTCGATCCGGCTCTTCCGGTGCGCGAGGCGGTGGTGTGGGATGTCGGGTTCGATCCGCTGCTGCTGGAGGCGTGCAATCTATTCCCCGTGCACACTGCGGTGGTGCGCCGGCCGGCCACGGCGCGGCTGGACCCGGCGTTGCCGGCGATCGAGGACTGGGACTTCTGGCTACGCCTGACCCGCGAGCACGGCTATCGCGTCACCCGCCTGCGCGAGCCGACAGTGGTCTACCATCGAGTACCGCAGGTCACCAGCATGATCGGCGCGGTTGCCGGGGACGCTCCTGCGATGGCGGAGTTCAGCGTCCTGGTGCGCCGGATCTGGTCGCGGTGGCCAGCGACCACGGCCCGGTCGGCTCGCTTTCGCCTCTACAGCGGCATCATGTACTGGCAGGTTCTCGGTCACCTGGCCACCGGAACGCAACCGAACCCGCACTACTACCTGCGCTCTCTCGAAGCGATTGAACATGCCTGGCGCGATCCGAGCGCCGAACCCGACCTGATCGACCGCCTGACCCAAACTGTGAGGGGAGACGACGCCGATGACCAGCACGTCGCGTGATCTTGCCTCAGCCACCGGCGATCTCGGCGGGACTGTCGTCGGCGAGGCGCTGCGCACCAGCGATAAGTCACTGCTGGCGCTCGGCCACCGGCACGGCCAGCCCGTGGTGATCAAGGTGCTGCGCACCGATGACGGGTTCTGGCAGGCCAAGTTCGACCACGAAATCCGCGTCTACCAGGCATTCACCGATACCCCGCCGCCCGTGCGGGTGCCCAAGCTGATCCACACTGACGGGCACCGGGTGCTGGTCATCGAGCATATTCCCGGCCACCCGGTCGATGCCGAGCGCTACCCGAGGCAGCCGCTGTCCGCCACCACGCTGGACGCGGTGTTGGACACCGCCTCCGCGTTCGTCGAGTGGGCGCCGCCGCCGGGGGTGCTGGCGCCTGTGTTCGACTACCCCGACCGCGTGGAGCGCTACTACCGCGCCGGGTTCTTCGACGAGCGCGACCGCGCCGCCCTGCACGCTCTTTTGGAGCAGGTCGGACCGGTGTGGCAGGCCAACCACGGCGACCCGTTGCCAACCAACTTGCTGCTCGCCGATCGGGGTGGGTGTGTGCTGCTGGACTTCGAGTTCACCGGCCTGTTCCTGTCCGGCTTCGATCTGGCGATGCTGCACACCCTGCTCGCCGAGACTCCCGGAGCCCAAGACCGCGTCGATGCCCTCGTGAGCGAGGCCGGGATCGAGGTGCCGTTCCTGATCAACCAGGCGATGGCGCTCTCCCGCGAGCTGCGCCTGCACACCGAATTGCCCGAGGGTGAATTCCGTGCCCGGCGTCTGTTCCTGCTCGAACCCGAGTGGGATGCTTTCCAGACGCGGCTGCACACCAGCCGGTGACTCCGTTGCGTGTCGCGCTGGTGCACCGAGATCTGCACACCGTCACCCGCGGCGGGATCGGCACTCTGTACCGGGAGCTCGCGCCGCGGTTGCGCGACGCCGGCAACGAGGTCGCCCTGATCACTCAGCACACCCCGTATCCTTTGGCGCTGAAGGGAATCCGAGTGTGCATGCTGCCCCGCACCGACGATCTCGACATCCACAGGCGGACGGTGGACCAAACCCTGGCGGCATGGCACCCGGATGTCGTGGAGTCCTCCTCTTGGGAAGCCGAAACCCTGCATTATGCCCGACGGCCCGCCCCGGACCGAGCGCCGGTCGTGGTCCGCGGCGACCTCTCCGCCGCCACCATGCGTGCCGTCTGCCACCTGATCACCGCCGAGCGCGACCTGGTCCACGCCGCCGACGCGGTGCTGGCGGTCAGCGAGTTCGCCGCCACCGACCTGGCCGCCGCCTACCGCATCCCTCGGCCGACCGTCGTCGCCAACGGCGTCGAGCGCGACCACTTCTACCCCGGCCCTGTGACGCCACCGGCCGGAGGCCAGCAGATCACGCTCGCGGCAGACGCCACCGCAGCGACCAGGCGATCCCTGGTCGGCACGGGCAACCCGTTGCCTCCGCCGTGGGGTGATCCCGGTGCCGGCCGACGTCGGCTGGTGTGGGTCGGTAAGACGACCCCGATGAAGGGCTGGGACCGGCTCGAACAGTTGGCCGCCGAGCTTGCCGACCTCGCCCACATCACCGTGCTGCTCGGCCACGCCCCGGCCCTGTCGCCGATCACCTTCTCCGGCGCTGAGGACACTGTGACAATCGTGCGGGATCTGCTCTCCGACGACATGCCCGGCTTCTACCGGGCCGCGGACTACCTGCTGTCCACCTCGCGGTGGGAAGGATTCGGCCTGGCCATCGCCGAAGCCCTCGCCTGCGGAACCCCGGTGCTGCTGCCCGCCGACTTGGGCACCGCACCCGAACTTCTCGCCACGGGAGGCGGCCACACCTACCGCATTTCCGAAGACCTCCGCGCCATCCTCGCCACCGGCACCGCCACCGCGCCGAACGCGACGCTGCCAGCCCAGTTCGACTGGGCCGCCGCAGCCGCCACCACCCTGACGATTTATCACACGCTGCACGACGAAGCGGTGGCGTAAGGCAATGCGCGTACTGATCCTCGGCCCGGATCACCCGGGCGGCAGCCTGCCGCCCTACCTCGACACCCTGGCCGCTGGCCTGCGTCGCTACGGCGTCACCGTTGCCCGGCACGGCTCCACCCAGATCCCGTACGACCCCGGCCGCGGGCGATTCTGGCCGCTGCACCGGGTGCTCACCGCCGCCCGCGCCCTGGCCGACCAGGTCGACCCTGACGCCTATGACCTGGTGTCGCTGCATTTCGGCAACCTCGAGTACGACCAGCTCGTCCCCGCGATGTGGGCCGGCCGCCCCCGGCCGCCGGTGATCTACCACGTGCACACCCTCGCCCCGACCCTATTCCGCAATCACGTGCCCAGCCAGCACTGGAATCACGCTGCGCGGCAAACAATCCGCAGTGCCGACGGATACGTCTACTTCGGACAGCACGCGCGCCGTAAGCTCACCGGCACTGCGGCCGCAGCTGCGCCGGGCGGGGTGGCGTGGCTTCCCACCACCATCCCGGACGGCACCGCTCCCGCGGCCCGGCCGGCGCTCGCCGCAGCTCTGAACGCCCCGTCCGGCCTGCCGGTCATCAGCCTCTACGGGTATGCCGCGCCGTGGAAAGACGCCGCCCTGCTGCACGCGGCTCTCGAGCGGATGCAGATACCGGTACGGATGGTGCTCGCCGGGGACTTCTGGGACGACCCCGAACAAGCCGGACTCGACCTGGCACACGCCACCAGCCCGGTCCGGATCGGCGTCGGTGAGCTCGTCGTGGTCCCCGGCTACCTCGGCCCGTCCGATCGCGCCGCACTCGTCCGCCTCAGCGTGGCAGGGGTGTTCCCGTACCGGCCGCACGCCAGTTTCCAAGGCAGCGGCGCAATCGCCGACTACCTCGCCCACGCCGTCCCCGTTGTGGCCACCGAGGTCGCGAACATGGCTGAACTCGCCGGGAACGCCGGCCACATCGTGCCCACCGGCGATCCGGAGGCCCTGGCCACCGCATTGGACGGCTGCGGCGCCGCGGCGAGCCTCACCCGCAACGCCACTGCGCGCGCCCAGCGGTTCACCGCCGAGGCGCACGCAGCCCGCTGCCTAACGGTCTACCAGCAGGTTCTCGACCACGACAGGCGGAGGACGGCATGAACCCGACTCGGCTGATCCTGGCCCGGCACGGCCAGGCCCACTGCAACGTCCGGGGCATCATCGGCGGTCCCCGCGGCTGCACCGGTTTGACCGACCACGGCCGCCACCAAGCTAGGCAGCTGGCCGACCGGCTGCGCGCCTACCACACGCAGACGCCGATCACCGCCGTCTACACCACCCCGCTGCCGCGGGTCCGTGAAACCGCCGACATCATCGCCGTCCACCTCGTCCTGCCCGTCACCGTCGAGCACAACCTGCGTGAACCCGACTACGGCGACGCCGACGGCAAACCCTGGACCGACGTCGTCACAGCGTTCGGCCGCATCCCCGCCCAACACGCCGACCACCCCATCGCGCCTGGTGCAGAAACCTGGACCACCTACCTCCACCGCGCTGCCGCGATCCTGCGCGACATCCTCGCCGGGCACACGGGCGAAACCATTCTCGTCGTTGGCCACGGTGAAACCGTCACAGCTGCCGCGTACTTCTTCCTCGGCCTCGCCGCCGACCTCCGGGCCAGCGTCGCGTTCGCCGTGGACTACGCCAGCATTACCCGTTGGGAACAACAACCACTCGCCTGGACTCAGCCCGGCGCCGGATGGCGCTGGACCCTGCTCACCCACAACGGCACCGCCCATCTCAGCCAATAGGCAGCCTCAGCCGGGCTCACTAAATTGGGCCGGGGCTCGCGGAGCCGCTCAGGCGCTGGCGCGGTGCTGGCGGGGGCTGATGCCGCGTACCCGCTTGAAGGCACTGCTCAACGCAAACGAACTGCCGTACCCCACCTGCCGGGCCACCGAGCTGACGGTTGCGCCTGGCTCGCGCAGGAGATCGGCGGCGAGGGTCAGCCGCCAGCTGGTCAGGAACGTGATGGGCGGCTCGCCGACGAGTTCGTTGAAGCGGCGGGCCAGCGCCGCCCGGGAGACGCCGGTCGCGGTGGCGAGATTGGCTACCGTCCACTGGTGCGCAGGGTTGTTGTGCAGCAGGCGCAGTGCCGGGCCCACGACAGGGTCGCTGTGCGCGCGGTACCACCCCGGCGGCTCCGCCTCCGGACGCGCGAACCAGGCTCGCAGGACGGCGATGAGCAGCAGGTCGAGCAGCCGGTCGAGCACGGCTTCCTGCCCCGGCTCGTCCTTGCCGATCTCCTCGGCCAGATAGGCGATCAGCGGGCTTTCCCAGTCGCGGCTCGGCAGCACGAGCAGCGTTGGGAGCGCGGCGAGTAGCCGCAGGCTGATCTCGCTGCGCATCTGGTAGGTCCCGGTCAGCAGCACCGTGGCGCCGTCCGGGCTGTTGCCCCAGCTACGTACGCCCATGTCCGACATCTCGGTGAGCTCCTCGCCGTCGGGCGTTAGGCAGCGCTGCCCGGGGTGGATGACGACCTGCGGTGTCGTGGCCGGGTCGTCGGCGACGGTGTACGGATCGGGCCCGCGCGCGATCGCAACATCGCCGGGGCCAAGCTTGACGACGTCGCCACCGTCGGGAAGCACCCACGCCGTGCCGCGCACCACGGCCACCACGGTGAGGGGCGCCTCATCCTGAATCCGCATCGACCACGGTGGGTCCAGCGTCGAGCGCAGCAGGAATGCTCCTCGCGCTCTCGGTCCGTCGAGAAGGCCAGCAACCGAGTCCATGGCCGCGATTCTAGACGTACGAACACGAAATCAAGCTGATCACCTATGGACAGTCTCACTCGGCGGCGGTTGCATGGTTGTCATGACCAAAGGGCTCTTCACCCTGACCCTCATCGCGGCGCTCGGCTGTGCGCTGATGGCTGGCGTACTGTTCGCGTTCTCGGCCTTCGTCATGCACGCGCTCGCCCGGCTGCCACCCGCTCAAGGCATCGCCGCCATGCAGTCGATCAACGTGAGTGCGGTGCGCCCTGCCTTCATGACAGGGCTGTTCGGTACGGCTGCGATCTCGTCTACGCGCTCGCGTGGCGAGGGGGCAGCTCCCCGTCGCGCCTGCTGCTCGTGGGCGTGGCGATCACCACGCTCGGCTACGCCGTCGTGCTCGGCGTGATCTCGGCAGTCGACGACATCATCCATGCCAGTCAGCTGGTGACTTTCATTGCCGGCACGGTGTACGGACGCGGGTGGCCGGAGTTCACCGCGCTCATCTTCTGGCTGGCCGTGCTGCTGCCGCTCGCCCTCCTGTCCGCGCGCGATCTCGACACCCTCGTGCTCGGTGATGAAACGGCGGGTGCACTCGGCCTGCGGATCGAAGCCGGTCGTCTGCGGCTCCTCGCGACGGCGGCCGGGCTGGCAGGCGTGGCGGTGGCCGTCGCTGGCCCGGTGGGGTTCGTCGGGCTGATGGCGCCGCACGCGGCACGCCGGCTCGTCGGCGGCGCCCACGCCGCGGTGCTCACTACCGCGATGATGCTCGGGGGCTGCCTGGTCCTCGTTGCCGACGCCGTGGCGCGGACGGCCTTCGCGCCGATCGACCTCCCGGTCGGCGTGCTGACCGCAATCGTCGGGGCGCCCTACCTGCTCTGGCTGCTCGCCGGCCGCGCCCGGTGACGCACCCGATCCTCAGATCCCGCGCTCGCGATCGTCGTCTGCGGGTGGCTCTTCTACCGGCTGTAAGCCGGGCCGACGCCCGGCGGTGAGCATGTCGGCGCGCTGCGCGCCGTTTGGTGTGTCACTCTGCTGCCATGTCTGGGCTCGACACGTTCCAGGATACGTTCGCCGAGGCGCAGCCGTACCCTCGGCGGCATCCGGTACGGCGCTTCCTCTTCCGCTTGTTCCTTGTCCTCGTGCTGATAGCCGGGGCTGGCGTGGGTTACGTCTGGCGCTACCAGCCGCTGGCCTACGGAAGTACGTACGGCGTGCGGGGCGACGATGTCAGGGAGACCGAGTCCGCTGGCGGCTCGAGCGTTGTCACCTACGGGGCCGGTCTGTCCTTTGAGACGATCTTCTCGATCCGCAATACCGGGCGGGTGACAGTCCGAATCACGGACGTGCCCGATACCGACTTCGCCGCGATTCTGGCGTCGTACGACGTGATGGTGATGCCCCGGCGTGCGACGGCCTATGACGAGAGCGACGCCGAGACCTTCCGCCCGTTTACCCTGCTCCCGGGGGAGGAGCGGATACTCAACCTGAGATACACGTTCCGCGACTGCGGGGAGCCGGCGACCGCGGGCAATCGGACCGTGCGACGGCAGCCAGTGCGCTACGAGCTCGCCCAGGCGTTCGAGCGGGTCGCCGACGTCGCATTGGGCCAGCCGCTGGTGATCAGGCGTGTGCCGACCTGCTGAGCGGGTATCCCACCTGCGACGTTGTCGCGTGAGCCGACAGGAAGGCGCAAGGAATGTCTCGCCCAGGTGACCCGCTACCTCCCCACGATCCCCAGCCGCCCGGACCGATGCCGCCGCTCGAGCCGACGCCAGCGCCTCCCGGGCCAGGGCCCGATCCCACGCAGCCGGCGCCGGTGCCGCCCACGCCACCGGCCCCTGACCCCGACGCGCCGATGCCCGATCCGGAGCCGACCGGCCCCGGCGGCCCCACGCCCGTACTCGCTTAAGGGGCGCTTAAGGGTTGGCGCCGGCGGGTGCGATGGCTGACATGCTTGTACCATGCAACTATCCCCGTACGAGGTCATCGAGCGAGAGTTGACCCGCCTGATGCGCTCCTTGGAGCACGCGCATCGCCGCATGCTCCAAGCAGGTGATGTCCCGCATCATCTTGAGCGGGCTGCCCACCGTCTCCTCGCTCACATCGTCGACGGCGGGCCGGTGCGGCTGTCCGCACTGGCCGAGTTCGCCTGTGTCGACACCTCCACCGCCAGCCGGCAGATCAGCCAACTCGAGGCTCGGGGGCTGGTGGCTCGCCAGACCGACCCGGCCGACGGGCGCGCCGCGCTGCTGGCAGCCACTGACGACGGCGCCAAGTTGCTGCTCCGCACTCGCGCGGCGCGCAGCCGCTTCGTCCGCGAACTGGTGGGTGCCTGGCCCAGCACCGACCGGAAAGAACTTGGCCGTTTGCTCACTCAATTCAACGATGGGGTGGCCCAGTCCACGTCGTCGCGACAGGGAGTTTCATGACCAACCCGGCTACCGCAAACCCCGTCGTACGAGGCCCCTGTCATGACCCACCGCCAGATCATGGTGGTGATGTCCGGGTTGTTGCTCGGGGTGTTGCTGGCAGCTCTCGACCAGACGATCGTCTCCACTGCTTTGCCGCAGATCGTCGGTGACTTCAACGCACTCGAGCACCTCTCCTGGGTGGTCACCGCCTACCTGTTGACCTCGACGGCCTCTACCCCGCTGTACGGGAAGATCTCAGACCTCTACGGCCGCAAGCCGGTCTTCCAGTTCGCGATCGTGTCTTCCTGCTGGGGTTCGATGCTCTGCGGGCTGAGTCAGAGCATGGGGCAGCTGACCGCCTTCCGCGTGGTCCAGGGCCTTGGTGCGGGTGGCCTGATGGTCATGGCCATCACGATCATCGGCGACATCATCCCGCCGCGGGAACGGGGTCGCTATCAGGGCTACTTCGGCGGTGTCTTCGGCGTGGCTTCAGTCGCCGGGCCGTTGCTGGGCGGTTACTTCACCGACCAGCTGACGTGGCGATGGATCTTCTACGTCAATGTGCCGGTCGGCATTGCCGCACTCGTCGTCCTGAGCATCGTGCTGAAAATGCCGCGCACCCGGCGCGAGCACAAGATCGACTATGCCGGCTCGGTGCTGCTCGTTGCGGCTGTTTCATCCCTGCTCCTGGTCACCGTGTGGGGCGGCCAGCAGTATGCCTGGTCGTCAGGCCCCATCCTCGGCCTGTCGGCAGCCGGTCTGCTCCTGACTGTCGCCTTCCTCGTACGCGAGCACCACGCGAGCGAGCCGATCCTGCCACTGGATCTCTTCCGTAACCGAGTGTTCGGCGTGGGCAACGGGATCGGCTTCATCGTCGGGCTGACAATGTTCGGCGCAATCGTCTACATCCCGGTCTATCTGCAGGTGGTCAAGGACCGCACGCCGACCGCCTCCGGGCTGCTGTTGTTGCCGCTGATGGTCGGCGTTCTGTTCGCCTCGATCGGCAGCGGCCGCATCATCAGTCGCATCGGCAAGCTCAAGATCTTCCCGATCATCGGCACCACGCTGACGGCGATCAGCATGCTGATGCTCAGCCGGCTACAGGTCGACAGCTCGATCCTCTACCTAGCCGTCACCCTGGTCATCCTCGGTCTCGGTCTCGGCTGTGTCATGCAGGTGCTCATCCTGGCGGTGCAGAACGCGGTGGACCGCAAGGACATGGGAGCGGCGACGTCGTCGGTGGCGTTCTTCCGCACGCTTGGTGGCGCCTTCGGCACGGCGATCTTCGGCGCGGTGCTGACCGCGCGGTTGCACTACTGGGAGCCCAAGCTGTTGCCCGGGGCGGCAGGGAAGTCAGGGCAGCTCGCTGGCGGGGCGACGGGCTGTTCAGCGACCCGCAGGTGATCAAGGCCCTGCCGCCCGTGATTCATGACGCGGTGCTGGAGATCTTCGTCCGGTCGATCCACACGGTCTTCCTCGTTGCCGTGCCGATCGTTCTTGTCGGCATCGTGCTGGCGTTCCTGCTGCCCGAGCAGAAGTTGAAGGAGCGGGCGCAGCCACCTGGCGAGACCGCCGGACCGGCAGACGCCGAGGTCGCCGCCATCAAGGCCACGTGATGCCTCAGGCCTTCCGTCAGTCCTGGATCTCGAGGCGTTCGAACTCGTACTTGTCGCGTTGACCCGTCGGGATCTCGATGGTGACGTCGAAGTCCACGACGCGCTCCTCACCGGTTGGCCGGGCCCCGTCTAGTGTCGCCTAAGGCGAGTGAGCATCGCGCGTAGCGAGGCGCGGAGGGGCCAGATGGGAAGACGAAGGCGGCAAGAGCGTGATCCGCTGCGCTGGGTCATAGCTGGATTCGCCCTTGCACTCGCTCTGGTGCTGGTTGCAGCGGGCGCGCTGCTGCTGCCCAGAGTCTTGGCCGACCCGGAGGTCCGCGCGCAGCCGAGCCCGGCACCGTCGCCTTCGCCGACTCCCGAGCCATCGCCCGTATTGCTGCCCGGCAACAGCGCGGGACGGGTGCCGACCGCCGCCGGACTGGCAGCCGTGCTGGCCGGTCCGCTGGCGGACCGGCGGCTGGGCGGACGGCTGTCCTACACCGTGGTAGATGTGCGGACCGGTGCCGCGCTGGCGGGCGCGAGCCCGGCTCGGCTGGTAGCTCCGGCCTCGGTGGCCAAGGTCATCACGGCAGCCGCTGTCCTGGCCGCGATGGGCCCGGCGGCGCGGATTCCGACCAGGGTCGTGGCCGGCACGGCGCCCGGTGACGTGGTCCTCGTAGGTGGCGGTGACCCGACCCTGTCGGTCGGGGCAGTGCAGTCCTACCCCGGTGCGGCCCGCCTCGACATCCTGGCCACCGCGGTACGCAAGGCCTACGGCGCTCCGGTGCGCCGGGTGATCGTCGACGGGGCGGCCTTCCCCGGAGCGACGACCGGACCCGGCTGGGACAGCGACGTGGTCAGCGGCGGTTTCGTCGCGCCGATCACGGCGGTGATGGTCGATGGCGGCCGCGTCAACCCGCGGCGTGCCCAGCGGTCGCTAGCGCCGGATCTCTTCGCCGGCCAGGCCTTCGCCCGGCTGGTCGGCGCGCCTGCCGCCGCCGTGACGCGCGGCACGGCACCGGCCACCGGCCGGGAATTGGCCCGGGTCACCTCAGCGCCGATCGCGACGATCGTCGAACAGATGCTGGCGCCCAGTGACAACGTGCTGGCCGAAGCACTGATCCGGCAGGTCGCGATCGCCGGCCGGGTGCCGGCTGATTTCGCCGGGTCCATTGCGGCCGTCCGCGCGATACTCACCCGGATCGGTCTCGACGTCACGGGGCTGCGCCTCTCCGACGGCAGCGGCCTGTCGCGGCTGAACATGCTGTCCCCCGCCACGGTCACCTCTCTGCTGGTGGCGGCAGCCGGGGACAGCCATCCGCAGTTGCGTCCGCTGCTGGCCGGGCTACCGGTCGCTGGTTTCAGCGGCACCCTCGACAACCGGTTCCGCACCGCGTCGCAGCGACCGGCGGCCGGGCAGGTCCGAGCCAAGACCGGATCGCTGTCCGGCGTCAGCACGCTGGCCGGCGTGGTGCGCGACATCGACGGGCGGCTCCTGGCCTTTGCCGTACTTGCCGACCGGGTGCCGCCCGGCGGCATCGTCTCGGCCGAGGTCGCCCTCGATCGGATCGCGGCGAGCCTGGCCCGCTGCGGCTGCGGCTAGCAAGCAGATCAATTCGGGTGCGGTGGTGCTGGCCGTCCGGCTGCCAACCCACGCCAGCGCGTGCTGCTAACCCGCGCCAGCATCGCTGGGGACAAGCAACGTACGGTTGAGCCATGACACAACTGGTCGACTGGGATCTGGCTGTGACGACCGCCAGCCGACTGGCCGGCGGGGGACCGTCGGTGAGCTACGCCGAGGCCGCCGAAGTTGTGTCAGAGTTACGCCGCGCGACCGATGAGTCCGAAGCGCACGTGTTCGACTTCACTCACCTGCAGGCCAAGGTCGAGCACCCCCCGGTCCGAGTCGTCGATCGGGGCGACTGGGCAGAAGTCAACGTGGCCGGCTTCCAGACCGTGCTCGCCCCGGTCACGCAGAAGTTGCGGGAACAGCGTTCGAGCAACCCCGGCCCGCTGGCGACCGCGATCGGTGCCCGCGCGACAGGAGTGCAGGTCGGCGGGATCCTGGCCTTCCTGGCCAGCAAGGTGCTCGGGCAGTACGAAGTGTTCTCCCAGGCGCCCGGTCAACTGCTGCTGATCGCTCCCAACATCGTTGCCGCCGAGCGTTCGCTGGGCACCGACCCGCGCGACTTCCGGTTGTGGGTATGCCTGCACGAGGTGACCCATCGCACCCAGTTCACCGCCGTTCCCTGGCTGCGCGACCACTTCCTCAAGGAGGTGTTCAACTTTGTCGACGCGGCAGATCCCGATGCCATGAAGGACCGGTTGACGACCGCGGTCTCTGAGGTGGGCCGGGCGCTGCGGGAGCGCGACACCGAGATCAGCATCATCGATCTGGTGCAGACCCCTGAGCAGAAGGCCGTACTCGACCGGCTTACCGCCATGATGACCCTGCTCGAGGGGCACGCCGAGTACGTCATGAATGGCGTTGGCCCGCGAGTCGTCCCCTCGGTGGAGTCGATCCGGTCGAAGTTCCAGACCCGGCGCAAGGGAACCGGACCGCTCGACCGCGCCTTGCGCAGGCTGCTCGGCATCGACGTCAAGATGCGGCAGTACGCCGAGGGCAGCAGGTTCGTCGCCGCAGTGGTCAAGAGCACCGGCATGGACGGCTTCAACCGCGTCTGGGAGTCCGTGCAGACCTTGCCGACGATGGCTGAGATCGGCGATGCGCAGGCGTGGGTTGCCCGTGTGCACGGCACCTCCTCAGTCGAGACCGGCTGAGACCGGCTGAGACTGGCGCCGGCCATGCCGCAGCCCGCTATCGCGGTCTCGGCCGTCCGCCTGGCCATCCGGCGCTCTCTCACGGACCTGTCCGCCGGCGATCTGGTGCTGGTTGCGTGTAGCGGTGGCGCGGACTCGATGGCCCTCGCCGCTGCGACCGCATTCGAGGCACGCTCGGCCCCCTGGCGCGCTGGCCTCATCACCGTCGATCACGGACTCCAGCCAGGCTCGGCCGAGCAGGCACAGCGGGTGCGCCGCTGGGCACATTCGATGGGCTTCGAGCCGGCGGAGAGCACCCGCGTTCAGGTCGGAACTGCCGGCGGGCCCGAGGCGGCGGCCCGCAGCGCCAGGTACGCGGCACTCGACGCGGCGGCGCAGCGGCACGGCGCCGCTGCCGTACTCCTTGGCCACACCCTCGACGATCAGGCCGAGACCGTGCTGCTCGCATTGGCCCGCGGATCTGGCGCCCGATCACTGTCGGGGATGGCACCAGTGCGCGGCCACTACCGACGACCGCTGCTCAATCTCACCCGCACCATCACCGAGCAGATGTGCGCCAGCGAAGGGCTGCAACCGTGGCAAGACCCGCACAATTCTGACAGCAGCTACACCCGAGTCCGGATCCGAGGCGTCCTGCGCGCCCTGGAGGACGCAGCCCCCGGTGCCACTTCCGGGCTGGCCCGTACCGCCGCGATGCTCCGCGCCGACGCAGATGCCCTGGAGGAGACGGCTGAGGCGGTCGGGCAGCAGGTGAGAGGCGACGATGGTGCCCTCGACTGCAAGAAGCTGGCCCAATGCGGTCCGGCCGTCCGAAGCCGCGTCCTGCGAGCCGCCGCTTTCACCGCCGGCGTACCGGCTGGAGCCCTGTTGAGTGCGCACGTCAGCATGCTCGAGGCGCTGATCATCAGCTGGACCGGGCAGGGGCCGATCAGCCTGCCGGGGGGTATCGAGGCGTTCCGCACATCTGGCAGGCTGGTCTTCGACCAGCGGCCGTGGGACTCGTCCGAGGAGTCCGGTCTTTAAGGAGCATTGGTGGCGCACGGCGGGATGTACGACGGGGACATCGACTCCGTGGTGGTGTCGGAGAAGCAGATACAGACCAGGCTCGAAGAGTTGGCCGCCGAGGTCTCCCGCGACTACGCCGGTCGTGAGTTGCTGCTGGTCGGCGTGCTCAAGGGCGCCGTGATGTTCATGGCCGACTTCTCCCGCGCACTGTCGGTGCCCCTGACGATGGAGTTCATGGCTGTGTCGTCGTACGGCCAATCGACCACGTCGTCGGGGGTCGTACGGATTCTCAAAGATCTCGACCGCGACATCGCCGGCCGCCATGTCATCCTGATCGAGGACATCATCGACTCGGGCCTGACCCTGTCCTGGCTGCTGAAGAACCTGCGTAGCCGGCAGCCCGCCTCGGTCGAGGTGGTCGCACTGTTGCGCAAGCCTGAGGCCATGAGGGTCGACGTACCCGTCCGTTACGTCGGTTTCGACATTCCCAACGAGTTCGTCGTCGGGTACGGCCTGGACTACGCCGAGAGCTACCGCGACCTGCCGTATGTCGGAATCCTCAAGCCCGCGGTCTACGAGCGCTAAGCGTTGCGCAGCCCCTCGGTTTAGCTGGAGTTACCGGGCCCTCAGCACCCCCGGGAGACCCCGATAGGTCCAGCTAAAAGAGACGGGTCGCCAGCGAGGAGTGCGCGACAACGCCGAAGCAGGCGAGCGACACTCGGCAACCTGACACCCATTGAAGCCGCGGATTGCCGGAGTTCTGGGCGCCACGACCGGAACACCAGCGCTTAGCGGGCCGTTGGAGCAGTAACCGAGCCGACCGGCGGTTCGTGGTCGCCTCTGCAGCGGTGTACCGTCATTTTCTCGGGGAAGCAATTCCCGGGCCACCCAGAGTCGAGCCCCCACAACGCAGCGGATCAGGAGGGCGCGGAGGGCCATTGAGGCGCTCCCGCATGCACATGGAACGCAGTCGACAGCTACTCCGCAAACCCCTCGTGTGGGTGCTCATCATCCTGGGCTTGTTCTTGCTGTTCAGCCCGCTGCTGCGCGGCGACGGCGGCTATAAGAAGGTCGACACGTCTGCCGCGCTGACCCAGGTCGAACGTGGCAACTTCACCAAGGTCCAGATCGAGGACAAAGAACAGAAGCTCAAGATCACCCTCAAGAACGACACGACGGTCGAGGGTGAGCGCACCGACAAGATTCAGGCCGGATTCCCCGCCGAAGCGGCGCGCAACATCTACGAGCTGCTGCTCGCCGAGCGCAAGGAAAACGCCAGCCTCAAATTCGATACCAAGGTCAGCACGCCGAATCTTCTGACCAACATCCTGCTCACCTTCATCCCGTTCATCCTCATCGCGCTGGTGCTGTTCTTCTTCATCAGCCAGATGCAGGGCGGCGGCGGCAGGGTGATGAACTTCGGCAAGTCCAAGGCCAAGCTGGTCAGCAAGGATACGCCCAAGACCACGTTTGCCGACGTGGCCGGTGTCGATGAGGCGATCGAGGAACTCGAAGAGATCAAGGAATTCCTCGAGGCGCCGGCCAAGTTCCAGGCCATCGGAGCCAAGATCCCCAAGGGTGTGCTGTTGTACGGACCGCCTGGTACGGGCAAGACGCTGCTTGCCCGCGCGGTCGCCGGTGAGGCGGGAGTGCCGTTCTACTCGAT
>Ga0136617_10001915_pt1 | contig 18558 bp, 13 predicted proteins | sample AntDrymUQ3222106_2_FD_129672 | JGI IMG/M metagenome (GOLD analysis project Ga0136617, IMG submission 129672) | Polar desert sand microbial communities from Dry Valleys, Antarctica - metaG UQ322 (21.06) | ecosystem: Environmental > Terrestrial > Soil > Desert | place: Antarctica: Dry Valley... | reverse complement strand
TTGAAGAGCCTGCTCAGCCGGGCGACGTTCGCCGCCACGTAGGGCATCCGGTTGAACGTCGTGATCGCCAGGCCGAGGTGCACCACCCGGGCGGGTTCGTCCGACGTCGCCAGTTCGACATAACGAACCCGGCCTTCGGCCGAGCGGCAGCGCAGCCGCAGCCACAGCAATCCGCGCCCGAGCGTCGACAGTGGCGGGAGTCCGAGAACTGACCGGTCGCCATCGACGACACCCGACGCCACGACGCGATCGTCGCCGCTGACCGGGGTGACGACGACCTCGATGTCGAACGCCCCCGTGACGTCGGCGTTGATGGCGAGGGACTCGACGACGGACTCCTGGCTCCAGACCCCGAGCGAGAACACGCCGAAGAACGTGTCGGTGCGCAGCTCGCCTCCGGCGCGCGTGACGATGTGGCGCTGCTCGACGTCCAGCCTCGCCGCGCCGGCGAGGCGGACGTACATCTCGATCTCGGGACAGACGTCCAGCGCCGGGATGATCAGCCGTTGGAGCGTCCGCATGGAGCCGTTCACCGTACCGTCGGCGCTCAGCGGCCTTCGGCGCTCGACCGCGGGTCGCGCTGGGCGAACTGGTCGCGCCAGTACCCGTCGGAGACCAGCTTGGGGTAGGCCTCCCGCCACGAGTTGGCGACAGTGTCGAAGTCCCTGGAGATGCGCCCGCTCAGCGTCCGCATCCGGCGCAGGATGGCGCGAAAGCGCTGCTGGTCGCGACGGGCGACGAAACCCTCGCCCGTGGCGTCATGGCGAAAGACGAGCTCGTCGGAGCCCACCATCGCCATCGCCGGGGTGGAGTCGGCGCGCACGGCCCAGGTCCGCTTGCGTCGCAACGGCGCCGGCAGCAAGTGCCCGCCGAGCGTCGACAGTGCCGCGGCACGCAGCAACGTCGGTCGGCGACCACCGGGCGGCGCCCACACCGGGACGGTCCGCTTGTCGGGCGGGAGTGGCTCGAGCCGCTCGCCGTAGCGGCCGCGCACCTCGTCGTTGAGCTCGTCGGCGGAGAGCGCCAGCAAGGCGTCCGGGCCGTCGAGATACGCCTCGACTCCGTCGAGGAACGCCGTCGCCGTGTCGTACTTGAACGCCCACGCGAAGCGCATCGTGCGCTCGACCATCCGCTTGCGGAACGACGACGCGTCGTAGTCGGGCCGCGACACCGTCAGCATCAGCGGGATGTTGCGCGCTTCGTAGAAGAACGCCACGGGCCCGTTCTTGTACGAGAAGTCCTGGTGCCAGACGCCGATCCCGTTCACCGTGACCATGTGACCGGCGCAGTACTGGAGACCGAAGCACACGTCGTCCCCGCGCACGAAGATCGGGATCGGGTAGTCGGCGGTCAGGTCGAGCGGGAAGGCGTAGCACCACCACCCGCCGTAGTCGATCGGATCATCGCCCTCGTTGAGCAGGAGATCATCGACATCGCTGAGATCGCGGTCGTGGGCCTGGGCGTGCCACACGACCGTCGAGTGCGTGCGGACGACGGCGCCAGCCTCGAACTGGAGCGTCGGGTGCTCCTCGCGCAGCATCGCCCCGGCGATGCACAGCTGCGGATCGGTGGCGTACGACAGGAGGCCGACGACCCGACCGAAGATCTCCGGCTCGAAGGCGATGTCGTCGTCCATGAACAGTGCGTGGGTGGCCCAGCCCTCGTCGCGCAGCTCCATCATCCCCCGGGCGAACCCTCCGGCCCCGCCGAGGTTGCGGTTGGGCACGACCCGAGTGGTGATCGCCCTCGGGGGCTCGAGTTCCAGGTTGCGTCCGTTGTCGACGACGACGAGCCGGACATGGTCGGCCAACTCCGGCCGTTCGGCGAGATAGGCGTCGGTGCGGGCCACGTTGGCCTGGACGTACCCCTGGCGGTTGAACGTCGTGATCGAGATGCCGACCCGGACGTCACGGGCCGGCTCATCCGACGTGCGCGTCGTCAGCCCCCGGAACCGAACCGCGTCCCCGCGAGCGATGACGCGGACGAAGGCGTGGCCGTCGGCGAGCTCGTCGATGGAGGGCAGGGCCACCGTGACGTCACCGGTGCCGTGGCCGATGGCGACCACGCGCGCCGAGTGCTGCGGCCGCTGATGGATGACCTCGACCTCGACCTCGCCGTCGGTCTCGATGACCACCTCGACGTTGCGGATCGATGTGTGACGGTGCCACTTGCCGACCGGGATGACGCCGAAGTACGTGTCGGTCGTGACGGCGTCACCGGCGTCCATGACGACCGCCCGCTCGACGAACGAATAGCGGGCGTTGCTCTCGAGGCGCACGTAGAGCTCGACGTCCGAGCAGAGGTCGACTGAGGGGGTGGGGAGACGGAGGAGGGTGAACACGGTGCGGGTGGGCTGCGTCGAGCAGCGGACGAGGCTACCAAGTCCGGCCCGGGGCACCGGATACGCTCGCGCCGACGTCGGAACCCTCGTGGCTGCGCAGGGCGGCGTTGCCTTTACCGATGATGACCATCAGCGCCGCCCCTGCCGATGACCGGGCGCACTCGTGGCGCTGGATGGGGGCCACCGTGGCGCTCACCGGGCTGGCGGCATTCGGCGCACTGGCCCTGAACCGTCGCTTCTACTTCTTCGACGACACCCAGATCGGGGCGTTCTGGAACTGGCACGAGTTGGGAACGTCGTTGCGCGACGGCCGCTGGCCGATGCTCGACCCGAGCCGCTGGATGGGCGGCAACATCGGCGCCGAGGGACAGTGGGGCGTCTGGAACCCGCTCGTCCTGCTGATCGGGCTCGGCGCCTCCGTCACCACCAACGCGGCGCTCTACTCGACCGCCGTCAAGGTGGTCTTCCTCGTCGTGGCGGCTACGGGCACCCACCTGCTGGTGCGCGATCGCGGCGTGCCGGCCCCGATCGCCTGCGTCGCCGGCGTGGCCGTCACGCTGACCGGGTTCACCGTCTACATGGACGCGGCCTCGTGGGTGACCGGTCTGATGACGTGGGCGATGCTGCCGTGGGCGTGGCTGGCACTCGTCCGGCTGGGTGACGGCCGGGGCGGGGTCGTGGCCGCCTTCGGGGCGGGGTACCTGCTCGTCGCCGTCGGCTACGTGCACGGCGCGCTAATGCTGGCATTCACGTTCGCCGGCGTCATCGTGGCCCGCCTCGTCGACGGCGATCGCCGAGGCGCCGGCCGTGTGCTCGGTGTGGGCGTGCTCGTCGGGCTCGTCGTGGTGACGGTGTATCTACCCGGGATCGGCACCGCCGAGGTCACGGCGCGGTCGAACGACGGGGTCCTGAACAGCGACTTCCTGTCGACCGACGTGGCCGGGCTGGTTTCGTCCGTGTCGAGCGAGGCGCGCTCGGTGTTGCCCGGCTGGTGGGCGTCCAACTACGCGCCGGTGCCTCTCCTCTATCTGGCCTGGTTCCTCCCCGTGCTGGCGTTCGTCGACTGGTCGGCCGGGCGGCGGCTGCTGCGCCGCCACGTCGACCTGCTCATCGTGTTGGCTGTGGCGACGGCACTCGTGCTCGGCCCGACCGACATCGGCCCGCTCCGCCTGCCGGTGCGTTTGATGCCCTATGTGAGCCTCGCCGGTCTGGCGCTGGTCGCCATCCTCCTGACGAACGCGCTGGCCCGCCCGGTCTCCCGGGTTCGGCTGCTGGCGGCGACCGCGTGGGTCGTCATCGCCGCCTACCTGGCGTGGGCCGGCCGGCCGGACACGCTGGGCCGCGTCGCCCTGGCCGGCGGCGTCGCCGTCGCCGGGCTGGTCATCACTCGCTGGCTGATCGGGCGCGGCGATGGAGGGGTGCGGTGGGCCCCGGTGGCGTTCGGTCTGCTCGCCGTCAGCCTGGTGACGAGCGCCATCCAGCGCGTCGAGTACGACCACAGCCCCCTGCCCGACTTCGGCCTGACCCCCCGGGTCGATGCTCTTCGCGATGTGCAGCCGGCTGCGGTGTCGGACGCCGTCCTCGTCGGCTCGTTCACCGACCACCTCGAGGTGGGTCACGACGCGCCGGTGTGGTCGGAGGCCCTGCTCGGGGGCTCGTGGTTCGGCGCCGACGTCGACGTGCAGAACGTCTACACGGCGATTGCGTTCCGGGAGTACAGCGACGTGACGTGCATGAACTTTCGCGGCGAGACGTGTCCCGGCCTGCTGGCGCGACTGTTCCGGCCGCAGCCGACGACCGGCCTCGACCTCGCCGATCAGTTGGCGATCAACTCGGTCATCATGTTCAAGGACGAGGTTGGGGCGACCTGGCGACGCCCGCCCGCCGGGTGGACGCTCGCCGCCGACGGCGCGCTGACGGCGACGTGGGTGCGGGCCGAGCCGGGTCCGCGCGCCGGTGGCGTCGTCTGGCAGAGCCCGGGGGTGACCGTGCGCGAGCTGGGACGGGGCGACACCGAGGTCCGCCTGGCCGTCGAGGACGTGCCGGCCGGGGGCGGCGTCGTCGTCCTCAGCCGATTGGCCTGGCCCGGCTACGAGGCGACGAACGCCGCTGTCGGCGAGCCGACAGACGGCTACCTCCTGACGATCGAGGTGCCGTCCGACGCCACCGGGCAGACGGTCACGATCCGGTTCCGCCCCCCGGGCTGGCGGCTCGAGGTGGCGGCGCTCATCGTGGCCCTCCTCGGGTGCGTCGCATGGGCCGTCACCGATTCGGTTCGGCGCCGGTGGTCGTCACAGCCGGGCGCGCCGGCGCAGCCGCCGGTAGACGAGTGACCGTCCGACGCTGAGCGCCGACGCCGTCGCCCGCCCCCGGCGCGCGGACCAGCCACGCCGCGACAGCCCGGAGGCCACGGCCAGCCGGCTGACGAACTCGTGGTTCTCCCGGCGCTGGTCACGCTCCAGCGCGGCGCTCCATTGCGTGGGCGACACCCGGAAGCTGCCGAGCGTCGCGTCGGCGGCGAGGAGGTCCCCGTGCTCGAGGACGCGGGCGTACGCGTCGAGGTCGATCGTGAACCGCCATTGCGGATCGAAGCCCCCGACCGCCAGCAGCTGCGCCCGCCGGAACAGCACCACCGATGGCTCGCCCAGCGGGTTGGTGCCGGCTCGCACGATCGCACGTCGAGCCTCGGCTCCCGGCACGAGACCGCGTAGACCGCCGAGACCGCGGTCCTTGATCAGGGCGGCACCGTGCTCGTCGATGATGTTCCGACGGGCCGCGGCCAGCACGGCGCTGGGGTGGGCGTCGAGCAGGGCCACGTGGATCGCCAGGCTGTCCGGCGACAACAGGTCGTCACTGCACAGCACCTTCACGTAGCGGCCGCGCGCCATGCCCACGACCTCGTTCCACGTGGCCGCCGCGCCCTGGTTGCGCTCGTGTCGGGCCAGGCGCACCCGCGGGTCGCCGGCGTGACGCTGGACGACGTCCCACGAATCGTCGCGGGAGGCGTCGTCGAGGATCACCAACTCCCAGTCGTCGTACGTCTGTGCGAACACCGACGCCAGGGTCTGGTCGACGTAGCGGCTGGCGTTGTACACCGGCACACACACGCTCACCGTCGGCGCAACCGGTGGGTGCGGAGGCGCTGGCATGGGCTCGGCAGCCTACCGATGGCCTCGGCTCCGGGCTGCGGGTGCGGGCTATCGTCGCGGCCGACCGTGACTGCCTCCCATCCCCACCCCGCCCCCGAGGCGCACGGTCACGACGACGCTCCACTGCTCTCGGTCGTGGCCCCGGTGTTCAACGAGGCCGAGTGCCTTCCGGAGTTCTTCCGGCGCATGCTCGCTGTGCTCGACGCACTGCCGATGCGCGCTGAGCTGATCTTCGTCGACGACGGCAGCACCGATACGTCCCCGGTTGCACTCAGCGAGCTGGCCCGCACCGACGAGCGCGTTCAGATCGTGTCGCTGTCGCGCAACTTCGGTCACCAGGTAGCCGTGTCGGCCGGCCTCGACCACACCGCCGGCGACGCCGTCGTCGTCATCGACAGCGACCTGCAGGATCCTCCGGAGTTGATCCCCCGGCTCGTGGAGGAGTGGGAAGGCGGCAGCGAGGTCGTGCACGCCGTGCGGACCATGCGCCATGGCGAGACCCGGTTCAAGACGTGGACGGCGTCGCGCTTCTACCGGCTGATCAAGGGCTGGACCGACCTCGACATCCAGGTCGACGCCGGCGACTTCCGGCTTCTCGGACGCCGCGCCGTCGACGCCATCCGTGCGATGCCGGAGCAGTTCCGGTTCCTCCGCGGGATGGCGGCGTGGGTCGGTTTCCGCCAATCGGTCGTGCCCTACGAGCGCGACAGCCGATTTGCCGGAGCCACCAAGTACCCCCTGAAGCGGATGCTCCGCCTCGCCTCCACGGCGCTGACCAGCTTCTCGTTCGTGCCCCTCCAGCTGGCGTCGATCTTCGGGTTCGTCATCTCGGCCATCACGGCGCTGGCCGTGCCGGTCGTCATCGTGCTACGCGTGCTCGGCGTCATGGGGCTCGGCGGCCAGACCACCGTTCTGCTCGCCGTGATGTTCTTCGGCGGCGTGCAGCTCGTCGTGCTCGGGATCATCGGTGAGTACCTCGGACGGATCGCCATCGAGGTGAAGCGACGTCCGCTCTACCTCGTCGACCGGATCGAGTGCCACTCCGGCGTCGAGGCCGAACCCGACCAGCCCGGTCTGCCCGGTGAGGCGCGGCGCCGACCCGCCGATCGTGCTTAGGTGGGTCCAGCGCGACGTAGATGTTGTTGCGCTGTGGGGGCACGCGGCCTTCGCCGATGACCTCGACCGGCGCACAGCCGTCCTCAACGAAGCGCACGCTGGGCCTCGGCGGGAACGTGGTGGAGCACCTCGGACACGACCAGCTAGCCCCGATCAGACCGGCTTGGTCGCCACGACGTTGAACTCGTTGTAGATGAATGCCTTACCGGTGAACCGCGGGAGCGGGAAGCTGCGCCACTTAGCCGGCCGCAGGCCCAGCGCGGTCGAGAGGTCCATCAGGTCCTCCCCCGTCGTCCACCGCACGTGCGTCGGGTCGGAGGCGTACCCCCGCTCCTGCGGGCAGATGAACAGCACCTTGCCGCCGGGCCTGAGGTAGGGCAGGTAGTCGCGGACCACCTGCTCCCCCATCTCGGGCGGCATGTGCTCGATGACGTGGGCGAGGAGCATCCCGTCGAAGGACTCGGCCACTCGCAGTGCGGAGGCCGCCCACTCCTCGACCGTGAGGGCGTTGAGCCCGCGCTCACGCGCAATCTTGATCGAGGTGGGATTGTGGTCGATGCCGAGCGAGCCCTCGCCGAGGGTCTCGAGGTTGCGGCCGATGCCGCAGCCGACGTCGAGGGTGCGGCCGAGCTCGTGCCGGCGCAGGTTCCACCGGTAGGGCGCCTGCACGTTGAGGAGCTGTTTCCAGCGTGCAGTCTCCTTGTCGTGGAGTCGCTTGGAGTAGTCCTCACCCCGGGTGTCGGGCATGCGGGAGAACCTACCGAGCCCGCCCGGCCGCCCGGCGTCCGCCGTGCGGGCCGCCGCGAAGCGGTGGCGAGCCCGCCGGCCGAACTTGGCCACTCGGTAACGTCCTGCCATGCTCTCATCGATCGAGCGCCGATGACTGTCCTGGTGACCGGCGGCGCCGGCTACATCGGGTCGCACACCGTGCGCGCCCTGCGCGAGACCGGGCGGGACGTGGTCGTTCTCGACTCGCTCGAGTTCGGGCGAGTCGAGGCCTTGCTCGGGACGCCGTTGGTGGAGGGCGACATCGCCGACGCCGAACTGGTCCGGTCCACCTGCGGGCGCTACGGCGTCGATCAGCTCGTGCACTTCGCCGCTTACAAGGCCGTAGGCGAGTCAATGGAGCAACCGGCTCGCTACTGGCGCAACAACGTCGCCGGCAGCGCCGCCCTCTTCGACGCCGTCCTGGTGGCGGGCGTGCGCGACGTCGTGTTCTCGTCGTCGTGCTCGGTGTACGGCACCCCGCCGACCGTGCCGGTGGCCGAGGACGTACCGATCGCCCCTGAGAGCGTGTACGCCGAGACCAAAGCGATGGTCGAGCGGATCCTGGCCTGGTTCGGCGTCACCCACGGTCTCCGCTCGGCCAGCCTGCGCTACTTCAACGCCGCTGGCGCCAGCCACGACACCGTGATCGGGGAGGACTGGACGGTCACGCTGAACCTCGTGCCGCTGGCGATGAAGGCGTTACTCGGCGCGTCGCCGACGCTCAAGGTGTTCGGCAACGACTACCCCACCCCGGACGGCACGTGCATCCGCGACTACATCCACGTCGAGGACCTCGCCGACGCCCACGTCAAAGCGCTGGATCGGCTGGCGAGCATCACCGATGACGGCCCCCCCACCCTCGCTGTCAACGTCGGGACGGGAGTCGGGTCGTCGGTCTTAGAGGTGCTCAACGCCGCCGGCGACGTCGCCGGCCGTCCGGTTCCCTACGAGATCGTCGCGCGGCGCGCCGGAGATCCCGTCGCCACCTTCGCCGACCCGGCCTACGCCGAGTCGGCGCTCGGCTGGCGAGCCAAGCAGGGTCTCGGCGAGATCGTCGACAGCGCCTACCGCTGGCACGCCAAGGCGCAGCATGGCGGGTGACCCGGCTACCCGGTTCGCCACGCTGCCCTTCGGCATCGACTGGTCGACCAAGCGACGTGAGCCGGCGCCGGCGACGAAGATCGGGATCGTCATGCGGACGCGGGATCGCCCGCTGCTGCTCCCCCGCGCCATCGCCAGCGTCACCGCGCAGACGCTCGACGACTGGCACCTCGTCGTCGTCAACCACGGCGGCAAGCCTGAGCCCGTCGAGCAGGCGATCGCCGACGCCGATCCGGCGCCGTGCGGACGCATCGAGGTCGTCCACCTCGACGACGGCGGCGGCATGGAGCGGGCGTCGAACGCAGGGCTGGAGCGCCTCGACGCGGAGTACGTCGCCGTTCACGACGACGACGACACGTGGTTGCCGACGTTCCTGGAGCGCACCGTCGAGTTCCTCGATGACGGCGCCCACCAGCGCTTCGGCGCCGTCGTCACCCACATAGTTCAGCGCTGGGAGCGCATCGACGGTGAGGTCATCGAGCACGTCATCGACAACGACCTCAACGGCGACGACCTCCACGTCGACGTCCAACGCCTCTTCGGCTGGAACCGCTTCCTGCCGATCGGGATGCTCGTGCGAGCGGCGGTGTTCGACGTCGTCGGCCCGTTCAACGAGCGCCTCGAGGTCATCGGCGACTGGGAGTTCAACCTCCGGCTGGCCGCCGTCACCGACATCGGCCTGATCCCCGAGCCCCTCGCTCGCTACCACCTGCGAGCCGAGGGCGGCGCCGGCTCGGACCTCGCCTACGGGAACACGATCACGGCCAGCGTCAAGCGTCACCTGGAAACAGATGCCTCGGTGCGGGCGGCGCTGCTGCGCCGCTACCTCGATGCCGACCCGTCCCGGCTGGGCCTCCTCGTCGCGCTGTCCCACGACGACGAGATGGCGCGACGGCTGAACGAGCGCGTCCGCGACGTGGTCGAGCAGATCGACTGGCGCACCCACCACACGGGCAACCGCGTCAACGACGCCCACGACCGGGTCATGGCCATGGAACGAGAGCTGCCCGAGCTCCGCCGGCAGGTCGCCGAGACCCACGTCATGGTCGCCCGCCTGCACCGAGCCCTGGCGACGCTCGCTCGACCGATCCGTCCGCTGCGCGTCGTGCGCGAGCGGTGGCGGCTCCGCCAGCGGTGAACGCGCCTCCGAGCACGAGGGGCGCGCCGGATCGTCCCCTGCACGTCTGCTACGTGGTCCAGGAATGGCACCCGGCCCAGCTGAACGGCATCGCCCGGCTCGTCGATGCCCGGGCGTCCGGCCTGGCAGCGCGAGGACACGCCGTGCGGGTGATCACCCGGACGGCGGCTGAGCGCAGCGTCATGTGCGAGGAGGGCGTGTGGGTCCACCGCATCCCCGACCGTCGGCACGTCCGCCCTGCCAGCGAGACGGTGCCGCAGCCCCTGTGGGACCGCAGTGCGTCGGTGTTCGGCGAGCTCATGCGCATCGACGCCGAGCACGCCATCGACGTCGTCGACGTGCCGAACTGGGACGTCGAGGGATTGGCGACGATCCTCGACGGCCGATTCATGACCGTGCTCGGGCTGTACACCTCGATGGCCTCCTACGTCGCCGTCGACGGCCGGTTCGGCGTCGGCGACGAAGTCGTCCGCGCCGTCCTGGATGCCGAGCGGCGGTGCTACCAGCGGGCCTCGGCGTGGCTCGCCGCCTCGCCGACGATCGTCGAGGAGGTTGAGCGCGCCTTCGACGTCACGATCCCGCGGGAGCGGCTCGGCGTCATCCCGCACGGGCTTCCGCCAGCCAAACCGCCACCGGAACCGACCCGCCATGTCCGCCCGACGGCCGACCGACCACTCGACGTGCTCTTCGTCGGGCGGCTCGAGGCCCGCAAGGGCATCGGCACGCTGCTCCAGGCGATCCCGCGCGTCGTGGGCGAGGTTCCCCACGTCCGTTTCACCATCGTCGGCGACGACCGGATCACATCGCCGTCGGGGCAGACGTTCCGGGAGGAGTTCGAGTCGTCGTGGGCCGGAGCACGGTTCGGCCACCTGGTCGAGTTCACCGGCATCGTCGATGACGAGGACCTCGATCGCCACTACCGCGCCTGCGACCTGTTCGTCGCGCCGTCGCTGTTCGAGTCCTTCGGCCTCGTCTTGCTGGAAGCGATGCGCCTCGGTAGGCCGGTCGTCGCCGGCGACACCAGTGGGATGCGCGAGGTGATCGGCGAAGGGACCGGCGTGCTCGTTCCCCCCGGTGACGTCGCCGCCCTCAGCGACGCGGTGGTTCGCTTGCTCCGCGACCCCGGTCGGCGAGCTCACATCGGATTGGCCGGACGGCGACGCTTCGAGGCCCGGTTCAGCCAGCAACGGATGACCGGCGAGATCGAGCACTTCTACCGCATGATGTTGCGTTGCTCATCGATGCGCCCATCGCCAGACTGACGGCGCTATGGCGACCGCGGCGATCCGCATCGAACACGTCTGGAAGAACTTCCGGCTCTACCACGAGCGCAATCAGTACCTGAAGGCGGCGATGCTGCGCGGCCGGCGGGCCCGGTACGAGGAGTTCTGGGCGCTGCGTGACGTCTCCCTCGAGATCCCCCACGGCGCCACGTTCGGGATCATCGGATCGAACGGCTCCGGCAAGAGCACGATGCTGAAGTGCCTTGCCAGCATCCTCATCCCTGACAAGGGGTCGATCGCGGTCTCGGGACGACTGGCGGCGCTGCTCGAGCTCGGGGCCGGGTTCCACCCCGAGCTGACCGGCCGCGAGAACGTCTTCCTGAACGGAGCCATCCTCGGGATGACCAAGCGCGACATCACCCGGCGCTTCGACGACATCGTCGCCTTTGCCGGACTCGAGCAATTCATCGACACCCCGGTGAAGAACTATTCGTCAGGCATGACCGTCCGGCTGGGGTTCGCCATCGCGGCGAACGTCGAACCCGAGATCCTGTTGATCGACGAGGTCCTCTCCGTCGGTGATGCCGTCTTCCAGCGCCGGTGCGCCGAGAAGATCGAGGAGTTCCGCCAGGAAGGCCGCACGATCGTCTTCGTCAGCCACTCGACGGACCAGGTCGTTCAGCTGTGCGAGACGGCGGCCTGGATCGAAAAGGGCGAGCTGGCCATGCTCGGTCCGAGCACGGAGGTGGTCGGCCGGTACACCGGCGCCAGCCACAGCGCAGTGGTCGACGACGGCGAGGGACACGGACAGCGGTGGGGATCGGGGGAAGCCCAGATCGTGTCGGTCCAGGTGCTCGACCACGCCGGGCGCCCGACCGGCGTGCTCACCACCGGTGAGCCGGCCACGATCAGGGTCGAAGTCAGCGCGCACAGCCCGATCCAGGACCCGGTGCTCGGCCTCCGGATCGACCACCTCCACGGCCTCCCGCTTTGGGGCACCAACACTCGCCGGCGGGGCGAGACGATCGGGTGGATCGACGGCGCCGCCACCTTCGAGTTCGGCGTCGACGCCATCCCGTTCCTCGACGGCGTCTACGACCTGTCCGTAGCGCTCACCGATCACACCGAGAACCACGCGTTCGACCACTGGGAGAAGCGCGTGCGGTTCGAAGTCCGCCAGCACCAGGTCTACGACATTGGTACCGCCTACGTCGCCGGGACGTGGACGATCGCCCACCTGTCCCAACCGCGTCGCAGCCGGGCGACCTAACCCAGCGGGCATGGCCGCCGGGCACGTCGGCACGGGTTAGAGCTCCTCGGCGAGCCGGCGCGACCCGCGGCTGAAGATGGTCCAGCCGAGTACCAGGGAGACCACCGACAGGAGGGCGAGGGCGGCCATCGTCGTCCACCCCGGTGCCGTGGCGTCGTAGAGGGTGCGACGGAAGGCAGCGGCGAACCGCGCCATCGGGTTGTTGTCGAGCAGGATCCGGGCCCAGCTCGGAACCCGGCCCTCGAGCAGGTTCGGCGGGTACACGATCGGCGTCGCGAAGAACCACACCTGGAGGACGATCGCCCACAGGTAGGTGAGGTCGCGGAAGTAGACGGTGAGCACTGAGAGCGCTAGCGCGATCCCGGCCGCGAAGGCCGCCAGCATCAGCATCAGCAGGATGGTGACCGGGAGCCAGATGACGACGTTGCTGCCGAGGAACAGCAACAGGATGCAGAGCAGCACCATCTCGATCGAGAACTGCACGAGGCCGTGCAGCACCTTGGCGAACACCAGGCTCTCGCGCACGAAGTAGACCTTGCGGATCAACCCGGCGTTCCCGAGCACCGAACCCATGCCCTCGACCTGCACCAGCGCGAAGAAGTTCCACGGCAGCAGCGCGCACAGCAGGAACACGGCGAAGTTCTCGACCCCCGAGGGCGCCCCGACCGGTGCGACCGCCTCGAAGAGAACCCCGAACACGAACGAATAGATCGCCGCGGTGGCGATCGGATTCAACATCGACCAGGCCCACCCCAGCACCGACCGCCGGTACTTGGTGCGCAACTCTCGGAGCGTCAAATTCCAGAGGAGTTCACGAGAGGCGACGAGTTCGGAAATGGTCATAGGAGGTGGAACCCCGCTCCGGTCCGGCGAGACGCTACCGATCGACGTGCCGACGTCCACCGCGCCGCGGTTGGCCGGACAGGCCGGCCGACCGCTCGTCCGATGCCCCGCCTACACTCGCCGCAGGGCATGCCAGAAGGAGCGGAAGTGGCGGCAACCGAGGTGTTCGTCAGCCGGGTCGCGGGGTCGTCGCCGGCTCGCCTGATCAAGCGCCGGGCCCGAGCACTGTCCGTACGCATCTCGATGCCAGCGGACCTCCGACGTGTCCCGGCCACCGACGTGTCGGCTCGATGATCGACGTGTCGACGCGGTCGGCCGAGGGCGTCGCCGCCGCCCGACAGTCCACGCTGCTCAGCGTGTTGGCCTGCCCGACGTGTCATGGCGATCTGCGCGAGGTCGACGCCGTCGACCGCGACGGCACCATCGTCAACGCCGAACTGGAGTGCGCGAGCTGCGGTCCGGCCGGCCGGATCCGGGCGTATCGCCCGACGTTCCTGGACCACGACGCCCCCGCCATCGTGACTTCGAGCGGGGACGTCGTCGAGGAGATCGATCTCGCGACAGCGGAACGAACCGGTCACTGGGCAGAGGTCGTCGACGCCACCCTCGGCGATGGTGTCGGCGCGCGGTTGTCGTGGTCGACCCCGGTCACCCTCGGTCTCTCATTTCGCCTCGCCTTCCACGCGTGGGGCGGCCGCGTCCTCGTCTCTTGCGCGGGCCAGCACCGTCTCGTCGACACCTATGCACCCGAGCCGACGGACGAGATCGTGCAGTTCGACCTGCCAACCGCTGGCCCGGCCCCGTGGTCGATCGAGGTCGTCGACGGTCGTCCGCCGCTCAGCCATGGCGACCAGGTGCTCGTGCGATCGGTCGGCATGATCCAGCCGGCCCACGCGGCCAGTCCCCACCGCTTCGTGCCCGTCAACCGCGGCAATCTCTATCCGCCCCGCTTCGAGGCGCTGCTCGACGGCCTGCCGGACGACGCGGTGGTGTTCGACCTCGGCGGGGGCGACCGCGTGCACACCGATCGCCGCGTCTTCAACCTCGAATACCTCCCCTACCGCGGGCCGGACCTCTACGGCGACGGCCATCACCTGCCCATCCGCACCGGCAGCGTCGACCTCGTCCTGAGTCAGGCTGTCCTCGAGCACGTACCCGATCCGGTGGCCGCGGTGAGCGAGATGCGCCGCGTCCTGCGGCCGGGTGGCCTCGTCTACGCAGAGATCGCGTTCATGCAGCCGCTCCACGCCGTGCCGTTCCACTACTTCAACGTCACGCCCCACGGGCTCGACCTGTTGTTCAACGACTTCGTCACGATCCACCACGGGACCTTTGGGGGCCTCCACGAGACGATGGAGTGGCTCTTCCGCCTTGTCGACGCATCGGCCCGGATCGGGCCCGACCGCGCCGGCGACGTGTTGGAGGCGCTGACCGCGCTCGACGCCGAGCTCCGACCCGAGGAGCTGGACCAGTTCGCGTCGGCTGTGTTCATCGAAGCGATGAAGCCGACGGGCTAGCGGCGGGCTGGCCCCAGCGGTGGGCGACCCACGCCCTCCCGCCGATCACCTCCAGCGTGACGACGCCGTCATCGGTCGACGAGACGACGGTTCGCCCTTCGACCTGGAGGACGCGACTTCCCCGCTCGTCCGCCGCCAGGAGCCGGGTGCCGGACTCGGCGATCATCGGCAACGTCCACGCGCCGTCGGAGCTGATCATCAAGCGGTCGCGCGGACCGAGGTCGTGCACGCCGCCACGCAGATCGGCGCTGCCGGTCTCGACGTTCAGGTCATCCGGCCGGCGATGCGCCTCCGCCCGCAGGAGTAGTTCCAGCGACTCCGCCGCCCGCTCGATCGACAGGTCGTCGAGGTACCGCCGCCGTGCCGCCGCCCCCATCTCGGACCGCAGCCCAGGCTGAGTCGCCAGGGTCACGATCGCGTTCGCCAGCGCGGGCGCGTCGCCGGGTTGGACCCTGAGGCCATCGACGCCGTCGCGGACGACCTCGCGCAACCCGCCGATGTCACTCACGATCACGGGACATCCATGCATCATCGCCTCGACGGCCACCAGCCCGAAGGACTCGTACCGCGACGGGACCACGACGACGTCGGCGCGGCGGTACCGGGTGACGAGCTCCGCCTCGGCGACGGCGCCCCGGAACTCGATCCGCTCGAACCAGTGCGCTCCGCGATGCTGATCGCGCCACCGTGACGTCGGTGACGTTCCGTCCGTCCCGACCTCGTTGTCGAGCCCGACGATGTCGAACGTCAGGGTTCCATGGTCGGGGGCGATCCGTTCGATCGCCCGGAGCAAGACGTCGACGCCCTTGCGGGGCTCGAGCCGGCCGACGTACAGCACACGAACCCCGCCGTTCGGTTTCGCCCGCACCATCGACGTCGGTGCCGGCGCACTGACGCCGATCGCCGCCACCGTCGCCTTCGCCCGGACCTCGAGCTCGGCGAAACGTTCGGCCACGGTGTCCAGAATCGATGCGCTGATGGCGTGGAGGCGGTCGGCCTGACGAATCACCTCTCGCTCCAGCTCGAGCAGGGCGGCGAGTCGCGGGTCGGGGTCGTCCGTGTCGACGGCGAGAAAGATCGGCGTCGCCAGCATCGCCACCACCGGGTGCGGTGACCGTCGCAGCGCTCCGTACACGTCGGCGTCCCAGACCGGCCCGTAGACGACATCGACCGGTGCGAACGAAGCGATACGGCGTAACTCGTGGGCGCTCGCCGTCACGAACTCGTTGACGTGCGGGAGCGTGTCCGGAGCTATCCCAACCGACGGCGCCGGCGGGACGCGGTGGACCCAGACTCCGTCCTCCAGATCGACGGTGCCGATGTCGTCAGCCGGATCGACGCGGCGCGTGATGACGCGCACCTCGTGACCACGGCGGGCCAGCGCGGGAGCAACATCGCCGAGGTACCGAGCGATGCCGCCCGTGATCCGCGGCGGGTAGTCGCCGGCGACTATGACGATGGCCAGGCGGGCGTCGGCCGGCACGGTCGGGTACGGCCGAAAGTTGTCGGGAGCCGGGGGCAGGCGGGCGAGCCGAGCCTGGCCCCGTTGCTGCGCTCGGGTGATTCCTTCGAGGAGGGCGTTGCCCATCGTCGTGCTCGCCGACTCGGTGGCCCCAGCCGGCAGGCGCTCGAACTGCTCGTGGTGAGCGACGTCGACGAGACATCGATCGATGAATCGCTGCGTGTTGGCGACGATCTCCATCGGGCTCGCCGTCGCACCGGCGTGGCGAAATCCGAAGTAGACGTGGTTCTTGACCATCGGGTACCAGTTGGTGACGACGCGATGGTGGTTCCTCGTGCCGGATGGCAGGAACTTGTGGTGGACGGGCGCGCCGTCCACCTGGCGCAGGACGTAACCGGCATCGACGATCCGGCAACACAGGTCGGTCTCGTCGAGGAAGTAGTCGAACGTCTCGTCGAATCCGCCGACCTCCTCGAGCACGGGCCGCCGGAACAAGGCGTTCGTTCCCTGGAGATAGGGGAACTCGGCAGAGCCAGGGACGGACCAATCATCGAATGGCTGGTCGTCGGCGGCGCGGGCGTTGCCGAAGCGATCAGCGGCGCTGAACCGGTACTGCAGGTTCATCCCGGTGTGGTCGAACACGATGCCGCCGACGCCGCCAACCTCCGGATCGACGAAGGCGGCCAGCGCCGTGGCCAGCCACTCGAACTCCGGGAGCGCGTCGTCGTCGATGAAGGCGACGACGTCGCCGGCCGCCGCACGGATGCCGATGTTTCTCGACATCGAGAGATTGGGCAGGGGGCACCGGGCCACCTTCACGTCGTCCGCGTAGGTCGTGAGCACGCTTTCGGTCGCGTCGGTCGACGGCCCGTTGACGACGACGACCTCGAAGTCGCGGTACCGCTGGTGGCGCAGTGATTGCAGCGTCGCGTCCAGGCCGGCCGCGCGGTTGTAGGTACAGATGACGACCGAGGCACGCATCAGTCGGCGGGGCGGACCGCTCGAACCTCCAGCTCGAGACAGTCGCCGTTCCGTCGACGCTCGGCGGTGATCTGAACATCGACAAAGCCTGTCTCTTTGAGCAACCGCACGACGGATGTCGTCGTGAAGCCCACGAAGTGGAAGTCGCCCTCGTACTCCTGGCCCCCGTACACGACCTCGTGAAGCGTCTCGAAAGACGTGCCGCCGTGGACGAAGTCGTCGATCATCGCCCCGACGTCCGGCGTGACGGCGCGGAACGTGCCTCCCGGCCTGAGCACCGAGAACCAGTACGGCATCAGCCGTCGTTTCAGCTCCTCGATCGGAAAGTGTTCGATCATGTGCGCGCTGAAGATCTCGTCCACGGTCCCTGGTTCGACCGGCAGGTCGGCGGCTTCGGCCACCACGTCCACCCCGGGCAGCCGTCGTCGATCGACGTTGGCGAATCCGTGGAGCGGAAGATGGCCGCACCCGAGGTTCAGTCGCACCACACCGTCGCTCGGGGCGAGCGCGGCGGCATTGAGGATCTCCGCTGCGGGACCTTCCGGCGCGGCCGCCCGGGGGCCATAGCGGATCTCGTGGAGCATCTCATCGCGGATGGTTTCCACCCGACCGATGAGCCACTGCTGCGTGTCGGCGTGACCGCGAACCTGGTTCTCGAGCTCGGCCAGGCCGTTGACTTCCTGGCGGGCGAGGCCGGGGGATGGGAGTCGGCTGAAGCCATGGACGAGCTCCCGCAGCTGGGCCACCTCGGCCTGGAGAGCATGGAGATCGTCGACGGCGTCGTGGCCCCCCTCATCGTTCTCGGGGGAGGCCAGTTCCAGCGCGTCGACTCGACCGCGCATGGCCGCCACGTCGTCGCGAACTGCGTCGACCTCGCGGCGGAGCAGCCGGCTCGTGCCGTTCGTAGAGGAGATCGCATTCAGCACCACCGGCTGGCTGCCCTCAATGACATCCAGCCTCACCCGGGTCTCGTCGACAAATGCGCCGTGGGCGGCCCGATGAGCGATGAGGTCGAGGTTCACGGCGTGGAGATCGGCGCGCAGGTAGGGAGCGATGGCCTTCTCGGCAACATGGCGCGCCTGCGGCAGTCCCGGGACTCCCCGAAGCCGAGTCCGGAGACGGTTCAACATGCAAACTCCTCGATCGTGCGGCCGGCTCGCCCGCCGACGCTACTGGTCGCTCTTGGAATCCCGTCCCCTCACGCGACGGGGGCTGTCAGCTCGGTTGCTTCTCGCCAGCGCCCTTGGCGTCAGCGCGAACCCTTAGACCGCCCGGATCAGACCGGCGGTGTGGAGCGCGCTCCAGACCTGCTGGACCAATCGGCGGCGCTCAGGCCAAAGGATCGACGACGAACGCCGGGGTCGAGTCGCCGGCGGCGAGGCCACCGCTCAGGACGGCCGCCGCGTCGAGCGCTTCTTTGATTGTCACGTCCATGTCGAGATAGCGGTAGGTGCCGAGGCGACCGACGAACGTGACCCCACGGGTGGCGACGGCCAGCTCGACGTACTCGCGGAGCTGGGCCTTCTCGTCGACCAGGCGGATCGGGTAGTAGGGGATGTCGTCCGGTTCGGCGGCCCGGCTGAACTCGGTGTACGTCACCGTCCGCTCGTGGGACTCCCACGGAGCGAAGTGCTTGTGCTCCGTGATGC
>Ga0136617_10001914_pt1 | contig 18562 bp, 20 predicted proteins | sample AntDrymUQ3222106_2_FD_129672 | JGI IMG/M metagenome (GOLD analysis project Ga0136617, IMG submission 129672) | Polar desert sand microbial communities from Dry Valleys, Antarctica - metaG UQ322 (21.06) | ecosystem: Environmental > Terrestrial > Soil > Desert | place: Antarctica: Dry Valley... | reverse complement strand
CGGGGGACGCAACCGGGACCAGAGTGAGGGTGGCCGCCGTTGTGTTGAGAACGACAATGACCTCCTCGGGCGGAGGGAGGGGTGCCGATGTTTCGGCGCACGACAGCACCGCAGCCAGGGGAACGGCCACGGTGAATCGAAGTGCTGATCGGGCGGAGGTCATACCTAAAGATCGAGGGACCCGGGTCCAGCCGCCAGTCGCCGGGTCAGAACCGGAACTTTACTCCTCCGAATACCCCGCGCTCCCTGCCGGCAAAGCCCACCACCTGATCGTAGCGCTCATTGAAGAGGTTCTCCACCCTGACCACCCCGGATAGCCCCGGGCGGTTGGGCTGGCTCCGGATGACCTCCACCTCTGCCGCCAGGTTCACGGTGGCGTAGGGTGGCAGCTCTACTAGCTGGGCGGGAAACTGGACGAAATCGACATCGTCTCGAGCGCCCATGTACACCACCGACCCACCCACGGAAGCACGGTCTAATAGCCGGGCGCGCACCACTACTTCTGCCGAGTGTCGCGGCCGTCGGATCAGCCTCTGCCCCGCGGCGAAGGAGGGCGAGGGCAATCCGGCGTCGTCGGTAGCCTCGGTGCTGAGGTAAGTGTATGAGGCCGATGCCGTGACGTGCCCTCCGAGAGACGTGGTCAGCCCGGCTTCCAGGCCACGGGCCCGGGCTGCGGCGCCGTTGCGATAGGTCGGCTCGCCGGGAACGCCGCTCCCATCGTACACCACCATGTCGCGAAACCGCTGGTCGAAGTAGGTGGCCCAAACCGACACTCGCCCCCCGGCCAGCGCCTGCTCCACACCGGCTTCCCAGCTGGTGGAACGCTCGGGCCGCAGCGTTGAATCGCCGACCACGAAGGGAGCGTCACAGAACTGCTCACAGAAAGTCGGTGCCTTGAACGAACGGCCTAGAGAGCCCCGGATCCTGGTTCCCGATGCGAGGCGGTACGCCACCCCCGCCCGATAAGTGAAGAAGCTGCCGAATGCGCTGTTGTCGTCCAGGCGGGCGTTGAGATTGAGCGCCAGCCCCGAGGCGAGATCGACGAGAGCCTGGGTGTAGTAACCCAAGGTCGTGCGCCCCCGATCGAACGGAGTGTCAGGCAGGGTGGAGATGCCGCCAGAATTGGAGGTCGTCTCTCCCGACTGGCGCTCGTTCTCGCGCTCCACCTGCGTCCCGGCTGTTATTGTCAGCGCATCGCCCAGCCGCGCGTTCAGCCGCAGGTCAAGACTGCCGCGCTCCGACCGGGAGGTCCGATGAGAGGCAAAACCGAATCCCAGTGTATCGCCGGGGCTGTCGGGACCGTCATCAAACTGGCTGGCCGTGCGGCTGCCTCCGGCGGTAAAGCGCAGATCGAGGCGCTTGCCGACCCGGCGCCCAACATCGGCCGCGATCGTCAGCATTTCTTCGGCGCTGGCCTGGTTGCTGTCAGCCAGGGCCCCCGCGAAGTCGGTCGGGAAGTGATACCGGCTGTCGTTGTACCGCACCGAGAGCGACGCGCCGGTCCGCACGTCAGGAAGGCCGTGCACCGACGCGCTCAGGGATGTGTTGCCGTAATCGTTGTTGAACGGATAGGTGCCGTCGGTGGAAAACCGGCCGGCGTCGGCCGAGTAGTTCAGCCGCGAAGTACCACCCAGCACACTGCCTTGACCACTGAGCGTGCCGAAGGTGCCCGCTTCTGCTCCACCCTCGAACCCGAAGCCACCCTGCCCCCGACGGGTAAAGATCTGTACCACCCCGCTCACCGCATCGGACCCATAGATCACGCTACCGGGACCCCGCAGGACCTCGATGCGGTCGACATTGTCGGTGGTCAGGTTGGCCCAATTGAATGCCCCGCCGGCCTGGTTGGCGGGGACGCCATCGATCAGTACCTTCACATAGTCGCTTTCACCGCCCCGCAGAAAGAGTGAAGTCACGCCGCCAAACGAGCCGACTTGCACTACCGCCGCGCCCGGAACCTCGCGCAGTGCATCCAGTACGAAACGGACCCCACGAGCCCGAAGGTCGTCACCGCTGATGGTCGTCACTGAGGAGACCACCCCGTCCGGAGATGTGGGCAGCCGGGTGGGCGTAACCACCAGCTCCTCCAGCCGGGTGGTGTCTTGCGCCTCCTGCGCCTTGACGGCGGCTGATCGGCTCAGTACGAAAACGGCTGCAATAGCCAACGCGGACCGGGATGGTTTCATGGGAGATCTCCTGGCATTTAGTGTCAGATGCTTCGCTTCGCTCAGAGCCCGCCCCGGGCGCGGCGAGGGGATGACAGGTAATCGATGGTGCCGCTCCGACTCTTCTCTCCCACCCGCAGCGGAACTACTTGAGGCGATCCGTCGGACCACGTCGTTACCGCCACCGGCCAGTCGAAGACGCCTGACAGTGTTTCGCGGGTCATAACCGCGGCAGGCGATCCCTCGGCCACAACCAGTCCCCGGTCCAGAAGGACGATCCGATCGGCGAACCGCCCCGCGAGGTTGAGATGATGGGTTATCACCAGCCCCGCGAGGCCGCTGTCTACCAACTGCCGCATCAGCTCGAAGAGCTCCATCTCGTGGCGGATGTCGAGCGAAGCGGTCGGCTCGTCCAGCACCAACGCCCGGGGCTCCTGGGCCAGGGCTCGGGCGACTCGCACTCGCTTCCACTCCCCTCCGGAGAGCGAGTCGATCGGTCGTTGGGCCAGCTCCACGATGTCGCAGCGCTGAAGCGCGGCGGTCACGGCCGCGCGGTCTGCGTCGCCCGGCGCCGCTAGAGGGCCGAGGCGGGCATAGCGGCCCAGCATGACGGTCTCGGCGACCGTGAGCCGAAACACCGCCTCCTCCTGCTGGCCCACGACCCCCACCACCCGGGCGAGAGAAGCACGCGACCAGGAGCTCACCGGCCGGCCATCGACCAGCACGCTCCCGCGCTCGAGCGGCAGCAGCCCTAGGAGCGCGCGCACCAGCGTGGTCTTGCCACTGCCGTTGGGGCCCACCACGGCAACCAGCTCCGAGCCGGCCACCTGGCAACTCACCCCATCGAGGGCAAACGGGGCGTCGTCCCGGTAGCGCACCCGCACGCCCTTGGCCTCGAGGATCACCCGAGCGTCCTCCGCAGCAGAAGCGCAAACAGCGGTACGCCCACAAGGGCGGTGACAACCCCCACGGGAAGCTCCAGCGGCCGAACGGCAGTACGGGAGACGACGTCCGCCAGCACCAGGAAGCAGCCACCGACTATAAACACCACGGGCAGAAGCGTTCGGTGGAGCGGGCGAAAAACGGTACGCACCGCGTGCGGCACCACCAGCCCCACGAAACCGATGATGCCACAGGTGGCCACGCTGGCCGCGGTCAGGAGCGCGGTGCACAGATACACCATGCGCCTTAGCCGGTGCACCTCGGCGCCCAGATGGTGAGCCGGCTCATCGCCCAGGGCGATCAAGTCGAGCGAACGGGCATGGAACAGCAGCACGGCCAGGGGAATCGCGGCGTAGACGGTGAAAACGGCGAGGGCACGCCACGATGCGGCGCCGAAGCCGCCCAGCAACCAGAGAAATGCATTTCGAACTCCCGGCGCATCCGAGAGCACCATTACCGCACTCATGAGCGCACCGGCGAAGGCGCCCACCACAACGCCTGAAAGCAGCAATACATGGGGATCGAGCCGGCGGCCGGAGACCAGACTGAGCCGGTAGACCAGCGCCACTGCAGCCAGCGCTCCGATGAAAGCGGCCACCGGCACCGCCCATGCGCCCCCAGCCCGGGTCGCGATGGCGATCACAGCGCCCAGGCCCGCTCCACTCGAAAGCCCGAGCAGATAGGGCTCGGCGAGCGGGTTGCGGATCATCGCCTGGAGCGCGGCACCGGATATTCCAAGGCTGCCGCCAACTAGGAAGGCCAACACCACCCGGGGCGCACGGAGGTCGCGCACGATGGCGGATGCGTCCGTGCCCGGATGCCACAGCCCGCCCCAGACCGCGCTGAGCGAAAGAGGCACAGCGCCAGCGCTGAGCCCTATGAGAAGGCAGAGGATGACGATCGTGAGCAGTCCAACTATTCGGCCGGCGCTCACTGTTGCTCCCGGCGCAGCTTCGAGCTCAGCTCTCTGATCGCCATCGGTGACCGGGGGCCGGGGCGGTTGAACTCCGAGCCGCTGACGTGGAGGAAGCGCCTTGCGCGAACCGCGGGCACAGCCTGCCATTCGGGCCGGCTGGCGAATGCCGATGGGCCCTCGGCGGTAGTAAAGATCAGATCCGGATTCCGCGAAGCCACAGCCTCGATGCTCACCACGCCGTCACTCCCCGCCACATCGGCGAACAGGTTCTCGCCTCCCGCCCGCTCCACCAGCTCGCTGAGGAAGCTTCCCCGCCCGATCGTCATTGGTGGCTGTTCCCATACCAGCAGCAGCACCTTGGGCCGGCGAGATCCTGCGGGACGGGTGGCGGAGGCCAAGGCAGTGTCAAACACGGCAACCACTGAATCGGCAGCTCCCTCGCGACCGGTGAGCGTACCGAGCGTCCGTGCCACACGAGAGACACTGCTCAGCGCATCGGTGTTGATTCGCACCGCGGCGACATCGAGCTCTCGCAGTCGGGCAGCCACTCCGGCATTCTGGCCCGAGTTGTAGAGGATCACGAGATCGGGCCGGGTTGCTATCACAGCCTCGATGTTGGGCTTGATACCGTCTCCCAGATTGGGGACGGCCTTGGCGTCAGCGGGATAGTCGCAGTAGCTGGTGCGACCTACCATGAACGAGCCGGCACCCAGGGCGAAGAGCAACTCGGTGGTGGCGGGAATGAGCGAGACGATCCGCCGGGCAGGCGCTGCCAGACGTACGGTGTCACCGGCGTCATCGATCACGATGATCCGGCCCTCCGGCAACCGCTCTGACTGGCACGCTATCGTTGCCCCAGCCATCAGCAGCACGGAGATGGAAAGCAGCGCGCTTCTGCGTCCTGGTATCGGGGTGTGGTAAATGATCACGCCCACCTTCCTGATTCGGAGGATGGGCGAGAGCGAGAGCCGAAGGCTGCCGGACACGCCACCAACCCTCCCCCGAGGGCTTTCATGGTGGCACGAACGGAGAGGTCTCCTGGCTTCGGGACTCCACTCGCCTTCCCGGTTTCCCAGTGGCTTCAGAGTGGAGAGCCTGGCCGCGAGGGCCAGGCGCCCGTTACAGTGGCGGGGCCGCGCCGGATTCGAACCGGCTTCCGAGTATCCCCGTTCGTGTGGATTCAGTTTTTGTGCTGCCGCTAGTCTATCGGCCACGGCCTCCGGGCGCAAGAGAGGCTTCGAAGAGATTCTTCAAGCGGGCCCGTTCGGATTGATAGGAGCTCCATTCATCTGCCGGGGTTTCCCCTTCCCGTCCCAGGTAGCGCGCATCCAGCGCAGCGACCGTCTCCAGCAGATCATCTGAGGACGCTTGGGGAAGTTGGGGCTGCCGCCTCACAAAGTGCCACCCTGCCCCGCCCAGCACCAGTGCCATGGTAGTGACCAGTGCGGCCAGCAACCATTCCGGTGCCCGACCTCGTGCAGGCAGCAACACCCGCAGGGAGCTGCCCACCGGAACCACCCCGGTCCAGCGGCGAAAGGACCGGCCTTGAAGCACCTGGCTGTCGGCCAGTGCCAGTGTCCCACCGCTGACCATGGCCTCCTTCTCCTCCACGAGCACGTTGAGCATAGGCACGCTCTCGGTGAACGGCAGCTCGATCACTTCATGTCCCGCGGGAACGAGGTAGGTGATGGTGACTTGTTTCTCTCCAGGCGCTAGCGGAGCGTCGACGATCACCAGGTCGTCCCGGCGGGTCACCGCGTCGGGCGATACATCACTCTCGCCAATCTCCAGGCCCATCGTTCCCTGGGGCAGGGGCCCGCTCCACGATGGTCGCATGCTGTCAGGGGCGACTCGGGTGTGCTGTCCATCATTTCGGAGCACTATCAAATCGAGCACGCTCCGGGAGCCGTCTTCCCCCGGTCGTGCTACTACCAGGTGGCGTGCTTCCACGGAGACTGGGACGTTACTCGAGGTGTCGTACACGACGATGCGGATGGCGGTATCCGGCCGCTCGGGATTGGTGTGCACCGGTGGGGAGAAGTATTCGATCGAAGCGTGCCGCGCGCTGAGCAGGAAGAGAGTGGCGGTGTCGGAGCGGAAAGCGAAGCGGAACCGCCCGCTTCGGTCGGTATGGGCGGAGTCCAGCGGACCCTGCCGAGCTCGTCCCACCTGGTGCAGGACGACGCGAACGCCGGACACGGGTGTCGAATCGGACTTGATGACGCGCCCCTCGGCGCGGGTGGTTTGAGCGGAAAGGTCAGGAAGGAAAGGAAGGATGGGAAGGATCAGAAAGAATGTCAGCGGCGTGAGGTGACTACAAAACCTTCCCACCTTTCCCGCCATTCCCCTCTTTCCGGTGCTACGGATTGAACTTTCCGAAATCCTGCGGGTCCATCTTCTCGAGATAATCCTTGAGCTTGTCGGCTTCAAGGGAGGGATTGGGTGATGGCTCGTCGCTCTCGACCCCGCTCTGGTCCAGCAACCCGTCGCTGGTGAAGATCGGCGCACGCATGCGGAGCGCCAACGCGATGCTGTCGGAAGGACGGGCGTCCACCTGGAACACATGATCCTCACGGCGGATCAGCAGCTCTGCAAAGTACGTGTTCTCCTTCACCGAGCTGATTACCACCCGGCGGAGATCGCCTCCGAGGCCCACCAGAATCTGTTTCAACAGATCGTGGGTGAGGGGGCGCTGTGCTTTCACCCCCTGCAGCTCCATGGCTATCGCGCTCGCCTCCGCCGGCCCGATCCAGATCGGCAAGACCCGGGCTCCATCTTTCTCCCTCAAAATCACGACCGGCGTGTTGCTGGTTCGATCGAGGCCGAGATGCGCGACCGTAACTTCGATCATCGGCTCATCCGCTACGTCCCTGCGTCCCAGCTGGCGAGGTACTTCGTCTGCTCGGCGGTGAGGGTATCGATGGAGATACCCATGGACTGGAGCTTGAGCCGAGCGATTTCCCCGTCGACCGCGGCCGGGAGGCGGTGGACCGCCTTGCTCATCTTGGCGGAGTCCTTTGCCAACACCTCCGCGGCAAGAGCCTGATTTGCGAACGACATGTCCATGACGCTGGCCGGATGGCCCTCGGCGGCCGCCAGGTTTATCAGACGTCCTTCACCAAGCACCATGATTCGCCGACCTTTGACCACGTACTCTTCGACCATCTCGCGAACGGCCCGGCGGGCGGAAGCGATCTTGGCCAGACCCTCCAGATCGAGCTCGACGTTGAAATGTCCCGAGTTGCAGACAATCGCTCCATCCTTCATGGCCGAGAAGTGCTCTGGCCGGATGACGTGGATGTTGCCCGTCAGGGTGATGAAAAGGTCACCCAGAGGCGCTGCGTCAGCCATGGTCCTGACCTCGAACCCGTCCATTCGAGCCTCGAGAGCAGGAAGGGGATCGATCTCGGTGACGATGACGTGGGATCCCGCGCCCCGTGCCCGGCTGGCGACACCGCGGCCGCACCAGCCGTACCCGGCGACTACGACGGTGCTCCCGGCCAGCAGAAGATTGGTGGCCCGGACCACACCGTCGAGCGTCGACTGTCCAGTGCCATAGCGGTTGTCAAACATGTGCTTGGTATTGGAGTCGTTTACCGCAATGATCGGAAACTGAAGCACTCCCTCCTTCGCCATGGCCTTGAGGCGAATGACGCCGGTGGTGGTCTCTTCGGTGGAGCCCCGGACATCCGCAACCAACGCCTTGCGCTCGGATTGCGAGAGGCCCTCCACCCACTTGCGAATCGGTGGCGCCAGGTCGTCGAGGCGGTTGAGCGCAATCATGTGGAGTGCGCCGACCAGGTCCGCTCCGTCATCCTGCGTCATCTCCGGCCCAAAGGCCAGAGCCTGGGAGATATGGGTATAGTAAGTCTCGTGATCTTCACCCTTGATGGCGTAGACGTGAACCCCGTGATCGCGCACCAGGTGCGCAGCCACGTCGTCTTGAGTGGAAAGCGGGTTGGAAGCGCACAGGGCAATGTCGGCGCCTGCGGTCCGAAGGGTGATCATCAGATTGGCCGTCTCGGTGGTGACGTGCAGGCAGGCCGAGAGCTTGACCCCCCTGAGCGGCTGTTCCTTGGCAAAGCGGGCGCGGATCTGCCGCAGCACCGGCATGGAGCGCTCGGACCACTCGGTCCGACGTTTCCCTTCGTCGGCCAGAGCCAGATCCTTGATATCGTATTTAGCCGGGGCAGTTTGGACGGTCATAACACTCCTCATCGGGCGGCCGACAGCAGATCCTTCACGCGGTCAGGCTGTTCCCAGGTAAAAAAATCAACCTTCTTGCCATTGGATTGCCCGCTCCTCGGCTTGCGGCCAAAGTGTCCATAGCTCGCCGTTGGCCTGTAAATTGGCCGCTTCAGCTTCAACGCGTCAATGATGCCTTTGGGCGTGAGGTCGAACACCTCATTGACGATCCTCTCCAGTGCGGCATCCGGCAGCTGCCCGGTGCCGAAGGTCTGAACCAGTACTGACACCGGCCGAGCTACTCCGATAGCGTAGGCCAGCTGCACCTCGCATCGGCGGGCCAGCTTGGCCTCGACGATGTTCCTGGCTACCCACCGGGCTGCATAAGCAGCTGACCGGTCGACCTTCGAAGGGTCCTTGCCGCTGAAGGCTCCGCCCCCATGGCGGGCCATTCCGCCGTAGGTGTCGACGATGATCTTGCGTCCGGTAAGACCGGCATCTCCGTGGGGGCCGCCGATGACGAAGCGGCCGGTCGGGTTGATCAGGAACTTCGTCTTCCCGTGCTCCAGGCCTGCCTCCTCCAGTACCGGCTTTACAACCTCCTCGACAACCGCCTGGCGGATTGTGCTCTGACTGAGCTGCCTGGAGCCATTGCGCTCCGCATGCTGGGTGGACACCACCACCGTACGCACGCCGATCGGCCGGTCGTCTTCGTACTCCACTGATACCTGGGACTTTCCGTCCGGGCGAAGCCAGTCGATCCGGGTCCCTCCATTCAGACCCTTTCGTACCGAGGCCAGCCGCTCGGCCATGCGGTGCGCCAGAATAATCGGCAGCGGCATTCGCTCGCGGGTCTCGTTGCTCGCGTACCCGAACATCATTCCCTGATCGCCGGCCCCCTGCTCCTTGCCGGAGTTGGCATCGACTCCGCGGGCGATATCGGGGGATTGCCGGTCGATGGTGGTCAGGACCGCGCAGGTGCGCCCATCGAATCCATAGGCTGCATCGGTATACCCGATCGACTCCACAGTCTCACGCACGAGGTCGGGAATGTGCACGTAGGTGTTAGTGGTGATTTCCCCAGCGACGACCGCCATGCCGGTGGTCACGAGCGTCTCACAGGCTACCCGAGCGGCGGGATCCCGGGCCAGTATGGCGTCGAGCACCGCATCGGAGATCTGATCGGCCACTTTGTCAGGGTGGCCCTCCGTTACCGATTCGGAGGTGAATACGTGACGCTTGGGAGAAGCCATGTGGTTGGTCTCGCTTATGGTACTAGGGGCAGCGGGTCGGTGGGGCGGCCCGCTCCCAGCGCCGGATCGCTTCCGGCGCTGGGGAACACCGCCCCGCGGCCCCGCTGCCCCGACTCATTGCACGTTGGTCTTTCCGGGGGGCAAGGTAGCCGCGCGACCACGGCCAGGCAACGCCGATTGGGGATCGAGCAGGCGCAGATCGATGTGCTGTCCTACCGCCTCCCGCAGTACCGCGGAGACTTCCGCCGCATCGGCGGCACCTAGCGCCGCACTGGCCGCACGCCGAGCCGCGTCCTCTGGAATGGTACGCACGACCCACTTGACCAGCGGCAGTGCCGGGGGTGACACACTCAGGCGCTCATATCCCAGGCCTATGAGGAGAACGGCACTGAGAGGCTCGGAAGCCATCTCACCGCAGACACTCACAGGCAGCCCGGCGCCTCGCCCAACCTCCAGCACCTGGTGAAGTTGCCGAACGACTGATGGATCGTGGGGATTGAAGCGGTTGGCCAGGCGGGCGTTTCCCCGGTCCACCGCCATGGTGTACTGAGTCAGGTCGTTGGTTCCAACGCTGAAAAAAGCGCTCACTTCCGCCAGGCGGTCGGCCATGATTACCGCGGCGGGAGTCTCGATCATTACCCCCACCGGTACCGACTCCGCAGCCCTGATCCCCGCCTCCTTCAGCGCCTTTGCCTCCTCTGCCATGATGTCGATAGCATCACGCACTTCCTGCACGGTAGTGACAAGCGGTAGCATCAGCTGGATGTCATGACCCAATGCTGCCCGCAGCACTGCGCGCACCTGGGGGCGGAACACCGCTGGCTCGTCCAGGCAGACTCGGATAGAGCGCCAGCCCAGAAAGGGATTGGCTTCCACTGGCGCCTTGAAAGCGGCCGGGAATTTGTCCCCCCCAAGATCGAACGATCGGATGATTATAGGCTTCCTGGGGAAAGCGCGTGCCACCCTTCGGAAATAGTCGGTCTGCTCGTCCTCGGTAGGGAGCCGGGCCCGCCCAGTCAGGAGAAACTCAGTCCGCAACAGCCCCACGCCCTCGGCGCCATGACGATTGGCGGTCTCGATCTCTTCCGGCAGGTCGACGTTGCCCATCAGCGTGATGGCGCGTCCGGAGGGGGTCACGGCCGGCTCTCCGACCACAGCCTCGAGTTGAAGCTCCAGCTTGTGCCGACGGCTCAACTGGACCCGGGCCTGCTCCATCTCATCCTCGGTAGGGTCCAGGAGGATGGTGCCACTCTGGCCATCGAGCAGCAGCACCGTGCCGTTGGGAATTCCCGCGAGCACCCCCGCTGCGCCCATCACCGCCGGAATGCCCAAGGAGTGCGCCAGGATCGCGGCGTGCGAGGTGCGGGTGCCCTCCTCGCTGATCAGTCCTACCACATGCTCCCGGTCGAGCTGGACGGTCAGCCCCGGGGAGAGCTCGTGGGCTACTATGATCACCTGCTCATCGGCGGGAACCGACCAGACTTCAGCCTCGGTTCCGCCACCCATCAGGCGGTGGATCATCCGCATCTGGATCGCGTGAAGGTCGGCCAGGCGCTCACGGAGCCTGGCGGCCCCGGACCAAAGCGCCCGCAGTTCCAGCGCCTTGAACTCGTAGGCCGTCTCCGCGCTGAGCTGATTGTTCCTGATCAGAGTTTCTACCGATGCGAGGAAGTCCTCGTCTTCCGCCATCAGAATCTGGGCGTCGAAGATCCGCGATTCTTCAGGGCCGGCGCGCTGGAGCACCCGTTCGCCGAGCTCCCGCAGATGAGACACCACGTAATCCACGGCTTCGCGGAGGCGGCGCATCTCATTCTCAACCTGGTCGACGCGAACGGTCCGGTCGGGCACCTCGGGAAAGTCCCACCGGATGACCAGTGCGGGCCCCCACGCCACCCCGGGCGACACGCCGATTCCGCGAAACTGCCGGGTCACGCTCACTGCTCCCCGAATCCGTCAGCCACGAGCGCTACGAGAGCCTCAGCGGCCTGCTCGGCATCAGGGCCTTGTGCCTGGATGGTGATGGAGCTGCCGCACTCAGCGGCAAGCATCATCACTCCCATGATGCTTTTTCCATTTACGCCTACGCCATCCTTGGAGATTATGATGTCCGAGTCGAACGAGCTCGCCAGGCGCACGATACGCGCGGCCGGACGGGCATGCAGCCCTTCCAGGTTCACGATGGTGGCTTCGCGCTCGATCACACGCCCACCCGCCGGAGTATCACCAGGAATATCATGGCAGCCAGTGCAAAGCGAACGGGGGTCAGGAACGGCGCGAACCAGCGGGTGAGGGCGATTCCGGCCATCGCAACCCCCGCGGCGCCGATGCCCGCCGGCCAGCCGAATGCTGTCAGGAACCAGGCGGCTACCAGTGGTAGGGCCGCGCCAATCGTAAAAGCCGCAACCGGGCCAATCAGTTCGATGGCTCGGGGCAGCCAGGATGCTCCTATCGCCGAACCAACCCGCATACCTGACTGCATTCCCAGACGAAGGGACCAGTAACTGGTCCAGAGCCGGATTCCGTTGTAGGCTAAAATGAAGCCGGCGATGGCCCACCATCCCGCTCCCAGCACCACACCGACCAGTGCGGCGCCCATCAGCGCCGGCACCAGTCCTGCCCAAAAGAGCTCGTCGCCCATGGCACCGAGCGGGCTGCAAAGCGCGGTGCGAAGGCGCGCTATCTGCGGACCCGGAATGTCCTCGTACTCGGCCCGGGTGACTGCCCCGAGCGCAAGCCCTGCAAGGTTGGGGTTGCAGTTGAAGAACTCGGCCGATCGGGCCACCGCCTCTCCGTGACGGACCGGATCCACTGCCTTGAGATCCTCCAGCAGCGGTTCGGCCGCATACCCCATCCCCACGCCGAGCATACGCTCGTAGTTCCAGGTGCCCTGCACCGCGAACAATCTCAGCATGGCTCTAAGCCTGCCGTTCACGCCAGCACCGCCAGGAGCACGCCGGCCCCGGCGCCGGCCGCGAGCCACTTGAAGCGGGCGCTCCGGCCCGAGCTGCGAAATGCCCCGTTGGCGGCTGCCGCCAGGGAGGACCCGATCGCCACCAGGGTTAGAGCCAGGTGGGTCTGCTCATCGAGACGCGCGTTCTCCTTGAGCACGATTGCAAGCAGAATGCCCAGCAAGGTCAAGGTGAATCCCCGACACGCATCCCGTAGGAGCCCTCCGTACTGGAGCCGGCGGATGGCGCTGCTCTCGCCTGCCGCGAGCGCGGCCGCGCGGCTCTGAATGGCGCGGGCGTTGGAACGGCGCACGAGCTGAAGCGTCCAGCCGCCCAGCATGGCGAGCACCAGCCCCAGTGCGACGCTCAAACCGAGACTGAGCTGCCAGTACGACCCTGCGCCCAGTGCCACGGAGGCCACCGTGGCCGGACCATAGTCGGGGTACCGCACCGCCCCGACCGGAAGCACATCCAATGCGAACAGCTCGAATACCACCCCGACCCGAACCCCCGTGTGCACGTCACCGGCGAGCCATCCCGCCACGGTACCCGCCACCAGCGGCCGCGAGATCATTGCCTGAGGCACGCTGACCAGATCGAGACCGACGAGGGTGCCCCAAACCAGGAGCGGAATGACGACTTCAGGCGAGAGCTCGATCACGCCAGCGACTTTAAGGCGACCGGCGGTGTGGTCGGCAGATCCTGCGCTGTTATGATTGCTCCCCCAGCCTCGAGCAGTTGGAGTGAGCGCAGCTCCTGATCGGTCAGATACAAAAAAGGCAGGCGCTCCCGGCGTCCGGGGCGGTGGTGGATGCCCCCCAGGTTGATTCGCTGCACGACCCCAGGATTCGATGTCCTTAGCGTGGCCATGGTCTCCACGTCGCCGGTGAGCATGAGACCCCGTTTCCCATTCGACTGCCACTCGGCCATGTGCAGGGCGGCATCCGCCAGCGTGACAAAACGGACTTCGATTTCCGGGGCAACCGCCATGCGGTAGAGCTCCTGCTCCCAGTCACTGGTGGCAACCTGGTCATCCACGAGGATGATGAGGTCGATTGCCATCGCCCTCCCCCATCCAATCACCACCTGGCCGTGAATCAGGCGGTCATCGATCCGGCAGAGCACGATCGACATCAGGGGACCTTGATCGACTTCTCGCCCGCGGCAGCCGCCCGGCCGGCGGCCTCTGCCGGCGAGAGCGAGCGATGGAAAACGAAATCCACCAGCATGGCCAGGTTGACGCCGGTGACCACTTTCACCAACTGCTCGCTCCGGAGCCGCTTAAGGACCGCAACGAGGCATGAGCCGCTGGGGAGGTCCACAAACACCACCGCGGGATGGCCGTTTACCGCGGCGATAACGCGGTCCTCCAGGGCCTCACGGTCGCAACCTGTGTTCGACACCGCGATGAGCGCGCCGGACAGTCCGCTGATCTGTTCGGCCGACTGGACCAGAGCTGCTGCCAGTGGGCCATGACACACCACCACTCCCCGCAGCTCTTCACTCATAGTCTTCCTGCAGATACTCCCTCACTCCTCGCTGCTCTTTCATACGCTTGATGAGCCGGGCGTTGAACGCGGCCGCCACGTCCACTCCCGAGTAGCGAAGGAGGTGCATCATGGCCACAACTTCCGAGACCACCGTGATGTTCTTGCCCGGATTGAGCGGAACGACCACCCGGGGCACCGGTACCTCGAGGATCGTGGTCTCTTCCCGGGAGAGCCCGGTGCGGTCGGTATCCCTGGCGGTCTCCCAGTCCTCCAGTTGGACCACCACCTCAATACGTTTCTGTTGCCGCACGGCTCGCACCCCGAAGAGCGCGGGAATGTCAATGAGCCCGATTCCACGGATCTCCATGTGGTGGGCGGCGAGCTCATGGCCCCGGCCAATCAGCACGTCATGACCTCGCCGCGTCACCTGGACTACGTCATCCGCCACCAGGCGGTGCCCCCGCTCCACCAGGTCCAGCACGCACTCACTCTTGCCGATCCCGGAGCGGCCCACGAATAGCAGCCCCACGCCGTACACGTCCGCAAGTGAGCCGTGCAGGGTCGTCCGCGGCGCAAACGCCTCTTCCACGATCGGCTTGATCCGCCGATAGAACTCCGCGGTCTTGAGCCGGCTCCGGAGCACCGGAACTTGCTTGGACCGGGCAAACTCGAGCAGCTCCGTGGGCACGTCCTGCCCCTTGGTGACGAAAATGCAAGGCAGATCGAAGCTGAAGAATGTTGCCAGGGATTGCTGGCGCTGTTCGGCCGAGAGTGCGTTGAGATAGGTAATCTCGGTTTCTCCCAGGACGTGCAGCCGGCTGGCGGCGAAGCGCCCGGTATATCCCGCCAAAGCCAGCCCCGGGCTGGCCACTTCGGCCTCCGGAATCTGCCGGTCGAGGCCGATATCGCCGGTGAGCGCTTCGAGCTGAAGCGGATCGCCGCGGCGGGTTACGAAGTCGCCGAGCCGGAGCATCACAGTGGATTGTCGGGTTGCCGGGACCGGGCCCGCCGGGGACGTTCGGACGCGCGCTCCACCTGCCTCCGCAGCTTCTCTTCAGCACGGTCGAGCGCCGACCGGTGGTCGACGCCTTCGCCTTTGGCAATCAGGATCTCGCCGCCGGACAGATGCAGGCGCAACTCGACCGTTTGCTGCTGGCCCTCGGTGTCGAATACGACAGTCATCTCCATTGCCTGCGACGCCAGATTACCCAGCCGCTCTACCACGGACACGGCCCGCGCTCGGAGCAGGTCGGAAATCTCGCAGTGACGGGCAGTGACTGTGGTCTGCATGAATACTCCTCCGGACTCAGCCGGTGGCTGACTCCGCGATGATGTCGTGTAGTTGTTGCTCGGTTTCGGCCGCAGTGCGCTCCCAGGTCAACCCCTCGGCGAAGCGCCGGGCCCGGTTACCCAGTCTAGCCATCAGGTGCGGCGAATCGGCCAGCTCCACCATACGCGCAGCCAGAGCGGTGATGTCACCATGAGGAACCAGAAAGCCGGTTTCCCCATGGCAAACCGAGTCCCGCAGCCCGGGACTGTCTGACGCCAGCGAGGGCGTTCCGCATGCCGCCGCTTCGATAACCGTGATCCCCCACCCCTCCTTGGGAGAGGGGAAGATGTTTGCCCACGCGCTGCGCATCAGGTCGATCTTGCGTTCCTCGCTGACAAAGCCATGAAAGGCGACAGCACGGTCGAGCCCGAGGCTCGAGGCCAGCTCCTCCAGCTCCGAACGATGGTCTCCCGTTCCCGCGATCTCCAGTCGCAGGTCGGGGCGCTGCCGCCGCGCCAGAGCCAGAGCCTTGATGGCGAACGCTATTCCTTTATAACGCTTCAACCTTCCAACATACAAGAAGCAGGGCGCGGCTGACCGGCGCCCCGGCGGGCCGGGTGTGAACCGCCGGCTGTCCACCCCTGGATGAATTACTCGAATGCGGTCCGGACGTACGCCGCGGGCGACAAGATCGTCCCGGGTGCTCTCGCTGATGGCATGAAATCCAGCCCGCCGGTAGGCCCAGGGCAACGGCCGCTCGGCTGCCCAGACGATGGTGGCTACCGGCCACGCCGCCTCGGAGAAGGCAGTGGTGCCGAAGAGATGAGGCACGATGGCGCAGAAGGGCAGCTGAGTACCGGTAGCCAGAAACAGCGGCAGCTTGTTGATGTCCTCCACCAGAATGTCGGGGCGTTCAGTCGCAATCGCCCGTTGCACCGCGCGGCGGCCAAGCAGCGCGAAGCTGTCCCGTCCGCCCACCCGTTCGATGGCTATTCCCTCGACACTGGCGATGGTGGGCGCCCCCCTCCACCCCGAGCACACCATCCGCACCCGATGACCGCGTACCGCCAAACGGCCGAAGATCTCGAACAGATGGATCTCTGCTCCGCCGGCATGAGGATTGGCGCGGTCCTGCCAGTTGACGAGAAGGATGTTCACGTGAGGAAGGTAAAAGAGCCAGTTACAGGCGCCCCAGTGAATGAGCCACGCCGTCGAGGACGCCGTTGACGAAGCCGGCAGCGCGTGCGCCTCCAAACCAGTGAGCCAGCCTGACTGCCTCATCGATGGCCACCTTGGGAGGGACCTCACCCCGGCGAAGCTCGTGGATGCCCAACCGAAGTATGTTGCGCTCGACCGCCGCCATCCGGCTCATCCGCCAGTTCTCGGCGGCCTGGGTGAGCTCGGCATCGACCGCCGCGATGTCGGAAACCACCTCGGCAGCCAACGCCTCGGCCCGGTCGAATACCAGCGGCTCGGGGCCGGTGAGCCGGGCCACCCCGTTCACCACCAAGGGGATCGGTCGACCCCCCTGTAGCTCCCAGGCGTAGAGGATCTGCAGCGCCCGGGCCCGGCTCTTGGTTTCAACTCTCAGCATGGTCCGCTCGCAACTGGGCCACCACGTCCGCGGTGAGCAGGGCCGCGGCCGCGGCTTCATGACCCTTGTTGCCGGCGCTTCCACCTGCTCGGTCAGCGGCCTGCTGAAGCGTATCCACTGTCAGCACTCCGAAGCCGACCGGCAGCGCGTGTCGTACGGCCACCTCATTCAGGCCTCGCGCGGTCTCAGCCGCGACGTAGTCGAAATGGGGAGTTTCTCCGCGAATGACCGCACCCAGGGCAACCAGGCAGGTGTATCTCCCGGTTTCGGCGGCTGCGGCTGCCGCACCCGCGAGCTCGAATGCACCCGGCAGCCATACGACGTCCACCTGCTCGCGCGCAAGTCCTGCTTCCCGACAACACGCGAGCGCGCCATCGAGCAGCTTCCTGGTGATTAACTCGTTGTAGCGGCTTACCAGGATCGCCACCCGCCCGGAGGCGCGCAGGCGGCCGGAGAAGTCGGCCACTGGTCAGTGGGTGAAGAGGTGGCCGAGCTTGTCGCGCTTGACCTGCAGGTAGCTGCGGTTCTCCTGATGTGGGTCAGAGAGAAGGGGGACGCGCTCGACGATTTCTAGGCCGTAGCCGTCCAGGCCAACCAGCTTTCGCGGATTGTTCGTCATGATCCGGATGGAGGAAAGCCCGAGGTCCCGAAGGATCTGGGCGCCGATGCCGTAGTTACGGAGGTCCGGAGCAAATCCGAGCCGCTCGTTGGCCTGCACCGTATCGGCGCCGGTGTCCTGCAGAGCGTAAGCCCGCAGCTTGTTGAGGAGACCGATCCCCCGTCCCTCCTGGTCGAGATACACCACGGCGCCTCTGCCTTCCTTCGCAATGAGCTCCATGGCCCGGTGCAGCTGGAAGCCACAATCACACCGCTGCGAGCCGAACACGTCGCCGGTAAGGCACTTGGAGTGCATGCGCACCAGAATGCCGGGCTGGCCCGCGATGTCTCCGTGCACCAGCGCCACGTGCTCTGCCGAATCCACGTCGTTGCGATAACCGATGATGGTGAACTCGCCGAACCTGGTCGGAACCCGCGCCTCGGCGACGCGATGCACCAGTTGCTCCGTACGCAGGCGGTAGGCCACCAACTGCGCCACGGTGATGAAGGTGAGGCCGTGCAGCCGTGCGATCTCCTGCAGCTCGGGCCGGCGCGCCATCGAGCCATCTGCATTGAGAATCTCGCAGATAACCCCGGCGGGGTTGAGGCCGGCCAGTCGAGCGAGGTCCACGCTGGCTTCGGTTTGTCCTACCCGCTGGAGAACACCGCCGGGACGGGCTCTCAAGGGGAAGACATGGCCCGGACGCCGAAGATCCGAGGGAGCAGTGGCGGGATTGATGGCAACGTGGATTGTAGTAGCTCGATCGGTAGCCGAAATTCCAGTGGTAACACCGAAGCGTCTTTGAGCATCGATGCTCACGGTGAACGCAGTCGACAACTCCTCGGTGTTTCGCTCGGTCATCTGCGAGAGGCCCAACTGGTCGCAGCGCTCACCCGTCAAGGCCAGACAGATCAATCCTCTGCCATGCAAGGTCATGAAATTTATCATTTCAGGCGTGGCGAGCTCGGCGGCGCATACGAGGTCGCCCTCGTTCTCGCGGTCCTCGTCATCAGCCACAATGACGATCTTGCCGTTGCGTAAATCGCCGATCGCCTGCTCGATAGTGCCGAATGTGGTCATGTTTCTCCAGCTGTCCTTTTACCGCTCACGTTGTTCTTTCATTAGCGCCGCCACGTACTTACCGATCGTGTCGCCCTCGAGATGCACCCTGTCTCCGACCTTGCGCTCGCCCAGGGTGGTG
>Ga0136617_10001913_pt1 | contig 18562 bp, 16 predicted proteins | sample AntDrymUQ3222106_2_FD_129672 | JGI IMG/M metagenome (GOLD analysis project Ga0136617, IMG submission 129672) | Polar desert sand microbial communities from Dry Valleys, Antarctica - metaG UQ322 (21.06) | ecosystem: Environmental > Terrestrial > Soil > Desert | place: Antarctica: Dry Valley... | reverse complement strand
CTTGGCGATCAAGGGTCTTGTGAGCCGTTCCTGATCCGTCGGGTCATGATCGATGACATTGAACCCCTGCTTGCGGATGTGAGCGATCAAACGCTCGACTTGGCGTTGATAATCGGTTCCTTTAACGAGACGAAGATCCAGCACAGCGCTGGCCGTGGTAGGAATTACGTTGCGAGCGAGCGCACCGACATCTCCGCTACTCATCCTGTTAATATTGAGCGAAGGTTCGTTGATCAACTCAAGCAAGCTCTTACCCGCATTTTCTGTTCGCGCCAGGCCGAGCTGAGTTTTGAGTTCGTTATCATAGTGCGGCGCCTCCTCAATCGCGCGCCGTTCCGTTTCGCCCAGGGGCGCAACGTCGTCATACCAGCCGGCAATGGTCACGCGGCCTGCCTCATCTTTCATCGAGCTGAGCAGTTTCGCCAGAATCAGCCCGGGATTTGGAGACCAGTTTCCATAGTGGCCGCTATGAAGTGGCCGCTTGGCGCCGTAGACAGTGAGATCGACGTTAGTATCGCCACGCACGCCAAAGACTACTTGCTTCAGACCTGATTGATGAACGGGGCCGTCGCAGATGAGCCAGGCGTCCGCTTCCAGCAGTTTCTGATCACGAATGATGTCGCCGAGATGTGACGAACCAGCCTCCTCTTCGCCTTCAAAGAAAAACTTGACGTTAGAAGTGGGCGCAATCCCCTGGGCTTTTAGTGCGTCGACTGCGGTCAGAATAGCCATCACCCCGGCTTTGTCATCCGACGCGGAGCGAGCGTAAAGACGCCATTCAGGATCGATTTTCTCCCCTGGCTTTGGCATCGACAGAATGGTACCGCCGGCTTCCAGTGCGGCTGAACGAAGTGTGGGTTGCCACGGCATTGTGCCCGCCCATTGTTTAGGATCGGTTGGCTGTCCGTCGTAATGCGCGTAGAGAATGATGGTCCTCGTGGCGCCCGGAACTTTCCATTCACCGTAAATGGCGGGCGGGACGGAATTGCCGGCTTCCAAAAGCCGCGGATCTAGTCCGCGGCGCTTCATCATTTCTATGATTAATGCCGCATTCCTGCGGATGTTAACGTGATCACTCGCGACGTTTGGGATCGAAAGCAACGTCACAAACTCTTCAAGTATCCGGTGTTCATTAGCGATACGGTATTCTCTGACCTTGCTCTGCTGCGCCACGACGCCATAACGGGCACTGCTTGTTGCGAGAAGGATCGTTACGAGAATAATGTATAGAAGTATTTTCACGGCTGGATCCTGTTAGCCCTATTGTTCCCAATCTCTTTATAGCGAAAGCAACTGAGATCGTGGTCATTGACTAGACCAACGGCTTGTATGAAAGCGTAGCAGATTGTCGAGCCGACAAACCTGAAGCCGCGTTTCGCCAGGTCTTTGCTCAGCGCGTCAGATAGAGGTGTGTGCGCGAAAACGGGTGCTCCGCGTTTTCGTTTTAGCGGCCGGTTATCGACAAAGCGCCAGAGGTACTCGTCAAAACTGCCAAGCTCCTGCTGCACCGCAATGAACGCCTTGGCGTTCTGAATCGCAGACGCAATCTTCAGGCGGTTGCGGATGATGCCGGCATTATCCAAGAGTCGCTCCACTTTACGTGGGTTGTACTCTGCGACTTTCGCGGGGTCAAAGTTATCAAACGCCTCGCGATAGTTATCACGTTTCTGCAGGACAATTTCCCAGCTGAGGCCGGCCTGGGCACCTTCCAGAATGAGAAACTCAAAGAGTCCGCGATCATCATGGAGCGGTACGCCCCACTCACGGTCATGATAGGCGATCGCCAGATCTGTTCTGGGCCAGGCGCAACGTTTCAGCATGTTGTTTTATCTTAACAGGGAAGAGGCGGGATTGCTTATCCTAAGGAGTTCTTTAGATCTTCCCCAGCCGGCCGGCCAGACTCGCGACCACAGTTACCAGTTCATTGGCTTCCACTGGTTTGGCAACGTGTGTGTTGTACCCGGCCATGATCGCTCGCATGCGATCCTGCACTCTGGCGTAAGCCGTCAGAGCCACGGCGGGAAGTTTTTTCTCTTGGCCTGATTCTCGTCTGCGCACTTGCCGAATCAAGGCATAGCCGTCGGTTTCCGGCATAGCAATATCGCTGATCAACAAATCGAACTGCGAGTGATCGAGGGCGCTGAGCGCCTCAGCGGCGCTGGTAACTCCAGTAACGCTGGCGCCATGCTGAGTGAGATCCATTGTGACAAGATCCAACGTGTCCCTTTCGTCATCGACGACGAGGATGCGCAGATTTTCGAGACTGGGTGGCTCCGGTTCTGAGTCTTTGAAGGCGGTGATCGCGCCGGCCAAAGTTTCCGGCCTTAATTCGCCACTGGGTAAACGAAGCTTTAGAGTAAAGATTGCGCCAGGACCGTCTGCGCGGTTCTCGGCTGTGATAATTCCCCCGTGAAGTTCTACCAGATGGCGAACGATTGCCAAACCAAGTCCCAGACCACCATGTGTCCGGGTGATGGTGCCATCGGCTTGGCGGAATCGCTCAAAGACGTGAGGGAGAAAAGCAGGATCAATCCCCGGTCCGCTATCGCTCACCTGAATCTGCACATGAGCACTATCATGGCTCAAGCGGACCTCCACTTTTCCCTCACTGGGCGTGAACTTCGCGGCGTTTGAAAGCAGGTTCCATATCACTTGCTGCAGACGATCGGCGTCGCCCGGTACGATCCGCAGTCCGGCATCGATAATGGTCCCAATGTTGATCGCCTTCGCTTCGAGCGCTGGCCGTACGGCGTCGAGAGCTGCATCGACGACCGCGACCAGATCTACCGGGCCGAGATTCAGTTGCAGTTTGCCGGTGATCACTCGCGAGACGTCGAGGATGTCCTCGATAATCTGTTTCTGTGACCAGGCATTGCGCTCAATTACCTCCAGAGCATGCGCGGCGCTGTCCTCGTCGAGCCTTCCCGATTTCAACATTCTCGACCAGCCAATTACGGCATTCAAAGGGGTACGTAACTCGTGGGAGAGAGTGGCGAGAAACTCGTCCTTTAGACGATTGGCCTTCTCGGCGTCGGCCCGGGCTGCGCGTTCGCGCTCAAGTAGCTCGGCGCGTTCGTCCTCGGCCCGCTTACGTTTCGTAAACTGGCCAATCTGTCCCCCGATACTCGCAGCCAACTGTAACAGTTCATCGTCGAGTTCCCTGATCTCCATGCTAAAAAAATCAAGCACTCCTAATACTTCATCACCAAGAAGTATGGGAAAGCCAAACGCGCTATTAATACCTTCTTGCCGGGCGACTGCCGCACGAGGAAAGTTTGGGTCTTCGGCGATGTTATCGATCCGGGCAGGCGCGCCTTTTTCCCAGATACGTCCGGGTAGACCCTCACCTCTCTTGAGCGCAACAGTGCGCGTGAGTTTCTCGAATTCATTGACCGCGGTCGTCGAAGCCGCGTAGAAATCGACGCAACGCAACACCTGTGCGTCGTGATCTATGGTCCACAAACCGCCGGCATCCCATTCCAGTCTCCTGCACGTTACCTGCAAAATTCTGCGGGCGCTTTCAATGAAGTCAGCCGACTCCGAGAGTATGCGGGTGACGGCATACTGAAGTGCCAGCCTGCGCTCCGTTTGCCTGCGATCCGTAATGTCACGAGTAAAGCAGCGAGTGTGTACAAACCTTCCTTGCTCGCGGAATACACTCGAATTAATGCGCACCTGCTTAATCGCGCCGTCCTTGCAGCGGAGGCGAGCGTCATAATCACTCAAAACCTCTCCAGCCTGAAGACGACTGAGAATGTCTTCTATAGCCTCCTGATCGACATGAAACTCCGCGATGTTGCGACCGACATACTCTTCTCGCGAGTAGCCAAGCAGATCGAGTTCGGCCTGGTTAGCGCGAAGCACCGTCCCGTCGGAGTTCACCCAGTGCAAACCGATTGCGGCGTTTTCAAAGAAATCCGTCAGCTCCGCTTCACTACGGCGCAGTGCTTCTTCGGCTCGCTTTCGTTCGGTGACGTTCCGTTTGATGCCTACGTAGCAAATCGGATCTCCGGACCCGTCTCTGGTAGTGAACGCAGAGATCTCAATGTGCCTGATCTCACCCGTTTTGGTATGACTTACTGCTTCGCCGCGGTAGACCCCTTTCTGCGCCAGTTCGCTAACGATGTTTTCAAAGGCTTCGCGACCCATATGTATAGCCGGAGTCTGGCCCAGGAGTTCCTCGTCCGAGTATCCAAGAAGATCCTGGTGTGCGGTGTTCTGTTCTACATAGTGGCCTTCAGGGCTGATAATTGCTATCGGCTCATTGGAGTGGTTGAAGATCTCCCGGTAGAGGTCCGGACCAAACTCCGGCCCCTTTAAAGCAATGGGTCTAGCAGCGCTGTAGCCTTCACACATAGTTGCTCGTCAAACCGGGAAAAATGGCGACACTGGGGTGTTTGAAGGATTCAGCTAGGGGTACGAGGACAAAACCACCCAAACAGCCTAGAAAGAGCTCGCAAGATACGTGCCGACCCCTTGTTTATAAATTCAGGTAGATAGAGTGAAATCTAAAAGGATTTCTATCCGGATTTCGGGCTTTCTTCTATCGTGAGCCGATAATGTCCGTCTTATAGACCTGAGTGATTGCATCTGGGACAAGTTAGAGAGTAGCTGCCGTTCAGTTCTGATTCACCTTTGCAGAGATCATGAAAAATAGGGATCAGGGTCTGGCAGCGTTTGCAAGTGCTCGCGAGCTACCATTGACTTGTCAGGACCTTCCGATGTAAAAACAATTCGGATCCTAACAACTATCAATCACCACCTCGCTTACAAAGTCTGCCAGGGCTGGTAATCCCTCAGAATGAAAGGAGATTTCACAATGGCATTACGTTTAGGCGACATGGCACCCGATTTCACTGCGGACACAACCGACGGCCCGATTCGTTTTCACGAGTGGATTGGCGATAGCTGGGCAGTGCTTTTCTCTCACCCGAAAGATTTCACCCCGGTCTGCACTACTGAACTTGGTTATGTGGCCAAATGCAAACCTGAATTCGATAGCCGCGGCGTTAAAGTCATCGGTTTGAGTGTCGATAAGACAGACTCGCACAGTAAGTGGGCCGAAGATATCAAAGAGACGCAAGGCACAGCACTCAACTTTCCGATCATCGCTGACCCAGACCACAAGATCTCCGAGCTCTACGACATGATCCATCCGGAGATCAGCGATGTCTTCACCGTGCGTTCGGTCTTTGTCATCGGTCCGGACAAAAAGGTCAAACTCATGATCACCTACCCGGCAAGCACGGGTCGCAACTTCGACGAGATCCTGCGCGTCATCGATTCACTGCAGTTGACGGCGCAGTACAGCGTGGCGACTCCCGTCAATTGGAAGGACGGCGAGGACGTGATCATCGTGCCTTCACTTTCCGACGAGGCAGCGAAGGAGAAATTTCCGGGCGGATGGAAGGCGCCAAGGCCGTATCTGCGCATCACACCGCAGCCGAATAAATCCACGGAGGGAAATGCAACGGCGAAGACGGCGCAGTAGCGGCGGGGCGTCGTTACTTGCACTTTAGCTCGGGGCAGCAGCTCGACTGTTAAGAGGGCCACTCGGGGGAATCAAAGCCTTCCTTAACAGTCGCGCTACTGCTCACTAATTGCAGGAGGACCGAGAAGTTGTCTGTCTCGGGATACTCATGCGATGACCACACCGCTTCAGTCAGTTATAAACTTGTCCTTCGGAGCTGCCGATCTCTTTGGCCACCTGCTAGACAGTACCGAGAACCTTCTCCACTGCAACTCGTGCTTCGCGCGTTAGTTCAATCGGATCGCGCTTCCAATACTCGGCGGAATACAGTCCTTAAGAGTCTCAGACAAAACCTTGGTTGCCACAACCAAAGGCTGATTGCTTTCAAGTTTGCGTAACGAAGTCCAGCCACGATTGCAGGCAAAAATTACCCGATGACGGGCCTTGGTAGCGGCAATTAATTCTTTGGTTCCTGGGCAAGTGATCGCTCCATCCTGCTTGCTACCCTAGCCAGGTAGAATACCAAGGAGGGCCGGCCTCTTGAGTCCTGCGACGATAAAGGTCACATGTTAAGCGTTGGAGGCACGCGCGATGCGACAGGTAGTCACAACCAAAACCGGCGGCGTGGGAGTCCTGCGAGTGGAAGAGAAACCTGATCCGCGGCCAGGGCCGGGCGAGGTGGTCGTCAACGTACGAGCAGCGGGCATCAATTTTGCCGACATCCTCGCTCGGCAGGGACTCTATCCCGACGGCCCGCGGAAGCCGTGTGTTATGGGCTATGAAGTTGCTGGCCTCGTCGAAGAAGTTGGCGAAGGTGTCGATCCCGATCTGGTCGGTATGCCGGTGGTGGCGATGACGCGCTTCGGTGGACAGTCCGAAAAAGTAATCGTACATGCAAGGCAGTTGATTGAAAAGCCAGACTCACTGACGTTCGAACAGGCCGCTGCCATTCCGGTCAACTATCTCACGGCCTACGCGTTACTGGTGGCAATGGGCGGTTTGCGAAAAGGCGAGGCAGTCCTGATTCATAACGCCGGCGGCGGTGTTGGCCTGGCCGCACTAGACATCGCGAAGCATATCGGGGCCGTTACTTACGGCACCGCTAGTCCGTCGAAACACGACTTCCTACTTAAACGAGGCTTGGATCACCCCATCGACTATCGCACTCAGGACTGGCTTCCGGTGCTGAAGAAGCTAACCGGCGGCCGTGGCGTGGAGCTCGTTATAGATCCGATTGGCGGGTCTCATTGGAAAAAGAGCTATCGAGCGCTTAGACATACTGGCCGTTTAGGAATGTTTGGCGTCTCGGCAGCGTCTGCCAATGGCCTGAAGGGTAAATTCAAACTACTTAAGGCAGCCGTGCAGATGCCCAGATTTCATCCGCTCGGATTGCTGAACAAGAACCGCGGCGTCTTTGGCTTGAACCTGGGCCACATGTGGCACGAGCCTGAGAAAGTTGTCGAGTGGGTGCAGGCGTTAATGGAAGGAGTTCAGGAAGGCTGGATTCGTCCTTATGTAGATCGCGCCTTTTCGTTCGAGCAGGCCGGTGAAGCACACAGCTACATCGAATCGCGAAAGAATATTGGCAAAGTGGTCCTCGTGCCCTAAAGAGTCGAACCCCTGTACCCAGACTCCTAAACCAACTTCATTGGTGAGCTATTCTTTAATTTTCCATTTATCATTATTTATCATCTCTCATTATGGCAAATACTCTTATATGACAAATGGAAAGTGGGAAATATGCCGCACCATTCGGAAAGAAATAGTTGAGGCCGAGCTATCCGCCGGCCGTGCCCTCATAGGTCCGCATCGCGACGATTTAGAAAGCTCCTTCTACTTCAGTCTCTCCGCCGCCTGCACAATCGCTTCACCAAGCCTCTCAACATTCTTTCCGCCGCCTTGAGCCAGATCGGGCTGGCCACCACCGCGTCCATCGAGCATTGCACAGGCATCGCGCATCAACGCGTTCATGTCGCCAGGTGCGTCGGCAGATCGAGCGAAGACCAGGCGCGCAGCATCTTTGTGCCGCGAGCCGAGCAGGGCGATTGTCGCCGGGTGACCAATCAAACTGAGTGCCAGTTGTTTCACTGATTCGGCGTCGCGGTTATCAAAAACCTCATTAACAATTCGCACGTTGTCATGTGTCGCGGTAGCTCGGGCAAGTAGCTCTTCGGCTTCAACGCGAGCAGCAATCTCTTCCAGGTTGCGGACACGCCGGTGCAGTTGTTTGTTCTCTTCTATCATGCGCGCCGCCAGCTCGGGGGTATCAGCTCGTCCCGCACTAAACAGTCCGGCAATGGCCAGCGCGCTTTGATTCGCACGGCGGTAATCTGCCAGTGCGCGCACGCCCGCAACAAACTCAATGCGCGTCAGCCCCTTGGCGCGTTCCCAGGAGCGCACAGCAATCATCCCTACCTCACCGGTCTGATAGGCATGCGTGCCGCCGCAGGGAGTAAGATCGAATCCCTCGATCTCGATTAATCGTAGTTCGCCTTCGCGCGCCAGCTCTTTGCGTAGTGGCAGTTCGGAAGCTTCCTGCGAAGTTACCTGACTGATGGTAATCACCCTATTTTCCCAAATTACATTGTTGGCAAGTTCCACGGCCCGCTCGATAGTCTCGCTGTTCGAATTGTCCAGGTCCACATCTATCTCGCAAGACTCATCCAGCACACGAAAGCTGCGAGTTGGTGCGTTGAAGAGTTTGACGAACGCCTGCGAGAGAATGTGTTGCCCCGTGTGTTGCTGTATATGATTCAATCTACGCAACCAGTCAATTCTGCCTTTGACGACTGTGCCCACTTCCGGCGACCGTCCTTGAATCACATGCAAAACGCCTTCTTCCGCATCATCGATACACTCGACTACAAGTAGCCATTGAGCGTGCCCGTGTCGCTGGGTTGGCCGCCACCCGTCGGGTAAAACGCCGTGCGATCGAGCGTAACGGCGGTCCATCCGCTCACGCGCTCGCTGTTGGCGATCACTCGCGCCTCGAATTCGATCAGATGAGAGTCTTGATAGTAGAGACGTTCGGTTGGGGGCATGGTGAGTTAATAATGCAACGGGGAAGTGTATGCAAGTGTTCAGGGATTGCCGATCCTCCACAGTAAACCGCCGTTCCCGATCTCGGGCCTCCTCCTCCTGAGCTTGTCCTAATTTGAGCGCCCAGGCCCTTACTCCAATAAGGTAGCGTTAGCAACGATCCACGAATTCACACGAAATGTCACTAACAAGACCTTTTAGTGTAGGTTTGTGTAATTTCGTGGATCTTTAGGTCGGTTAAAATTGCTCAAACAAAACAATTAACTAGCGGTTTAGCTTCACAGCACAGAAAGACAGAAAAGGAAAAATGAAAATTAGGACCACCCTAACTCGTCACTAAGGTCGTCGGCCAATGGTCATTGGGCAGTGTGTTAAAGTTGGCTGCCATGAAAACTGTTTCTCGAAAACTTCCATTCCAACTCTCGCTCGCGCTGTTTCTGCTGGCGGGGTCTACGATTGTTTCAGCTCGGCAAGAACGGCCCCTGAGCTCCTTACTTATCGTTTATCGATGTCGCGCCCGCAGTCGCATCTCTTCGAAGTGGCAATAGAAGTAGAATTGCCGGAGAGCGCTCCGGAGTCGCTCGATTTCCAGAAGTGGTCGCCGGGGCGCTATGCAGTGTTCGATTTTGCCAAGAACGTACAAGAGTTTCGAGGCCGGCATCTGTCCACCAGCGTCCCTTTGCGACAGGGCCAATCGTCCAGTTACGAGGGTGAATGACCAGACCTGGCGCGTTCCGACAATGAATGGTCGCAGCTTAACGATCACGTACAAGGTCTTCGGAAACGATCTCTCCGGCACCTTCTCCCAACTCGACACACGCCACGCAAACTTCAATGACGGGTCCATCTTCATGTACATCGTCAATCACAAGTCCGACCCGGTTAAGTTAGTGATCAACCCTCCATCCACGTGGCGAATTATTAATGGCCGGATGGAGCAGACCGATCAGAGCGAGTGGGGGTTTCCAAATTGGGACATCATGATCGACACGCCAACGGAGATTGCTCCCGACTGGGGCCGAGAAGAGTCTCAGGTGGAAGGGAAGAAATACTACGTGATGATCCACTCTTTCGGCGATGAAGGCGGTAAGCGGGCGGCTTTGGTGCGAGACATTGAAAAAATTGTGCGTTCCGAGACAGCCTTGTGGGGTGCGCCGGAATTCGATTCATATACCTTCCTGCTACATTTTGCTGCCGACGATCGCTCCGGGGACGGGATGGAACACCTAACCTCAACGCAGATCATTGAACCGGGAGCCCTCGCCGAGCCGGGGGTCTACGAGAGCACGATGGGCACGGTGGCCCACGAGTTCTTCCATGTCTGGAATGTAAAGCGCTTGCGACCAATCGAATTCGGTCCCTGGGACTTCACTCGACCAGCAAACACGCGCAGTCTCTGGATAGCCGAAGGTCTGACGAACTACTACGGCCATCTGATGATGAAGCGCGCGGGAATTTGGGACGAGTCGCGCTTCCTGCGTCGAGAAAGCGAGACCATCAACAACATCGAAAACGCTCCGGGAAGCCGGCTGATGAGCGCGGAGGAATCTTCTCTCGCGGCGCCTTTCATCGATCGGGCTCCACACGTACAACTTACAAATCTGGCAAACACTTCATTCAGCTATTACCCCAAAGGAGAACTGCTAGGCCTGGTCCTGGATCTCCTAAACCGGGGAAGAACGAATGGCAAGAAGTCGCTTGACGACGTGATGCGCCGAATGTATGACGAGTTCTATCTGAACAGCCCGAACGCAACCTACTATCTTCGAGGACGCGGATATCGCTCAGAGGAATTTCAGCGTGTTGTATCGGAGGTTGCTGGAATTGATTTAAACGATTTCTTTACGAGGCATGTCCGGAGTGTTGACGTGCCGCCTTACGACGAGGCGCTGAGCTATGTAGGCTTGCGTCTGGTTCGACAACCGGCACGCGAGCACTATAGCGGGATTACGGTAGATGTCTGGACTCCCGGGGGAGCTATTATCGGGAATGTCACCAACGGTTCGCGCTGAAGATGCGGGACTCCAACCTGGCGATGAGATCCTAACGATCGACGGGAAAAAGGTAATGAACAAGGATTGGGATAGCACTCTCAATCGCTACAAGCAGGGCGATCGTGTGCCGATTTCATTTAAGCGGGATCACCGAACGCTTCAGACCACATTCGTACTCGGTGCTATGGATCGCTTCGAGTATCAGATTGAAGAAATGAAAGATGCGACCGTCGGGCAGAAAGCGCTGCGGGCGGCATGGCTGAAGGGCAACTGAAGAGTCTAGAGTCTGGAGTCTTCAGTCCTCGGATTCTCGACTTCAAACTCCCGACTCTGGGACTTATTGTGGAACGATCACTTCAATCGACTCAGGGGCAATCTCGAAAGTCATCGGCAAATTTCCAATCAGCTCGCCATCCACTTGCACCGCAGCCTCACCGGTTGCTCGCGCCTGCGTCGCGCGAAGAAAGTGAACGCCACGGCGGTCCGGGGGCACTCCCCTACGCATCGCGTGCGAGAGTAGATAGAGATAACGCAGCCGGCTGTGGGTTTCGATGATGCAGATCTCGAAATCGGGTTGGTCGAGTTGAGCGCGCGGTGTGACCGTAAGATCGCCACCATAGCTAGCCGCCTTGCCTATCGTGGCCAACGTAGCCGTGTGGCACTGTCCCTCTACCTCAATTTTGAATGGTGCAGGCTTCCAGTCTGCGAGTTGACTTAAGCCAGAGATCCAGAATGCCGCCTTACCGATGCGCTTCTTTAGACCGGGATGCACCCGGCGCACAACCGAAGCATCGAGGCCGATTCCAGCCATCAATAGAAAATATCTTTTTAAGCCGCTCGTTTCATTAACCGCACAACCCACATGAACACGCCGCGTCTTGCCGTGAGCGATTACGCTGGCTGCGCGACGGCAGTCAAGTGGTAAGCCGAGTTCGCAAGCGAGCACGTTCGCAGTGCCGCGGGGCAGGATTCCCAGTCGGGCGGGCGTGCCCACCAAGCCTTGCAGCGCTTCGTTGATCGTTCCGTCGCCTCCGGAAACGATTACGTCGCAGGCGCCTTTGCGTCCTGCATCAGCGGCGATGCGAGTTGCATCTCCCGGCCCCCTGGTCGCCACCAATTCCAGTTCGAGTCCTTCTGAACTTAGCTGCGAGTAGATATCTTCGATCGGCGGCAGTCGTCGCGATGCGTACCGGCCAGTCTTAGGATTTGAAATCAGGATTGCCTTGCGAGTGGTCATTTGCGGTTCGGTAACTGGGCAAATAGGATGCCGTGTCAGTGGGGCATCCAACGGGGCTTATCCCAAGCCTGGGCCCGTAGTTTTTTATTGATGGAGTCGCGTGGTCCTCTTAAAAGCGACAAGAGTCGGATTAATACGCCGCCAGTCATGGACAACAAAAAGAGATCTTGCCTTCTCCGAATTGACTTTCCACAACTACGCTGAAAGCGTTCGCTAATTGGAGCCCAGGGTTGCTTCAACCCTGGGACTCCAGTTTCCTCGATAAGATCTAAACTCTGAAAGAGTTCGCGAGTCGGCTTGTTGCGCGGGAACTAGGCAACACCTTCAGCGTTATTATTCTCTGGATGTGTGAGACCCAGGGTTGAAGCAACCCTGGGCTGCAATTAGCGAACGCTTTCAGCGTTAGTTGGGTTATCTATTCCAGCCGATAGTTGGGCGCTTCCTTCGTGATGATCACGTCGTGAACGTGCGACTCGCGCAGGCCGGCTGAAGTGATGCGAATGAACTGACTCTTATCCTGAAATTCTTTGATTGTGCGACACCCTGTGTAGCCCATTCCCGAACGCAAACCACCCACTAATTGCGTCGTCATCTCAGCTATAGTGCCTTTATAGGCAACGCGGCCTTCGATACCCTCGGGAACGAGCTTCTCCTCGCTCTCGGCCATCTCCTGAGCGTATCTGTCGCGCGAGCCTTCGCGCATCGCCCCAATTGAGCCCATGCCCCGGTATGTTTTGAAGGATCGACCTTGGAAAAGAATCACTTCGCCGGGAGCTTCCTCCGTTCCGGCGAAAAGGGAACCGATCATCACGATGTCGGCGCCGGCGGCGATGGCTTTAGCCACGTCCCCGGAGAATTTCACGCCGCCATCCGAGATCACTGGAACTCCACTCCCTTGCGCGGCTCTTACACACGACTGGATGGCGGTGATTTGTGGCACGCCTGCGCCGGTGACTATCCGAGTCGTACAAATCGATCCCGGACCGATGCCGACCTTGATAGCGTCTACTCCGGCCTCGATCAATTCCTGCGCTCCCTCGGCAGTGCCGATATTGCCGGCGACCAGATCTGTGTTCGGATGTCTACGCTTAATCTCATGAACAGCTTCGATCACACGTGACGAATGACCGTGGGCCGTATCCACGACCAGACAATCAACTCGGGCCCTTACCAATTCATCCGCGCGTTCGCGGAAATCGCCCGTTGCTCCGATCGCGGCCGCGACTCGCAGACGACCAAGGTTATCTTTGGCGGCTGTCGGGTACTTGATTGCCTTCTGAATATCTTTGACCGTGATTAAGCCCTTGATCCGTTTGACATCGTCAACCACGAGCAGCTTCTCGATCCGGTGTTTTTGTAGAACCGCCTTCGCCTGTTCGAGTGTGGTGCCGACGGGAACCGTGACCAGGGGCTGCTTAGTCATCACATCGGAAACAGGGATGTCGAACCTCGTTTCAAAGCGCAAGTCGCGGTTCGTAATGATACCGACGAGGTGCCCGTCTTCATCCACCACCGGCACACCGCTGATGTGATACGTCTCCATCACCAGCAGAGCTTCGCGCACGGGCCGGTCTGGCCGAATCGTCACCGGATCCACGATCATTCCTGATTCAGATCGTTTTACCTTGTCCACTTCCTCCGCCTGACGCTCAACACTCAAGTTCCTATGAATGACACCAATGCCGCCCTGCTGGGCCAAAGCTATGGCGAGAGCAGCCTCGGTGACAGTATCCATCGCCGCGGAACAGAGCGGGATCTGCAACCTGATATTGCGGGTGAACTGTGTCGAGGTGTCAGTTTCAGACGGTAGCACGTCAGAACGCGCTGGCAGGAGGAGGACGTCGTCAAAAGTAAGGCCTTCGGGGATGTTAGCCGAGATCATGATGGTGTTACTGCTCCTTGATGGTCATGAAATTTCGTAATGAAGATAAGCCGCGGACGAAAACAGAACTGCCCGCTACTTTGGAGCGGGCAGTCGCTTTTATTTCCGGAGTCGGGCACAGGTGTCGCATAAGCTTCGGCAGTGCGCCTTTCGGCACAAGACACTGGTCGACACTAATACTATTGCAGGACAGTTTCGTAATCAGCTTTCCAAAAACCCAAATTGACCACGGGCCTTAACGTGGCCGGCAGGTCCGCCTGGATGTTCACCAAAGCCACTAATGGCAAAGCCGGGCGAAGTAGCACCGCCGAGCGGCGCTGATACCAATGCAGCGCAGCAAGTGCTCCCAGAGTTAATAAGCCCAGGATTAATATTGCCAGAACTACAGTCAGAATTGGAGAGCGGGTCGCGGGAGCATCAATATAGACTTTCGAATGATAGGGCGTGGTTGCAACATCGTCGCCGGGGTCACCTTTTTCGCGAATGTAACGCGAGTATCCTTCGACAGCCGCTTTCTCGTCATACCCAATGCAGCGCGCGTAAGCCCTCACGAAACTCCGGTTGAAGATTCCGCCGGGCAGACGTTTATAGTCGTTTGATTCGATAGCTTCGAGATAGTGAATGGAGATGCGTGTTTCGTCGGAAACTTCTCGTAGCGGAATGCCACGCTCTTCGCGCGTGAGTCGCAACTGTTCCCCAATAGTAGCTGCCATCACCAATCCGCTTCAGCCCATGCGCCTGCTCGGTTGGTTGTAAGCTTTACGATGCCCCCGCGGGGAAGAGATCTTGATCCGTTTTCCCCAAGCATCGTTCGCCCTCTAGGCGATGCGTAGGACCAACTTAACCCTCACGCGCAATATAGCTTGCGATGCTAAACGGTGTCAAACTCATGCTACTCAATGAGAATGGCGTCTCTTGATTCTTCGCGCCTGCGGTGATAGCTTGACGGCAGTAATCCGAATGAGTCGCCTTTAATTTCTACAATAGAAAAAGTGAGGACAAAGGAATGCCTTTAGAAGCGCTTGGAATGGTGGAAACCAAAGGTTTCGTCGGGGCTGTCGAAGCTGCAGATGCGATGGTGAAAGCTGCCAACGTCCAGCTCCTGGGAAAAGAATATATAGGCGCCGGCTACGTGACTATTTTCGTTCGTGGAGACGTGGGAGCAGTCAAGGCCGCAACTGACGCAGGAGCGGCGGCTGCTCGGCGAGTCGGTGAATTAATCAGCGTCCACGTAATCCCCCGTCCGCACGCAGAGGTCGAGCGAGTTCTTCCAGTTGACGGCAGAACCGGCCAGAGTCCCGATGAGCGTTCACTGCAGGGTGGTGCGCGTGGGCAGCTTGGACAGGGTGAACAGGGCCGTTCACTCCAGGCTGGCGCACGAGAGTCAAGTAAAGAGCGAGCCCGGTAGTCTTTCGATTGCCGATTGCCAATTGCCGATTGAAGGACCGCGCACTCTGCTTGAATCAATTGGCAATTGGCAGTCGTTCGCGGAGGTTGTTTATGTCGGCAGATAGGGATCTTGTCTCGGTCCAGCAGGCACGTGATCTTGTCGAAGCGGCACACAGGGCCCAGGGCGAGGTGGCTCGCTTCGATCAAGCTAAGATTGATCGAATTTGTGAGGCAATGGCCAGGGCCGTACTGCGCGAGGCAGCTCGATTGGGAGCCATGGCCGTCGAAGAGACTGGTTATGGACTTGCCGATGACAAGCGAGAGAAGAACCGTTTCGCGGCCGAAGATGTTTGGAACTACTTCCGCGGGTTGCGTACTGTCGGTGTTGTGTCCGAGTCGAAAGACGTAGTCGAGATCGCCAGCCCACGCGGGGTAGTAGCCGGAATCATCCCCTCAACCAATCCCACCTCCACTGCCATTTTCAAAATACTCATCGCAGTCAAATCTCGTAACGCGATCGTGCTGTCGCCACATCCGTCCGCTGCCCGTTGTATCACTGAATCAGCACGAGTGATGCGAGAAGCGGGTGTTAAGCAAGGACTACCAGCCGAAGCAATTGGCTGTATGACCACCGCTACCATCGAGGGTACCGAAACCCTGATGAAGAGCAAGCAGACTGCCGTGATTCTGGCGACCGGCGGCATCGGCTTGGTACGCGCTGCCTACTCTTCGGGTAAGCCGGCGTTTGGGGTCGGACCGGGGAATGTTCCGAGCTTTATTGAGCGGACGGCTGATGTGCCCAAGGCGGTACAGGATATTCTGACAGGCAAGTGTTTTGATAACGGAACTATTTGTGCCTCCGAGCAGGCTGTTATTTGTGACGCGCCCATTGAGAAAGCAGTCCGCGAACAATTTGAGGCACAAGGCGGCCATTTTCTTTCCAACTCAGAAGCCGATCAACTGGCCAAGATTGTTGCCACGCCGCAACGCTCCTTGAATCCAGCTATCGTGGGGAGGTCGGTGGAAGTAATCGCGAAGATGGCAGGACTTAGTGTGCCGCCCGGCACTCGCTGCATAATCGCCGATGTCGGCGGAGTGGGGCGCGACTATCCGCTGTCCATGGAAAAGTTGTCCCCGATTCTCGCCTTTTATGTCGTGGATGGAATACAGCCGGGAACGGAGCGAAGCAAGGAAGTATTACAGTATGGCGGCATGGGCCACACCGCGGGTCTTCACACACGCTTGCGTGAGGTCGCGGTCCGAGTAGGGAGCGAATTGCCCGCTTCGCGGATAACCGTCAACACTCCGACGACGCACGGGGCAATTGGGTTTTCCACGGCGCTGCCTCCATCGATGACGCTGGGTTGCGGCTCCTGGGGCGGAAACGTTACCTCTGACAACGTGTCGCCTCTCCACTTGATGGACATCAAACGCGTAGCCTTCGAAACGAGGCCGGTGAAGAGCAGTCGACCGGCCGTAACGGCCAGGGAGACCAGCCAACCCGCACAGCCAACCCGTAGTCCGGCTCCCAGTTTTCAACCCGTAGTTTCCGCGAGCGGCGGCAAGATTAATCGCGAAGAGATTTCGGCTATTGTGGATCGGTTCCTGGCTCGACGCCGGCCCGAGGAACTTGAGCAGTCGTCGCCGGCGACGCTGCCACTACCGATTGAAGCCGAAGCGGGGAGTATGTATTCCGGTTCCAGTTCGGGTGCGCGTGACAGCAACCGGATGCGGCCAGACAACGGCGACTCCGCCGATCGCCCGGATCCGACTTCTGTTCGGACCTCGACCACAGCCAGCAGTGGCCGCAGCGTAGTAGATTTTGTAAGCGAGGATGATGTGCGCCGCGCAATTCAGAAAGGCGAAAAGATCTATATCAACGCGAAGACGATTATCACGCCGGCTGCCCGCGACATTGGCGAGCCCGCGGAAGTTTTTACGAAAGTTTGAAAGCGGTCAATGTCATTGGTTAGTAGTCCGCTGTCAGTTACCCCTGATCATGCCAATGATAAATGACAAAAGAAGAATGATAGCTGGCAAATGACATGTTCCTAGCCAAAGTCGTAGGCTCAGTTTGGTCTACCAAAAAATCGCCGGATCTCGAAGGGGTCCGGTTTCTGGTTGTGCATCCTTACGACCTCGACAAGGAGCCAACGCGAAACATCGTAGTGGTTGCTGACAGGTTGGGAGCCGGCCCCGGTGAAATGGTGATGTGCGCTTACGGAAAAGCGGCGCGCTCGGCAATCGGAAACCAGGACATGGCAATAGAAGCCGCGGTCGTAGGCATTGTCGATCGAGTTGATCTACAAGAGTCAGTTTCTGAGGAGATGCGCGACGCCGCCAAAGAATTAGCCAGAGACAACGGAAGACCCTGAGGCATTGCCGATTGAAAAAAAGGACGTTCGAGGCCACTCGCCGCTTCCTAAAGATCGGCAATCGGCAATCGGCAATTGGCAATGTAACCAATGGCCAATGAAGATTTGATTTACCGAATCACCCGGGCAGTCTATAGCCGTTGGGGTGTGGAAGCGGAAGAGCAGGCGGTCGAGCAACTAGTCACGGATATCTACCGCGAGCTCGAACCATTCCTCGGCACCAACGGCGCTAGCCACGCTACTTCGCACTCGTTCCCCACAACCGGAAGCATCTCGTCGCAGTCGCGCGAAGGCTCCTCGGACCGGATGGTCATTTCAGTTTTCGGCGTCGACCATCCAGGCATTGTGGCCTCCGTAGCACAGATACTAGCTGTAGCTGATTGCAGCATCGTGGACATCAATCAGACTGTAGTCCAGGGAAAATTTGCCATGGTGATCATCACAGACACTGCGCGCGCACGGGAAAGCGCAACCGAGTTGAAAGAACGTTTGAGACTGGAAGGCGAGAAACTTGGAGTTCGCATCTACGCGCAGCGCGAAGACCTCTTTAATGCGATGCACCGGATCTGAATTTCGGATTTCGGATTTTACAGTGTCCCTTTTCGAATTCGAACTCGAACTGCGGATTTTTACAAATTCCTTTTCTTGAAAATCCGAAATCCGAAATTCCTACTATGCCTGAGCCCGAGATTGCCCGTCGTTGTCCATCCTGCGGCGTATCCATTCGGGTACGCTCAACTTTTTGCTCCCAATGCGGCAAGACATTGACAACGAAGTCGGACACGGCCAGCGGAGCCAACGATACCCAGGCGCTAACGCCTGGCTCAGGAGCTCCGGAGTTAACTGCACAAACGTCAAGATCGGCGGCAGGCAAGCCATTAAACTCTGAAAAGACGGTAGCTCCACCAGCCGCTTTATCGACTTCGCCCTCCGCTCACCGTAAGCAGCCAATGCAAGCAACTGTCAGCATGGTTTACCGCAACGGGCCTCCACCACGCGAAGTGAGCGGAGACGATGGGCTTAATCGGGTTGAGAAGTTCCGCCAGATTTCCGGCGCGGTGATTGACAGAGCTGCATATGATCCGAGCTTACGCTTCGTGCTTGTCGCAGCTGTATTGTTTGTCTTGTTTCTATTCTTATTGCTGCTGAGCGAATTGATAACTTAGAAGGATCCGG
>Ga0136617_10001912_pt1 | contig 18563 bp, 18 predicted proteins | sample AntDrymUQ3222106_2_FD_129672 | JGI IMG/M metagenome (GOLD analysis project Ga0136617, IMG submission 129672) | Polar desert sand microbial communities from Dry Valleys, Antarctica - metaG UQ322 (21.06) | ecosystem: Environmental > Terrestrial > Soil > Desert | place: Antarctica: Dry Valley... | reverse complement strand
GCTGTTCTTTCGTTCGGATCTCAACGTTTCACAGGCGATCGAGCGCGTGCAGACGGAGCTGGAGATATTCCCCGAAGTCAGGGAGCTCATCCGCTTCGTCGAAGCCAGCGAGCGTGGAGTAGTGATTTGAAGGCTCCTCCGCGCGTCGGGGTTGTCGGCGCCGGCAGTCTTGGTTTCCACCACATCAGAATTCTCCGTGACCTCGCTGGAATTCGCTTCGCCGGATTCGTCGAGGCCAGGCAGGAGCGTGCGGCCGAAGTCGAGGAGCAGCTCGGTGCAGCTGCGCACCCGACCATTGCCGCTCTCCTCGAGGTTGCGGATGCGGTGATCATCGTGGTGCCGACGCCCGCGCACTATGCCGTGGCGAGTGAGGCGATCGACCAGGGCAAGCACGTTTTCATCGAGAAGCCGATCACGACTACGCTCGAGGAGGCCGAGACGCTTCTCGATCTGGCAAGCAAGCGCGGAGTGATCGTGCAGATCGGGCACATCGAGCGGTTCAATCGCGCGGTCAGGGCGGCACTCCCTTTTGTCAACGAGCCCCGCTTCATCGATAGCGAGCGCCTTGCCCCGTTCAGCCCGCGCGGGTCCGACGTGGCGGTCGTGCTCGACCTGATGATCCACGACATCGACCTGCTCCTTACCCTGGTGGGCTCCACCGCGAAGGACATCGCTGCGGTTGGAGTCCCGGTGCTGACGCCGATGCTGGATATCGCGAATGCCCGGGTGACATTCACTTCCGGGGCGGTCGCGAACATTACCTCCAGCCGGATCTCCCGAGAGCGTAAGCGAAAGATCCGGATCTTTCAGCGGAGTGGTTACCTGTCTCTCGATCTCGGTGCCGGAACGGGGGAATTCTTCCGGCTGAAGTCAGACATCGATCCTTTGACGATCCGCACCGCACCGGTCGACATAGCCGCATTCGTAGACCGTATCCCCCTCGAAGCGCCGGAAGGCGAGCCGCTTCGTCTCGAGCTCGAAAGCTTTGTCGCCGCACTCACGGGCGCGGGCCCTGTGGTGGTAACGGGGGAGGACGGCAGGCTGGCTCTGGGCGTGGCGCTCAGGATCGTACGCGAAATCGAGCGAACGCTGCCGTCCCTAACGGGCGCCGGCGGGCCGAATGCGTAAGGTGCTGTTCGTCGCCGGAGAAGCTTCCGGCGACCTGCACGCGGCGGGAGTTGCAGCAGCGCTGCGGCGGATCAGGCCCGAGCTCGCTCTCGCGGCGGTGGGTGGGTCGCGACTGGCGGAGCAGGGAGTCGAGCTCGTACATCGAGACCACCAGCTTGGCGTAATGGGTTTCCTGGAAGTGCTGCGCCACGTCCCCCGGCATTTTCAGCTGCTCCGCAAGCTGACTGCCATGCTGACGCGTGGGGAAGTCGCGGTGATCGTCCTCATCGACTATCCCGGCTTCAACATGAAGGTGGCGGCCGCGGCGAAGCGTGCCGGCGTTCCGGTCGTTTACTACGTGACACCACAGGTCTGGGCGTGGGGCGCGGGAAGAATTCCCAAGCTCGCCCGCCATGTCACGAAGGCTGCCGTCATTCTGCCTTTCGAGGAATCGCTCCTTCGCGGCTACGGCGTCGATGCGGTATTCGTCGGCCACCCTTTGCTCGACCGGGCGGTGGCGATGCCGACGAAGCTCGAAGCCCGCGAGGCGCTATCCCTGCCGCAGAACGTCCCGGTGCTCGCGCTTTTTCCCGGCAGCCGTCAGCAGGAGATCGACCGCCACATCGACGACTTCGTCGCGACCGCGAAATTGTTGCGGCTCCGCCGAAAGAACCTGGAGGTAATTGTCAGCGTCGCTCCCACCGTGGCGCTGGATTCCGCTCGCTGCCCCTTCCGGCTCGTTCACTCCGCGTCACTCAGCGTGTTGCGCGCCGCCGACGCCGCTTTGTGCAAGAGCGGCACGACGACCCTCGAGGCGGCGATTGCCGAATGTCCCCTGGTGGTGGCGTATCGTACCGGGGCGATCTCGTTCGCGCTGGCGAAGAGAGTCGTCAGGATTTCGCACATTGGGCTGGTCAACGTCGTCGCGGGGCGCGAAGTCGCGCAGGAGTTCATTCAGGATGAGATCATACCAGTGAGAATGGCCGACGCGGTGGACGACCTGCTCGAAGCAGGTTCGCCCCGTCGCGGCGAGGTGCTCGCGGGCCTGGCCGAAGTACGCTCGAGGCTCGGATCTCCAGGAGCGGCCGATCGCGTCGCACGCATCATCAGCGACCTTCTGGCCGCGGGTAAATGAGCGCGGACGCGGCCCTTGCCTGGCGCTCACGCCTCACGCTGCTCCTCGGGAAGGGGCTGCTCGGCGCTCTTGGTCCTACCTGGCGCTTTCGAGTCATCAACGAGGAATCGCTTCGGAAGCTACGCTCGACCGGTAAGCCGTTCATCTATTCCCTGTGGCATGGTCACCTCCTGCCACTGCTATGGTACCACAGAGGATCGGACGTGGCGATCCTGATCAGTGAGCACCGTGATGGGGAGCTGATCGCGCGCGCGGCGGAATCGCTCGGTTACCGGTTGATTCGCGGCTCGACGACGCGCGGTGCGGAGCGCGCGCTGTTGTCATTGGTTCGTGAGCTCGAAGCGGGACGCCAGGTAGCTGTCACGCCCGATGGCCCGAAGGGTCCGGCGCGAACTTTCGCTCCCGGGGCTCTCATCGCCGCCCAGAGATCGGGCGCGCCGATACTTCCCGTCGCCGCCGGGGCCGACCGTGCGTGGAGACTGAGAAGCTGGGACCGGTTCATCATTCCGAAACCGTTCGCTCGTATTACCGTGGCCTATGGAACGCCGACGACCGTCGATGCGCCGTCGGCTCGGGCCGCCGCGGGGGAAGCGCCGCGAGTGGAAGCGCTGATGAACGCCGCGGCGAAGCTTGCAGGTGACTGATGCGCGGGCGGCTCTGGCCGACCTGTGGACCGGCAGGGGAAAGCGGGCGCGAGTCAGCAGGGCGATACTGTCACCGCTGACGCGAGTGTACGGCGCGGTCGTCAGGGGACGCGGTCTCCTTTACGATCGGGGATTGCTGAAGGCGCATGATGTCTCGGTCCCGGTGGTGAGCGTTGGCAACCTCACCGTCGGTGGAACCGGGAAGACTCCGGTCGCCGCGTGGCTGGCGCGGCAGCTGGTCGAGCGCGGAGCAAATCCAGCGGTGGTGCTGCGGGGGTATGGAGGCGACGAGACGCTCGTTCACCAGCGCCTCAATGAAAGCATCAGTGTCATAGCATGTCCCGACCGCGTCCGCGGAATGCGCGATGCAATCGCGGAAGCGGCCGACATCATCATTCTCGACGATGCATTTCAGCACCGTCGCGCGGCGAGAGACGCTGATATCGTGCTGATCGACGCGGATACCTGGACCGAAGGACGGAGGCTGTTGCCGGCCGGACCCTGGCGGGAGCCGCTGACCGCCGCGCGACGGGCGTCGCTGATCATCGTCACGAGGAAGGCAGCGAGTCACGACGCCGTAGATGCAGTGAAGCGCGCATTGTCCGCCGCTGCGCCACGCGTCGTCGTGACGACGGTATCGCTGGCGCCGGGTGAGCTGCGCAGCACCGCAACCGGACAGACAATGCCGCTCCACGCGCTGGAGGGAGCCGATGTGACGGCCATCGCCGCGATCGCAAACCCGGTTGCGTTTTTCAGGCAGCTGACGCAACTCGGCGCGGTCGTGCGTCCTCACGCCTTTCCCGATCATTACGCGTTCACGCTCCGCGATGCGCGACGTCTCGCCGCGTCGGCGCTGGCTTCCGATTTCGCGGTATGCACTCTGAAGGATGCGGTGAAGCTCGAGTCATTCTGGCCTCCCGAAGCGGGGTCATTATGGTATGTTTCACAGCGCTTGAAGGTCGAAGATGGGAAGCAGCACATCGACCGGCTGCTCAACGACCTGCTCGCCCTCGGACAGTGAGCCCCAGGCTCCCGACAAAACGCTGATCCACGGATCATGGCCACTGATATAAGAATCCCCACCCACAAGCTCGTTCGCCCCGACAAGGACCGTTTCCTCGACGAGGAGAACCCGTTTGAGGCGATGATGTCCCGCTTCGACAGGGCCGCCGAGCTTCTCGATCTCGAGCCGGGGATGTACAAGGTGCTGCGACAGGCCGAGAAGCAGGTGATCGTTTCGATCCCGGTGATGATGGACAACGGTGAGGTCAGCGTATACGAGGGCTATCGCGTCCTCTACAACACGTCGCGCGGTCCGGCCAAGGGCGGAATCCGCTTCGACCTCAACGTGACGCTGGAGGAAGTGAAAGCCCTGGCGGCGTGGATGACGTGGAAGTGCGCGGTGGTCAACATTCCGTTTGGCGGAGCCAAGGGGGGCGTGCGCTGCGACCCGCTTTCAATGAGTGCGACGGAGCTCGAGAAGCTCACTCGCCGTTATACATCCGGAATAATCAGCCTTCTCGGGCCGGACTCGGACATTCCCGCCCCTGATGTCAACACCAACGAGCGGGTGATGGCGTGGGTGATGGACACCTACTCCATGCATGTCGGGCACACCAGCACCGCGGTCGTTACCGGCAAGCCGCTGGAGCTTGGGGGTTCGCTCGGGAGACGCGAGGCCACCGGCCGCGGCTGCATGATCGTGACTCGCGACGCGCTCCATCATCTCGGCATGCCCGTCAAGGGAACCACCATCGCGGTTCAGGGATTCGGCAATGTCGGCTCAGTGGCCGCGCAGCTGCTGGCGCGCGAGGGCTGCAAGGTAGTCGCCATCGGAGATCGATCGGTATCGCTGTACAACAAAAACGGAATCGATATCGACGATGCGATAGCGCACGTGAAGAAAAACCGCTCGCTGGAGGGATACAAGAGCGGAGACAGCATATCCGGCGCCGATCTGCTCACCCTCGACGTTGACGTTCTGCTGCCGGCGGCGCTCGAGAACGTGATCACCACAAAGAACGCCGCCGAGATCCGGGCGAAAATCATCTGCGAGGGAGCGAACGGGCCGACCACCGCGGCCGCGGACTCGATACTCGACGAGAAAGGCGTGTTCGTGATCCCTGATATTCTCGCCAACGCAGGCGGAGTCACGGTTTCGTATTTCGAGTGGGTCCAGGACCGCGGCGGGTATTTCTGGACCGAGGAGCTCGTCAACGACCGCCTCGAGGCGATCATGCGCCGCAGCTTCAAGGACGTGCTCGATCTTTCCCGGCAGCACAGGGTGAATCTGCGCACTGCCGCCTACATGCTGTCGATCAGCAGAGTCGCCAACGTCCACAGGCTTCGCGGCATCTACGCATAGATGCGACTGGTCGTCGCAGTCGTTGGGAGAGCGCGCAACCAGGCTTTGGGCGATGCGATTCGGGACTACGAGACCCGAGCGGGGCGCTACTGGCCGCTCGAAGTGCATGAAGTCCGCGAGGAGCGCGGCGGATCGTCACCCGAAAGCCGGGTGCGGGAGCGTGAAGGCGCCCGGCTCGCGGAGAAGATTCCCGGCCGGGCCCGGACTGTTGCGTGCGAGCTGGGGGGCAAGGCGCTGGATTCGCGCCAGTTCGCCGATATGCTGCGCAGCGCGCGCGATCAGGATCGGGACCTCGCATTCCTGATTGGAGGCGCGCACGGACTCGACGCGGAGCTTGCCGGCGGCTCGCAGATGCGACTCTCTCTCGCACCGTGGACGCTACCACACGAGCTCGCGCGGCTGGTTCTCGCCGAGCAGATATACCGCGCCGGGACGATCGTGCGCGGCGAGCCGTATCACAAATGATGATCGCTCGACCCAGCCCCGTGCACCCGAGGCCAACCGAGCCCGCCGATTGGTTCGAGCAATGGTTCGGTGACGAATACCTCCGGCTGTATCCCCACCGTGACGAGTCCGACGCGGCGGAAGCAATCGATCTCATAGCCGCGCGCCTGAAGGGACGGAAAGTGAACTCGGTGCTGGATCTCGCCTGCGGAGCCGGCCGGCACGCGAGGCTTCTCTGCGATCGCTGGTGGACGGTGGGGCTCGATCTTTCGCCCGCCCTGCTCAGGGTCGCCCGTCGCGATTCACCTGATGCGCCGTACGTGCGTGCGGACATGAGGGACCTCCCGTTTGCGCCCGAGAGCTTCGACCTCGCGGTGAATCTGTTCACCAGCTTCGGCTACTTCGACGACGATCGTGAGCACGCACAGGTCCTCAGCTGCGTGGGAAACGCAACCAGGCGCGGAGGAATGTTCGTCCTGGATTTCCTGAATCCGGAAGAAGTCCGGCGTAATCTCGTCGAGCGCGATGAGCGGGTCGTCGGTGGCGCGATCGTGGAACAGTTTCGCCGCATCAGCGCCGACGGGAAATACGTCGAAAAGACAATCCGGGTACGAGCCCGGGAGTATCTCGAGCGGGTGCGGCTCTTCTCGGCGGCGGAGCTGGAAGTAATGCTCACCGCCGCCGGGTTCGATGTCGTGGAGCGCTGCGGCGACTACACCGGCGCGTCGTGGAGCGAGGAATCCCCGCGGACGATCCTGTTCGCGAGGCGCCGATGAATCCTCGTGTGCTTACGGAGATCCTCGGCGGACATCCGCTCGCGCTTGCCGCCATCGAGGGAACGACCCCCGAGGGCTGGTACGAGCCGCGGCCGCGAAGTCCGGACGCATGGCGGGCGAGGCTGGATATCGTGCGCGCGAACGCACCGAAAGACTGGGTAACAGCGCTCGCTCCCGCTCTCCGGGCATCCGGCCGGGCTGCCGAACGCCTTTCCGCGGTCGCGGCCGGACGTGGCGTCGTTGTGACGACGGGTCAGCAGCCGGGGCTGTTCGGAGGTCCGGTTTATTCACTGTCCAAGGCTCTGAGCGCGCTCGCGCTGGCTGATGACCTGCAGGAGATAACGCGCGTTCCGGTCGCGCCTGTTTTCTGGGCCGCTACGGACGATGCGGACTTCAAGGAAGCGAGCGGGACAGCGGTTGCCGTCGCCGGCGGCGCGCAGCGACTGCGCATCGACCACTCGGCACCGCTCGGCCGGTCGATGGCCGACATGCCGCTGGGGGACGTGTCCGCTGAGCTGGCCGCACTCACGCGCTCGGCCGGTTCCACGATCGACCAGGCGCCACTGAAGCTTCTGGAAAAGTTCTACACACCGCAGGCGACGATTGGATCGGCCTACGTTTCATTCTTGCGCGCCCTGTTCGAGCCGCTCGGGATCGCGGTGCTGGATGCGGCGCATTCCGCAACCCGCACTACAGCGCTGCCCGTACTCCGCGCCGCGCTCGAAAAGGCCGAATCGATATCGGAGCGCCTTTCGGCGACGAATTCCGCCGTCGAGTCCGCTGGCTACCGGGTGCAGGTTCCGGATGTGGCGGGGCTGTCACTGGTCTTCCGCTCGGACGCTGGCGAGCGGAAGCGGGTGCCGATCAAGGCCGCGCGAAAAATGTCCGGTGCATCGGAGCTCGGGCCGAACGTGCTGCTGCGCCCTGTCGTGGAGCGAGCGATGCTGCCCACCGCGGCGTACGTCGGCGGACCCGCCGAGATCGCATATTTCGCGCAGATCGGCCCGATTGCCGATGCCCTCGGGGTTGCGCGGCCACTGATAGTCCCGCGCTGGTCCTGCACGATCGTCGAGCCGCATGTGGAGCGGATCCTTGAGAAGCTGCATCTGCAACCGGAAGATCTGCGGGACCCCCACGAAGCAGAGCGGCGGATCGCGCGCTCGCGCCTGCCAAAGCCCGTGATCGCCGAGCTGGCCGCCACACGCGCGCTGCTGAACGAGCGTCTTGATGCGTTGAGCGCCGCAGTCGAACGGGAAAAGGGGCCGGTCTCTTCAGCGGTAACAGACGGATTGCGTGCGAACCTGATGCGACGGCTCGACCGTTTCGAGCGCCGGCTCGTCGCGGCGGCGAAGCGCCAGCACGCGGACGTGATGGAGGAGATCGCTACGGCGCGTGGATCGCTCTATCCCTTTGGAACGCCCCAGGAGCGGATGCTGAACTTTGTCCCGCTGCTGGCGCGCTACGGCCCCGCGCTCCAGGATGACATGCTCGCCGAGGCACGCCGTCATGTGTCGGGGCTCACCGGCTCGGGGATGAGCGCGCGCGGCGAGACGGCGCGCCACCCGGTGGAAACCCTGCGGTGAGCGATGTGCAGAAGCCTGGCGAAGAGGAGCGAATCGAAGATCGCTCGCTTCCCGAATTTCTCCCGCCGCAGCCGGATGAAGTAACCGAAGCGGCGCCTCCGGTCGAGCGCCGTGCAACGGATCGGGGCGGTGCGCCCGCCATAGGCAGGTCAAAAAGCGCCGCGCTGCTGGTCGGGATGGGGATTCTCCTCAGCCGATTCGCTGGTCTCATCCGACAGACGATGATGGCGCGCTACCTTGGCATCGGACTCGCGGCGGATGCTTTCAGCGCGGCTTTCCGCATCCCGAACATGCTTCAGAATCTGTTCGGCGAAGGAGTTCTGTCCGCTTCGTTCATCCCCGAATACGCCGGCCTTCTCGGCAAGGGAGACGAAAAGGAGGCGACGCGTCTGGCTGGTGCGGTCGCGGGAATGCTCGCTCTGGTGGCGTCCATACTGGTGCTGCTCGGGGTTATGGGCGCGCCATTCCTAGTCGCGGCAATCGCCAACGGCTTCACCGGCGAGAAGCGCGAGCTCACGGTGCAGCTGACGAGAATCCTCTTTCCCGGCGCCGCGCTGCTCGTCTTCTCGGCCTGGTGCCTCGGAATACTCAACAGCCACCGACGCTTCTTCATGTCCTACGCGGCGCCGGTCGTGTGGAACTTTGCCATGGTCGTGACGCTCGTGCTCTTCAACGAGGGTCGTACCGGGGAGCAGCTGGCGTATTACGTGGCGATCGGATCGGTCGTCGGCAGTGCGCTCCAGTTCGGGATTCAGCTTCCGCTGGTGCTCAGGCTGGCGAAGGGAGTAAGGCCACGGATCGATACCGTGTCTCAGAGCGTGCGGAACGTTTTCCGCAACTTCGTGCCCGCCTTCATTGGCCGCGGCGTCGTGCAGCTCAGCGCATACGTCGATGCGTGGCTCGCGAGCTACCTTCCCAACGGCGCTGTCGCTGCATTCACGTTTGCGCAGGGAATCTTCGTCCTGCCAATCAGTCTGTTCGGGATGGCGATCTCCGCGGCGGAGCTTCCGACGATGTCACGCGCGGTGGGAAGCGCCGTGGAGATCGCAGCCTATCTTCGGGGCCGTTTGAGCGACGGGCTCGACCGGATCGCCTATTTCATTGTTCCGAGCTCGGTCGGCCTCTTCGCGCTGGGCGACCTCATCGTCCACCTGCTCTACGAGAGCGGCGAGTTCACGCGGGCTGATACGATCTGGGTGTGGCAGATCCTCATCGGGTCCACCATCGGCCTTCTGGCGTCGACAATGGGCCGACTGTACTCGTCGACGTTTTACGCGCTACGCGACACGCGTACTCCACTGCGGTATGCGATCGTCCGAGTCGTTCTTACGACTGTGCTGGGGTACTTCTTCGCGCTGGTTCTGCCGCCCATGCTCGGGGTCGATCGGAGGCTGGGTGTAGCGGGCCTCACAATGTCGGCCGGACTCGCCGGGTGGGTCGAATTCTACTTCCTGCGCCGAGCGCTTGACTCGAGAATCGGTCGCACCCGCCTCGTTGCATCGCGCATGGCGCGCCTTTGGTTCGCCGCAATCGCCGCCGCGACCCTCCCCTGGATCTATAAGGTGTTCGCCGATCGGAGCGAGCCGTTGATGTCGATTCACTCCACGGCGGTGCAATCGAAGCGTCTCGCATTCATCCTTCTGGCAGTTTACGGTCTGACGTACCTGGCGATCACCGCTGCCTTCCGGATTCCAGAGGCGAGCAACGTCGTCGACCGCGGCTTGCGAGTGCTGAGATTGGGTCGCTCGAAGAAGTAATTTGACTCGCGCGCGGGCGCGAACTACCCCTCTGGCGCATGGTATAATTAGACATGCTCCCGGTTCCTGACGCCATCGCGGCAAAGCTTCCGCACCTCCCGGACGGACCCGGCGTGTATCTGTGGAAGGGCAGGGACGGAACGACGCTTTACGTCGGCAAGGCGAAGCGCCTTCGCTCGAGGGTAAGGAGCTATTTCGCCAACGATCAGCTCGAGAGCGTAAAGACCAGGCACCTCGTCGGCCTCGTCGGGGATGTCGAGACGATCGTCGTACCGAGCGAGTCGCATGCGCTGATTCTCGAGGCGAACCTGATCAAGGAGTACCGGCCCCGGTTCAACATCGCGTTGCGGGACGACAAATCCTATCCGTACATCAAGGTCACCGTTCAGGAGCCGTTCCCCCGGGTCTATGTCACTCGGCGCCTGGAGGACGACGGCGCGAAGTACTTCGGGCCGTACACCGATGTGGGCGCAATGCGCCGCGCGCTGAACGTCGTCAAGCGGATCTTCACCGTACGCAGCTGCAACTACGAGATGCCGGCGCAGATGCCCGAGCGACCTTGTCTCGACTACTACATCAAGCGGTGCAAGGCTCCGTGCATTATGGCGCAGTCACAGCATGACTACGGCACCATGATCGACGAGGTGGTGCTGTTCCTCTCCGGACGCCCCGACGAGGTCGTCAAGCGTGTGACCGAGCGCATGGATCTGGCGTCGGAACAGCTCGACTTCGAGCGTGCCGCGGAGCTGCGCGACGTGCTGCACCACCTCGAGCGGATGGAGGAGCCGACGGTCGTGCTGGAAGTCGAGGGCGGCGACCGCGACGTGATCGGTTACGCCCGGGACGCGGACGACGCCTGCGTCACTGTCCTGCGGATCAGGAGCGGCAAGCTGCTCTCCCGTGAGCACCGTTTCCTGGAAAACATCGATGGCGAGGAAGACACCGAGGTCCTGTCGATTTTCCTGGCGGGAAGTTACGTCAGCATGCAGGAGCGCGCGCGTCAGCTGCTGCTCCCATTTGATTTCCCCGATCGAACGCTCGTGGAGCAGGCGCTTCCTGACACCCGCATTCAAATCCCCCAGCGCGGACCGCGCCGTGATCTCATCGCGCTGGCCGAGCAGAACGCGCGGCACCTGCTGGAGGAGCTCAAGCTCTCGACGCTGGAGGCCGACGAGCGCGCGGGCGACCCGGTCTACGAGCTTGGAAGGGAATTGGGTCTCCAGCGGCTGCCCCGCGCCCTGGTGTGCTTCGACATCTCGACGACGCAGGGCACCGATACGGTCGGATCGGCGGTCTGGTTCGAGAACGGACGGCCGAAGAGGGGCGAGTACAGAAAATTCCGGGTGAAGACCGTCGCGGGTACCGATGACTTCGCGTCGATGAGAGAGGTGGTGAAGCGCTACTTCGACCGCCGCAGTGCTGACGAGAAGCCACTGCCGGATCTGGTGGTGATCGATGGGGGCAAGGGACAGCTCTCCGCGGCGCAGAGCGCGATGGCTGAACTGGGGCTGGATCGGGCGCTGATCAGCCTGGCCAAGCGTGACGAGGAGATCTTCGTGTGGGGGAGATCGGACCCACTCCGGCTCTCCCGCCGCTCTCCAGCGCTGCGGCTGCTTCAGCAGGCCCGCGACGAGGCGCACCGCTTCGCCGTGACCTACAACCGGAAACGCCGGAGCATGCGCACCGTGACCTCCGAGCTGCTGAAGGTCCCCGGAATCGGCCCGGTAAAAAGGAGGCAGCTGCTTCAGCATTTCGGGAGCATCCAGGGAGTTCGGGACGCGGGCGAGGAAGCCATCGCCAAACTGCCGGGATTCAACGCCGAGCGCGCGCGAAAGCTCCTCGCGACCCTGGCGGCGGGCGCTCCGGTTTAGCTTCCCAACGCGCAGCTAAAGCGCGGCAATTCCTTGCTTTCGCCCTCGTTGGCTATAAATTACTTGAGCTATGGTCAAGGTTGCGCACATCGAGCACGAGAGCATCGCTGAGGCTCTGGGAATACAGCCCGGAGCCGAGCTGCTGACCGTGAATGGGCGGCCTGTCGCGGATTTTCTCGACTGGGAATTTCTTACCGCTGAGGAAGAGCTTGTCGTAGAGGCGCGGCAACCCGATGGCGAGCCCGTGATCTACGAATTCGAGCGGCTCGATGGCGAACCCCTGGGGCTCACGCTCCAGCCGCCGCCGGTGCGGCGCTGCGCGAACCGGTGCGAGTTCTGCTTCATCGAGGGATTGCCCCCCGGTTTGCGGAAACCACTCTACATCCGCGACGACGACTATCGCCTCTCCTTCGCCTACGGAAATTTCGCGACCCTTTCGAACGTGAAAGACAGGGATATCGAACGGATCCTCGAGTATCGCCTCTCCCCTCTGTACGTATCGGTTCACGCGACGAATCATGAAGCGCGGAAAATCCTGCTCAACAATCCGCGCGTTCCCGATATCAAGGATCAGCTGACGCGCCTGGCGGCGGGTGGAATTCAGTTTCACTGCCAGATGGTCGTCGTCCCGGGGCTCAACGATGCCGGTGTACTCGAAGAATCTCTGCGCGACCTCTGGAAGATGGGTGATTCGGTGTTGTCCGCTGCTGTGGTTCCCGTAGGGCTCACCCAGTTCTCGCATTTGTACTCGGGGAAGGGGATGGACCGCCGAACGGCGGAAACCGTCCTCGGACAGGTCGAGGCGTGGGGTAATCGCGGATTGGCCGAGCGTGGCGAGACGTGGGTGTTCGCCTCAGACGAGCTCTATATGCTGGCGGGTCGTGAGCTTCCCGGGCCCGAACATTATGGAGAGTTTGCGCAGATAGAGAATGGTGTGGGAGCTGTTACGTCGCTCCGCATGAGGGTTGCCGGCGGACTGACGCGTATCGGCAGGCGAGACGGCCAGCGCATCGGCGTCGTTACGGGACTGGCAATGGCTCCCATTATGCAGCCGCTCCTGGAGTGCCTGCGGGAAGCGACCGGAGCGCATTTCGAGCTGATCGTGGCTGAGAACTCGCTGTTCGGACCGAGCATCACCACCGCCGGACTGCTCGTCGGGAAGGACATTCTCGACGCGCTCAGGGACCGGGTCGACCTCGCCATGGCTCTCATTCCGGCCGAGACGATCAACGAGGACAGCTTGTTCCTGGATGATTATCCCCTGGCCAGCCTGCGCGATGACCTGCCAATGCCGGTTTTTCCATCCTATGACTTCATCGACGTTCTGGAGCGCGAACCGAGCGGAGTGGCGGCGTGAGCATACCCGTCATCGCGCTGGTGGGGCGGCCGAACGTCGGGAAGTCGGCGCTCTTCAACCGCATCATCGGTGAGAACAGCGCCATCGTCAGCGACGAAGCGGGAACGACGCGCGACCGGCATTTCGCACGGGCGGACTGGAACGGCCGGCAGTTCTGGCTGGTGGACACGGGCGGGCTGACGGACGATCCCCGCATGCCAATGGACGTCGAGATCAAGCGCCAGGTGATGCAGGCCATCGAGGAATCCGATCTCCTCATGCTCGTCGTCGATGCGAAGAACGGCCTCCATCCGAGCGATTCGCGCGTCGTGGATCTGCTGCGGGAATCACGTAAGCCGTGGGTCCTCGTTGCCAACAAGGTGGACGATCCGGCAACGACGGACTATTACGAGTTCTACGAGCTGGGGGCTGGAGACCCGGTCCCGGTGTCGGCGGTGAATGGCAAGAATTCCGGCGACATGCTTGATGTGCTGGTGGAGCGCATTCCGGTGGCTGCGGAGGAAATACCCGATGCGCTTCGTGTCGCCGTCGTCGGCCGCCCGAATGTCGGAAAGTCTTCGATCATCAACCGTCTACTCGGGGATAAGCGACTCGTGGTCGCGGACGAGGCGGGGACTACCCGCGATGCGATCGACACACCGATGTCATATCACGGCCGGCAGCTCGTGTTCATCGATACCGCCGGGCTGAGGCGACAGTCGAAGGTCAGCGACGGGATCGAGTTTTATTCATCGCTGCGGACGCGACGAGCGATCGAGCGCTCGGACATCAGCATCCTCATCCTCGACGCCGCCGAAGGCCTGCACAACCAGGATCTCAAAATTGCGGCACTTGCCTGGGAAAGCGGGCGTGGTCTGATCGTTGTAGTCAACAAATGGGATCTGAAGGAGAAAGACAACAATACCGCCGTGAAATTCGAAGCTGAGTGCCAGGAGAAAGCGCCTTTCCTCAGGTTCGTTCCTTTCGTCTTCACGTCCGCGCTGAGCGGCCAGCGTGTGACGAGGATTCTCGATCTTCTGCTGGAAGTCGATGCCGAGCGCCACAAGCGGATCAGCACGTCGGCCGTGAACACCACGCTGGAGGCGATCGTCGGGCGGCGGCAGCCGCCCCAGGCCGCGGGCCGGGAGATCAAGCTGAATTATGCGACGCAGGTGGAGACTGCTCCGCCCGTGATCGCGGTGTTCGGCAACAACCCCGACCTCGTCCAGGAGCACTATGTCCGGTACCTGCACAACGAGTTTCGGGAGGCGTGGGGCTTTCGTGGAAATCCCCTGCGCATCATCATGCGCCGCAAATCCGCGTAGATGCCGGCGATCGTCGGCGTTCTGATCTCGTACCTCGCCGGCTCGATCCCATCGGCTTACCTCGCTGGAAAAGCCCGGGGCGTAGACCTGCGAGCCCACGGGTCGGGCAACCTGGGAGCGACCAACGTCGCGCGCGTGCTGGGAACGAAGATCGGCATCCTCGTGTTCGTAGCCGATGTTCTCAAGGGGTTTCTGCCAGTGTGGATACTTCCGCGCTACCTGGACTCTCCGAATCTGGAGCTGTGGGCAGTCCTTTTCGGAGCCGCGGCCATACTGGGCCACGTCAGGCCGATCTTCCTCGGCGGCAGGAGCGGCGGCAAGGGGGTCGCTACGGCGAGTGGAGTCTTTCTGGCGCTGGCGTTCGTGCCGTTGGTCATTGCGCAGGTTGCCTGGGCCCTCGTCTTCTACGCCACCCGTTATGTCAGTCTCGCGTCTCTGATCAGCGCTGCAGTTCTGCCGATCGCAATTCTTACGTGGTGGCGGGAGCCCGCGTCACCCATTTTCATTGCCAGCGTGATGGTCGCGGCGTTCGTGTTCTGGACGCATCGCGCGAACATCGGCCGACTGCGCCGCGGCGAAGAACACCGCTTCGTGAAAAAAACGAACCCCTGATGCATTGCGCGGTGGTTGGAGCGGGAGCCTGGGGGACGGCCCTCGCCGATCTGCTGGCGAGGAACGGACACGACGTTCGTCTCTGGGCCTACGAGGCTGATGTCGCCGAGATGATCAACTCCCGCCACGAGAACTCGAGATTTCTCGGCGGACAGAAACTGGCCTCCTCTCTCGTCGCCGACAACGATTTGCTGCGGGCGCTGGCGGGCGCGGAGTTCGTCGCCATCGCGACGCCATCGCAGGTGACACGAGCGATTGTGAAGCAGGCACGGTCTGCGCTGATCGGCGATGCGCCAGTGGTGATCGCGAGCAAAGGGATCGAGCGGGGAAGCCTTTCTCTGATGACCGATGTCGCGAGCGAAGAGCTGCCGGACGCCACCGTTGTAGCGCTCTCCGGGCCGAGCTTCGCCGCTGAAGTGGCGAGCTGTCAGCCTACGGCCGTCGTCGCTGCATCCGCTTCGCCTGACGCCGCGGAGCTGGCCCAGAGAGCGCTCAGCTCGCCCTATTTCCGGGTTTACACCCATACCGACGTCATAGGCGTGGAGCTTGGCGGCGCCCTGAAGAACGTGATGGCCGTCGCCACGGGAATCGCCGAAGGGCTCGGGCTCGGGTTCAATGCCCGCGCCGCCCTGATTACCCGCGGCCTGGCCGAAATGACCCGTCTCGGCGTCGCCCTTGGCGCGGAACCTGGTACTTTCGCCGGTCTCGCCGGTCTTGGAGATCTCGTGCTCACCTGCACCGGATCATTGAGCCGTAATCGCGCCGTCGGAGTGGAGCTGGGAAAGGGAAAGTCACTGGAGGAAGCGCTCGCTGGAAGGGAAACCGTGGCGGAAGGCGTCGTCACGGCGCAAAGCGCGCGCGACCTCGCGGCACGCGAGGGAGTAGACATGCCAATCGTGGATACGGTGAACCGCGTACTGTTCGAGGGCCAGCCGGCGCGCAGCGCGATCGCGGCGCTCATGACCCGCGAGCTCCGAGCGGAGGTGGATGCATGAAAGGGAAGGAGCCAGTTCAGGAGTTCTTTTCCATCGGCGACGTTTGCACGCTCACCGATCTGAAGCCGCATGTGCTTCGCTACTGGGAAAGTCAGTTCAAGTTCCTGCATCCGGCGAAAAACCGGTCGGGGAACCGGGTCTATCAGCGACGGGAGATCGAGCTGATAATGCTGGTGAAGCAGCTGCTCTACACCGAGAAATACACGATCGACGGCGCGCGCCAGAAGATCGACGAATACAAGAAGAGCGGCGAGCTTCGGACCGCGGCGCGGGCGGCACTGGATTCGCAAGCTGTCGAGGCAATGGAGAGCGACCTGCGCTCTATCCTCGCGATACTAAACGGACAGGTCGACGAACGGGGGAATGACAGTTGATCGAGCCACTCGTGGTACTGGTGCCGGCCTACAATGCGGAGCCATCGCTGGCGAAGGTAGTGAAGGACGTGCGGCGGAATCTTCCGAAGGCATACATCATCGGCATCGACGATGGCTCGACCGATGGGTCGCGACAGCTCCTCAAGACCGTCTGCGACGAGACGATCGAGTTCGAGAAGAATCGCGGGAAGGGAGCAGCGCTGCGGGCGGGATTCGACGCCGCGCTCGCGAAGGGAGCAGCTGCGGTTCTGACGATCGACTCGGACGGGCAGCACGATGCCGCGTTTGCGCCGGCGCTCGTCGCCGCGCTCGACCGCGCCGACATCGTCATCGGCACTCGAGACCTCTCCGGGGAATCCGTGCCCAGGCACCGGCGAATCGCGAACATGATCTCTTCCGCCGCCACGCGCGCGGTGTCGGGCGGCAAGGTTCGCGACAGCCAGTCGGGTTATCGGGCGTTCAAGGCCGAGGTCCTGCGCAAGGTGAAGGGAGAGGGCGACCGGTACGAGTACGAAACGGACTTCATCATCCGCGCCGCCCGGCAGGGCTTCACCACCGCCAACGTGCCGATCTCGACCATCTACGGATCGCCGAGCTATTTCCGGGAGTTCAGGGATGCGTGGCTCGTGATCAAGGTACTGTGGCGCCACCGCGCCGGGATCTTTCACCGTTGAGACTGCTGTGCACGAACGATGACGGCATCCTCGCTTTTGGCCTTCAGTGTCTCGTCGAAGCCGCCGAGCCGCTGGGCGAGATCACCGTTGTAGCGCCCGACCGGGAACAGAGTGCGACCAGCCACTCGCTGACACTGCACCACCCGGTACGCCCGATCGAGCGGGGCGAGCGCAGATTCCAGGTCGACGGCACGCCCACTGACTGTGTGATGCTCGCGGTCGAAGCGCTGATGCCTGAGCGCCCCGACTTTGTGCTCAGTGGAATCAATCACGGGCAGAACATGGGTGAGGACGTCCTGTACTCGGGCACCGTGGCGGCGGCGATGGAGGGCCTCTCCCTCGGAATTCCTTCGATGGCGATCTCCTTTGCGGGTGGAGATCTGAGGGCCGACGTTTCGATGCTCCGCGACCAGGTCGAGCCGTTGCGGACACTGCTTCGCCAGGTCCTGGAGCTTCCTTCGTTTCCGGAGCACACTCTCCTCAACATCAACCTGCCTCCGCTCAAGGCCGATGACATCAAGGGCGTGCGTTTGACCAGACTTGGACGGCGCGTTTACTCCGACTCGCTCAAGCCGATGCAGGATCCGTGGGGGAGGCAGATCTACTGGATCGGCGGCGGCTCGATAGAGTGGTCGGGCGAGGAGACTTCGGACTTTCGTGCCGTCCAGGAAGGCTACATCTCGGTGACTCCGCTCCATCTGGACCTCACCCATCACGCAATGCTCGCCGCGGCGGAGACATGGTGGCCGCACCTCTAGAGCACGAATTCCGGGGGCCGCGGCGGCGGCTCGTCGAGACGCTGCAGCAGCAGGGGATTCGTGACCTGTCGGTCCTGCACGCGATCGACTTGACTCCACGCCACCTGTTCGTTCCGACCGGTGTTCAGCACCGCGCCTACGAAGACTCGGCGTTGCCGATCGGAAATGGGCAGACAATCTCCCAGCCATCCATCCATGCGCGTTATCTGGAGCTGCTCAAGCTCACCGGCAACGAGAAAGTGCTCGAGATCGGGACGGGCTCGGGTTATCAAACCGCGCTCCTGGCGCAGCTGGCGTCCCAGGTATTCTCGATCGAGCGGATTCCCGCTCTGCTCGACGGCGCCAGGGAAATCATCCGCCAGATCGGAGCGCGGAACATCTCCTTTCTGCTTGGCGACGGCACTTTGGGCTGGCGACAGTATGCTCCGTACGACGCGATACTTGTGGGAGCCGGAGCGCCGAAGGTTCCCTCGACGTATCATGAGCAGTTGAAGGAAGGCGGACGCATTCTGATTCCACTGGGTGACAGGGAAGAGCAGACGCTCTTCATGTTCACGCGGCGCGGAGATACTCTGGAGAAGACCGAGATAGCGCCAGTCCGTTTCGTGCCGCTCGTTGGCAAGTACAGCTGGGAGGGAGCGTAGTGCCGAATTCTCCACCCCGTCCGTTCGTACCGAAGCGCACGCCTCCGGAAAACCAGGCGGCGGCCTCCGAGTCCGAGTTTCGCGTTGTGCGTCCGTTCGTTCACGGGCAGATGAGAAACTCGCCTCTGACTGCATCTGCAACCGAGCAGCCGAATCTGGTAGC
>Ga0136617_10001911_pt1 | contig 18567 bp, 15 predicted proteins | sample AntDrymUQ3222106_2_FD_129672 | JGI IMG/M metagenome (GOLD analysis project Ga0136617, IMG submission 129672) | Polar desert sand microbial communities from Dry Valleys, Antarctica - metaG UQ322 (21.06) | ecosystem: Environmental > Terrestrial > Soil > Desert | place: Antarctica: Dry Valley... | reverse complement strand
CGGAGGTTAAACGACAAGCTCAGTACGCGCCCGCACCCTTGAGGACTGCCCCGGCCGTCTTCCAGAGGATCAGCGCGTCCAGGGCCAGCGACCAGTTCTCCACATACCGCAGATCGAGCCGGATCGACTCCTCCCACGACAGGTCGCTGCGTCCGCTGACCTGCCACAGCCCGGTGAGCCCTGGCCGTACGTGCAGCCGCCGGTGCTCCTCGCGGGAGTAGGTGAGCACCTCCTCGGGCAACGGCGGACGGGGACCGACCAGTGACATCGAACCGGTCAGCACGTTGAGCAGCTGTGGCAGCTCGTCCATGGAGTACCGGCGCAGCCAGTGCCCGACCCGGGTGACCCGCGGGTCGTGCCGCAGCTTGAACAGCGGCCCGGCGCCCTCGTCGGCGGCGGCCAACGCCAGCCTGCGCTGCTCGGCGTCGACCACCATCGAGCGAAACTTCCACATGCGGAACGCGCTGCCACCCCGCCCGACCCGGGTCTGGCGGAAGAAGGCCGGGCCGCCGTCGAGCTTGACGGCGATGGCGACCCCGATGAGGACCGGCAGCAGGGCCAGTAGGAGCACCAGGGCCCCGAGCCGGTCGATGCCGTTCTTGATGACCTGGGCGAGGCCATGCAACGACGGCTCGGTCAACCGGAGCATCGGCAGCCCGTCCACCGGCCTGGCGTGCAACCGGGGACCGGCCAGCTCCATCAGACCGGGGTCAACCACGAGCTCGGTGCCGGAGCCCTCGAGGTCCCAGGCGAGACGTTGTAGCCGTCGCGGGGACCAGCCGGGGCTCGGGCTCACGGCGACCACGCGGTAGCGGCGGTCCGCGACCAGGCTCGACAGGACCTCCAGGTCGCCGACTACGGGAACGCCCGCGATGGTCTGGTCGTCCCCGAATCCCCGACCGTCGGTGGTGCACGCCCCGGTGACCACCCAGCCGAGGTGACGGGCGTCATGGGTGCGGATCACCAGCTCGGCCACGGATTCGGGGGTGCTGACGGCGAGCACGTGGTGCATGCAGGTGCCCAGCTCCCGGTGGCGGTGCAGTCCGCGACGAAGCCCGTAGCGAGCGGCCAGCAGGGTGACGCAGGCCACGGGAAGCACGCCGAACGTCCAGAGCCGGACGGCGTCGACATCCGCGGCGAACCCGGTCAGGCCGAGCACGACCGCGCTGTAGGCCACCGCCCGAAAGACCCGGCCGAACTCCTCGCAGCCCTGGCCGAGCACCCGAGGTTCCCAAGCGCGACCGACGGCCAGGCTCGCGAGGGTGAGAGCGGCGGCCACCGCGGCGAGCAGGGCCCCGTTCAGGGTGAGATCGGCGCCGTTGCCACCGCCGGCGCCGAGCCAACCGCCCAGCAACGCCGAGAGTGAGACGATCAGCAGGTCAGTGCCCAGCACAGTCCTGGTGTAGCGGGCCTCCCACGGGGCGCAGACGACATCGACCGGTGTGGACGCGACGGCCGAGCCCGGCTGCTGATCCCTTCGGATGACCGGAAGCGGCCCCGTGTCCGTAGTGCTGCTCACCTGATCCCCCTTGCCGAGATCCCCAGCGGCCACCGGGCCCGGGGATGAATCCGACCGTCGCGGACGGTCCTGCCTGACCCGGCGCAGAAACGAGCCGGGCTTTCCTTGTCCAGAGCCACAAGGTGGCCGGCTGATACACGGGGATCGTGGTCCTCCGGTTCACCGACGGTCGGCAGCGGAGCCCGGACCGGGCGACGCCACGGCGGATCTCGCCGCCGCCGTCCACTGTCCAGTGGCCATGGACCGAAAACAGTCCGTGAAACTACGGAAATGACGGAGTGTCCGGCGGCGACAGTCCCGGCGGGCGATATTCTGCTGCTCCGGTGGAGATGATGTGGGGGCACGATGGCGCGCGACGTTACGGCTGGCCGAAAAACCGCTACTCCGGTGGCTGTGTCAGCACCGTCGGCTGTGTCAGCACCGTCGGTAACGGCCCAGCCTTTTGCGGGCATCGCCTTCTCGGCGTGGGCGGCCGCGTTCGCGGTGGGCGCGTTGATCCACTCGTGGCAGGGCGCGCAGTCGCCCTGGTCGATCGGCACGCTCGTCGCGGTCGCCGCACTCGCGGTGATCCTGCGGCCGACGTCGCCGTCGCGGTTGGTCGTGTTGTTCGGGTTCCTCGTCGTGGAGACCATCATCGATCTTCCCGACCTGGTGAACCATCTGATCGTCGTCGGTGTCCTCGGCGTCACATTCATCGGGTGGTGGCTGGTCCTCCTGCGGCGGTCGCCGGAGCAGGCGCACGACCCGGGTGTGCTGTACGAGCGGGTTGCGCCGTACCTGCGGGTGGCGTTCATCATGATGTTCGCCTTCGCGGCTGTCGCGAAGTTCAACACCGGCTTCATCGACGTCGTGGGCACCTGCTCGGTATGGATCCTGGAGTCGATCCCCGGTGTGCAGCTGCCGCTGGTGCTGGCTGCGCCGGCGATCGTGGGCACGATGGCGCTGGAGCTGGCGGTGCCGGGCATGCTGGTGTTCCACCGCACGCGCCCGTACGCGGTGATGCTCGGGTTCGGGTTTCACCTCGTCTCCGCGTTCGCCGGGCATGCGTCGTTCTCCGGGTTCGCCTGGTGCTTCTATCTGCTGTTCCTGCCGCCGGCGATGATTGCGCGGGCGGTCGTCGTCGCCCGGCGGGCGTTGCCCGACCGGGTGCGCTCCGGCATTGCGGTGGCGGTCGCCCACACCCCGTGGACGCTGGCCGCGTTCGCCGTGCTCTGGATGGCCGGCGTCGGGGCGGTCCTGTTCGCGCCCGCGGCGTTGCACTGGCGGATCCACTGGATGAGTGCCGCGCTGATCTGCACGGTGTGGATGGCCGGTGGTGGCTGGCTGCTGGTGACGCTGCGCCGGCACTGGCTCGGTGCGCCCGGCCCGCGGGTGAGCCTGCGGGTGCGCAACGGGGTGATGCTGGTCGGGCTCGGGTTACTGGTCGCCACGGCGACCATGCCCTATGTGGGCCTCAAGACCCGCGCGGCGTTCACGATGTTCAGCAACCTGCGTACCGAGCCGGGCCAGTGGAATCACCTGTTCGTCCCCGAGTCGGCACGGGTCTTCGACTGGCAGGACGGCGAGGTGCAGTTCCTCGACATCGACGACCCCGAGCTGACGGCGGCGATCGACGAGCACGCGGGCAGCGAGCGCACCGTGCTGCTCGAAGCCAGGCGGCTGGTCGACGACTTTCCAGATGCCACCGTCCGCTACGAGTTGGACGGGGTGGAGCGGGTCGCGGCGCCGGTGTCGGCGGATCCGATGCTCGGTCAGCCGCTGTCGCCGGCCCAGGAATGGTTCGGGGCGATGCGCCCGTTCACCGACGGCGCACAGTGCCAGCACTGAACGTATTTCTCCGACGGTCGCGATCCTCCAGGTAGTAACGCGATGTGCTCGACGGCGATAGTACCGGTGCGGAAATATAGACTCTGCCGATACGCTAGTGAAAGGGAAAAGCGCTGATGGGACGCCATGTCCTGGCCGACCGGGCGGCCACGAGTTCGACATCCAGTTCGACATCCAGTTCGACATCCACAGCGATCTCCCAGCCGTTCGCCGGTATCGCGTTCTCCGTGTGGGCGGGCGCATTCGCGGTCGGCGCGCTCATCCATGTGTGGCAGGAGGCGGTGTCGCTCTGGGCGGTCGGTCCCCTCGTCGCGGTGGCAGCCTTCGCGGTGATCCTGCGGCCGACGTCGCCGGCGCGGTTGGTCGTGTTGTTCGGGTTGCTGTTCATCGAGGTCCTCGACTGGCTCCCCGACCTGCTCAACCATCAGATCCTGGTCGCCGTCCTGGGGGTGACGTTCGTTGGGTGGTGGCTCGGGTTCCGGTGGCGATCGCCGGTGCAGGCGCACGATCCGGGTGTGATGTATGAACGGGTGGCGCCGTATCTGCGCGTGGCGTTCATCATGATGTGGGTCCTGGCCGCCGTCGCGAAGTTCAACACCGGCTTCACCGACGTGGTGACGACCTGCTCGGTGTGGATCCTGGAGTCGATTCCCGGGGTGCAGGTGCCGGCCGGTCTGGCCCCGCTGGCGATCGCCGCCACGATGGCGCTGGAGTTGGCGGTGCCGGCGCTGTTGCTGTTCCACCGGACGCGACCCTTGGCGGTGGTGCTCGGGTTCGGGTTCCACCTTGTCTCCGCGTTCGCGGGCCATGCGTCGTTCTCGGGTTTCGCGTGGAGCTTTTATCTGCTGTTCCTGCCGCCGGCGATGATTGCGCGGGCGGTCGTCATCGCTCGGCGCGATCTGCCGGCACGGGTGCGGGGCGCGGTTGCCGTGGCGGTCGCCCACACACCGTTGACGTTGGTCGTGCTGGGCGGGCTCTGGGTGAGCATCCGCCTGCTCCTGCCCGCGGCCCTGCAGCCGCCGGCCCGCAACTGGGGCGCGGCGCTGATGTGCGTGCTGTGGATGGGCGGGTGCGGCTGGCTGCTGCTCCGGCTGCGCCGGCACTGGATCGGTGCGCCCGGTCCGCTGGTCAGCCTGCGGGTGCGCAACGGCGTCATGCTGTTGGGGCTCGGCCTGCTCGTGGTCACGGCGGCCACTCCCTACCTGGGCCTCAAGACCCGTGCGGCGTTGACGATGTTCAGCAACCTGGATACCGAACCGGGCCACTGGAACCACCTGTTCATCCCCGAGTCGGTACGAGTGTTCCACTGGCAGGACGGCGAGGTGCGCGTCCTCGGCACCGACGACCCCGCACTGACGGCGAAGATCGAGGGGCACGAGAGCGAGCACAGCACGCTGCTCGGTGTGCGGCGGCTCGTCGACGAGTTCCCCGATGCCACCGTGCGCTACGAGTTGGACGGGGTGGAGCGGGTCGCGGCGCCGGTGTCTGCCGATCCGGTGCTGGGCGAGCCGCTGTCGCCGGCCCAGGAATGGTTCGGGGCGATGCGCCCGTTCACCAACGGCGGAACATGCCAGCACTAACGCGCCCTCTGCTCGCACGGCACACCCGTTCTGGTGCCGGCACCGGCGTCCCGGCGGGGGTGCCGGCACAAGGACGCTGGTGCGGACGGGGCGACGGCTCGGGCGGGTCAGGTCGGTGGGGCGTAGCTGGCCCGTGAGAGACTTTTTCCGGCCATCCGGGTTTTTCAGGGTCAGCCTCCCGCCGAACCGACCACCTAGGCCGCGGGTCTCGCTGAACTCTCATCGCCCGCGCGCCGAGCCCGACCGTTGACCGACAGGGGATGATTGAGCGTGGCCAGCGAGTCCGCCGCTGTGACGGGGTCGAAACGTCCCCAGTCCGCGGATCTCCATCCCGGACCCGGGTTCCGGGTCCGGCTCGACTTCCCGCGACTCGACCGGGAGACCGTCTCGGGCTTTGCCGGCTTCGACACGCCCGACATCTCGGACCTGCTCAACCGGCTGTACGCGATCGATCCCGAGATCGCATGTCTGAGCGGCGGCCCGGTGTGCGGGCTGGCCTGCACCGTGCGCACGTACCCCGGCGACAACCTGATGGTGCACAAGGTCCTGGACGTCGCGCAGCCGGGCGACGTGGTCGTGATCGGGGCGGGCGTCGGGCGGTCCAACGCGGTACTCGGTGACATCATCTCGACCAAGGCCGGGCACCGGGGCATCGCCGGATTCGTCATCGACGGCCTGATCCGGGACCTGCCCGACATCCGGCTGCTGGGTTTTCCGGTCTACGCCCGCGGCACGACCCCGATGGGTCCGCTGCACCGGGGCCCCGGCGAGATCAACTTCCCGGTCGCGTGCGGCGGCGTCGTGGTGAATCCCGGCGATGTCATCGTTGCCGACGAGGCCGGCGTCGTGGTCGTCCCGCAGCAGATTGCGAAGGATCTGTTGAAGCGCCTGCGCGTGAAGGCTGACAGCGGCGCGGCCTACATCGCCGCGGTGCACCGGGGCGAGTTCAGCAACGCCTGGGTCGACACCCAGCTCGCGGAGCAGGGCTGCCCGATCGAACCCTACGTCGGTGGTCCGGACTCGGCGTTCGCCGAATTCCATCCCGTGCAAGCGGCGGGCCATCCCGTGCAGGCGGCGGACCACCGGGCGGGAACCGAGGTGCGGGATGCGCGGTAACGCGCTCCTGCCCGTCACCGCGCAAGCCACCGTTCGGATCCAGGCCGCCACCGAGCTCACCCGCGGGCTCATCCGTCAGCGCACCTCGACGGCCCGACGAGCGGAGCGGCGCCATCAGGACGCCTATTACCGGGATCTGTGGGTCGACGCGGCCGCACACGTCGGCGCCCCTGCCCGTGCTCTGGACGACGGCGCGCTGGAGATCACGCTGGGCGCGTTGGTGGTGCGCGTGCGCGGCACGCACTGCTCGATCGACAACCGCGAGGTGCTGCAGCGGGCCGGGGACAAGGTGCTGGTGCACCGGTTGCTCGGCGAGGCGAATCTGCCGGCGCCGGAGCACGCCACGTTCACCCTGGCCGAGTTCGGGCGGGCGCGCAGGTTCCTCGCCGACGCACCGGGCGATTGTGTGATCAAGCCCGGCCAGGACAGCGCCGCGGGCAGCGGGGTCACCACCCTGGTGCGCAGCCCGCGCGACCTCGTCGCGGCGACGGCGGTGGCCGCGGGGGTAGGTGCCCGGTCAAGTCGGGTGGCCAAGGCGGCGGGTCGGGTGCGGCGGCTGACGGCGATGTATGGCCAGCTCGGTGCCGTGCCGCTGCTGATCGAGCGCCAGGTCGCCGGCGGGAACTACCGGCTGCTCTACCTCGACGGCGAGCTGGTCGACGCGATCCGCCGGGGCGTGCCGAGCGTCGTCGGCGACGGTCGCAGCAACGTCGGGGACCTGGTGGAGCGCCTCAACGCCCACCGACTCAAGGCCGGCGGGGTGATCGGGCAGTCGCTGGTGCGCCCGGACCTGGACTGCGAGCGCACCCTGGCCGACCAGGGGTTGACCTTCGCCTCGGTGCCCGCTGCCGGTGTCGAGGTCCGGATCAAGACCACGATCAACCAGGCCGCCGCCGACACCAACCACCCGGCGCGCCACGAGCTGTGCGCGTCCATCGTGGAGCAGGCCGCACGCGCGGCGCAGATCGTCGGCGTGCGGTGGGCCGGCGTCGACGTCATCACGCCCGACCCCACCGTGGCGCTGGCCCGGTCCGGGGGACGGATCCTCGAGGTGAACACCACTCCGGGCCTGGCGATGCACCACCACGGCCGGCCCGGTCAGGTCGAGCCCGCCAAGGTGCTGCTCGAGCGCCTTTTGAGTTCCGCGCCGTCCGCATCGTCAGCGCCGGTTCGGGTCGAGGGCGCGCGGTGACCGATCCCTCAAGGCCTCCGGTCATCATCGCCGGAGGTGCAGCGAACGCCTTGTCGATCGCGCGGAGCCTCGGGGCGCTCGGGGTGGCGGTATACGGCCTCGGCGTCCATCCGGTTGTCATGGCCTCGCGGTTCATCCGCCCGATCGTGCTCCCGTCCGGTGGTGAGCCCGAGCAGGTGTGGGCGAGCTACCTGCTGGGGCCGGACGGGAAGGCACTGCACGGTGCGGTTGTGGTCGCGGGTAGCGATGTCGGGATCACCGTTCTGGCCCGGCACCGCGAGCAGCTGCTCGAGCGCTTCCGGCTCGACGTGTCCGATATCGACGCGCAGTGGGGCCTGCTCGACAAGCTGTCGACCTACCAGCTGGCGACGGCCGCCGATGTGCCCACCCCCCGGTTCTGGCGGGTCGAGGACCCGGACGAGCTGGAACGTCAGGGTGGCGAGTACGTCTACCCGCTTATTGTCAAGCCGTTGCTGTCCCACGAGTACCAGGCCCGTTTTCCCGGCAAGTTCCGGGTCGTCGGCGATCTTGCCGAGCTGCGAACGGTGCACCGGGAACTGAGCGACGCCGGTCTCTCGGTCATGCTGACCGAGCTGATCCCCGGTCCGGACACGCTGCTGTGCAGCTACAACACCTACATCGACCGCTCGGGCAGCCCGACGTTCGACTTCACCAAGCGCACCCTGCGCCGTTTCCCACCCGGCATGGGACTCGGTTGCCATCACGTGACCGACTGGAACCCCGAGGTCAAGGAGGTGGCACTGCGGCTGTTCAAGCATGTCGGCCTGCGCGGCCTGGCCAACGCCGAGTTCAAGCGGGACGAGCGGGACGGGCAGCTCAAACTCATCGAGTGCAACGCGCGGTTCACCGACGCCGCCCCGCTGTTCGTCGCGGCGGGATTCGACATCGCCCGGCACGTCTACTTCCAGATCCTGGGCGAACCGCACGAGCTGCCGCGCACCTACCCGACCGGGCTCCGCATGGTCTACCTGTCCAACGACCTGCGAGCTTTCCGCATCCTTCGGGCCAGGGGTGAGCTGACCTTCGGGCAGTGGGTGCGCAGCGTGACCCACCGCCAGACCTTCCCTTTCCTGCGCCTCGACGACCCGGGTCCGGCACTCGTCCGCGGCCGCAGGAGGTTGGCCGATTTCCTGCGTGCCCGGGTGCGGGGCCTGCGGGCCGGTCAGTCCGGGCGCTGAGCTCCCTGACGGGCGTTGCCCGGGCAGGGGGCTGAGCCCCTTGCCCGGGCGTTGAGCCCTCTGGTTGTGCGGTGGTGCAGCTCAGCGGGCCGATCACCCCTCGCGACGGCCCGCTGAGCGGCGTTCAGAATTGGCAGTCGCCGTCCAGCGGGATCCGGCGCCACCGGCCGAGCAGCTCGGTGATCGGTGAGACCGGTGCACCCAGCACCGGGTCGTCGGCTAACCTCGCGGCGAACCGCGGCTCCCCGTCGAGCTCGTAGTGCACCTGCCCGTTCGGGTGCTGCGCGACGAGCCGGCGGGCGTCGGTGAGGACGACCAGCTCGTCGCGCTTGTTCTCGACCGTGTTGACCAGCTGCCGGTCGCCCTTGGCGTGGATGAAGCGGACCAGGTGATCCTGGCTGTCGAAGAGCCGCACGGCCTCGGGGAGGATCAGGTGGTTCCAGTGCCCGGACTCGGTTCGCAGGTTGCTGTACTGGTCGAACGAGTAGTCGGTCTTCAGGCCGATGTAAGGGCTGGCCGCGTTGATGATGAAGATGGCGAGCGCGCCGATGAGCACGCCGTCGCGCACCCGCAGGCCGACCGGCGGGATCGGGTTGCGGACGAACTGCTCGCGGAGCCTGATCAGCAGCCAGGCTCCCAGTGCCAACCACCCCAGCCCGATCGCGATGGCGCTCCACCGGCTCACCCGCACCGCCACCTCGAAGGACATGAACTCGTCGATCTCGAGGGCGAACAGCCACATCCCGCTGAGCACCACCAAGGCCCAGGGGGAACCGAGCGCGGTGCGCAGGCTCCGCCGCCGGTCCTGCGGAACCCATCCCCGCAGCGTCGCCGCGGCGCTTGCCAGCATCCCGAGGGGCAGGAACAGCAGCAGGGCGCTCCAGGCCAAGACGGCCTGGGAGGGGTTTCCTCCCGCGGTGAGCACGGCGTAGTAACCGAGTGCGACGACGATGCCCACCGACCTGGTGCGGCGGAACAGCAACAGGGTGGGGATCGCGAACTCCAGTGCCAACATGGCGACTGCCGCGGCAGGGTAGAGCTGCTCGGGAACCCGCAGCACCGGGATCTCGTCAAGGAAATCCGGCGCGCAGGTTCCGATGTCGAGCAGGAACCCGGTGTTGAGCTTGGCGAACGCGTTGAGGAACCAGGACAGCAGGAACGTCAGGCGCAGGAAGGGCGCGATCCGCTCGAACACCGCGCCGGGGTCGCGGGCGATCCGGGGTGTGCGCAGTCTCAGTACGATCCAGGATACAGCGACGGCGGCGGCGGTGAGGTGGGCGAGCAGGGCTGCGCTGTAGGGGTTGGGCAGTAGTGAGATGAACTCGACGCCGAGAATCCCGCAGAGCAGGGCGGTGCGCCAGACGGCGGCGGGCCGCAGGATCACCGCGGCCGCGGCGATCCCGGAGAGGGTGTGCACGGACCACACGGGAACGACCGCTTGCCACTCGAACACGAGAACGGCTACCGCGAAGGCGACGGCCCAGACCGTGAACGCGGCGCCGGAGTGGGTCTGGGTGGCGACCCGGACCGGCTGGGTGGCGCCGACCGCGTTCGACATCACGAGCGGGTGCACGGCCGAACGGGGTTGTGGGACCGGGTGCGAGGAGGTGCCTGGCCGGAGAAACGGATACGGCAGGTGGCGCGGGGCCTGGCGCGGGATCGGGATCGTCCACAGGACCGTGGTCCCGGTCGCCCTCGGATCGGCACTCAGCTGCATGTCGTTCGTTCCTTCGGCCCAGCCTGCGGGGAAGTCAGGCGTTCGTCGTGAGTCGAACGTTCATCGGCAGCAGCGGACAAGCGTTACCAAAAAAAGCCTGATGCCACCCCGCAGAGGTTCTGCGGGGTTTGATCGGCGGGTCAGGGAGTAGCCGCAACGGCGGTGCTCATCTGGCCGGGGTGCAGCACCCCAACGGTGCGCTCACCAGACCGGGGCGTCGATGGTCCATGGCCACCTCATGTCATCGACGGCCCGGCCGGTTTTCGGCGAGTCCGCGGCGCCGGGGCGTAACCGGACGAGGCGTGGTCCGATTCTCGGGTTCGTCTGCGGTGCCGCTGTGCCATGGCTGCCCAGTAACATGGCTGCTCAGTGCCCGACCCAGACGGAGATGAGGCTCGCGACATGAGCACGGCAACGCCGATCGAGACCGCCGAGGCCGCACGGACCGCGCGGCCGGCCCGTCGGGGCATTGTGGACACCGACGTGCACCCGGTCCCGCGCAGCGCGGACGAGATCCGGCAGTACCTGCCAATGCCGTGGCGTGACCTCTACCAGGGTGAGCGGCGCTCGTTCTACAACAACCCGGTCCACGGCTCACGACTGGACAGCGTGCCGCCGGACGGTGGGCCGAAGGGTTCGGATCCGGATTTCCTGCGCAAGCAGCTGATGGACTCCTACGGGGTCACCCATCCCATCCTCGTGCCGCGCAGCTTCTGCAACATCCAGCCCGATCCGGACTACGGCTCGGCCATCGCGGCGGCGTTCAACGAGTGGCTGGCCGACACCTGGCTGGACCGCTACAACCACGACGGGGCGTTCAAGGGCTCGATCACGATCAACCACCACGATCCGCAGCGCGCGGTCGAGGAGATCGAGCGCTGGGCCGGCCACCCGCACATGGTGCAGGTGATGACCGACTCGGGCGCCCGCGCGCCGTTCGGGCAGCGCCAATACTACCCGATCTACGAGGCGTGCGAGCGCCGCAACCTGCCCCTGGGCATCCATCCCGGCACCGAAGGAATGGGCGTCAACATCCAGCCCACGCCGGGGATGCCGACGCACTACATCGAGTGGCACTGCTCGATGTCGCTGGCCTTCCAGTCGCACCTGGTGAGCATCCTCACCGAGGGGGTGTTCGAGCGTTTCCCCGGCTTCCGGATCGCCCTGCTCGAGGGCGGGGTCGCCTGGCTCGCCCCGCTGATGTGGCGCCTCGACGCCTACTGGAAGGCGCTGCGGCGGGAGATCCCGTGGGTGCGCAAGGCACCGAGTGAGTATCTGCGTGACCACGTGCGGCTGGCGAGTCAGCCGTTGGAGCGCCCGGCCGACGACCGCCACCTGCTCTCGAACCTCGAGTCGATGGACGCCGAGCACATCCTGATGTTCTCCAGCGACTACCCGCACTGGGACTTCGACTCGCCCACCCGGGCATTTCCGAAGCTGCCCGACGATCTCTGGCAGAAGATCTTCTCCGACAATGCGCGTGCCTTCTACGGCCTGACCTGATGGCGACGTACGCCGTGGGCCGGGTCAGCGAGCTGCCTCCCGGGCACCGAAAGATCGTCACGGTCGACGGGCGTTCGATCGGGGTGTTCAACGTACACGGGCGGTTCTACGCGCTGCGCAACGCCTGCCCGCACCAGGGCGCGCCGTTGTGCCAGGGGTCGCTCGGTGGCACGGCCGCGGCCAGCAGGCCCGGGGAGTACATCTGGGAGCGCGAGGGCGAGATCCTGGTGTGCCCCTGGCACGGGTGGGAGTTCGACGTCACGACCGGACGCAGCATCGTCAACCCGCACCGCACCCGGGTGCGCAGCTACCAGGTGAGCGTCGAGCACGCGGTCCCTGGGGAGAACCCGGCCCTTGGCGAGAACCCGGCCCCTGGCGAGCACCCGGCGTCCGTGGGGATCACGTCGCCCGCGGACGAGGACGAGCGGGTGCCGACCTTCCCGGTCACGGTGGACGACGGGGCCATCCTGCTGCACCTCTAGCGTCCAAGAATCGCTGGAAGGGCGCCGAGGCTCGCGACAAGCGCGATGGCCGACGGCCCGTGCGACTCGCGACGCGGGCCGACAACGTCGCTCTCGGGACGTACTCCATGGCAAGCCACGGCCGGTCCGCATGAGGATCGGCGTTGACGACAGCCTTGGCGATCACGTGATCGGCCGCACCGGAACCCCGATCATGGTTGCGCCGGGTGGGACATCGTGGGTGACGACGGCGCCGGCACCGAGGTGGGCGCCGTGTCCGATGCGGAGTCCGGACGCGGGCGGGGCGATGGCGGTGACACCGGTGCCGATCATGACGTCGTGCTCGACGGTGCCGAGGCCGTGGTGGCCGAGGCTGCCAAGCCACCATCCCGCTCAGCATTCCCCCATGATCGTCGTTTGCGGGACATGAGCTGCGTATATGCAGCTCATGTCCCGCAAACGACGATCATGGGGGACCGGCCGGGCGTACTGCGACGAGCAGTTGATCAGAGATTCAGCACCTGGTGGCGATCCAGAAAGCTGTCCACGCCGGTGACGCCGGGATAGTCGGTGGTCAGACTCTGCGCGACCGCATCCAGCCTGCTGGTCACCCGCCAGCTGGCGACGTCACCAGCGAGATCGTCGAGGGCGGCGTGTGCCGCTTCCACCGCGCCGTCGACCTCTTTCCGGTCGAGACGGGCCCGAGCAAGCTGGACGTGGCCTGCGGCGCGGTTCCGGGCGAACCGATCCCCCAAGCCGGCAACCGCCGGCTCCAGAAGCGCCTCGGCTCGAGACGCCCGGCCCAGATCCATCGCACAGCTGGCCTCGGTGCGGTCGATCTCTGAGTGGTTGAGGAACGCCAGCCATTCTTCGGTCGGCTCGTCACCGTGACGGTCGAGCACCGTACGTGCCTGCGTGATCGCCTGATCCGACGCATGGGTGTCACCGACAAGGGCAGACGCGCGGGCTTGACGCAGATACGGGATCGCCGGGAGCACGGACGGCTCGCGCAGGGAGGCAATGGCCTGCTCGGCGGTAACGGCGAAGCGCAACCCCTCCCGCGGCTGGCCCAGGGTGATGCTCTGGAAGGCGAGCTGGGCGAGAGCGAAGGTCTCAGTCTCCGCATCACCGGACTGTCGGGCCAGGGCGGGCGCATCGGTGAAGCAGTTGCGGGCAACCGCCTGCTGTCCGGCGTCGAAGGCCAGCCAACCCGTGAGCTTCTGCAGCCGTGCTGTGGTCCTGAGCAGTTGCTGGCCGACAGCCTCGGTGTAGGTACTCGAACCACAGTAGCTCCGGTGGGATGCCCAGTACATGCGCCCAGAACAGCTGCCGGGCGGGGTCGTCGTCGAAGAGCCCACCCTGCTCGTCCGACTCAGTCGCGACTGGCTCATCCCCACCCACCCGGCGGCGGTCTCCTGGGTGATGACCCGCCCGTGGTAGGGGTGTGTGCGGAAGGCGTGCATGACCTTGCCCAGGTCCCGGGTGTCGAGCACGGCCCGCATGGCGGTGGTCTGCCAGAAACCCGACGGCACGGCCGGCGGTTGCCCCGGGTTGTCACGAGCCTTCCTACGGCAGGCGTTGCACTGGTTGCCGTGGTTGTCCCGGGGCCAAGGTACCGGGCCATCACCCCCCGTTGCTCGGTGACGCCTCTCGTCCTCGGTGGCGGATGCCGTTCCAGCGTCGGCGCGAAAGTCCATGTCCGTGGGAGGGCAACCGAGATGAGTCACCCGTTCAAGGTCAGTACGTCGGCGTACATCCAGGACGACTGCCCGATGCAGTACCGCAGCGACGAGGACGGCGTCGAGTTGATTCTCGGCAGCTGGCGGGACGGCTTCGAGCTCGCGTTCACCACACGAAGCCTGGCCAACCTGATCGAACTCGCCACCCACGCACTACAGCACCGGAACCCGGACCAGCGCGACCCCGTGACGCTGGCCAACCTCACGCCCGTGCCGAGCCGGAGTACGGCGAACAGCCCGGAGTGACACGACATCCCCCACGCGTTGGCGTACTCGGCGTTCTCGATGGCGAACCGGTACCGCCAACGGCGGACGGTAAGGATGGATACACTCGGGCGCCGATCAAGCCACCCAATCTTGGGCACGCCTATCGTTGTGGTCGCCCGCTCCACACTTTGCAGACAGTAGGTCTGACCAGCCGCTTTGGGTGGCACGGCGGGTCGCTTCCTAGCCTGCGGGGTGCAGGAGGGATCGGACGCGGGCGGCGTGGTCTGCCAGTCCGTTCTCCGCGCAGGCGCCGGCCAGCCGCTCCAGCACGTCGCGCCCCACCGGGACCCCCTCCGAGCGGCGCCGCTGCGCGCGTTGTGCACCCAGCTCCCCGCTGAAGTACACCCCATCAGCCCCCTCGGCCACCCGGAGGTCGTGCAGGCGGTCCACCAGGGCCTCGATGCGCGCGCGGGTGTGCTCCCGCGGGCCCAACAACCCGGGGTCGACCACGATGAACACCTGGCCGAGGTTCTGCGGGCGGTCGAAGTCGGTGTACATCGAGCCGATCTCGTCGTCGAAGTCGGCGTCGCACAGCAGGCCCGCGAGCAGGGTGACGACGAAGCTCAGGCCTGAGCCCTTGACGCCACCGACCGGCAGGACGCTGCCGACCATGGCAGCCACCGCATCCGTGGTGGGACGGCCCGCATGGTCGATCGCCATTCCCGGCGGCAGCGCCCGCCCCGCGGCGGCGGCGATCCGGATCTGCTCGCGTGGCATCGCGGAGGTCGACATGTCCAGCACGAACTCACCGTGGCGTCCCAGCGGTACGCCGAAGGCCAGCGGGTTCGTGCCGAGGAACGGTTCCGCGGCGCCATGTGGCGCGACCGCCTTCGGGCCGTTGGAGCATACGATCGCGACCATGTCCGCGCGGGCGGCCCGCTGCGCGTAGAAGCCGGCGGCACCGAGGTGGGTGGAGCGTCGCAGGCTCACCAGGCCGACCCCGTGTGCTGCCGCGAGCGACATCGCGAGATCGGTCGCCCGGACCGCCGCCGCTGGCCCGAGGGCGTCACCGGCGTCGAGCCGACGCACTGCCCCGCGGCCACCGACCTCGACCATCGCGGTGGTTCCGCCGGCCAGGCCGCGCCGGACGCGTTCCAGATACGCCGGTGCGCGATAGACCCCGTGCGCCGACAGGCCACGCAGATCGGCGTACACCAATGCCTGACCGACGGCGACGGCATCATCGGCCGGCACGCCGAAGCCCTCGAAACACTCGCTGAGCACTCGCTCGAGCTTGTCGGCAGGTACCTGTACGGAGATCATCGGCTACCGGGGGCGGAAGCGATGGCGCAGCTTGGCCACCCGCAGCACGGCGCGGGCGAACGCCGGCGCTGGGTCGCGCAGCCGCAGGATGGGGAAGGTCTGCCGGTGGGCCAGACTGCGGACCCAACGCCCGAAGGTGAGCTCGCCGGTCCGGCGCAGGGCGAGGAACGCGCGCACGTCGTCGGTCGGGTAGATCATGCGCAGGCCCGCGGGGTAGCTGGCCGCCATGTCGTGGCGGCGGCCCAGGATGCGGGAGTACACGTGCTGGGCCAGGTCGAGCCCGGCTGCGGCGACCAGTGGGTCCGCCGCGCTGAACCGGGCGTTGCATTCGACGAGCTTGAGCTGCCCGTCGCGCAGGTCACGGATGAACTCCACGCTGGCCACCCCGCGCAGACCCACGTGTTTGAGCAGCGCCAAGGCGAGCTCCTTGACCTCGTGGTTGTGGTCGGTGATGTGGTAGCAGGCCAGGCCCTCGTTCGGCGGGAAACGCCGGATCACCCGCTTGGTGAAGTCGTAGGTCGGGTTGCCGCAGGGGTCGAGGTAGGTGGCGTAGCTGCACAGCTGCTCGTCCGAGCCCGGGATCTTCTCCACGAGCATCACCGCGATGCCCGCCGCGTCGAGCTCGCGGTGAGCGGCCTGCAGCTCGGCGAAATTCGCCACGACGCGGAACTTCTGCACGCCGGGGAAGCGGGCCTTGAACTCGTGGGAGAGCAGCGGCTTGACGATCAATGGGTACACCAGCTCGCCGCGGTGCCGTTCCAGGTCGCCGGGCCCGTCGACCTGCCAGAACCGTGGTGTGGGCACGTCGGCCTCGCGGGCCCGCTGATACGTGGACAGTTTGTCGAGCATGGCGAGCTGGGCGGGAACGTCTGACTCGTCGAGCCGGAAACGCCCGAGCAGACGCTCGCGGTGGCGCGCCAGTACGAGCAGGCCGACATCACTGGTGGCGAGCACGACCGCCCCGCGTAGGTGTTCGGTGGCCGGCCCCAGCAGGCACTGGGCCCACGCCGACTCCGGGTCGAGGTCGCGTCGGAGCGGGATCGCTCGCAGGAAGCGCGAACGTTGCGCGAAGGCTGCGACCCCGATGCCGTGGACGGTGACGCCGGTCGCTCCCAAGCTGCGGGCGACCGACAGTGCGCTGGTGTCCCCACCCAGGACGATCACCGGCGGTTGCGCGCTCATCCGGCCAAAGATAGGCCAGCACCGCCTGGTTCCCGGACGCCGGGTCCGGTCGCCGGATCGGTCCTGATTGGTCCTCATCGGTCCTGAGGGGTCGGGGTCGGTCCGGATCGGTCCGGGCGAACGGCGATCGAACGGGTATCTGCCGAGAGCAACGATGCTCCTCTGTCATGAGTAGGCTTTCGCCGCGGTTAAGGCGAACCAGATCCAGGACAAGATTGGGACGGGGAACCCGAAGGGCGCGCACGCGGTTCGGGGTGACCGAGGGGCCCGCCTCGTTGACGTAAGGGACGTATGGCCAGTCATCAGACGGACAGGGATCCGGCGGCACCCGCCGACCAGCAGGCCGACGTCGTCGGTCCGCTGGGGGGGATGCTGCGCCGGGGCGCCGCAATCTCCGGCTTCACCCTGGTCCTGGTGCAGGTCACGTCGCTGATCACCACGCTCGCGCTGGCCCGGCTGCTCAGCCCCGAGGAGGTCGGCCTGTACGCGACGGGCACGGTGCTGACCGGGTTTCTGATCATGTTCTCCGAGGGCGGGCTGCGTGGCGCGCTGGTCCAGCGGGAGAAGGACGTCGAGGACGCGGCGGACACCGTGTTCTGGGCCACCGCCGCCTTCGGGCTGGTGATGAGCCTCGCGGCCCTCGCGGCGTCGCCCCTGGTGTCGCTGATCTTCCGCGATCCGAGGGCCGGCGAGATCGCCGCGATCACCTCCGGGATGCTGCTGATGCACGCCCTGACCAACGTCCCCGACGGTCTGCTGCAACGTCGGTTCAACTTCAAGCGTCGCCTGATCGTGGATCCGGCCAGGGCGATCGCGTTCGGTGCGGTGGCGGTGGCGCTGGCCGCCGCGGGCTTCAGTGTCTGGGCGCTGGTGATCGGCAACTACGCCTCCATGGCGGTCTGGTTGATCGGCAGCTGGGTGCTCGGTCGGTGGTGCCCGGGCCGCGGGAATCCCTCGATCCGGCTGTGGCGGGAGCTGGGCCGGTTCGGCTTTCCGCTGCTCCTGCAGAGCCTGGTGTGGCAGATCCGGGAAGCTGGGCAGGCTGCGCTGGTGGGCCGGTTCCTCGGCACGGCGGCACTGGGCCACTTCCGGTATGGGCGCCGGGTGGGTCTGGTCCCCGCGCAGGCCGTCGTGCAGGTCGGTTCCTACGTGCTGTTCCCGGCGTTCTCCCGGCTCGCCGGTGACCCCGAACGGCTCAAGCAGGCATTCCTCCGGTCACTGCGGTGGCTCTGGATTGCCTCCGCCCCGTTGGGCGCGCTGATCATCGCGATCGGTGAGCCCGCGCTGGTCGTCCTGCTGGGCGACCGATGGCGGCAGGCCGCAGTGTTCCTGGTCGCGATGGCAGGCTACGGCGCGACCATCGGGTTGAAGGCCACCGCCGGAGAGGTGATCAAGGGCAGCGGCCGGTCCAGGTTGCTCAACTGGTCTTCTGCCGTCCAGCTGGTACTCGGCCTCGGGCTGGTCGTCCTGGCCCTGCCGTACGGGCTCGTCGCGGTCGGTCTCGCGATCTCGATCACCGAGATCACCCTGACCGTGATCGTTCTGGGTCTCGCGCGGTCGGTCGTCGGCTTCTCGATGGCTGAGTTGTTCCGCCTGCTCCTCCCCCCGCTGGTGGGCTCCTTGGCCGCGATGGCCGCGATCGGTCCACTCGAGTTCTTCCTTGCGCACTCCGACCAGCGCTCGGTCGCGCTCGGTCTCGCCCTGCTCGCAGGTGAGGCGATCGGGTTCGCCGCGATCTACCTGGCGACGCTTCGGGTGCTCGATCCCTTCGCTGTCGTCAGCCTCGCCGACTTCGCCCGCCGCAAGCTCGCCCTGCGGCGCGGGTAGACCCACCGGGGTGGTCATGACCGGCGAGGGGTCGACACCGTACAGATATCCTCTGACGCGAAGATTCCATGACCAGACCCGCGCGCGGCACCGCGGCTGGCCCCGGAATCTTCGCGAGCCACGGCGAGCCCTCAGGAGGGCTCTAAGTTGCTGACGCGAAGATTCACCGTCAGTG